>ENA-OQKR01000215-OQKR01000215.1-human-gut-metagenome-genome-assembly--contig:-NODE-215-length-24662-cov-3.643570_pt1 | contig 24662 bp, 17 predicted proteins | sample MGYA00242803_ERZ504806 | MGnify/ENA primary metagenome ERZ504806 (study PRJEB26092, sample SAMD00036399) | human gut metagenome | host: Homo sapiens | study: EMG produced TPA metagenomics assembly of...
CCATAGTTCCCGTATAAATCAAAATCAACCCAACTTTGCTGTTGATCAGTCCCAGAGGGCGCAGCAGCGTATAAATCGCAAACATGGAAAGGACAGAGGGAAAAGAGTATAGCAGAACCAACTGTTTTTCTACCGGATTTACTGTAAACGAAGGTATTATTCCTGCCGTTGTAGGCCGTGGGGATTATATTATTTGTGATGACCGTGACCACGCTTCCATTGTAGATGGCCGCCGTCTTGCATTTGCCACTCAGTTGAAGTACAAGCATAACGATATGGAGGCTTTGGAAAAAAGAACTCCAGAAATGCGAACCGGATGCTGTAAAGCTGATTGTTGTGGATGGAGTATTTTCCATGGAAGGTGACTTGGCCAATCTGCCCGAAATTGTCCGCCTGAAGAAGAAATACAATGCCAGCATTTACGTGGACGAAGCTCACGGCTTGGGTGTATTCGGAAAACAAGGCCGTGGTGTGTGCGACCATTTCGGTGTTACCGAAGATGTAGACCTGATTATGGGTACATTCAGCAAGTCATTGGCTTCCATCGGTGGTTTTGTTGCTGGAGACAAGGCGGTAATCAATTGGCTGCGCCACAATGCCCGTTCCTATATATTCCAGGCAAGTAGCACACCTGCTGCTACGGCTGCAGCCCGCGAGGCGCTTCACATCATCAAGTCCGAACCTGAACGCATCCAACGTCTGTGGGACATCACTAACTATGCCTTGAAGAAGTTCCGCGATGCAGGCTTCGAAATCGGTGAGACAGAATCTCCTATCATTCCTCTCTATGTGCGTGATACAGAGAAGACATTTATAGTAACGAAGCTGGCTTTTGACGAAGGTATCTTCATCAACCCCGTTATTCCACCTGCATGTGCTCCACAAGATACACTGGTGCGTGTAGCGTTGATGGCTACCCATACGGTCGAACAAGTGGATTATGCTGTAGAAAAATTGACTAAATGTTTCAAGGAATTGGGTATCATCAAGTAAACTTGATTTAAACAGATATTCGGAAAACCGTTTAATAATGATTAGGCGGTTTTTTTTATAGACAAAGCGAAGTAGGATTAAAATTAAATCGTAAAGTACATGAAAAAGAACTTCTTCATCATTACTGCTGTAGTATGCGGAATGAGTTGTACCACCACTGCCTATGCGCAGTTCAAAATCGGTGGAAAGAAAATCAATGTGACCAAAGTTGTCCAAGCCGGTACAGATGCCGTCAAGGCCATTTCATTGTCCGATGCTGACATTGCAGCGATGAGCAAGGAATATATGGAATGGATGGATACGCACAATCCGCTGACAAAGCCCGATACGGATTACGGCAAGCGTCTGGAGAAGCTGACCGGAAACATCAAGGAAGTGGACGGCTTGAAGGTGAACTTCGGTGTTTATGAAGTAATAGATGTGAATGCCTTTGCGTGCGGTGATGGTAGTGTACGCATCTGTGCCGGACTGATGGACATCATGACGGATGATGAAGTGATGGCAGTTGTCGGCCACGAGATAGGTCACGTCATCCATACGGATTCCAAAGATGCGATGAAGAATGCTTACCTTCGTTCGGCTGTGAAGAATGCTGCCGGTGCGGCAAGTTCTACGGTATCCAAATTGAGTGATTCTGAACTGGGTGCCATGGCCGAGGCATTGGCAGGTGCTCAATACTCCCAGAAGCAGGAGACGGAAGCGGATGATTACGGCTTTGAATTCTGCATCAAGAATAATCTCGATCCGTATGCCATGTACAATGCTTTGAACAAATTGCTTGAACTTTCAGCGGAGGCACCGAAGGAATCCAAGTTCCAGAAGATGTTCTCTTCTCATCCGGATACAGCCAAGCGCGTGGCACGTGCCAAGGAGAAAGCGGATGAATATATGAAGGATAAGAAATAACTATCCGCTGCTTACTATGATGAAGTGGGATCAGAGGTTTCTCTGAATCCCACTTTTTTTGTGCCGAGACTATGATATGGGCTTCTGAGGGAGCTAATGGGATAATTCGTTAGTTCACAGTGCTGAACACTTTGTTTTAGCTATAGAAAACAAAGTGTTTTCTTATAGGAAACAAACTGTTCTTTTAAGGGAAACGAAGTGTTCTCTTTAATGAAACACACTGTTCGGTTAAGGGAAACACTTTGTTCTGTTTGGTAAAACTTCTTTTATTTACTTATTTGCTTTTAAATTAGAATAATTTTAGTATGTTTGCCACATTATTTATGAAAAACATGACTTTTGTATGAAAAAACAAGACTTCCTCTTTATTTTTGTTCTGGTGATAATATTCCTGCCATTCTTTGTGAGTGAATCCATCTACGATTGGTATAAGTCTTTCAACGCTGCACATGGCATGGTGATGAGTTTCATTAAATTTGGAATTCTTGCTACACTGGGTGAGATGCTGGGACTTCGTATCAGTGCCGGAGTCTATACCGAAAAGGATTTGGCGTACTGCCGCGTGCCGTAGTGTGGGGACTGCTGGGAATGGGTATCAATGCGGCCATGATAATCTTCTCCAAAGGTGTGCCGCAATTTATGGAATATATGGGAATGGCAAATGCCGTCGCCATTATAAACGGAGAATTCTGCCTGGACAAATTATGGATAGCCCTCACCATTTCAGTTGCTATGAATACCATTTTCGCTCCGGTATTCATGACATTCCATAAGATTACGGATACGCATATCCTGGATTGTGGAGGTTCGCCTCGCAGCCTCCTCACTCCTATCCCGATGACCCGCATCATTACGCATCTGAATTGGGATGCACAATGGAATTTTGTCTTCAAGAAAACAATTCCTTTCTTCTGGTATCCGGCACACACCATCACATTCCTCCTGCCGGGAGAAATGCGGGTGCTGTTTGCAGCGATATTGGGTGTGGTGCTCGGGGTATTGCTGGCTATTGCGGCTCGGATGAAATAATCCGGCCTATATATTCTCGAATGATTTCAAGCAAGTCTTGCGGATAAGGTATAAAGAACTTCTCTATCATTTTCGGATACTGAGGTACAAAGGGGTTGGGTATCATTGTGACAAGGGTATCCAATTCTGCCTTCCGTTGCTCTTCAGTCTCTGAGACGGCGTAGCGGATAGTCCACCAGAACAAGAAAGTCTGGTTAAGATACCCTTTGGGGGTGATGACTTGCAGTTGCTTGTAGCGCTCGGACTGTAACATGATTTTAATTCTTTTCTCCTGTTCTTTCTCACTGATGGAACATAGAATGTCATACCATTCATCAAACTCCTGACGCAAGCAGGCGACAAATGCCCATTCGGCAATTCTATATTTGGCAAATTCTGGAATCTTCTTTAGAAGTACGAAGATATGTCCTATATTCAATTCGCCTTTATATAAACCTTTGACTTTTGTATAGTCTTCAATGGAAGTGATTGTGTGTAAAAGGGAGTAATATATTTCCGGACTCATCGGCACATGGTGTTCATCAATGAATTTCAGAGTATTCTGAAGCACCAGTTTTTTGTTTGTTCTGTTGTTGGCCATGCGGCTGATGACATTGTTCCAGTAGATTTGTGTGCGTGCAATGGAAATATGTAAATCATCTTCCATCTCTTTTATACGGCTTTCGGCTTCTTCGAAGGTCATGCCGCGTTCCCGCATTTGATAGCATATGTCCTTCATAATTGGATAATGTTCGACAAATAGGTAGGGTTTAGGAATGACGGCTCCTACCTTTTTCAACATACAATATGAATCGTAATTGATAAAAACCTTTTTACTGATTGCTTGCTCTTGCAGCCGTTGGGCGTTTTCCTTATCATTCTGACGGAGCAATGCCTTCATGCAACAGAAGATAATTCCTCCATCATATACGCCCACGTCCAGCAGACAATACACATATTCCAGAATAGTGCTTTCTTTAATTTTCCACCCTTCCGATGTATAAATGGGAAAAGGCTGCGGAACGTTGTCTTGTGCTCTTCCGGCATAGTATCGCTGGATAAGCATTTGCTTCAATATATCCTTTGGCGCATCCAGGCTTTTCATTATTTCCTCATTTATAATCAGTTGTATTTCTTCCGGAGGAAGTGAACCTTGGGTGTGGTTGGTCAGGTGATAGAGTAAATGTTTATGTGTATAACTGTTCTGTTGTACGGTGTATTTTTCGGACATCCGCTTTATCATGTCCACTTTTTGTTCATAATAGGGATATATGAACCGGTTATTGATAATGATATTCAAGATATTGGCATCAGGATGATTGAGCAGTGACTTGTCCAGCCGGTTCTCGAAGAAATCCCTTGCGACTCCTCCTTCTTCCGGAGTCTTTACCTTATTGAACATTTCGGAGACAACGTAGGGCGAATGATTCAAAATCTGTTGTTCTTCCGGAGTAATACAATCGGGAGTTTCTCCGAACAGTGCCTGATACGCCTCTTCATAATTTGATATTTTCAGAATGAATTGTACGATTGTTCTTATATTTCGAGATTCATCGCCGTTTTGGGGACGATGTCTCTTCATATGTGCCTTGATTTCCTTTAGGGTCATGCGTTGGTATAGGATACCTTGTGTGTGCTGGCTCGGGTAATCCAGTAAAGACTGGTCTGCTTCCAGTAAATGGTATTTATGGAACAGTTCCTCGCATTCCTTAATCCCGCTATAAGTTGGAGGTCGTATCCAATAAGTCGTTCAGGTAGATTTCACCCACTTTCAGTTTGGTCTTGTTTTCTTCTTACTTGCTGCTCCAACCTTTCCATAAAAAGTGTTGAAGATTCCTTTTGGCTTGCTCAAAATTTTTAGCCTTTTGGAGCATAAAGTTCAATGAGTAGCCATCACAGTTATTCCCCATACGGTTCCATAAATCATAGGCATAAGAGGACGGTATGTTTTCGAGTGCTCCATTCAACACTTCGGTCTTGTTCAGGAACATACTGGTATCCTCTTTTTTGTCGACAGACAGTTCTGTCAGTTCGTTGAAGAATGCAACCAGCTTTTCCGGCTGGCTGAATCTTTTGAAAACTTCCAGCCAGGTGTAGGGAGCAATAAAGTTGAAGAAAAAGACTGCATCGTCGTGGGGAACTACCCCTTTATCATTCTTCTGCAAGAAGTTCTTGATGTCGTGTATGTCAGCCAGAGTCTGTGCTTTATGCATAAGCTGCCTGGCGAAATTACGTATTCTTTTCTCTTTCAGTTCTGTCAGATAAGTCTCATTGTTGCTTTCCTGCCCATGGGCGCTCTCTGCAGAATCGGAGAAGAAATCATCTATGTCGTCATCATCGGCACTTGGGGAAGCTTCGTATATAAAGGAAGCGTTGAGGTATATTTCTTTGGCTTCGTCCATGTCGAGGAACCGTACCAATTCTGTCTGAAATTCAATATACGAGTTTTCTATATACTTGTCTTGCATTTGCCCTTGTTCATTGAGCAAATCCTTGTGTACAATGTCCTTATCTTGTTGTGTCTGCAGTCTGGGTAAGAGCCACCGCAGCACATTCAGTTCTCTCCTATTATATTTTTTTGTTAATTTCCAAATATGGATGGCCTCTGCATTGGTAGGAGCAAAATTGGCTATATTGCCAATATAGGCGTCCACCCAATCAATGGAAACGCCTTCCGGGTTTGTTCCCAGTTCCTTACTTGTATATAGCGTTTGTTCGTTTTTATAAATGCGACTTACAACATCATTGATGATATACTGTTGGAGTTCGGGGGCATTTACCGAACAGTTTTTCACTCGATGCAGGATCTTGGTTGTATTTTTGAAAAAGTTCGGTCTGTCTTTGTAGTAGATATAGCGGAATATGCCCTTTATGGCTTTCTTTTCAGTTGCCAGTAGGTCATCGGACGGTTCACTGCTATAGTACTGGAAAACCTGGGTTACTATGATGTCTTCAACTTCAAATGTGTCCTTTTCAATGTCCTGATAATAAATCAAATCATCTACTTTGCCTGCCAATTCACAGATGGTGCTTCTGTCGGCCTTTTCGTAACTGTTCTCATAGGTGAATTTGAGGAAATCGAGCAATAGGTCTATTTTATTGCGGCTTCTCTTTTTCCACATCCACAAACATTTTATGGCGTGGCAGAGTTGTCGAAGCATGGATTTCTGCAGGTTGCTTAAATTGCTGTTCTGGAACTGGTTGTTATATCTGGTCTTGATTCTGTCTATGTCGAAAAACAAGGAACCGATAGTCATGCCGGCTTCGGGTCGGAGTTTAAGATAGCCGTATGTCCTGAGCTCGCGGGCATATTCATTTATTTTTTTGAAGGATAAAGGTTTGATGCCCACTTCGACTATGGCCGGAGGAACCATTTCATTGAAAGTAAGCATGGATTTCACTTCCTTGAAGCTATAGCTTGTAGTGGCAATAACCTTGAAGTCCGGATTGCCGATGTGAAGGATTTCCGATAACTTGCGAAGTAATTCTCTGTCAATGGGTATCGGCTTTTCATTCTCTTCTTTCCAAAACAACAGCTGCAAATCGTCCAGTAGAAGAATCTTTTTGCCATGCTGGAATTGGGATACAGAAAGCCGTTCTAACTGTTCTTTGGTCGTATCGGCATTCAAAATGACCACATAATATTCCTGAGGGAGCTTTTTCAGCATTCGGCAAACGGCAATAGTCTTTCCCGAAGTGGATTGACCGGTGACGATGATTGTCTTGTTTGTACTGTCAAACTCCTCTTTAAGTTTGTTGTCTACTTCCGGACGGATAAAATAGTAGTCCAGGTTGCCTCTGCGACGGTTGGCTTGGCTGTTGGGAATAATTTTATCATACTCCATCTTATGGCAAGAGATTGCGCAAAAGGGATTATTGAGAAAACTTTCACGATCCTTGACCAACGCGTCCCTTAGCTGCTCCAGCGTATTGCACTGCTTCTCATACCGCTCGATAACGGTATCGTCGTCCAGGTGCTTTTGCATGTATTCCGCATAGAAGTCTTTCCATAAAGTAGTGTTTGTCCAGTCTTCTTGGGTGTATTCCAATGTCGGATTCTGATAGAAATAGATATGTTTGTTGGATGCATTTTCGATGGCAACATTAAACTCTCCGATGGTCTTGGAGCGTATCCAGTTTCCGGCGAAGAAGATGATGACGTCACATTGCCTTATCTCTGAATTTATGATTTCCTGCGTATCGCCTTTAGCTATATCGTTGTCTCCATTTTTTTCGTGCCGGTGCACTACAATATTGAGTTCGCTGTTGTTTCTTTCCGTCAGGACTTTTTCCATTAAATCCCTTTCTTTCTGAAAACTCAGCGAAGAGGCTATAAATACATGGTATGTTTTCATAATATAGTGTTGGTTACTTTCCATGTGTTGTTGTTTATGACTAACGGAATGCCGGCTGTGATACATCTGTCATACGCTTTTGAGCTTTCCTTCAATTCATCATACGGACGTATATCGGGATGCACAAAGCGTTTCTTTTTGAAGATATCTCCCATTTCCTTGCTGCCATAGATTAACTCTTCTTCTTCGGCGGTGGGTTTACGGAAGCCAAGCAGCAGTTTCTCCATGTTCCAACGGTTATGTTCGACTTCGGCAAGCAATGATATCTGGTCGTTGTCCAGTTTCACGTAACCATCCGTAATGCCTATGGAGCGTAGCTTGGGACCAATGGAATATGCACTGTACAAGTTGGACCACTGAAGGGATACGGACAGTTTGTTCCATGAGTCTTTCAGCTCATTGTCAGGTGGGCATGATTGAGGCACATTTCCATATTTATTCTTGAAATCGTATATATAATTGATGATTTGTCCCTCCCTCCGGCTTTTTTTGTCCAGGTCGTAACAGTTGTCCAGCATTCCAAAAGGAAAAACATGGGAATATTTATGAATCGCTTCATCTTTCTTTCTACTGTTAAGCATATTGAGCAGTGCACTGGAGGTTTCCTGACGGACAAAAACTGGGATATTTTCATCATATACATCGTCCGGCAGATATAATCCCATTGCCATGCTTTGAGGAGGATAATTGAGACAGACGGCAATCGTCAATACCTGGTCTGAGTCATGTACCCATTCTTTAATTAGGTTCTGGATGGCAGGAGTTTCCGCACGGCCTTTGATAAATTCGAATTCCACATCCAGAAAGTCTGCATCTTTTCCTTTAAAACGGGTGGGAAGGACAAATCTCTCGTGCCTTTCGTCCTTGCTCATGTCGTAATAATGGGTAGACGATATCTCGAAATAATGGCGGTATCGTCCACAAAAGAAATTCATTTCCCGGTCGGCATTTTCATCAATGAAGGTAATGACACTTTTTATGTTCTTGTCCCGGCAGAAGTTTGGAAAATGCAACAGATGGGCAGCTTCCACTCCTATTGCCACTCCCATACGGCTCATACCGATGATAACAAGATGAACATGTTTTTCGCTTTCGTAGGTTATTGCCTCACGGTCGAGAGGAGGATATTCAATACAGTTCTCCCCTTTTCCATATCGCCGGCTTACCAATATCTTTTGGGCCCAGCCCTCGTAGAAGTTAAAGGGATGGAATTCTATATATTTTCTCCATTCGGCAGACAAATCGGTCAGTTGGAAAGCGGCAAAAGTAGTCTGATATTCGAAAAGGACGGTGAATGGTATGAGGGAACATTTATTGCATCGTTTATGAATGTCAACTATCTTTTTCAGGCAGTCTATGTTCAGTGAGTCATGGTCATGTTCGTCTCTCTCTCCGATAAGGAATACTTCGCGCGCTTTGGTAGTATAGAGTTTTTCCAACTCCTCGATAGAGTCGCGCCGGGCACGCAGCACCACAATTCTTTTTTCATTTTTGGCATCCAGTTCCGTCTGGATTTTGCTACGGATTTCTTGTGCCGGTTGGGTACTCTGAATCAGAATATGGCAATTCCCATAATGTGTGTCATCGCAAATTTGCTGGATAAGAGTGGGGACCATGTTGTCAAAACCGATAATGACGATGTGGTTTTGCAAAGGGTAAACGATATCGCCTTCACGATATCGCTCAACTCTGCGTTCCAGCATATTGGAGATTACGGATATCAATAATCCGCAGAACAAAATTAATCCCAGCACTACGACCAATAGAGAGAACCAACGCAGATAAGGTGGTACTTCCACAATATTCCCCGGATCGATGAACAGACAAATCAACTGAAGCAAACGCCCCATAGGTACGTCTTTATCAATACCGGTCCATTCTTCAAGAGACGGCTCAGGAAAGATAAATGCAAAACTTACCAGATATATCAATAAGAAAACAGTTACTATGACTCCGAAAAGCCAAGCAAGCTGCCTCCATCCTTTTCCGGAAAAAGAGCGGTCAAAATGAAGGGCAAAAAGTCTTGTTAGCAGATTCATATTTGTTTTGTCATTAGGCAGTTTCCTTTTTTTCAGTTTCTTGTTTCAATTCTTTTCTGATATTCTCTTTCAGTTTATTGATTTCTTTCTCATCGTTATTGATAATCTCCCGTTTTTCTTTTTCCTGATACAAGGATGCAAGAATGTTTCTTTCTTGTTCCAGATTCAATGAGAATACATCTATTAATCTCTTGATACATAGAAAAAAACAGATGCATACGCTAAGGGAAATGATGGCATGGAGTGTCATCAGGTAGGTCATTCCACGCGATGGAAAGAATTGAATAAGGTTTTGGAATGTAGTGCATGTCACAATCAATGCTGCAACCAGAAAGAGAATGATAAAGGCAGGAATCACGAATTTCCACCAGTGCCGGATAGGATAATACTTGTTCTCACTCGTCCTCATAGTACTATAATAGATATTGGATTATTATTTCTTCTGTATGTCGAATCCCAGTTTCATAATCAGTTTCAGTGTCTGTATGGCTGTTTGCCGGTCGTATTCTCGTTCTGAGTCCGGTAACTCTTCGTATGGTACAAGTCCGGGATGGGTCTTTAATTCATCATTGCGTGTCTCTCCGTATTTCCATCCTTCTTTCACTCTTCCCAAAGCCCATACTTCATGCACATTGCGTGCCATGGCTTCTGTGAGTTCCGTCAAATTATCCGGTAAAGTGATATTTTCTGCGTTCAAAGGGGACGGTGTGTATGTTTTCATTTTCTGTTATTTAAAATGTGGAAGTAAAAAGTTTATTGGTAGCAATATTAGGCATTTCGGACGACAGAAACAAAAAAAAGGAAAGCTATTTCCAAAAAAACATGCAGATTACAATGGAAAAAACATTGCAACCTGCATATAAATCGGGAGAAGCGTGAATTATAAGTTAGCTTCCGTCACTACCTGCCCGTCAAACAGATTGATGATACGTCCGGCAAATCCGGCATCATGTTGTGAGTGTGTCACCATGACAATCGTAGTGCCTTCCTTATTCAGTTCATTCAGTAGTTCCATTACCTCTTTTCCGTTCTTTGAATCGAGGTTACCGGTAGGCTCATCGGCAAGTATCAGTTTAGGGTTTGATACGACTGCACGGGCGATTGCCACGCGTTGCTGTTGTCCGCCGGACAGTTGTTGCGGGAAGTGCTTGCTGCGGTGCATGATTGCCATACGCTCCATAGCGGTTTCCACCCGGCGCTTGCGTTCGGTGGCAGGAATGCCCATGTAGAGTAGCGGCAGTTCGATGTTCTCGTATACATTCAGCTCATCAATCAGGTTGAAACTTTGGAATACAAAGCCGATGACTCCTTTACGCAAGTTGGTACGTTGGGCTTCTGTATATTTGGATACTTCCGTCCCATTCAAGTAATATTCTCCGGATGTAGGATTGTCCAACAGACCGAGGATATTCAGTAAAGTGGATTTTCCGCAGCCTGAAGGTCCCATGATAGCAACAAACTCCCCTTCTTTCACTTCAATGTTTACGTCGTTCAAAGCCAGAGTCTGTACTTCCTCGGTCTTGAAAATCTTCTGTAAGTTTACTGTCTTAATCATAATGCTTTGTTTTTATGGGTTATAAATATATCATTTCTTACTCGGATTTGATGCAGTCAATCGGATTTGTTTTGTTCAGCAAATAACTTTGCAGACACACTGTGACGGCAGATATTATCCAGACAATACATAGTGGCAATAGAAAGTCCATAACGGTGAAGGGGGCTTTATAGGCAAACTGTTCATGCCAATGGTGCATGAGCCAATAGACAATGGGGACAGCTAGAATATATGCAAGCAGAATTTGCAGGCAGAATGGTTTATTCAGCAACAGCACGATTTGTCGGGATGTTGCTCCATGAATCTTGCGAATGCTGATTTCGCGGATACGCTGGCGAGTGGCATACCATGAAATGCCGAATAAGCCGAAGCAGGTCAATATCAAGCCAATCAGAGAATAGGCGATAAGGAGTTTGGAGAGAGACAAGACTTTACCATTGCGTTTCATAAAGTCTTGGTGCATGTCTGTGTATTGAAATATCTCCCTTTCATTCATCTTTTCCCATATTTGGGCTATTTGATGTAGTGTTTCTTGTTTATTGCTTTCAATCAGCTTAATCTGCAGATAGTTGGCACCCGACATTCTCTCTGTAGGTGGAAGGTAAAGTATGACCGGGGTAATTTCATTTTCCAATGAACTGAACGGGAAGTCCTCTAATACACCACCGATGATGTATAAAGAATCGGCAGACTGGTCAAATTCTTTCAAAGGTTTTCCAATGGCATTTATTCCTGCTGGAATCAGCATTCTGACATAGCTTTCGTTGACCAGTGCAGGATAGGCATATTGTTTTTGCAGTTGTTCGGGAGCGTTGCCGGACAAGAGTTTGAACCCCATCGTTTTTACCAGATTGGCATCACTATACAGCATTAATAGGTAGGAACTTTTTTCCGTACCGTCGGCTTGTTTGATGGATAGCTCACGTATCCATGAATTCAATATGGAGCCTTGTGACAGGGCGATGGACTCTATTCCTTGTACATGTTTCTCCAGCTCTTCTTTAAGTATTGTAGCCGGTGCGGCATTGAAATCTCCTATTTCAATCCGATTTTCGTAACAGTAGGCCCGTTCCTTGATGAGATTGATTTGTTCATTGGCAACGAGAGTAGCGAATATCAGCCCTATAGAAATGGAAAACTGAAGAATGCCCAGCAAAGCTATGAAACGTTGTTTCTTTTTACCTCCGTAAAGTGTCTTGTATTCGCTGAATGAGAGTTGTGAAAGTCTATGGCTGATATACCAGGCAGGGACAATGGACATAACTAGTACAAAGAGCACTAACAAGGGTAGCATCTGTAGGCTGAAAAAGAAATGTACGTTTAAATGGGATGCAAATAATCCATTGAAAAAAGACAGACAGTCGTTGATGATGAGTAAAGATAATCCGAATGCCAGCAGCACAGTGAGGAATGCATCACCAAACAGTTGGATGCGGATATCCTTCAAGCTGCTTCCCATCAGTTTCTCCACATGTATCATTTTGAGCTGTTGCAATACACGGCTCAGGCTCATGTTGGTATAGTTGCAGCAGGCTATGATAAGTACCAACAAGGCGGCAGCAAGGCTGATATACAATAATTGCACATTACTTTGATTGATATACGGCAGAGGTTGTTGTGTATCGTAGTCCGGTGTAGTAAAGTAGATGTCGGACAGAGGGTCGACGTAATATTGTGTCTTTTCCGGAATCAAAGTGGGAATCTTGTCGTGGTTGATTTTTTCGGTAAACTGTTGGGCATCGGTATTTGGAATTAGTTTCAGAAACGTCATTCCACCCCAAAAGTCTTTGTTATTCCCGGTAATCATGTCGAATTGGAGCAATGATTGTGACCGTGACTTTAATATGGCTGCCACTTCATAACTTTGGGTATCAGTCATGGTTTTTATTTCCAGCAATTCTCCTAATGGATTTTTATCTCCAAACAGTTTATGTGCAAAAGCTTCACTGAGTGCTACTTTGCCCGGTTGTTCCAATACTTGCTTTAAACTACCGGCAATGGGATGATAGTGGAAGAAATGTTGCAAAGTAGTATCGGCAGATATAAAGGTTATATCGTGGTAAATCTCCCCTCCATATTTACAATATTGTGGAACCAGAGAATTGATACGCAGGTAGTCTTCCACTTCTGCATATTTTTCTTTCAGCATAGGGGGAATATTGGCATCAGCATAGGCCACCTTGCTTCCGTCCTGCATCGGATTATCCTGACGCAGACAGAAAATACGGTTCTTGTCCCGATTGCCACTCTCTATATTGTAATCATGTACATAATAGGTGAACAGCAAGTTTGTACATGCTAGCCCTATAGCCAGACTGACTATAGAAATGAAGAAGAAAACTTTGTTTCTCCACCAACTGCGGGTAATTATTTTTAGGATTGTAAGTATGGTCATAATCTTTAGGTAAATATATTTTCTTATTCGTTTTTAATGACTTCTGCCGGATTTGTCCTTGCTATTTTCAGAATACGGAAAATAATAGTCAGAGTAGTAATGACAGCTACGATTATGAAGATTGAAATCCAAAATAGCGGGCCGTCATTAAAGAATACGATATACATGTTTTTCCATAACTGCAGTATGGCATAACATAAAGGAAATGCCATTGTTGCCGAGAGTACAAGCTGATAAATATACGTACGGGCAAACAATATGATAATCTGTTTCAATCCTGCACCATTTACTTTACGGATTGCCACTTCCTTTTGTCTGCGTTCCGTATCCAGTGTGATTGCCGAATAGACGCCTAATAAAGTGATTATAAGGCTGACAAATGAGAAGAATAAGATTATCCCTTTCATGTTGTTCTCGATGGCTTGTGCTTGGTGAATGTCTTCCAGCAAGGTCGAAATGTGTAATTGTATACTCGGTGGAAGGTTCTCTTCCAGTATTTTCTTAACGAAAGTCTTTGCTTCTTCTGCTTTTCCGGGTACACACTTCAAATAGCAATGACCTACATAATATTTGAAATCACAAGGCAGAAAGACGAAGCCCTGGCTCTGATTGTAAGTGTCGGCTACAAAATCGGAGCAAATGCCGCATACCGTGTAGCTGTCTTGATAATTGTACAAGGTGGTTCCCAGTAAATCCTTCTTCATACGTTCTGCCAATTTACGGTCTGCTACCATGTCACTATTTGTCTTCAGGGCATGCCCGGAGAGAATAGGGATATTCATAAACTCGAAAAAGTTATTAGGAACATTCATTATATTGACTTCAAGGCTACTTTCCCGGTTATCTTTTTCTGTCTGCATGCTTGTTCCCGAAATACCTTTCAGATAATTAATATCTGTCAGCATTTTATCTTTTATATCCGGATGCTGACTGATGCGCTCTATGAGAGCAAGCTTTTCGTCATTTTTTAGAAAACGGTAATCCATAGGAATACTGATGATTTCGGACTTTTCTTTTTCTGTCAGTGTGTTGAACAGTGTGGAACCGGTCTTGTTAGCCTGCAAATATAAAGCGACTGTAAAGACTATGAATAACCAACAGATGAAAAATTGGATACCCAAAAGACAATTTCGTATCTTCTGTTTGTGGCGTTTGGATTTGTTCTTGTAAATACTTGACTGGATGGAGGCATGCTTCATCCTCCATACCGTAAACAAGCAGAGTAATAAGCATAGCAAAATAATGCCTGCCATATATTCTGTTGTCTGTATCAATAATAGGTCCCGTTCAATGACTAATGTGAAATCAAATAAAGAGAATGAAAGGTAGGGGTTAAATATTTCTATCAGACAGAAAGTCAATAAGAAGGTTATGAACGAAATGATAATGGCTTGGGTAAAAAGTAACCAGAATAGTTTGTTGCCATTACTTCCATTCACTTTACGAATGCCGAACTCGTGCGAACGGTTCAGGTAACTCCCCGTCAAAAAATGAAAAAAGTTGAGTAGACCAGTCAGTAGAATCAAAAGGCCGACAATGAATGTGATTCCGGCAAAGTAAGGGGCAACGGATTTCTCCCGAAAAAGTTTTCCGAAATTCGAGGCTGATACGGTATTTTTCTCATTGAATATTGTGTGCTTCAAGTCCATTGCACGGAAACTTGCTTCGAGTTGTGCGGATGTTTTGCCCGGACGAAGAAGAGCAAAAGTAAGTCCACCGGTCATACTGTCTCGTCCATCGAATTGTATAAGTCCTTCGCTATCGTTCAAGATTAACATATCAATCTTTTGGAGAAAGCTAAGGCTGGTATTCAATGGAATATCTTCTATTATCGCTTGTATGGTATAGATGGTACCTCCTGTTCGTGGTGTGGTATCAGGTGAAGAGAAAAGCCGTTGTGCTAAGGTCATTCGCTTTCCTATCGGATTCTCTCCGAGACCAAATATCTTGTGTGCCAGAGAGCGTGTCAGTATCACGGCATTGGGAGTTTGCGATGCTACAGCCCATGAACCTTGTAATACTTCCGGGGTGAACACGCTATGGTAGGCTGTATCTACTTCCATAGCATATAAATCTTCGTAAGGCAGTTCTTCCTTGTCGATAGTTTCCACATTGTAGCTACGTGGGCGGGGATAGACAACAAAAGTAAATGCTTCTACTTCTTGGAATTGCAATTGGCGCAGACTCTCAAACAACGTAGCGGGAGTTCCGGAATAAGGTTCTTCTGCTGGAGTGTATAGGTTTATGTCTGCAATGCGTTCCCAATGGGTAAAGCACTTGTCGGTAGAATTTATATAGCGGCTGCAATATAGGCAGATACTGAAACAAAGTATGCCTACCGACAGTCCGATGATAGAGATGATATTCTGTGCCTTGTACTTTAATAGGTTTCTGAATGCTGTTTTAATATAATGTCTTATCATAATAGTATCATTATTGTATTATTCGCTTTTGATTACTTCTGCCGGATTTATCTTCGCAGCCTTGTGTATTTGCCAAAATAATGTTCCCAGTGAGATTAAAGCCACTATCAGTAACGATATAACATATATTCCTATACCTACGGATGCCTTCACTGCGAAATCTTGTGTATATAGGTATATGATATAGTAAGTCAGAGGAGCGGCTATAATAAATGCCACGGCTAATACAAGAATATATTTGCGGAACAATAATTGGTAGAGATCACACATTCCGGCTCCATTGATCTTGCGAATACCTATTTCCCGATAACGCTGACGAATGTCAAAAAGTGAAATGCCAAATAGCCCTAAACAAGATATCAAGACAGCTATCAGTGCGAAACAAGAATAGATAACCGCTATCTGCCGGTCTTTTTGATACAGTTTATGCCATTCATCTTCCAATAAAGTATATTCGAAGTCTGTACAACCATAGATACGCAGCTCTGTGTCGCGCAAATAGTCAAGTACATCTTTAAGTCGTCCGGGGGTATAGGCTATCTGGCACATATCGTCACTGCGCTGTTTGCATACATTGTAGATAATGGGGCGATGTCCTGCACTCAAGTGGCGGTCATAGTAATCCTCAGCAACGGCAACAATGGGATGCAGAGGAGCATTGGGATTTAACCGACGCTCGTTCTCTTCCTGTACCAAAGCTTCAGACAGATTGTCGTAGTGCAAAGCTTTCATAGCTGCTCGGTTGGCTACCAAAACCTCTCCTCTGTTTCCTTCTCCTTCAAAACTGGGAATACTACCTTCTATTATTTTGATACCGTACAACTTAAAAAAGTTGGGGGTAGCATACCAAAACTTCATCTCTACTTTTTCCTCTCTATTGTTATAGTAGGTTACTTTAAAACCTTCGGAAAGTATATGTCGTTTTTCCATTTCAAAATGTTCTATAAAAGGACACTGTGCAAGTGCCTCCCATAGTTCATGTCTGCGTTGCCACATAGCTTCTCTGGCTTCCTGCCATTTTTCGCGTGGCATCGCTGATTCCGATTCATACCCTAACTTGGCTATCAGTACATTTTCTATGCGAAATCCTGGTTGCGTGTGTAATAAGAGCGAAAGCTGCTTGTTGAAATAAAGGGAAAGACTGATGAGCAGGAATGTGAAGATGTATTGTATAAAAAGAAAAGAATGCGTGTGTGTACAGTACGTTTGCTTTGGGTGGCATCACGAATTGAACTGACGGGTGATGCATAATTGTATTTTACAAACGGATAGATAGAGGTCAATATGGGTAATATTACCCAAATTCCGGCAGAAAGCCAAAAGTCGAAAGATGTATAAGTGAAATAATATTCTAACAAACGGCTGACAGGGATTATTGTTATCTCTATCAGTAGCCAAGCCAGTAATAAAGCACAACCGACTAAAAGTCCGTTTTCTGTTAATATCTGCAGGAAAAGTGTCGTTCCTTTTATACCGAACATTTTTTTAAGCCCGTACTCTTTTCCCCTCCGTTGTGTGCCTATCAAATAAAGATTGATGAAGTTTATAATGCCGGTAAGCAATAACAATAAGCATACACAAGATAAAATGTAAATATGAGAACGTTTTCCATAAGTGAGCATGGCAGGGCAACCGGCATCTTGCACATAAGCTGGCTCCCAATAAATATCTGCTATAGGCATGAACGAAAAGGTATATTGTCGTGCATCTATATTTTTCCAATTCGGATTTACCCAGCGTGCTTGTTTCCCAAGCTCGTTCATTTTCTTGATGCTTGTACCCGGCGTGAAACGGACGAATTCAATAGGCATACGTTCCCAAAATGAGGAAAGCGTATTTGATACCACAATGTCAAATTGTATCATTGTCTTGCAAGTCGGTTCGGCTATAATACCACTTACGGTAATGTCTTTCCCATTTGAATAATGTAACACTTTACCTATAGGATTGTCATGGCCAAAAATACGACGTGCACATACTTCCGTCAGTAGTGCAGATTCAGGAGATTTTATAGGAGTTCCTTGCACTATGCGGTAAGGAAAAAGCTGAAAATAACAACTATCTGCTACGAGTGTCCGCACTGTGTAACGGGATGTTTCGTCGCTCACAAAATCCTGTTCCATCAGAATTAAAGAAGTGCGTTTCTCTATGTAACGGTGGTCAATGTATATACTGTCTTTATTCGTGTTTTCTATTGTTGCCATTCCTCTATTGCCATCCATGTCCTGAATGACACCATATACATGATTACGATCCACACAATGTGTGTCTACCGTCAGTTCTCTATGGATATATCGCATCAGCATGATGCAGCATGCCAGACTGAAAGCCAGACCTACTAAATTTATAACCGTGTATGATTTTGAGCGCATCAAGAAACGCCAAGCGTATTTCAGTGTTTTCATTATATGTCAAATTTATAATTTTTATGTCTTTTATTCGTTTTTCATAATATTTGCCGGATTGATGTTGGCAGCCTTGCGGATTTGCCCAATAATAGTCAACAAGGAGATGGCAGTTGTTATGGCTACTGCTATGGCAAACAAGTCGAATGTCAAAGGGGCTTTGTGGGCAAAATCCTGCAAATAGAGGGTAATGGCAATCCATGACAAGGGTATGGATAGCAAAGTGGCGACTCCCATGACCGAAAGATACTTTTTGATGAGCAAGGGATAAATATCCTTTGCTTGCGCACCGTTCACTTTGCGTAAGCCTATCTCACGGTAACGTTGCCGAATATCGAACAAGGATATTGACAATAATCCCAATGAAGAGATAAAAATGGCTATTCCGGCAAAGAGCGTATAAATGTTCACCACTTGACGGTCTTCACGATACATCTTTTGGAGCTCATCTTCTATCAGCGTATATTCAAAGTCGGTTCTTCCCGTAGATTCTTCGTATAAGCGGCGCAGGAAATCAATGACTTTGGCTTTATTCTCGTGCTTATACGAGGCTGTAACAGTATAAATTCCGCCTATGCTTGCATCGTGATAATAGATGACAACCGGTTGGGTGGATTGTGAAAGGTGCCGAACATTGAAATCCTTTATGACCCCTACTATCTCGCAAGGTGGATTGTAGAAATCCGGTAAGCTGCTTGAGGCGTAGTGTGGTTCTTCAGGTTGCAGCTTGTCTTTGGTGATGTCTTTTATTCCATAGACTCTTTTAGCGGTTTCGTTGATAATTACCTTGAAACTGTTTTTGGTGAACGCTTCATCTATGGAGTCGTTCCATAGGCGCCCCTCTACAAGTTGAAAATCGTATATTGCCATGGAATGGCTCGTTAAATGTGCGCGCAATGCCGGATGGAAACCGTTTTCGGCTCTGTTGAGCGCAAAGCTGTCAAAACGGAAGTCAGTGAACAGCAAGTTGTTTCCTCTGCTCCAATGCTCAAACAGAGTGCTTTCACTCATTCGTTTATTGACCAAAGCATTACTTATATATTGTCTTTTTCCTTCATCCAATCCATCCTCTTTAGTTGTTTTATAAAGACCTAATTTATCGACATACATCCGGCAAGTTATCACATCGTGCGAGCGGAAACCGAGGTCAGCGCAGAGCATATATTCCAACTGCCGCACAAAAAATAGAGAAACGGTTATTATAAAGATAGTTACGACATATTGAAAACACAGTAATATCATACGTGACCGTGTGGAAAAGCGTGAAGATGCCAGCTCGCGTATGGAGTTGACGGGCTTGCTGCATGTGTATTTCAAGAACGGATAAACAGTAGTCAGCAATGGCAATCCTAAAAGTACGATGGCAGAGACCTTCCGGTCAAAGCCGGAGTCTGTTGTGGTAGGTATATAAAGTTCATGGAAAAAGAAAAACTTGGTTATTTCTATTAAAGCCCAGCAGAGGAGCAATGCCAGTCCCGTCAATAAGATGTTCTCGGCATATATTTGCAGAAAAATGTCTGTCCTGCCTGCACCGAACACCTTTTTCACCCCGAACTCTCTTGACCGCTTGGACATGATGACAGTGTAGATGTTGATGAAGTTCAGCAGCCCTATGATGCCTACCAGGAAGGCTACTACCATCAATACCCGGACATAGCTTTGGTTGCCATATTGATAGTTCTTGTTTTCTTTTCCGTGGTCTTTATCGTAATATAAATCTTTCAAAGGCAGATACTGATAGCGTACTGTCTCATAAGTGCTCCATTTGCTGCGGGGGTGTTCTTTTGAATACTTTTTATTCAGCAGTGCGATATCTGTATCCGGTGCCATCAGCATGGCGTATATAGGGTCGAAAAAAAGGAATTCGTCCAATTCATCCGACATGAATATATCCGGCATCCATGATGTCTTGGTATCGGGGTCGTCCACCACTCCTATGATAGTGAATTTATTCCCTTTTGTGTTTTTGAAAGTAGCGCCTATGGCATTCTTTCCTCCCAGCTTCTTCATCCAAAAAGAACGGGTGATGACAACATCCCTCGGGCGGACTATTCTTCCGCTTCCGGCAATCACCCTATATGGAAAGATTTTGAAGAAGGTGCTGTCTACAGAAAAAGCGTTCGCTGCAATTTCTTGTTCTCCGAACAGAACGGGCATATCCGATATTTGATAAATCACCGTAAATTGTTCTACGGCAGGATCCTTTTCCAATCCCGACCGGTAGCCTCCCAAGAAGTTTTCACCACTGCTGGTAGAGGTTTTTATCAGGCAAATACGTTTATATTCAGGGAAGCACCGGTTCACTGTATTTTCTTGGTGGATGTATCGGGTTACGGTGAGTACGCAAGCCAAACTGCACGCCAATCCCAATACATTGATAAGGGTGTATGCTTTGAATTTCAGCAATGCATTGATGGCTAAGATTATTTGTCTCATAGTGCGTTGTTTTATTTCAGTATCAATTCTTCCGCTTCGCCAAAGGTATCATATCCCGTTGTAATTACCCAATCTCCGGGCTGCAAACCTTCCGTAATCTCGTATTGTTGCGGATTTTGGCGACCGATGCCAAGCGGCACGCGCACGGCTTTTGTCTTTGCGGCGTTCAGTTTGTAAATCCATTGTCCGCCGGTACTCTGGTAGAAGTTGCCGCGCGGAATGACGAGCGCCTCCTCCGGCTGGCCGAGTTCTATCTGTACCCGGAAGCTTTTGCCTACACGTACGTTGTCGGGCATGTCACCGGTGAAGACGAGGTCTACGTCGAACGTGCGGTCTTTGACTTCGGGAACCACTTTCGTGATGCGCAACGGGTATTTTCTTCCCTGATAATTGATGGTGGCAGGCAATCCGGTGATAATGCGGTCGATGTAATATTCGCTCAGGGAAGTATGCACTTTATATTGGTCCAGCACCTTGATTTCTGCAATGCTTTCGCCGGAAGCGACCTGCTGTCCCGGAGTCACCTTGACAAAACTGAGCTGGCCGGCGACGGGAGCTTTCACCACCAGGTTGCCGAGCCGTTCGCAGGCGCGTTCATACTTCTTCCGTTCCCGTTCGCGGTCGTTCCTGATGAGGTCTTTGCGGATGACGGTGACGGCAGAGTCATGACGGAGGCTTTCCCTTTGAAGATGGGTATTTTTCACTTTATAGTTGTATTCGTCCTCGGAAACTTCGAGCTGCGCCTTGCTCTTGATGCCCATGCGGTACTCCTCCTTGTCAAGGGCAAAACTCTTGCGCAGGCGGTTGAGGTCATAATCGGTCTGCAGGGCTTGTTGTTGCAGGTTCAGGCTTTTCTGCTCCATTTCAATTTCTTTTTCGCGGTAGGTGATGAGCTGCTTTTCCCAGTCGTCGCGCTGGTCTTCGATACTGCGCAGCAGGTCGGGGTTTTCCATGACGAGGATGGTATCTCCTTGCCGGAGCAGGCTCCCCTCCTCTCCTATGATGCGTTCCACGCTTCCGGCTTCACGTGCATTGACCTTGATGGTAAGGATGGGCTGAATCACTCCCTCCACATCTACATATTCCATAAATTTGCTGTTCTTGACTTCGGCTATCTGTATGTTGTCTTGCTCGATACGCAGTTTGCTGGGACCCAGCGAAAGGGTGACTACATAAATCAAGAAGGCAAGGAAGGCAACGCCTCCCGCCAGATAGTAGCGGTAACGGATGTACCAGGGTTTCTTTTCAAGTTTTATATCCATAATGCAATATTTTATATACTCTTTTTTTACTTTTCAGATACCCCCTTCAGAGGTACTTCTGAATAAGGGTTCCGAGTTTTACTAAAACTTTACCGGAGATTTAGTAAATCGTCACCGGAGTTTTAGTAAATCTCCGGCCAGCTTTTACTAAAACTATTCCACGATTCTATTACTGTATAGATTCTTCATTAGTAACCCTTTCCAAGTCTTCTGCCAGTGGCCTCTCTTTTTCAAAGTCATATAGCGTGATGCTTCTCAGTGCATAGTACAAACTCCAATAGTTGTACAAAGCCGTTATATAGCTTCTCCGGGCCGTATCTTTTTCCGTGATGGATGCATTGAGGTCGAGTACCGAGGACTTGCCGAGCAGATAGAGTTTTCGGGCTACTTCGGCGCGTCGTTGGGCTGTATGGTCCGTGCGGGCGGCTATGTTTACCCGTTGCGCCTGCAGGTTGAATTGCTTTACGAGTTTCCGTACGTTCAAGTCGAAATCCGTCTTGTCTTGCTCTACCTGCGTGTAGACAAGGTCTCGGTTGGAACGGGCCACGCGTACTTGTCCCCTTCCGCGCCCCCAGTCCAGGATGGGGAGGGTAATGCCCAGGCTGACGTACTGCTGGTCCAGTGGATTCCGGTAGGCATCTTTCAGCTTGTCGGCAGTTTGTGTCAAGCCGAAGCGCAGGTAGATGTCTGCCTTCAGTCCGGCATTGGCCTTGGCGCGCGACACGGCACTCTCGCTTTCCACCTTGCGGCGCAGCATGTTCTGTATCTCCGGACTGTTTTCGTTGGCAAGCATCAGCGCGGCATCCAGGTCGATGTGCAGGTCGGGCACGCGGTTGTCTATTCTCACCTTTATAAGGAGGTCTTCTTGGATGCCGAGGTAGGAACGGAGTTCCTGCATGCAGTTTTCCACTTCGATGCGGGCATTCATGCAGTTGGTTTCTTCGGTCAGTTTGTTGAGTTCGAGTTGCAACATTTCGTTTTCGCTGATGGTGCCGATGTTATATCGTCCTTGCGCATATATATATAAGGTGTCGGCATTGGCGTAGTTGGCGTTGGCTATTTCGTAGTTGCTTTGTGCTTTGGCCAGGTTGAAGAACTTCTCTGTGGCATTGGCGGCAACAAGTTCAAGGGTTTCTACGTAGGTTTTCTTGGCTTCGCGATAACGGATAGGTTCGATGCGCCGATCCCACTTCAAGCTGTTGTAGCCAAACAAGGACTGGCTGTATCCGATGTTGACGGGTGAAGTCTGCCAGGAATAGGTGTCACTGCTGAAAAGGTCGAGGCGCTGCGCAGCCGTTTCAATGAAAAAGGTTCCTCCGGTCCACGGCACGTTTTGTGTCAGACTCAGTGTTAGGTCGGTACTCAGCAGGTTCTGCTCTATGAACTTGACGTTGCCATCGCTTTGGGTCACTTTGTTGATGGCACGGTCCAGATAAGGATTGGAAGTAAGCTTGAGCGTCGGCAGGTAGTTGGCACAGTAGTATTTGTAGTTCCAATAAGCGGAACGGAAGCTATGGCGGGCATTTTGGGCGTCGGGCGACTGCTGGCGGGCCTGCTCGATGGTTTCTTCCAAAGTCAGCTCCAACGTGTGCTCTTGGGCAACGGCACTCGACATCAGACTGAATGTAATAAGCAATAAAAATATATTCCGGTGCATAGTTGTTTTCTTTACTCTATAAAGTTCAAATTCTATGCCATAAGTATAAGTTATTGTATTATAAGTGTTTGTTGTGGTTCGAAGCTTTCCAAACGTGTGCAGTTGCGCACAAAAATAGTGCGATAATGCACGCACAACACATGGATATTATACTTATCTTTGCCCGTACAAGAGATGTGGGATTGTGTAGGCCTTGCCTGCACGAAAAGAAACAGATATGGAGCAGTTTGGTAAAATATTGATTGTAGATGATAACGAGGATGTCCTTTTTGCACTGAACCTTCTTCTCGAACCCTACGCCGAGAAGATAAAAGTGGCAGTGACTCCGACGCATCGAGCATTTTATGACCTATTCCGTCCGGACTATATTCTGCTGGATATGAATTTCAGCAGCGGACTGAATACCGGGAATGAAGGTCTGTACTGGTTACACGAGATAAAGAAAATACAACCCTCCCTGCCCGTAGTACTTTTCACAGCCTATGCTGACATAGACTTGGCAGTGCGCGGCATCAAGGAAGGAGCGACAGACTTCATCGTCAAACCCTGGGACAATACCCGGTTGATAGAAACCTTGCTGTCTGCCTGCCGCAATTCCTCCAAGAACAAGAAGAGAGCGGAAGTCCCTAAAACCGTATCTTCTATGATTGGGGAGAAAGCAATGCCATGAAGCAACTGCGGACGCTGATAGAGAAAGTGGCGCAAACGGATGCCAATATTCTGATTACAGGAGAGAACGGCACAGGAAAAGAAATGCTGGCACGGGAAATACACGCTTTGTCTGCCCGATACCGACGGGATATGATAACGGTGGATATGGGTGCCATTACCGAATCCCTGTTCGAAAGCGAACTGTTCGGCCATAAAAAAGGCTCGTTTACCGATGCCCATACCGACCGTGCAGGTAAATTCGAAGCCGCCCATGAAGGGACTTTGTTTCTGGACGAAATAGGCAACCTGCCCTATCACCTGCAATCCAAACTACTCACCGCCATTCAAAGCCGAAGCGTGGTGTCGAGTAGGAAGCAACGAACCGATACCGGTCAACATACGTTTGATTTGCGCCACCAATTGTGATTTGGAAGAGATGGTGGCCAAAGGCAAATTCCGCGAGGATTTGCTTTACCGCATCAATACCATCCACATCGAGATTCCCCCTCTGCGGGAACGCAAAGAAGATATTATCCCTTTGGCCCAACGCTTTATAGACCGGTTCTGCAAACAATAT
>ENA-OQKR01000216-OQKR01000216.1-human-gut-metagenome-genome-assembly--contig:-NODE-216-length-24637-cov-3.111179_pt1 | contig 24637 bp, 20 predicted proteins | sample MGYA00242803_ERZ504806 | MGnify/ENA primary metagenome ERZ504806 (study PRJEB26092, sample SAMD00036399) | human gut metagenome | host: Homo sapiens | study: EMG produced TPA metagenomics assembly of...
GTATGAAAAGAATTGAAGATGATGTTTTCATTTTTATTACATATCACAAAGAAGAAAGTCAGGATGAAAAAAACTATGTAGATGGAAAACCTGATTATGCGGATGCTTTTGAGGATGATCTGATTTTCAAATGGGATTCTCAAATTGGGAAAGGCCTGGATAGTTCTTATATGAAGGATGTACTTGAAGCACAAAGAAAGCATTTATTTGTAAAAAAATCAGATGCGGAGACAAGCTTCTACTATATGGGGCAATTTGATGTATTAGAAGCCAGAAATGCGCATAAAGAAGACAATCGTGGTCGTATGCAGCCAATTACGAAGGTCACTATGAAAATGCATCATGCAGTGCGGGAGGATTTATTAAGATATTTACAGTCAAATATTACGGCATAAATGGTTGGAGGTATGAAATACATGAAGACAATAAAAGTAGTTGCAGCGATTATCTGCGACAATATAAAAGAGAAGAATAAAATATTTGCAACAGCACGAGGCTATGGTGAATTAAAAGGAGGATGGGAATTTCCAGGCGGAAAAGTAGAACCAGGAGAAACACCACAGCAGGCGCTTGTAAGAGAAATTATGGAAGAACTGGATACGGAAATTAAGGTGGGTGAGTTGATTGATACGATAGAGTTTGATTATCCAACCTTTCACCTTTCGATGGATTGTTTTTGGGCGGAGGTTACAAAAGGCCATCTTGAACTAAAGGAAGCAGAAGCGGCAAAATGGCTTACAAAGGATCAGTTAAATAGTGTTGCCTGGTTACCGGCAGACGTCACTTTGATAGATAAAATCCGAAGGTACATGAAATAAGCTAAGATCGAGGAGAAACTTCCTGGACAAAACAATAGAATATTATAATCAAAATGTGGATATGTTTGTCCAGGGGACTCGTTTGGTAGATTTTACGGTTGTACAGGAGCGGTTCACTAAAATGCTTCCGGTAGGTTCAAGGATATTAGATTTTGGTTGTGGTTCTGGTTGAGATTCACGATATAGCTGATTGGTTGTTACAGAGAAATCAAAGTTGGTGGAGAATATTTGTTATGATCAGAAAGATGCAGAACATAGATATTGATAGAGTCGCTGACATATGGTTAAAGACAAATCTGAAAGCACATTATTTTATTCCTGAGCAATATTGGACAAGTAATTATGAATTAGTGAAAGAAATGATGTCACAAGCGGAAGTCTATGTGTATGAAGATGATAAAATGATTCAAGGATTTGTCGGATTAAGTAACGAATACATGGAAGGTATTTTTGTTTCTGATGAAATGCAGTCATGTGGTATAGGTAAACTTTTATTAGATTATATCAAGAATAAAAAAGTTAGATTGCGATTAAACGTATACCAGAAGAATGCCAGAGCCCTCTCTTTTTATCAAAGAGAAGGGTTCGATATTCAATCTGAAGGTTTGCTATTGGAAGAAATATAAATAAATATCATCGTTTTTTATACGAAAAACTGAGAAAATTTGAAGGAAAAACTGCCTAGAAAAAAATGCGGCTAAAAAAATCCAAACAAGGATTTTTGCGGCCAAAAACAGAAAGTATTTATCAAAATAAAAATATCCTGAACAAGTTGCAGAGCCAGAAAGCTCTGTAACTGTCAGGATATTTTTGTTTGGTGCTGTCAGCTCTAAAAAACGTTATTTACCGACAGCTCCTTTTTTGCTGCATGGAAAGGTTAAGAACGCCCTGTGAGAAATCTTAATATTTTTTTGGTATTTACGGGAAATTTACTTATAGTTCCGAATTTGACAAAATCCATGGCAGAATCAAACAAAAAGAACGAGATGTGAAAAGAACGGATTGTTATAATAAAATCAAACTTGACTGAGAAAATCTGTGTGCAGGAAGAACAGGATTTCAGACGGGAAGGAGGTACATCATGAAGAATCGGAAAAAACAGTTCCTGAAGATCGGAGGCATCGTAGCAGTGTTTGCGGTTGTGGGAATTGTTGCCGGCGTCATGCAATATAAAAAGGATCATCGATTTGATCTGACTGTTGCGGAACATACCATCAGCAAAGAAGAGTATGTAAACTGCATGGAATCTGTAGAATATGATACCAAAATGCAGATTCAGCAGGATTACGACGCCGTTTATGGAGACGATTTCTGGAAGAAAAAGTATAAGGAAAAATACGGGTATGAAATTCTGGCGGAAAATACAGTCGAGCAGCTGAAATACATTCATACAGTGTATGATCTCGCAAAAGAAAACGGCGATATATCAGACAGTAGTTATGAGGCTCTGGAAAAGCGCTGGAAAGATGAGAATGCGGAACGAAAAGAAAAAGTGGAAAAAAGGGGAAGTAATCTATGGACTGAAAGAGTATACGTTTCCACTTTATCTGGATTATGAAATCAGCACTTTGAAGGAAAAATACTGCAGTGATACGGATCGCGAAGGTATGGAACTGACAGAAGATGAGATCGTTGAACACTACAAAAGCCGGGACTGGATTTTTGGAGATAGTGAAGAAAATGCAGATCTGGAAACAGCGAGAGTTGCAGTAGAACGAGAACTGCGTGAGCAGAAATATGATGATATGATCGCGCAGCGGGAAGAAGATTCTCAGGTGGAAGGAAACATGAAGGATGTAAATCATTTTTACCCAGAGAATCTGCAATAACAGAAGGAGAAAAGGTATGAAGAAAAAATGGATGAGCGGAACGCTGGCTCTTCTGCTTGCAGGACAACAGTTGCATCAATGATGCCGGCAGTTCCTGTTCAGGCAGCGGGAACAGACGGTACAGGAACAACGTATTACGTTGATTCCAAAGGCGGAAATGACAACAATGACGGAACATCAGAGAGCAAGGCGTTTCAGACACTGGATAAAGTGAATGAACTGGATCTGGAACCGGGTGATACGGTACTCCTGAAAAAGGGATCGGTATTTGAAGATCAGGCACTTGTCTTTACAAAAGAGGACAGTGGTAGTGCAGAAGCACCGGTAAAAGTATCCACATACGGAGAAGGAAATAGACCACAGATCAACACCAATGGTCACGGTCAGTGGGAACTGAACTACGGAAACCCGCTGGATAACCAGAACCACAAATGGAAAGGTACCGTATCTTCCAGTATTTTAATTGAAGATACCGAGTATATCGAGATCGACGGTCTGGAACTGACCAATGACAGAAAGAGTACCACCGATACCGAAAAAGACAAAGCATATAACGATGCGTATGCGATGGACAGAACCGGTGTTGCCGGCGTTGCGAAAGACAACGGAACGGTAGATCACATCGTGTTGAATGATTTGTATATCCATGATGTGACAGGTAACGTTTATAACAAACATATGACAAACGGAGGTATTTACTTCATCGTTGAAAAACCAACCGATGAGAGTGCAACCGGAATTGCAAAATACAATGATGTGCAGATCAAGAACTGTTCCCTTGATACGGTAAACCGTTGGGGAATTGCCGTTGGATACACCTATCAGTGGAGCAAATTTACAACCGCTTCCCTGTCAGATGATGTCATGGCAAAATACGGTTCCTCCAACGTGGTTATCGAGAACAACTATCTGAACCATGTGGGTGGAGATGCGATCACAACGATGTACCTTGACAGACCGCTGGTTCAGTATAATGTATCAGAGAATGCAGCGGAGCAGATCAATACCACAGATTACTCCCAGCAGCAGCCGAGACTGGATGCAAATGGCAACGAAACCGGCAAACAGGGTGTTGGGGCAGGACGAGTAGCAGCAGGTATCTGGCCATGGAAATGTAAAAATGCAATTTTCCAGTACAACGAATGTTTTGCAACACTGAATGCTTCCAATGGTAATGGAGACGGACAGCCGTGGGATGCGGATTATGGTGATGGAACAAACTATCAGTACAACTACAGCCATGGAAATACAGCAAGTACCATTATGTTCTGTGGCTGGGAGTCCATTAACAACACATTCCGTTACAATATCAGCCAGAATGAAGATATGGGACCTCTGGATCCGGCGGGCAACTCCGGAAACTGCCAGGTTTACAACAATACATTCTATATCAAAGAAGGTATCAATACCATCTGGCACTACACACACGGCAATGGCGGTCCGGTTACCATTGAAAATAATATTTTCTATTTTGAGGGCAGCACACCGGCTACTGTAAGCAACTGGAATATCAGTGGAAACAAGACTTACAGCAATAACTTATACTACAATGTAAGCTCTTATCCGAACGATGAGGCAGCAGTGAAAGTAGATGCAGGAACGGATGTACTTGTGGATGCAGGATCAGGTCCAAGCGCAGCAGCTGCCGACAAACAGGCAAGACGTCACGAAGATCCAACCGCTTCTACCGTATTTGACGGATACAAACTGGCGGAGAATTCTCCGGCTATCAATGCAGGTAAAGTGATCGTTGACAAGAACGGTTATACGATCGATCATGACTTCTTTGGTCATGCCATCACAGCAGTACCGGAAATCGGAGCAGCAGAAAGCGATGCAGTGACAGCACTTGTGCTGAGATCCAATGTATATACAATCTCCGGAACAAAAGTAAGTGACCTTCCGAAAAATACAACCGTAGCAGAATTCCTGAAGAATGTTATTGTTGATGTAGGAGTTAAGGTTACCATTAAGAATGGCGAGACTGTTCTTGGTGATTCCGATATTGTAAAAGGAGGAGCAACGATTGTTCTTTCTTATGAAGGTATGGAAGATGTTATTTATACAGTAATTGCAAGCTCTGACAAAGAACTGAAAGACAGTTACTATGAAGTAAAGGGAACAACCATGAACGTTCCTTATACCGATAAAAATCCGACAACTGTAAAGGAAATGAAAAACAATATCACAGTAGCGGATACCGCAACCGTTTCTGTACTCAATGGTGGAACAGAACTGGCAGATAAGGATGCAGTAGCAGCCGGAATGACACTTCGCATCACTGCGGAAGACGGAACAACCAACGATTATACCATCGGACAGAAAAATACATATAACTGGACTCTGGACTATGTGAACGGACAGCAGGGAAATGTGTGGTTTGGTCAGATGAAGAACGGAACCGGCAGCTGGGCAAATATGACAGAGGTCGACAGAGACGGATGGCCAAACTGGTGTGTAAATACCTATTATGGTCCTGGTATTGATGGACAACAGGGTACTGTGTCAACGACTGACACAACTGTACACGGATTACTTTCCGCACCGCCGAATACAAGTATCACAACCGCAATGGCATACAGAGTACCGAAGAGCGGAACAGTATCTTTCAATATAAAAGATGATGAGCCATATCTTCGTCAGAATGGAAACTCAGGTGGAACGGTTACCTTAAGTCTTCTGTTAAACGATACCGAATTACAGAGTGTAACACTTACAAACAGCCGGGTACAGGCAACAGACTGGAAGAGCTTTGATGGAATCGAAGTTAGCCAGGGTGATGTGATCCGCGTGACAACAAAGAGCAACAGCAATCCAACCAAACCATCTGTTCATGTAACTCCGATTATCAGTTATGTAGATAAAGCTGCAGCAGACACCGAAGCACCGACAGCTCCGGCAGCAGTAACAGCTACAGATGTTACCGAGACAACAGCAAAAGTTGCATGGGATGAAGCAAGTGACAATGTAGGCGTTGTTGGATACAACGTATATGTAAACGAAACAAAGGTAAATGAAGAACTGGTAACCGGAACCGAGTATGATCTGACCGGACTTACTGAGGAAACCGAATATACGGTGACCGTAACAGCAGTAGATGCAGAGAAAAATGAGTCCGTAAGATCCGAAGCAGTGACATTTACAACACTGAAAACAGAGGAACCGGCGGACACCGAAGCACCGACCGTACCAGCCAATGTAAAAGCATCTGAAATTACTTATACAAAAGCAACGATCGCCTGGGAAGCATCTACCGACAATGTAGAAGTAGCCGGATATAATGTATATGTAAAAGGTACAAAAGTAAATGCATCCCTGGTAGCAGATCCTACCTATGATCTGACCGGACTTACCGAAGGAACCGAATACACCGTAACCGTGACAGCAGTAGATGCAGCCGGAAATGAGTCTGAACCATCAGAAGCCGTTACCTTTACAACAGAAAAAGAAACCGTAGATCCGGATCCGAATCCGGAACCAATTGTTGTAGATAAGACAGCACTGAAAGAGAACGTAGCAAAAGCAGATACCGCACTGGCAGCAACAGACAAGTACACAGAGGATTCTCTGAAGAAACTGCAGGATGTTTATAAACAGTATGCAGGTGTGCTGAATGCGGAAGATGCTACACAGGAGCAGGTAAATGAGGCAAATAAAGCCATCAAAGAAGCTCTGAGTGCTCTTGAAGAAAAGAAAGCAGACGACAGCAAGAAAGATGATGAAAAGAAGGATGATACAAAGAAAGATAACAATCAGACTACGACTCCTTCCGATACATCCAAGAACAATAATAGCACGACAACAAAAGGAAACAGCACAGGTACAGGCCGTACAAATACAGGCAGTACAGGTGTGGGCAGCACAAAGACAGGCACTTCCACAACAGCTGTGAAAACAGGAGATACAACAAATGTAGCAGGTTGGGGATTTGCACTGGCAGCATCCGCAATTGCAGCGGCAGCCGGTGTTGCAGGAAAACGGAAAAAAGAAGACTAAGATTTAGTCGGAAATAAAAACAGGGCATCGCACGAAGTGCGATGCCCCTTTTTCGTTTATTTTAAAATAGCTTTTCTGTATTGCGATGGTGTTGCATTGATGACACTCATAAAGACCTTGGAATACTGCTGAGAGTCCCGGAATCCAACCTGCAAAGCGATCTCCGTCAGTGTCAGATCGGTACTCTGCATCAGTGCGATGGAGCGGTTGACACGGTAGATCGTAATGTAGTTGGAGAGTGTGACACCCATATAGCTCTTAAAAATCTTGCTCAGATATCGTACAGAAATCTGTAACTGCTGTGCAATATCTTCCTGCAGGATCTTTGTTGTGTAATGCTCCTGAATATAATTCAGCGCGTAAGCCACATAACTGTTTTGCAGCTGTGGTTTTGCATACTCGTGCACGGGTTCTGTATGATCAAGAATATAAAGCATCAGGTTCATCAGAGACACATTAATATTGGCAGCCGCAAACAGACTGTCAGAAGAAGTGTGCAGATCGATCAGTTTCCGGATCTGTTCATCAATTCGTTCATCAGAGTTGAGCCGGTAATAAAAATGGGAAGAAAACAACACAGCATGAAGAAGCGTGATCGGAAAGATCCCGTCATTTTCAAGGATAATCGTTGAGAACATATCCGGATTGAAATGAATGTGCTGAAATTCACAGTCGGAGGTATCATTCAGATAAAAGGAATGTACCACATCCGGGAGAATCATAATAAAATCTCCTTCTGTGCAATGAAGAGTCTCTGACTGAATGTCCATATAACATTCGCCGGAAAGAATCCGGTAAATCTCAATATTCGTATGCAAGTGCCGCATAAATCGGTAACCGGCTTTTCGGAATTCTACAACTGCTCCGGATAAAATAGAGTCAGACAGAGTCATCTGTGAGGAGACTTTACTTTTCTGGGGGACAGGAGCCTGATTGGCGAGCATGGAATGCTTCGGTGCTGTTTGAACAGCGTTGTTTTTTTTCATGTGTAAAAGCCTCCAAATATAAGTAGCGTTAATAAGCAGTAAGTATTATTATAGCAGAAAAACGGGGAAAATGCACGAAAAAGTGTAAAAAATATAAATGGTATTTAGAAAAAATATACGAAACATTAACATATATTGTGCAACGGATGGATGAAAAGAGGAAATATACAGGACGGAGAGTTTTTGTGCTTTTTTCGTTGACACACACCACCGTATTTGATATTATTTATCAAGTAATTAAATATTCCATGAGGGAGTAGTTAGCGCGAAAGTGTGGTTTGTCAACATTCTGATTGTAGTACAGAGTACAATCTGGCAAATCTTAAATAATGAGACTCATGTATATCTTTGCTTCGGAATAAGAAGTTTTGTCCGGGGTGAAGATATACATGAGTCTTTTTTACGCGGGCAGCGGGTCGACGTCGTATCTGTACCAACCAGCAGAGTGCTGTAAGCTGCTGGAAGACAGGAAAAGATGTTGGGATGACGGAAACTCATGGAGAGAAAAAAGGAGGAAACTATGGAAAACTTTATTAACAATGCTCCATTTGCGCTGGTTCTGGTTGCACTTGTGATTGGGTTTGTGCTGTTGATCAAAGGAGCGGATTATTTTGTGGAGGGAAGTTCAAGTGTGGCAAAGCGTTTGCATGTGCCGGCAATCATCATCGGACTTACGATCGTGGCGATGGGAACGTCGCTTCCGGAGACGGCGGTCAGTGTGTCGGCTTCTCTTACAGGAAATAATGAACTTGCTGTGAGCAATGTCGTAGGTTCCAATATCTTTAATCTGATGGTGGTTATTGGTGTCTGCGGAGTGCTGGCTTACAGTCAATGTGGCAAAAGAGACGATTCGAAGAGACATCCCGTTTTCACTGATCTGTGCCGGTATGTTATTGCTCTTTGGAATCGCCGGAATCGGAGATACATCTTCGATGATACTGGGGCATCTGGATGGCGTAATCTTTCTGGGATGCTTTGCCGGTTATATTTTCTATATGATCCGTACAGCGATGAAAGCCAGTAAAGAAGGAAAACAAGTGGAGATTGAAGGTGGTTCGGACGAAGAGATCAGGCTGATATCCATGCCGTTAAGTATTCTTTTTATCGTTGGAGGTGCGGTTGCTATTGCCATTGGTGGAGATGTTACTGTTGATGCGGCAGCAAGAATTGCCGGTGATCTTGGGATGAGTCAGACGCTGATCGGACTTACGATCGTTTCCATCGGAACTTCTCTGCCGGAACTGGTAACTTCAATCGTTGCAGCGAAAAAGAACGAAGTAGATATGGCACTTGGAAACGCAGTGGGATCCAATATATTTAACATTCTGATGGTTCTCGGTATCGCATCTGCGATCAGCCCGATTACGCTCATCAGAGAAAATATCATCGATCTGTGTGTGCTGATTGTATTTACCGTATGTGTGTGGATCTTTGCGGCGACAAAAAAACGGATCGGAAAAGTGGAAGGGTTCTGTATGATCGCACTTTATGTGGCGTATGCGATTTATATTGTGATCAGATAATAATTAAAAACAATTATTGAATCACAGAGAGGGAGAACATGTTATTATTTTTAAAGGTATTTTTCACGGAATTTATCGCGGAAATGGGTGACAAGACGCAGCTGATGCTGATCGCGCTGACTTCCAAGTATAAGTTAAAAGATATTATCATGGGAACGGCGGCAGCGATCCTGGTGCTGAATGGTCTTGCGGTATTGGCGGGCGGACTGGTCAGCGAATTTATCCCGGAATGGCTGATTAAGATTGTTGCAGCTTTTGCCTTCCTTTATTTTGCGGCATCGACGCTTGCAGGAGACGAGGATGAAGAGGAAGAAGAGGGCGGAAAGAGCAAGATCAAATTTGCTCCTCTGGCAGTGTTCTGTACGTTCTTTGTAGCAGAGCTGGGAGATAAAACACAGCTGACAGCCATTACCTTTGGTGCCAATGAAGGGATGGGGGCTGCGTTTATCGTATGGATCGGATGCTCTCTGGGACTTTTTTTAGCGGACATTCTTGGTATGCTGGTGGGATATCTGTTAAAGAGCAAGACTCCGGATGGACTGTTAAATACGCTGGCATTTGTGATCTTTGCAATTTTCGGTATCTACACAGCCTATCAGGCACTGAACCTGATCAGTGAAAGCGTCTGTCCGATCACCGTATGGCCGCTTCTGGCAGCTGTTACGGTGGCTTTCGTGGTGATTTGCGTCTGGCTTTATATGAAAAAGAAAAAGGGCTAGGATGTGTCAGCGGATAAAGGATAGTTTTTGAAGGATAAGAAGCCTGTGGGTGATCGAGGATACGATTGCCGGAGAGATTTCTGAGTAAAAATATAAGGGAACAGATCGTTGTACAGGTCTGTTCCCTTATATTTTTGCCTTATATTATTTTAATGTGAATTCGAGATATACCGGATCATGATCCGAATAGGTGTATCCGGTGTTGATGTTGTCGTAGGAGACGCATTCGATATTGTCTGAGATAATAAATCCATCCAGTGTTACGGTATACGTTTCACCCGGCACATATTCCATGTCAGCGTTTCTGGCGCTGTCCCACAGGGAATCCCGTTCCTCGTCCGTCAGCTGATCGATGCAGAAAGAAAAGTGGTCAGGAAGGCTGGCTCTCGGGAAGGGGTATGCCCAGGATTCACGGTCTTCGGAATCGTCCTCGGAGGCTTTCAGATCATGGTTGAAGTCGCCGCCGCACAGGACGTAATTACCTGCTTCATGTTCTTTCTGCATGTCTTCGGCAAGCATCGAGATCTGTCCTTCGCGGATCGCGTCGCTGTTGCCATAAGCGGACATGTGGAGTTCAAAAATCACCAGTTCTTTTCCGTTATCCACCGGAACTCTGGAGATGCTGTAGCAGCGGTCCAGATCAAAGAACTTACTGAAGGATGTAGACACCGGGAAACTTCTCCGAAGAGAATCGGTCACCTGATATCTGGAAAACAGGGCAAGCCCTGATTTGCTGCTTCCGTGTGGCTGTGTAAACGGATAGAAAAGAAATGCGGAGTCATAGTTCTGTGCGAAGACAGAATTATAGGAACTCAGACAGTCTTTTAAGATCGAATATTCGTTTACGTGATAACTTCTGGTGGAATCAAGATCCACTTCCTGAAGAAGAGCAAAATCCGGATCGTAGGAGGCAATCAGTTCACCGGCGCCCTGGATCGTATCCTGTACGCTTTCTTTGCTTTTTGCCCAGGAGGATTTGCCGCCGTCCATGAAGAAGCTGAAATCCGGTGTGTACGCACCGAAACCGAGGTTGTAGGTCAGTGCGGAATATTCCTGTCCGGTAGTCAGGGACGAATTATACAACGCGGAAGCAGATGCCGGACGCGCTCCGGAAGTCAGTCCCTCCAGATCCTCTCCGGCGTCAGGGGCAGGTTCCACTTCCAGAACCAGATTGTCTTCGATGCGATGGTAGCTGGCGTAGAGATAGATGATATAAGCAATCAGAGCCAGTAAAATTACCCCGAGTACGATACCAAGTTACTTTAAAATTTTCTTTTACGGTCTTTTTCATAGTATGCCTTTCTTATCTAATGTAAAATACAGGTAAAATTCTATTTCCTTGAGTGTATCATATTCGGGGTAAAAACTCTATAAACTTCTTATTTTTGTTATTTATCCGATCGGCTCAAAATCAGCAGCTCCGTGTTTGCAAAGCGGGCAGATGTAGTCTGCCGGAAGTTCATCACCCTCGTAGATATAGCCGCAGACTTTGCAGACAAATCCTTTCTTTCCTTCGGTTTCCGGTTTCGGTTTCACATTGTTCTGGTAGTAGGTGTAGGTCATGGTGTCCTGGTTGCTCATCACGCGGGCTTCGGTCACGCTGCAGATAAACATGCCGTGTGTACCGAGATCCACATAGTCTTCTACTTTGAGAGACATAAAGGCATTGATGTATTTATCCAGGAAGACCAGTCCGTTGTCGGAACGGTGCACGGTCTGACCGGCGAATTTATCCACGCTTCTTCCGGTCTGGAAGCCGAACTGCTGGAAGACGGAGAACGGTGCTTCCGTGGACAGACAGTTGACATTTAACATACCGGTCTGTTTGATGACATGGTGTGAATAGTTTGCTTTGTTGATATTAACTGCTACACGGTTCGGAGTATCGGTCAGCTGGATGACGGTGTTTACGATCAGACCGTTATCCTTCTTACCGTCGTTAGAAGTTACCACATACAGGCCGTAACCGATCCGGAACAGTGCGGTCAGGTCATTTTTATTGGCAAGGATATCGTTCTGGGCAATGTACTCTTTGCACAGTTCATCTGCCATGGCTTCCAGCTGATCCTGATTGTCCTGATTGATGGCGGAGAGGATCTTTACGGTGGTATCGAGCCAGTTGATCTTTTTACATTTTGCCATCATCTCGCGCATCACTTTGGCAGCGAGAGGCGCCCAGGAACCGTTCTCGATCAGACCTACCGTGCGGTTCTGGAAGTTGTGTTCCACCAGACGGGAGATATAGTCGTGCATAAACGGATAGATGCTTGCGTTGTAGGTTGTGGTGGCAAGGATCAGTTTGCTGTAGCGGAAAGCATCGGAGAGAGCCAGAGACATATCGTCTCTTGCCAGATCGTATACGACAACCTTCGGACAGCCTTTGCTTCTTAATTTGTCAGCCAGCAGATCGACTGCTTTTTTCGTATGACCATAGACGGAAGTGTAGGCGATCACGATGCCTTCTTCTTCCGGTGTGTAGGAGGACCAGGTGTCATACAGACCGATATAATGTCCGAGATCTTCTGAAAGTACCGGTCCGTGGAGTGGGCAGATGATCCGGATATCGAGGGTTGCTGCCACTTTTAAGAGAGACTGAACCTGTGTGCCGTATTTTCCTACGATACCGATGAAGTATCTGCGGGCTTCGTCATCCCAGTCTTCTTCCACATCCAGGGCACCGAATTTGCCGAAGCCGTCAGCGGAGAAGAGCACTTTATCAGTGCTGTCGTAAGTTACCATAACTTCTGGCCAGTGTACCATCGGAGCAAATACAAAGGTCAGCTGATGGTTTCCAAGACTTAACGTGCCGCCGTTGGTAACTTCGAGCTTCTGTCCCTCCAGAGAAAGTCCGAAAAAGTTGTAGATCATCTGGAAGGTCTTCACGTTGGCGACAACGGTGGTGTCCGGGTAAACTTTCAGGAAATTAGCCACGTTGGCTGCATGATCCGGTTCCATGTGCTGCACGATCAGGTAGTCCGGTTTGCGGCCATCAAGTACCTGCTCCAGGTTATCCAGCCATTCGTGGGTGAAGTTTGCATCTACGGTGTCCATGACAGCGATCTTTTCATCGAGGATCACGTAAGAGTTGTAAGCCATACCGTTGGCTACCGGGTACTGGCCTTCAAATAAATCCACTTTGTGATCGTTGACGCCTACGTATTTGATAGTATCTGTGATTCTCATAAAAATCCTCCTGTAAAAACTATAGTTTGATAGTAACTATTCAGTAGCCACTGTACCGCGAGGTGTTTTGGCATGAATATGCCAAAATCCCGAGACATACAAGCCAAAATGTCATCACCGAAGGTGATTTTAAATGCATTTTGGCTCGTAACTGTGAAGGTACTGAACAGTTACGTTTGATAAAAAATTATCGAACTCTGAGTGCCAGAGTTTCTATGTTCTGTTGTAGATAGTATAACCGAAAAAAACAGAAAAATCTGTTGCAAAAGCAACAAAACAAGTGTATAGATAAAAAAGAAGAGAAAAGCAAAGGAAACAATCAGAGAAATATAAGGGAGGAATCGGTATGGAAAAAGTGACATTGTTTTCCCATATTTTACCGGAAGAGCAGGAACGGATGCGTGTCTGTTTTCAGATGCGGGAAGCAGTATATCAGAACAATGAGATTATCATGGAGTATACCAGTACGATGAAAAAAATCGGTCTGATTCTGGAAGGGCAGGCATCTCTTTATGGAAATGATGTAGAAGGCAGTCAGTATCTAATGGATGAACTGAAAAAGGATGATGTGTTCGGAGAACCCTTGCTTTTACCGGAACCGTCCCAACATTATTATGTATGTGCAAAAACAAGAACCAGGGTGATGTTTATCGATTATGAACACGTGATCAAACGCTGTGAAAATGCCTGCAGCTTTCACAGCCAGATGGTCAGTAATCTGTTACAGCTGATCGCCATGAGATCCAGCCAGCAGGCAAACCGGATCTATGTTTTATCCAGAAACAGCATCCGGAAAAAAATTATGGCGTATCTGAATGAAGTGGGAGGAGAGAAAAAGAAGCAGGTATTTACACTGCCGGTATCTTATACTACATTAGCAGAATATCTGTGTGTGGACCGGAGTGCCATGATGCGGGAATTTAAAAATCTGTCGGGAGAAGGAGTTTTGTTCCGGGAAGGGAAGAATATACGGATTTTGTTGTAAAACGATAGAAAAGAGATTTATAATTAAAAAAAATAAGGAAAAGAGGTACGTGTATGAAACTGACATTTTTAGGAACAGGAGCAGGGGAAACATATCCGGGATACTGGTGTGAATGTCCTCATTGTACTTATGCAAGAAAACACAGAGGAAAAAACCTGAGAACAAACAGCAGCATGGTGATTGACGAAGAGCTGCTGATCGATATGGGACCATCGTGTTTTGATAATGCAGCCCGGTTCGGAGTGAATTTATCAAAGCTCAAGACACTTCTGGTCACACATCCTCATGAAGATCATCTGTATCCGCAGCATCTGCGCTGGAGAAATACAGACGAAAGCTTGCTGCCGCTTACTTATGTCGAAAAAATGAGACATGGAGGTCCACGGTTTACCGATATCCCGCAGCTGAATATTTACGGGAATTCTTTCGTGATGGAAACGCTCAGAAAAAGTCTGGATGACATGGAAGAACTGAAAATAAATCTGCATGAGATCAGAGAGGGAAAGGAAGAGAAAACGGATGGGTACAGAATCTTGCCGGTTCGCGGAAATCATGGGTCGCAACGGGGATTTTCCCACAGTTATATCATTCAGAAAGATGGAAAAACGTTATTGTATGCGCTGGATTCCGGAAGTTATGACGAGGATCAGTTTGCATTGATACAGGAATATCAGTACGATGCAGTTATTATGGAAGGAACTACAGGACTGAATGAACAGTATGGCGGACATATGTGTCTGATGAACAATATCCGGATAAGGGACCGATTGAAGGAAAATAAGTGCCTGCGTGAGAATAGTAGATTTCTTTTGACGCATCTGTCCCCACACTGGTGTCCGCCGCATGACTGGTACGAATCGATTGTGGCGTCAGAGGGACTGGAACTGGCTTATGACGGTTTACAGATAGAGATCTGAAAGGAAAAAGAGATTCTGCATAAAAACAATGTGAATTTTTTGTCAAATATAGTGAATTGACCGGTGGTCAGTGTAATGTTACAGTGAAGGAAACCGGGAAACTGTTCTCAGTTTCCCGGTTTCCTTTTTGTTAGGGCAAGCCGGTGGTCGTGATTGTATACAGAATATGATCCGGTCAGGTATTGCGAAAATGGCTTGGTGAGACGCCATACTGTGCTTTGAAAGAACGGGAAAAGTTAAATGCATTTTCGTATCCGACCTGAGCAGCGATCTGCTGAATCGAAAGTCCCGGATCTTTAAGAAGCGTTAATGCCTGTTCCATCCGGAGCATCCGCAAATATTCCTGAAACGACATATGAAAAGTCTTTCGGAATGACTTACTCAGATACGAATAACTGATAAAGAAACGGTCGGCGAGATCCGTCAGCGTAAGATTTTCCATATAATGAAGATCTATGTAATTTCGGATCAGAGTCATGGAATCAAGGGTCTGCCGGGTGTGTATCGCTGTTTTTGCATATTCATTTAGCCGGTTATAAAAATATTCTTCCAGTTCTCTGTAGGTGGCAAAGTCAAAAAGAGAAACTTTTGGAGAATTTTTTCTGCCGGTGTTGGAATTTAAAATGGTCAGGTTAAGTATTTCATTAAAATACTGAAAAAAATTCCGAAGATCCGGCAGAGATAATTTCTCTATTTCCCTGTAAAAAGTGGTACGCTGCGCATTGCCGGAGATTAAGGAAGGATTTTCCAGAAACTGTGTGACCAGATGTTTTAATCTTGGGGACAGTTCCGCGCTGTGTCCCTGTTCCATCGTGGTAAAAATTTTTCCATAGCCATAAAGAAGCCGCAGAGCGAGCAGTTCTTCTGCTGTCTGGTACAGCTCTGCAACCTGCATGACCGGATATGCTGCGGTGACACTGCAGGCAAGTGTGGCAGAACTGCTGACAGAGGAAGAGAGAAAAGCCAGCAGCGATTCGTAATCTTTTGCATCACAGAGAATGCAAAGTTTGGATTCTGCTATCGTGTTGCACAGTACATGGTGAAAATTGTCGTAAATCTGGTTGCTATACGCGGTTGCTTCATCGGAATTCCATGGTGTCAGGGAAGCAACAAGAGCGATACAGCAATTCGGACCGATACCGATCTGCTCCATGTTGGTAATAAGTGAAGCAGGAACTGGAGCAGATATCGGCAGGGAAACTATTTTTCGAAGTACATCGGCGGAAAACTGAAAGAGAGTTCCCCGTTGTTTTCCGGGATCCCGATAATTCGCGTCCAGTGTGGAAAGTGCGGCAGCGACTACCCGTGTCAGATCATCGTTCAGAACCGGTTTCAGAAGATAGTCGATAGCGCCATTTTGAAACGCACCACGGACATATTCAAAATCATCATATCCGCTGAGAACAATGAACTGAACCGGATGGAGAGTTTCCCGCAGAGCATGAATCAGTTCAATTCCATTGATGCCGCTCATCTTGATATCTGTAAAAATAATATGTGGTTTATAAGTTTTGCACACGGAAATCGCTTCCTCACCGGAAAAGCAGGTGAGTATTTCACCGATGCAGGGATGGTTCAGCTGAACGAGTTTTTTGTGCAGCCCTTCACAGATATAGTACTCATCATCAACAATTAAAATATTATGTAAAGCCATGTTGTCACCTCGATATATTTTGTGTGGTGTTATGATTGCAGGTTGCCGGCAGTCTCTGAAAAAATCGCAGGAAAATGCAGGGTGATCATAGTTCCGCACTGTTCTTCACTTTCGATATAAAGCTGTGCAGACTGTCCGTAAAACAGTTTCAGGCGCCGGTAGATGTTCTGAAGACCGATAAAAGAACCTTTGGAAGAAGCCGGAAGTTCTTCGGAAGGATGCTGCATGTAGTTCAGAACTTCTGCAAGACGTTCCGGGGACATACCTTTTCCGTTGTCAGAGAGTTCGATATTAAGAAAGTCATCCGTAAGACATATGGAAAGAAAAATATCCAGAGAAGTACCCGGCTGATCAAGACCATGCAGGATGGAATTTTCCAAAAGCGGTTGCAGTAAGAATTTGATGATACGAAACTGTTTCAGAGCCGGGGGAACATCCACGGTGAGTTGAATCTGATTAAAATAACGGATATTGTATACATTGATCAGAGAGTATGCACAGTGTAACTCGGAATCAATGGAAGCATACAAACTGTCATTTTTAATATTATAACGCAGAATCTGACCGAAAGAAGCGATAGATTCTGCAAGGGTATCCTGTCCGTTTTGCGAGGCGTATCCGGAGAAAACACTGAGGGTGTTATAGATAAAATGCGGATTGATCTGATATTGCAGTGCTTTCAGCTGCGCATGTGACTGAGCAGTTTCTTTCTGTACGGTTTCCTGAATCAGGGCATTGATCTTATCAAGCAGAATATTGTATCGGTGAGCAATCATACCGATTTCATCAGTGCGGACTTCCGGGATTTTTTCGTGAAATCCATCGACGATGATCCTATCCATAAGCGTCAGATCCTTGTGCAGCTGATCAAAGGATTTTCGGATGAAATGGTCAGAACTGTAAGCTGAATCAGAGCGGATACAGCCAGTATCAGAGAAAGACTGAAAGCAGGAAGCTTATAGGCATCTGTAAGCAAAGGCTGTGTACTGAAGACTGTAATATCAAAATTTTTCAATGAGCATCCGATGTATTGCTGGTGATCTACGGTAATAGAAAAAGCAGAAGTATCGGGGGAATGTTCCGGTAATTTATCTGTATCAGAAATACTTATATTTTCCGTAACTTTCTGTGAGAAGTTTCAAACCAGGCAAAATAATTTCCGTTCTGAGAAGAAAATGTGGATGGAAAGATTTTTCGCCGGGGAACATTCGAAAATCAGATACCCCATACAGAAATCGGAGGAAGAGTTAAGAATCTTCTGAATAATCAGAATAATATCTTTGTCTGCAGAGGCAGAGGTGTAACCACAGACTTCATGAAAGGCTTTGGTATCTTTCGGATTCAGATAGTACAAAGCAGAAAACTGTTCGGATACTGCAAATTCCTGAAAAAAAGGAAGATCAGCCAGACGATGGAAGGACCAGAAGTAATCGCCCTCCTGTTCGGAGGTCTGTGTGGTAAAGATATTGGCTGCACTGATCCCGAGATTTTGGAATTTCAGAGAATATTTTATCGAAGAGATTACTTCATTTAATTGTTTTTTTGCCCAGATCGGATATTTTTCAAGACCGACACGATACTGCCTGGAGACAAAAGTAAACAGAGGATCACTGTATGCAAGATCATGTGACAATTCATTGATAGAGTACAAAACAGAATTGACAGAATTAGCGGTCTGTTCAATAGAAAGATTCTGCTCTTTTAACAGCTGACGATAGAATTCATTGGACTGCCGTTTATACAGATAAAAGAAAAAAGCAGGGAAGGTATGGTAAGACAGAAAATAGAAATCAGACATATTTTATGCACCATGCTCCGGTTCTGGAAAATATTCATAAAAATCCCTCCAAAAAGTCAGATATATAGAATATGGTTATTATAACACATAAAAATGGTGAAAAGAACGATTCTATGTGCAAAATGACAAAAAATGATAGGGAATGGCAAACTGGGATATGTAGATGAAAGGAAGGAAATGATATAATTTCTGTAACAAATGGAGGAAGGAAGTGAAGGGATTCATGGGAAAAGGAAAAAAACGAGCTGTAAAAGAAAAATATTCGCGAAAAGAAAATATGATGGGTTTTCTTTTTATCCTGCCGGCAATGATACCGTTACTGGTGTTCTGGATCATACCGATCATCTGGTCCGGAGGGCTTAGCTTTACAGACTGGGATATGATGTCAGAAAATATTCACTTTATGGGGTTGAAGAATTATACCAGTTTGTTAAAAGATCCGAACTTTGGAAAAGTACTCTGGAACACACTGGTATTTGCGCTGGGAAGTACCGTGCCATCTATTGTGATCGGACTTCTGGTAGCACTGGCAATGAATGGGGCGAGAAGAGGAACCGGAATCTATCGAACGGTAATATTTGCTCCCTATATCACGCCGATGGTAGCGGTCAGTGTTGTATGGTCTTGGATCTTTGAACCGCGTGTTGGTATTCTGAACTTTGTATTGGAACTGTTTGGATTACCGGGTTCTCAGTGGACACAGAGCAGTGAGACAGCTATGCTGAGTGTTTTGATCGTGACAGTGTGGAAGTCCATAGGATGGACGATGATCTTCTATATGGAAGCCATCCGGAAAGTTCCGCAGAATCTGCTGGAAGCGGCAGCAATCGACGGAGCAAACAGTTTCTGGAGATTCTGGAAAATTATTATTCCAATGATTTCTCCTACTACATTTTTCCTGGTTATTATGTCAACCATCAGTTCACTTCAGGCATATGACCAGATCCAGGTGCTGACACAGGGAGGACCTGCCGGAGCTACGAGAACTTTGTTGTATTATTACTATCAGGAGGCATTTCGTAACTTTAATACCGGAAAAGCATCTGCGGTTGCAATTGTGCTGGTATTGATTACGGTTGTATTATCTCTTATAGAAACCGAAGTATCCAAGAAGACAGTATTTTATAATTAAAGGGGGAATCAGGATGCAGGGAAGAAAAAAAATAAAAATTTTGCAGTGCATCTTGCACTGATATGTATCAGCTTCATTATTGCATTCCCCTTCTTGTGGATGTTTACAAACTCCATAAAAACAAAAGATGAGATCTGGGCTGTGCCGCCGAAAGTGTTACCGGCGATCGCACAGTGGGGGAATTATGCGGATGCTCTGGCAGATGGAACCTTTTTACGATATATGTGGAACAGTGCCTACACGGCGATTATTATTACCGTAGTGGTCCTGTTTAACTCAGCAATGTTCGCTTATGCGCTGACACATATCCGGTTTCGCTGGAAAAAACTGCTGATCACACTGATCATGGTGACTTATATCATGCCGGCTACAACAACGTATGTACCGTCTTATGTAATCCTGTCGAAAATGGGACTCATGAATTCTCATGCGGGATATGTGGTGTCGAGCTGTGCGAGTATTTTTAATATCTTCTTTTTAAGAACAACATTTACTCAGATTAATCCGGGAATTGTAGAAGCTGCAAGAATCGATGGAGCGGGGCACTGGAAGATTCTGTGGTGGGTGGTTGCACCGATGTCGGCATCTTCTTTTGTGACACTTGGACTGCTTTCTTTCCTGGGATGCTACAACAGTTATCTGTGGCCGTCACTGTTGTTACATAATAAGACGCAGTATCTGGTAAGTATGGGATTACAGTCTTTCTTTACTTCAGAAGGTGCGTATGGTCTGAAATGGGGAACGATCATGGCGGCGTGCTGTGTTATCGTATTCCCGCTGTTATTACTGTTTCTGATTGGGCAGCGTTGGATCCTGAATGGAATTACCAATGATGCAGCAGTGAAAGAATAAACGATGTAAGGAGGAAAAAGGATGAGGAAAAAAATGGCAATGCTACTGGCAATGGTGACACTGGTAACTACAGCGGGTTGCGGCGGATCCGGTGAAGGGGGAAATTCATCTGCCAAAACAGACAATGGAAACGAAGGAACAAACGGAGCGGTAGAAATCGAATTCTGGTATGGTCTGGGCGGAATACTTGGAGAGACCATGGAAGAGACAATTGCAGAATTCAATGCATCACAGGATGAAGTGGTTGTAAAAGGAGTCGTACAGTCCAGTTATGATGAGACTTCAAAGATGCTGCAGGCAGCAGTTGCCTCCGGTGAAGTGCCGGCATGTTATCTCGGAACCCATCAGACAGCAACGACCTTTGCGGAAAAAGGCGTTGTGGAGTATCTGGATGATTATATTGCTGCAGATCCGGACTTTGACAAGGATGATATCATTGATGCATTCCTGGATTACTGCCGGGATGATGAGGGACATGTATACAGTCTTCCGGCATGGGGTACTACCCAGGTAGTTTATTACCGGAAAGATATGTTTGAAGAAGTGGGACTGGATCCGGACGAAGTCTTTGCAACCTGGCAGAATGTAGCTGACGCAGCGCGCAAACTTCAGGAACATTATTCAGATGTAGATGATTTCTTTGGATTCGAACCGATGTCCGGTATGGACTGTCTGATGGATATGGCATACAGTAACGGAGCTTCGATTGTAAGTGAGGACGGAAAAACCGTTACGTTTAACAGCGACAAATTTGTTGAGGCGCTGGAGACAGCACGTCAGTGGATCAACGAAGAAAAAATCATGGGTATTCATTTCGGTGGAGATGGATGGGAGTATTGGTATAAAACCATTGATGATGTAATGCAGGGACGCGCAGGCGGTTATGTCGGATCCAGTGGAGATCAGGGAGATCTGGATTTTGATATTATTGCGGCACATGTACAGCCTGGATTTAATGATCATGAGCCAAATCCGTATGTAGACCCAATTGCGATGGCAATCGTAAAGAAGGCTCCGGAAGAGGAAAAACAGGCTGCCTTTAAATGGCTGACTTATCTGAACACAGTGGGAACAAAAGAATTTTCCATGAAAACAGGATATGTACCGGTTCGCAGTTCTGTAAAAGAGGATGAAGAGTATAAAGCATATCTTGAGGAAAATCCACAGGCGCTGATTCCGATCGAACAGGCGGAGATCGGTCGTAAAAAATGGGTCGATCCGACAGGTAAAGTGGAACAGGCGTTGTCAGATGCATGTGATCTGATCGAGATTGAAAATGTTCCGGCAAAAGAAGCATTGGACGAAGCAGCAGAGATCGCACAGCAGGCACTAGACGAATACTGGGCAGCACAGTAGAAATAGATTGCAGGGGAAAGCTATATGCAAAAACAAAAAGTATTGGAGAAGACCGGGCTGAGTGATAAGGGAAGTGTGATATTTTTTGGAGTCGTGTGTTGGGTTACATATTTCTCGATCTATCTGGGAAGACTGAATTTTTCAGCCAGTATGAGCGAAATGGCTCAGACCGGTATCTGGGGAAAAACACAGTTGGGAAGTGTTGCGGCGGCATTTTACCTTGCATATGGACTGGGACAGTTTCCCAGTGGCGTTCTGGGAGATCATTTTTCCGGAAGGAAACTGGTCATGCTGGGACTGGTGGGGGCGGCGTTGGCAAACGCCGCCTTTCCTTTTGTAGAAAGTATCAAAGGAATGCAGGTGATCTGGTTTATCAACGGACTCTGTCAGGCACTTGTATGGCCGCCGATGGCGAGACTGGTTGCAGATATGACACATGGAAAACAGACCGTATCGATTGTCCTGGCGTTATCATTTACCAGCCCGGTCGGGATGCTGAGTGCGTATCTGTTCAGTGCGGTTATGTTAGAGAAAAAGGGATGGCAGTATAGTTTCTGGTTTGCTGCAATCTGGCTTCTTGCAGTGGCTGTTTTCTGGTTTCTGTCCATCCTGAAAATGGAACAGAGAGCTGGTTTCATACACAGGAAAGCTGTAAGGACAGCAAAACCGCAGGAACAGCAGGAGAGAGAAGAAGCCGGAAAGAGAATCCTCGCTTCCGGTATTCTGTGGATAGGAGTGGCTACGTTTATTCATGGAGTTTTAAAAGACGGACTGACAACCTGGATTCCAACGTACCTGACAGAACGTTTTCTCATTGCACCATCTTTTTCGGTATTGCTGACGACGATACTTCCGATTGTGAATCTGTCAGGGTGTATCTTGCAGATTATACAAACCGAAAATTTTTAAAAATGAAACGGGACAGCCGCTGCCGGATATGCGATTGCCTTTTTATTTCTTGTAACTATGATAACAGGAATCGGAAGTTCTGTTTATGGAACGGTTGCTGTATTTGCAGTTGTGACAAGTATGATGACAGCGGTCAATACCGTATTTATCAGTTTGTTGCCAATTCATTTTCAAAAAGAAGGAAAGGTGGCGACCGTGTCTGGCATATTGAATGCGGTTACTTATCTTGGCAGTGCTGTGGCAAGTGTTCTGTTCGGATGGACTGCAGAAAAAGCAGGCTGGACAGGGACAGAGATGGTCTGGTGTTTTTGCGCTGCGACAGGAATGATTGTATGTCTTGTTGTGTTAAAAAGATGGAAAAACAGCCGGAGAGATATTTATACCGGTTCATGAAAGGGAGGAGAAAGAATGAAAACAACACTGGAATATTATGATATTTTCCCGAAAATCCTGTGTACGGAACGGGAAGCGGAGATTACCATCCGTCCACTGGGAGTGCATGCGGCATTTGATGAAAAAAAGAGTATCGGGTGAAGATCATACCGATGAATGAGACGCTGCTTAATGTTCAGATAAAGGTTATGAAGCGCTGGATGTACAACACTGCAACGGGAATTTGCAGTTTCGGTATCGGTTTACACAGGAAGAACAATATGTAGTACTGTTACAGATTCAGGAAGACGGTGTCTGGACAAATTGTTGTGAATTGCGGGTATATTCTGTAAAACCGGATTATTTTAAATTGCGTCCGTATCGTGGAGATATGCATTGCCATACGTGCCGGTCGGATGGAAAGGAAGGACCTGCGATTGTAGCGGCAAATTACAGAAAGTCAGGATTTGATTTTCTGTCGATTACAGACCATGGACAGTATGAGCCTGCGCAGGAGGCAATCCGGGCATTTTCGGATATACCGATGAGTTTTCAGTTGTTCGCAGGAGAAGAAGTACATCCACCAAAAAATAACTGCCATACGGTGCATTTTGGCGGTACATACAGTATAAACCAGATCTTCCGGGAGGATCCTGAAAAATATGAGCGGGAAGTAGATGAAATAGAAAACAAACTGGAGATCCCGGAGGGGCTGAATACCCGGGAATATGCTTCTCTGCTGTGGGTTTACCGGAACATAAGAGAAGCAGGCGGTATGGCGATTATGGCGCATCCCTGCTGGATCCAGGACGAAGCGTATCATATCCGTCGGGATATGTACCGATATCTGTTACAGACCCATCCGTTTGATGCGCTGGAACTGACCTGCGGACAGTCGCTGGAAGAAAATCAGCTGCAGATCAGTCTGTGGCAGCAGATGAGAGAAGAGGGAAATGTCGTACCGGTTGTCGGAAGCAGTGATTCTCACGGAACAGTAAATTCCCCTTGGTTTGGATTGTCAAAGATGATCGTGCTTTCAGAAGAATGTACCAAAGACGCATTGATTGATGCTGTAAAAGCGCGCCGTGCGGTTGTACTGGAACAGTATCCGGGGGAACCACTTCCAAGAGTATATGGAGAGAACAGAGCACTTGAGTTTGTATTATTTCTTGTTACCGAGTATATGCCGTTACATGATGAACTGTGTTTTGAAGAAGGAAGACTGATGAAAGCATATGCCTGCGGAGATCAGGAGGCAGGAGAAGAGTTGCGGCGGATCGGAAAGAGAACGGATTTTCTGACAGAAAAATACTGGGCAAAAGAAGTCTGAATAGAAGAGTAAGGAGAGCTTTGAATATGAAAATAAAATATCTTGGGACAGCGGCTGCAGAAGGGATTCCTGCATTGTTCTGCCGATGTGATATTTGTAAGGAAGCCAGAAAAAGAGGCGGGAGGGAAAATCAGAACCCGCTCGCAGGCGATCATTGACGAAAAAGCTGTTAAATTGATTTTCCGGCAGACAGTTACCTTCACATTCTGCACTATAAATATGGATTTTTCCAGTATTGAGCATCTGTTGATCACACATTCTCATGATGATCATTTTTA
>ENA-OQKR01000219-OQKR01000219.1-human-gut-metagenome-genome-assembly--contig:-NODE-219-length-24287-cov-2.792591_pt1 | contig 24287 bp, 26 predicted proteins | sample MGYA00242803_ERZ504806 | MGnify/ENA primary metagenome ERZ504806 (study PRJEB26092, sample SAMD00036399) | human gut metagenome | host: Homo sapiens | study: EMG produced TPA metagenomics assembly of...
CAACTTTCTTATTGTGTAGATTCCATGTATAATAAAAAGAAAGATATTTTAAGAAAGAGGTGTACGTGGTGTATAAGATTGTCAAGAAGCAGACACTCAATCAGGCAGTTGAGTTAATGGAGATTCATGCTCCTTATGTGGCAAGAAAATGTGAACCGGGACAGTTCATTATTATCCGAGTAGATGAAGATGGAGAAAGGGTTCCTTTAACGATCGCAGATTATGATCGTGAGAAAGAGACAGTAACGATCATTTATCAGGTTGTAGGATATACAACAGAATTGTTAAGCAAGAAAACAGAAGGAGATTATGTACAGGATTTCGTGGGACCATTAGGTCAGCCAGCTCCTTTGCACAAGTGTGACCGTGTCATCGGTGTAGCCGGTGGTGTAGGTGCAGCCCCATTATATCCACAGCTTCGTAAGTTAGCGAAGATGGGAGTACCAGTTGATGTGATCATTGGTGGTAAGAGTGCAGAATTTGTTATTCTTAAGGAATTATTCGAAGAATTCTGCGATAATGTATATATTGCAACAGATGACGGAAGTCTTGGAACCAAAGGTTTCGTTACAACAGTATTAGAAGACCAGATCAAAGCTGGAGTAAAATACGATGAAGTTATCGCAATCGGGCCACTTATCATGATGAAGAATGTGGTTAAGATCACAAAAGAATATGACATCCCAACTATGGTATCTTTAAATCCGATCATGATCGACGGAACAGGAATGTGCGGTGGATGCCGTGTCAACATCGGTGGAGAAACAAAATTCGCATGTGTTGACGGACCAGATTTTGATGGATTTAAAGTAAACTTTGACGAATGTATGCAGCGTCAGGGTATGTTCAGAGAAGAAGAACATGAATGTAGAATTGGAAGGGGGATGTAAACGATGGCAAATATGAGTCTTAAGAAGGTAGCTATGCCAGAACAGGACCCAAATGTCCGTAATAAGAACTTTGAAGAAGTTGCTCTTGGATATACAAAAGAGATGGCAATGGAAGAAGCAGCTCGTTGCTTAAACTGTAAGAATAAACCTTGTGTTGGAGGATGTCCGGTTAACGTACCAATTCCAGCATTTATCGAGAAAGTAGCAGCAGGAGATTTTGAAGGTGCATACGAAGTGATCACAACAGAGAATGCATTACCTGCAATCTGCGGACGAGTATGTCCACAGGAGAACCAGTGTGAAGGAAAATGTGTCCGTGGTATCAAGGGAGAGCCTGTTGGTATTGGACGTATGGAACGTTTCGTCGCAGACTGGCATATGGCAAACGCCAAAGAAACAGAAGTTAATATTGAGAAGAACGGAATGAAAGTAGCAGTTGTCGGATGTGGACCTGCTGGTATCACATGTGCCGGAGAACTGATCAAGAAAGGTTATGATGTAACAGTCTTTGAAGCATTACATAAACCAGGTGGAGTATTAAGTTATGGTATTCCAGAATTCCGTCTGCCAAAAGATCTGGTAGCAAAAGAGATCGAAAGCGTTCAGAAGTTAGGTGTAGATATTGAGACAAACGTTATCGTTGGACGTTCTATCACAATTGATGAATTAATGGAAGATGGATACAAAGCAGTCTTCGTAGGAAGTGGAGCAGGACTTCCAAGATTTTTAAATATTCCTGGAGAAAACCACTTAGGAGTATATTCTGCAAATGAATTCTTGACTCGTGTAAACTTAATGAAGGGATACAAATTCCCAGAGTGCCCAACTCCAGTCAAAGTTGGTAAGAAAGTAGCAGTCGTAGGTGCTGGTAACGTAGCAATGGATGCTGCCAGAACAGCAAAACGATTAGGTGCAGAAGAAGTTTATATCGTATATCGCCGTAGCGAGGAAGAAGCACCAGCACGTTTAGAAGAATTACATCACGCAAAAGAAGAAGGAATTATCTTCAAATTCTTAAATAACCCAGCTGCGATTAAAGCAGATGAAAACGGATGGGTAAGCAGCATGGAGATCATTAAACAGGAACTGGGTGAACCAGATGCATCTGGAAGACGTTCTCCACAGCCAATCGAAGGATCTAACTATGATCTTGATGTTGATACAGTCATCATTGCGATCGGACAGAGCCCTAACCCACTGATCCGTCACACAACACCAGGACTTGACACTCAGAAGTGGGGTGGAATCATTGTCAATGAAGAGACAATGGAGACAAGCAAAGATGGTGTGTACGCAGGTGGAGATACAGTAACTGGAGCAGCAACAGTTATCCTTGCCATGGGAGCAGGAAAGAAAGCAGCAGCAGCAATCGATCAGAAATTACAGGGTAAATAAAAGGAGGATTCCAAATGGGAAAAGCAATATTTCAGACTGAGATTATCGAACTGGGAGAACAGGTAGATGCTTTTTTTGAGGAAGGTATGTTTGTATTATTCGGAGACAATGTACCAGATACATTAAAAGATTTCTGTCATTTCATCGATCAGAAGAAGGTAGACGGAACAATCAAAAAAAGGAGATAAACTGGTTGTGGATCAGAAAGAATATCTCATCACTGCCGTAGGAGATATTGCCCAGTCTAATTTGGAGACACTGGGACATTTAACCGTTGTCTTCAGTGGAGCGAAAGAAGCAGGTCTTCCTGGAAGTATTTGTGTTGAGGCAAAGCCAATGCCAAAACTTGCGATTGGAAGTAAAATTTCTATCGTAGAAGAGTAGAGATTACAAGAGATATCAAGCGGATTGGTATCAAGATCATAGAAAAGGAGTTATTGTGAAAGCAGTAATTCCTTTTCTTGTACTTAAAAAGATGTAAAGTGTGGATTGCTATATTTAGAATATTCAGATAATTCCACACATGTACAGAAAATAATCCATACGTTTTAAAAAAAGTATAAAATAATCTGTTGACATCAAAGAAACTATTTGTTAACATATCTAACAATACAAATCAGATATTAAAATACAAGAAAGTGAGGAAAACAAGAAAATGGGTAAGTTAATTGGTGAAGGAATTACATTTGATGATGTTTTATTAGTACCAGCATTTTCAGAAGTGATTGCGAATGATGTGGATACACGTACACGATTGACAAACAAGATTCAGTTAAATATTCCACTGATGAGTGCCAGCATGGATACTGTTACAGAACACCGCATGGCAATCGCAATGGCAAGACAGGGTGGAATTGGTATTATACATAAGAACATGTCAATTGAAGAACAGGCAGAAGAAGTGGATAAGGTAAAACGTTCTGAAAACGGGGTTATCACAGATCCATTTTCATTATCACCAGAACATACCATTCAGGATGCTGACGACTTAATGGCGAAGTATCGTATTTCCGGTGTACCAATTACAGAAGGTACAAAGCTTGTTGGTATTATCACAAACCGTGACTTAAAGTTCGAGACAGATTTCTCTAAGAAGATCAAAGAATCTATGACTTCTGAAGGACTAGTAACAGCTAAAGAAGGAATTACATTAGAAGAAGCAAAACAGATTTTAGGAAAAGCAAGAAAAGAAAAATTACCAATCGTTGATGATGACTTTAATTTAAAAGGATTGATCACGATCAAAGATATTGAGAAACAGATCAAATATCCAAATGCAGCGAAAGATGATCAGGGAAGATTATTATGTGGAGCTGGTGTTGGTATCACAGCAGACGTTTTAGATCGTGTGCAGGCATTAGTGAATGCTCATGTTGACGTTATCGTTGTTGACTCAGCACATGGACATTCTGCAAACGTATTAAGAGTCGTAAGAATGGTCAAAGACAAATTCCCAGATCTTCAGGTGATTGCAGGTAACGTTGCAACAGGATCAGGAGCAAAAGCACTGATCGAAGCAGGAGCTGACTGTGTGAAGATCGGTATCGGACCTGGATCTATCTGTACAACTCGTGTCGTAGCTGGTATCGGTGTACCACAGATCACAGCGATCATGAGTGCATATGAAGAAGCTAAGAAAGCAGGAATTCCAATTATTGCCGATGGTGGTATCAAATATTCAGGAGAACTTACAAAAGCGATCGCAGCTGGAGCTGATGTATGTATGTTAGGAAGTATGCTTGCAGGATGTGACGAAAGCCCTGGAGACTTCGAATTATACCAGGGAAGAAAATACAAAGTATATCGTGGAATGGGATCCTTAGCAGCTATGGAGAATGGTAGTAAAGACCGTTACTTCCAGACAAACGCTAAGAAGTTAGTTCCAGAAGGTGTCGAAGGACGTGTTGCATATAAAGGAACTGTTGAAGACACAATCTTCCAGATGATGGGTGGTCTTCGTTCTGGAATGGGATATTGTGGAGCAAAAGATATCAAGACATTACAGGAGACAGGAGAATTTGTTAAGATTTCTGCTGCATCCTTAAAAGAAAGTCATCCACATGACATCCATATCACAAAAGAAGCACCAAACTACAGTGTAGAATAAGAGATCAAGAATATACAGAAGCCAGAGTACATAAGAAGATGTATTCTGGTTTCTTTTTGTTGTGTGAAAAAAAGTTCACAATCCGATACATTAATTGACAATTATCAATAAAAGTGATTGACTTCTTTAAGAAACAGGAATATCATTAAATTACTTTGGTTATCAAAATAGTAATCAAAAGAGACAAATAAGGAATAAGAAAAGAAATATGAGAAAGGTAAGAAAATGATCTCAAAATTCAGCGTAAAGAAACCGTATACAGTCATTGTAGCGGTTGTACTAGTTATCATTTTAGGAATCGTGTCATTTACAAAGATGACAACAGACTTGCTTCCAAGTATGGAACTGCCATATGCAATCGTTATGACGACATATCAGGGAGCATCTCCGGAGACTGTGGAAACGACAGTTACAAAACCAGTGGAACAATCAATGGCAACGATTTCAAATATCAAAGAAGTTAATTCAATTTCCAGTGAGAATATGTCAATGGTCATTTTGGAATTTGAAGGTGACACGGATATGAATGCAGTATCTCTTGATATGAGAGAGAAGCTTGACATGATCAAAGGCTACTGGCCAGACGAAGTAGGCAATCCAACGATCGTGAAATTAAATCCAGATATGATGCCGGTTATGGTAACAGCTATGGATTCTGATAAGTTAAGTAATACGGAATTATCAGAGTTGATCAATGATAAGGTTGCACCATCTTTAGAAGCTGTTGACGGAGTCGCATCCGTAAGTAGTACAGGACTTGTAACAGAACAGATCAATGCGATCATCAGCGAGAAGAAGATCAATAAATTAAATGAGAAGATCGAGAAGGCATTGAATGGTCAGTTTGATGAAGCTCAAAATAAGATTGATCAGGCAAGAGCCCAGATGGAATCTGGAAAGAACACATTAGATGCACAGAGAACAAAGGCTAATACTCAGCTTGCGAAAGCTCAGACTGCACTTACGGATGGACAGTTAAGTCTTGCTCAGAAAGAGGTGCAGGTAACGAGTTCAATCACGAATTTGAAGGTGCAGAAACAATACGTTGCAGACATCCCTCAAGACATTAAAACACAGATCGCCAAGATAGGAAGAACAGGCAAAACAAGTTCCGGATGCAGCAACAAAGATGCAGCTTGCGGCTCAGATCGAAGAACTAGAAAAAGCAGGAGACAACAGACAAAAAGTTCGATACAAAGCATTGGATAAGAATTTAAAACATTAAACAATGACATTAAAACAGATACAAAAAGGAAGAAAACGATCAATTCTAAACTGACACAGTTTAATGTACAATCAGCAACGGCAACCCAGAAGATGAATGATGGGGAGATCAAACTGGCACAGGGAGAAGCACAGTTGAATTCCAGCCAGCAGCAACTTGATTCCAGCAAAGAGCAGGCAAAAGAAGCTGCAAATATTAAGAATAAGCTGACAGTTGCGAATGTCAAAGCACTGTTAACAGCACAGAACTTTGAGATGCCGGCAGGATATATCAGTGAAGGGAATACACAGTATCTGGTACGTGTTGGAGATAAGGTGACGAATCAAAAAGATCTTGCCAATATGGAATTATTAGATCTTGGAATCAAAGGAATCCCACCGGTCAAACTTTGTGATGTAGCAGACGTAGCGATTGTAGATAACTCAGCAGATACATATTGTCGTGTGAATGGAAATAACGGTGTTGTATTAACAGTCCAGAAACAGAATAATTATTCTACAGCTGATGTAGCAGACAAAGTTGCAGCGAAGATGAAGACACTTACCAAAGAAATAAAGGATTCCATTATGTTAATATTATGGATCAGGGTGTATACATTGACATGGTGACAGGTTCTGTCATCCAGAATCTGTTAATGGGAGCAATCCTTGCAGTCTTTATCCTATTATTATTTTTGAAAGACGTCAGACCGACGATCGTTATTGCATGCTCCATTCCATTAAGTGTCATTTTTGCGGTGGTGTTGATGTACTTTACAGGAATTACGCTAAATGTAATCTCCTTGTCGGGACTCGCACTTGGAGTGGGAATGCTTGTGGACAACTCGATCGTAGTTATTGAGAATATCTATCGATTAAGAAAAGAAGGAGTTCCAGTTAAAGAAGCAGCGATCACAGGAGCAAGAGGGGTTGCAGGAGCGATTACATCATCGACACTAACAACAATTTCTGTATTCCTGCCGATCGTATTCACGACAGGGCTTACAAAACAACTCTTTGTGGATATGGGACTAACCATCGGTTACTCTCTGGTAGCCAGCCTGATCGTAGCGGTGACATTTGTGCCAATGATGTCAGCTGGAGTACTCAACAAAGTCACACAAAAAGATAGTAAAGTGATCAATAAACTGCAGATATTATACCGTAAAGTTATGACAAGGTTGTTAAATCGTAAGATTATTGTAGTAGCTGTAACACTCGCACTATTCGCGGGAAGTATTTTTGGAGCAATGAATATTGGAAGCTCTTTAATGCCAAGCATGGACAGCACACAGATGACGATGACGATCAAAATGCCACAGGGATCTTCAATGGAAGAAACAGCATCAATGACAGATACAGTAATGAAGAAAGTAAAAGAGATCAAAGATGTTGATAGTGTAGCAGGAATGATATCCTCTGGCTCTTCCGGAATCTCTTCAATGACATCAGGAGGATCTTCAAATGAAGACCAATCCAGTATGTATGTTTTATTAAAAGAAAAGAAGAAACATACAAACAAAGAGATCAAGAAAGAAATCCTAAAGAAAACAAAGAAATTTGATTGTGAGGTTGAAGTGCAGGAATCCAGTATGGATATGAGTGCACTTGGTGGAAGCGGTATTTCCGTACAGATCAAAGGAAATGATTTAAATAAACTAAGGTCTATTGGAAAAGATATTGCCCAGATTGTAGAGGATACGAAAGGAACACAGAACATCTCGAATGGAAGTGAAGAGACAACACCAGATCTTCATGTTGTGGTAGACAAGAAAAAGGCAGTAAAAAATGGTTTAACAGTTGCAACGATCTATCAACAGTTAAGTGAGAAATTAAAAGATGCCAGTGAAGCAACAACAATCACGATCAATGAAAAAGAGTATAGTGTCAATGTTGGAAATAGTGCAAAGAATACACTGACAAGAGATGATCTTAAGAAAGTGAAACTTACAGGAACAGTAAGTGGAAAAGAAAAGAAGTTACATTGGATCAGGTAGCGAACTTCAGAAATAGTGACAGTTTATCTTCTATTAATAGAAACCAGCAGGAAAGAACATTGAGTGTAACATCAGAGATCAAAGATGGCTACAATGTAGAAAGTCAGCAGCGCTGTACAAAAGAAGATTAAGAAATACAATGCACCAAAAGGATACAGTATTACAATGAAAGGTGAGATGGAATCCATTCAGGAAACAACAGGACAGATTGGCCTGATGTTATTGCTGGCAGTAGCATTTATGTATTTGATCATGGTAGCACAGTTCCAGTCACTGAAATCGCCATTTATCATTTTATTTACGATTCCAATGGCGTTTACAGGAGGATTCTTAGGACTGCTGATCACTGGAAAAGACTTAAGTGCGATCGCAATGATCGGATTTGTTATGCTTGCAGGTATCATTGTAAATAATGGTATCGTGCTGGTAGATACGATCAATCAGTTAAGAGAATCGGGATACGAATTTGAAGAAGCAATCCTGACAGCAGGTACGATGCGTGTACGCCCGATCTTGATGACAGCCCTTACAACGATTCTTGGATTATCTACAATGGCGATTGGTTTAGGGCAAGGTGCCGAGATGATGCAGCCGATGGCGATCGTTACGATCGGTGGTTTGATTTATGGAACTTTACTAACATTATTAGTGGTTCCATGTATTTATGGACTCTTCAATAGAAGAAAAAAGAAAGCAGAGTAAATCTTACAAAACTATTAAATATGACCGCTTTCCTTTACTTTTAAAAAGAGAAAAGATATAATAGTACAAGAATCATGTCAGAATTGACATGATTCTTTGATATATGGAAGAACCATAAGAGAGAAAAGAAAGAGGATAGATCATTGGAAGGAGCAGACATATGAATCAGAAAAAAGATTATGTTCTGAGATGGATTCCGAAGTATTCTATCATTCCGCTGATCACAGCGTTAGTACTGAATACGTTGGTTTACAGTGGAACAATGGTGCTTTGTAAAGGATTATATCATCATGATTTTACAACAGCATTTGACCGGATGGTACCGGTGATCCCAGAATTTACAAGTATTTATTTGATATGTTATGTGTTTTGGGTTGTGAACTACATTATGACTGCGAGAATCAGTAGAGAACATATGTATAGATTTTTGACAGCAGATTATCTGTCAAGGATCGTATGTGGGATTTTCTTTGCTTTTTGCCAACAACACTGGTAAGACCAGAGATCACAGGAACAGGATTTTGGGATCAGGCATTACGATTTGTGTATTCGATCGATCAATCGGCAAACTTATTTCCATCGATTCACTGTCTGGTAAGCTGGTTTTGTTATATTGGGATCAGGCATCAGAAGAAGATTCCAGTGTGGTATCAGAGATTTTCACTTGTTTTTGCAATTTTAGTCTGTATTTCCACGCAGGTAACCAAGCAGCATTATATCATAGATGTGTTTGGCGGGATCATTTTAAGTGAAGTTTGTTATCTGATCGGAAGAAAGACCAATTTGTATCAAGGACTCTGGAAGGTGTTTGAGAAGATCAACCAACGAGTTGGTTTAGAGAGAAAATCTGTGAAATACAAAGGAAAATTATCGGAGATCAAAGGGTAGGAAAGATGAAGAATAAGAAAAAAGTCATCGGTAATACAGTCTTTTTCTTTGCATTATTTTGGATTGACTGCATATGCCGTATTGAAAGGAAAGGAACTTTCTGAGCTGGCGGAAGTTCTAAAATCAGTAAAACCTGCATATTATATTGCGGGATTGGTTATGATCGTTGTGTTTGTGTGCTGCGAGTCGTATATTATTTATCGCATGCTACGGCTGCTTCATTACAATGATGTGCCGAAGAGAAATTGCGTCAAATATTCGTTTGTAGGTTTCTTTTTCAGTTGTATTACACCGTCTGCAACTGGCGGACAGCCAATGCAGCTTTACTACATGAACCGCGATAAAGTTGACATATCCGTGGGAACCGTCATTTTGATGATCGTTACCATTTTATATAAATTTGTTCTGGTATTTTTAGGAGCACTGATCTTTTTATTCCGTCATTTTCTTGTGGCAGAATATATTGGGAAGGCAGCATTCTTCTTTTACCTTGGAATGGCATTGAATGTGTTTTGTGTTGCGTTCATGCTGATTCTTGTATTTGAGCCAACGTTAGCATCCAAAATCGTGCTATGGCTGTTTCAGAAATTAGAAAAGTTCCATATTTTAAAGAAAAAAGAAGAACGTCTTGAAAAACTTCAGAATTCTATGATCGAGTATCATAAAGCAGCAGCAATCATTCAAGGACATCGGATTTTTATTTTTCGGATGTTCGTTGTCACATTGATTCAGAGACTGATCCATTTTTCAATTACATATCTTGTATACAGAGCAATGGGACTTTCTGCATTAGGATTTATTGATGTAGTTGCTCTACAGAGTGTTATTTCAATTTCTGTGGATATGCTTCCGTTGCCAGGCGGAATGGGAATCAGTGAAGGCTTATTTTTAAATATCTTTAAGAAGATTTTTGTTGGCGGATTATTATATCCGGCAATGCTGTTAAGCCGAGGAATCAGTTATTATGCACTGGTATTGATCAGTGCAGTGATGACAGGAGTCGCACATGTTACGATAAAGCGTAAAGAATAGAGGGAAAAAGGTATGATAGGATTTTATAATGCATCTGTAATACTGACATATTTAGGAGTTGTCAGTGCAGTATTTGGAATGTCACAGGCATTCAATGGAAACTTTAAGATCGCAATTTTATGTTTGATGATCTCAGGATTAACAGATATGTATGATGGAACGATCGCAAAGATGATCAAGAGAAGCGAAGACGCCAAGAAGTTTGGAATCGAGATTGATTCTTTATGTGATCTTGTCTGTTTTGGAGTGTATCCGGTTGTGATCGGTTACTGCCTTGGAATGGACCAATGGTATGCAAGGATCATTTATATGTGTTATGTTTTAGGCGGAGTTATTCGTCTGGCATATTTTAATGTTACAGAAGAACAGCGTCAGGCACACAGCAGTTCCAGAAGAAAACATTATCAGGGACTGCCAATTACATCGGTTGCACTGATCATTCCGATCGTATATCAGCTTCGAAGATTCTTTCCAGAAGAATTTCCATACATATATGTTGCAATGTTAGCAGTGATCGCTTTCTTATTTGTATTTGATTTTAAAGTCTTTAAACCAGATAAGAAATGTATGCTTGCATTTGTAGTTATTGGAGCATTGATCGCAGTAAAGATGTTCTTACTGTAAGATGATAGGAGAATCGTAGATGAGATATGCCGATAGAGATGGGAATATTTACGAAGGAGAGAATGGGCAAGATCGTTTGCTTCATTGGATGTATACAACTATGGCAGGACGAGCCAGTCTAAAAGTATTAATCAGACCTTGGGTATCCAAACTAGGGGAGTTTTCTTAAGTTCTCCCATCTCCAAATGTCTGATCAAAGGATTTGTCAAGAATAATCATATTGATATGAGTGAATATGAGAAGAAAAATTACAAATCTTATAATGAATTCTTCTCAAGAAAGATCAAAGAAGGAAAACGTCCATTTCCGGAAGATAAAACAATCTTAGGAAGTCCTTGCGACTGTAAAGTAAGTGTGTATCCGATCGAAGAGAAGACATCTTTTGTTGTAAAGGATACAAGATATACGTTGGATTCATTGATCAGAAACCGCAAGATCGCAAGACATTTTCAGGGCGGTTATGCCGTGATCTTACGCCTGACAGTAGATGATTATCATAGATACTGCTATTTTGATGATGGAATTAAGAGTGAGAATCATAGGATTGATGGAGTTTATCATACCGTCAATCCGATCGCAAATGATCATGTGAAAATCTATAAAGAGAATACCAGAGAATATACATTGATGAAGACAAAACATTTTGGAGATGCACTCCAGATGGAAGTTGGAGCATTGATGGTTGGAAAGATTGTTAATCACGATGGAGCCGGATCTATGAGGCGCGGGATTGAGAAAGGATATTTTCAGTTTGGAGGTTCAACGATCATTTTATTATTAGAAAAGGATAAGGTTGAGATCAGAGAAGAACTGTTAGAACGTACCAAGAACCAGTGTGAGACAAAGATCAGGCAGGGTGAGATGATCGGGAAAGCATTGGTATGACCTTAAAATAAATATTGACAGAGTGGTCATATATGGCTATACTAAGTTCATAAGTTGAAGGAGCAACGAATTTTCGTTGCTCCTTTTTTGCATTTTAGAAATGAAAATAAGATCAGAGAGGAGAGATAGTATATGTTAAGTAAGATCATATCTGATGTGGATGCTTTTGTATGGGGACCAGTGATGCTAGTGCTTCTCGTGGGAACAGGAATCCTTTTAACAATTCGATGCAATTTCCTAACCTGGAGAAACCTTCCTTGGGCGATTATAAAGACATTAAGTAAAGAATCCAGAACAAAAAACAGAGGAGAGGGTGATGTATCACCATTTTCAGCATTGACAACAGCACTGGCGGCAACGATCGGAACTGGAAATATCGTAGGAGTAGCGACAGCAATGGTTTCAGGAGGTGCTGGAGCATTGGTGTGGATGTGGATTTCTGCATGTTTTGGATTATCATCTAAATTTTCAGAATGTATGTTGGCGATCAAATACAGAGAAGTTAATGAAAAGGGCGAGATGTCCGGTGGACCAATGTATACAATGAAAAAGGCACTCAAGAACAAAAAGCTTGGAGCCGTACTTGGATGGCTGTTTGCATTATTTGCCGTGATCGCATCCTTTGGAATTGGAAATATGACACAGGGAAATTCAATTTCAACAGCAGTTCATGAGACATTTGGAGTATCGGTTAGTACTGTTGGAGCAGTGATCACTATTTTAGCCTTACTGATCATCATCGGTGGAATAAAAACGATATCAAAAGTATCTTCTGTCGTAGTTCCAGTGATGGCAATCTTTTATGTGATCGCAGGAGTCATCGTCATTCTTGGGAATATCAGTAATCTTCCAGCAGGACTTTCTATGATCTTTCATATGGCATTTAGTGTGAAAGCGGTTGGTGGGGCTCTTTGTGGAAATATCGTCGCATCTATGATGAATGCAGCACGTTACGGAGTTGCCAGAGGATGTTTTTCAAATGAAGCTGGAATGGGATCTGCAGCGATCACAGCGGCAGCAGCAACAACAGATCATCCGGTTCGGCAGGCATATATCAATATGACAGGAACTTTCTGGGATACGATCGTTGTCTGTACGATCACAGGTCTTGCGATCGCAAGCTCCGGAGTGCTTGGACAGATCGATCCGGCAACAGGAGAGATGTACATAGGTTCTGCATTAACGATTGCGGCATTTTCCACAGTTCTTGGAAAAGTTGGAGGATATCTGGTAACGATCGGAATTGCACTTTTTGCATTTTCCACAATTCTTGGATGGGAGTATCATGGAGAAAAGGCGTTTGAGTATCTGATGGGAACTCATAAGTTCAACATGATCTACCGAATTATCTTTTCTCTGGTAGCTTATGTCGGGGCAACACAGACATTGGAGCTTGTATGGAACTTCTCAGATATTGCAAATGCATTGATGGCAATCCCAAATCTGATCTGTATGCTGTTATTAAGCGGTGAGATCGCAAAAGATGTGAAAGAATTTCAGAAGACCATAGAAGAAGAGAAAGCGGGAAAATAGATATAAGATAACTTAGAAAAAGAGATCATCCAAGCAAAATCTCTTTTATTCAGAGTGAAAATAGATTATGATAAGATTAAGTACTGGATCAAAGAAAGTAATTGGAGGATGTAAAAATGTCATATGAAATGAAGCTGGAACAAGGCTTGTCACAGCAATTAAATCAGTTTCAGGTACAATCATTAAAGATCTTATCGTTTGATAATTATGAACTTGAGAAGTTTTTGCAGGATGAATATGCAGAGAATCCATTGATGGAACATAAGGAATCTGGAAAGGAATTCTTTACATTGCATGGAAATGCAGGCGGATATCAGGATATTGAGCAAAGTGATATTGAAGATAAGAAAATCGAAGATCCCGAAGCCTTCTTTATGGAACAGTTAAATGCAAAAGATTATACAAAGAAAGAGTGGAATGTTATGAAATACATGGCACAATGCCTAGAGGAATACCGGGCTTTTTGCTTGTTTTCCACAAAAGAGATCAGTCACAAGCTTGGAATTGAAGAAAAAGATTGTGAAAGGCTTTTAAATCATCTCAAGCAATTAGAACCAGCAGGTGTATTTGCAGAAAGTGTATCGGAATGTCTCCTTCTTCAGCTTGAAAGAGAAGGAATATTAAATGATGACCTGCGATATATCGTAGAAAATCACCTGGAAGATATCGCAATGGGACATTTATCGACTGTTTCAAGAGCACTTGATATTAAGACATCACAGGTAAGAAAGTATATTTTTAAAATTCAAGAATTAAATCCAAGACCGTTAAGTGGATATACAGGGGGAACCGATCAGTATATCGTCCCAGACATTTTAATGGAAAAAGATGGAGAAGAACTAAAAATTCGTTTAAATGATGACTGGATCGGTGATTATTCAATCAATGATTATTATGTCAAAATGATGGAACAGGCAGAAGACTCTGAGTTAAAAGAATATTTTCGAAAGAAATATGAGAGATGTCGTTTTATCATTACAAGTATTGAACAAAGAAGAGAGACGATGCTTAAGATTTCAAATGCAATCCTAGATTGTCAGAGAGAATATTTTATGAACCATAAGCAGTTGAAACCAATGACTATGCAAAATATAGCAGATGATATTGAAATGCATGTATCAACGGTAAGTCGCGCAGTCAAAGGAAAGTATATTCAATATCCAGGTGGAACGATCGGAATGAGAGACATTTTTAATAATACACAGACATTTGGAGACCAAGATTCGACGACAGAAGAGATTAAGGAAGAAATCAGACGGCTTGTGAAAGAAGAAGATAAGAAAAAACCATTAAGTGACAGTAAGATCGTAAGTTTGTTAGAACAAAAGAATATGAAGATTTCAAGAAGAACCGTAGCAAAATATCGTGCACAGCTTGGAATTGCAGGAACGACACAGCGAAAAATTCATGAATAAATGTAAATGAGATTTAATAAAAATTTAACAATTGAAACACTTGATTAACAAACTACCCTCTGTTATAATTAATAACTGATGTATTATGTCAAAAGCAGAAGTTATCTGGAGGGTACTATGAGATTGAACAAGATGACTGGCAGAGTGATCGCAACGATGGGGATCGCAGCAATGATGATGACACAGACAGCAGGGGTTATGGCTGCAGAGCAGACAGAGAACAAGCAATTAAAAGTTGTTTATTATAATCAGGCAGATTATCCGGGAAAGAAGATCGGCGGAAGTACGATTCAGGCAGCAGGATGCGGACCAACCGCAGTTGCTGTATGCTACAGTTCTTTAACTGGAAAGAAAGCTGATGTTCCAAAGATGTGCAAACAGGCATATAAACATGGATGGTATTACACAGGACAGGGATGTTCTCACAGCGTAGTTCCAGGATTATCCAAATTATACGGAATGGAGTGTAAAGGTCTCGGAATGGATAAAGATGCTGTAGAGAAAGCATTAAGAGCAGGACATCCAGTCGTGGCACTGATGGGGCCTGGAGATTTCACAAAGAATGGACATTTTGTTGTATTAACAAGAATGGTCGGCAAAGATAAAGTAAAGATTGCCGATGTAGGAAGCAGAGCCAGAACAGCTGAGACGTGGTCGCTTAAGAAAGTGATCCGACAAGGCAAAGAAGGTGCTAATGCAGGGGGACCATTCTGGGAGATCAGTGTGAAAGAAGAGAAGCAGGAAGAACCAGATTATAAACAAAAGATGTTAGATGGTCACAAAAACATAGATGCTGTGACAAATGCGATCGATAAGATTGCGGATTAGAATTAAAAATAAAAAAGAACATTTCATAAATGAGATATTTTGTGGAATGTTCTTTTTTATATCATAGGAAATTCCGATGGAATCCCTTATGATATGAAAAAGAGCTCCGGGCAGGATCGCACTGCGGCGGAAGGGTAATATGTCGCAGAAGTGACCCGCCGCAGGCGGAGAATCCTGTAAATCAGGATTCTTTCTTGTACATTTATAGAGATACAAAAAAATGATGAAAAACTTAGATAAAATTAGAGGAGAGGATGAACGTGAAAATAATCAGAGTTCTGAATACAAATGCTGTTGTCAGTGTAGATTCACAAGGAATGGAATTGATCATGACAGGTCTGGGAATTGGATTTAAAAAAAGAAAAGGTGAAAATATTGATCAGTCTCTGGTAGATAAGACATATCATCTAGAGAATAAAGAAGAAAGCAAGAGACTACAGAAAGTAGTAAAAGAGATTCCTTATATGTGACACTGACGGATCATATCAATTCAGCAGTCGCTCGTTATCGAGAAGGAATCGCATTAAAGAATATGATGAAAATCGATATTCGTAAGTTTTATCCAAAGGAATATCAGGTTGGTATGCATGCGATTGAATGGATTAAAGAACAGACAGGAGAGGATTTGGGAGATGATGAAGCTGCATTTATTGCAATGCATATCGTGTCTGCAGAATTAAATGCACAGAATATAACCGATGTGAATCAGATTACAGAGTTGATCAATACAGTCTTACAGATTGTAAGGATTCATTTTAAGATAGATTTAAATGAAGAATCTATTTCGTATGAGAGATTTTTAACACATTTAAAGTTTTTTGCGGCAAGAGTCTTTGACCATATGGAATATAAAGATACGATGCAAGAAATTTATAAAGTGATGGTAGAACAGAATGAAAATGCTTTTTCAGGAGTAAAAAAAATTGCAGAATATATTAAAAAGCAATATAACTATAAATTAACAATTGATGAACAATTATATTTATTAATTCATATCAAACGAATTTTAGATGAACAAACAAAATAATCATAGGTTTGTTATTATTAAGTTAAGCAAGACCTGACAATAGATGAAATAACCCCGGGAATTATTTTATCTATTGTCAGGTCTTTGTTATATAAAGAAAAATGAAAATTTTTAAATCCAGAAAAAAGGAGGAAAACAAAATGGATTATGAAAATACAGCAAAAAAGATCCTTCAAAGAGTTGGAGGAAAAGATAATGTCATCAATCTAGTACATTGTATGACAAGACTTCGTTTCACATTAAAAGATGAATCCATCGTTGATGATGAAGCAGTAAAGAAAACAAAAGGTGTTATGGGAATCATGAAAAAGGGTGGACAATATCAGATCATTATTGGAAATGATGTTGGAAACGTTTTTAACGAATTAAATAAACTTGGGAATTTTTCTAATGAAGTAAAAGAAGTATCAGCAAAATCGAATGAAAAGAAAAATATCTTTACAATGCTGATGGATACGATTTCAGGTATCATGGCACCTGTTATTCCAGCAATCATTGGTGCAGCTATGATCAAAGTATTGCTTACATTACTTCCTATGATCGGTGTGTTAAGCACAAATGGGCAAACATATCAGTTATTAAGTGTTATAGGAGATGGTGCGTTTTTCTTCATGCCAGTACTGATTGCAATTTCAGCATCCAAAAAGTTTGAAACAAATATGTATTATGCAGCAAGTATTGCACTGATCATGTTACATCCAAACTTGATCACACTGATGAATACAGCACATGATGCAGGACAGACTGTGAAATTTTTGAAATATATTCCGGTAACTTATGCATCCTATTCTTATTCGGTTATCCCAATCATTTTGGCAGTATATTCTCTAAGATATGTAGAACGTTTTGTAGATAAAATCACGCCAGTTGTCACAAAGAACTTCTTAAAACCAATGTTAGTTGTTTTAATTGAAGCACCGATCGCATTGATCATTCTTGGACCTTTAGGAGCTATTTGCGGTAATGGATTATCAACAGTAGTTTATGCAATTCATGATAAATTAGGATTTATTGCCATTGGTCTTGTGGCTGGCGTTTATCCATTCGTTGTTATGGCAGGTATGCATCATGCATTTACACCGATTAAATTAGGGATGATCGCAACAACAGGATATGAGAACTTTATCTGTATCGGAGAATTATGTTCTAATATGGCACAGGGTGCAGCCTCCCTTGCAGTTGCACTTCGAAGCAAAAACAAAGACTTTAAACAGATCGCAGGATCTTCTGCGTTTTCAGCATTATTTGCTGGTATCACAGAACCTGCACTTTATGGTGTAACACTTCGTTTAAAACGACCAATGTTAGGAGCATGTATTGGTGGTGCTGTTGGTGGATTAGTCGTGGATTTTTCCAAATGAAATGTTTTGGAATTGCAACACCAGCAATCGTAACGATTGTTCAGTATGTAGAAAAAGGAAAACCACAGACATTATTATTTGCAGCACTCACAATTTTGGTTCACAGTAGTTGTTACATTTGTTGCAACACTGATTATTGGCTTTGAAGATATTGTAGATGAAGATGATGATTTAGATTTTGTAGAAGAATCTAATGCACAGTTATTAGATAATGAGATCAGCATTACAAGTCCAGTTGAAGGGAAAGTGATTCCTTTAACAGAAGTGAAAGATCCAACATTTTCGCAAGAAATCTTAGGAAAAGGAGCAGCGATCATTCCTGAAAAAGGAGTTGTCTATGCACCATTTGACGGAAAAGTAGATGCTGTTTTTGAAACAGGACATGCATTAGGATTAGTAAGTGAAGATGGAGTAGAACTTTTGGTACATGTAGGAATCGATACAGTAAATTTAAAAGGAAAACATTTTACTCCAAAGAAAAAATCTGGAGATACAATGAAAAAAGGGGATATCTTACTAGAATTTGATATTGACAAGATTAAAGCAGATGGATACGATGTAACAACACCGATCATTATTTCCAATACAGAACAATTTGCAAAAGTTAAAGCATGTGAAGATAAAGTAGTAACAAAGGAAAGTAAATTATTAAGTGTACAGTAGCAGAAAGGAAGCGTAACATTTATGGAAGAAATGAAAGTTACAAAATTTCCAGAAGGATTTTTGTGGGGAAGTGCTTCAGCTGCCTATCAGATTGAAGGCGGCTGGAGAGAAGATGGAAAAGGGATCACAAACTGGGATCAATTTGTGAGGATTCCAGGAAAAACATATAAAGCGACAACCGGAGATGTTGCAGTTGACCATTATCATCGCTACAAAGAAGATATCGCGTTGATGGCGGAAATGGGATTAAAAACCTATCGTTTTTCTGTTTCATGGGCAAGAATCTATCCGGAAGGAAGAGGAGAGGTCAATCCCAAAGGAATTGAGTTTTATGAAATATATTGATGAATGTTTAATTCTTTTGAAGTAGAAATCGAAACAGATGGACAACAGGGACTTGAGAAGGCTCTAAAAAATGATTTTGATATGATCATTTTAGATATCATGTTACCTGGAGTTGATGGATTTGAGATCTGTAAGCAGATTCGAGAAGCAAAAGAAATTCCGATCCTTATGGTATCTGCAAGAAAAGAAGATATCGATAAGATCCGAGGGTTAGGACTTGGTGCAGATGATTATATCACAAAGCCATTTAGTCCAAGTGAACTTGTAGCAAGAGTGAAGGCACATCTGAATCGTTATCAGCGCCTTGTAAATAATCAGATGGAAGTCAATGATATCATTGAAATCCGTGGATTGAAGATTGATAAGACTGCAAGACGTGTATACTTAAATGGAGAGGAAAAAGTCTTTACAACGAAAGAATTTGATCTTTTAACATTCCTTGCAGGACATCCAAACAGAGTCTTTACCAAGGAAGAATTATTTAATAAGATCTGGGATATGGAATCTTTAGGAGATATCGCAACCGTTACGGTTCATATCAAGAAGATCAGGGAGAAGATCGAAGTTAACACAGCAAAACCTCAATATATCGAGACAATATGGGGTGTTGGATATCGTTTCAAGATGTAGGAGATTTTTATGAGAAAGAATAAAAAGATAAATATCATATATAAAGATGACCAGATCGTTGTCTGTGAGAAGCCAAAAGGAATCCCCGTTTCCAGTGACAAGACGGGCGACATGGATCTTTTGCATCAGCTTAAAAATCAACTGTTTTTTGAGGAAAATACAGATGGGGAGCCACAGCTTTATTTAGTTCACCGCTTAGACCGTCCAGTTGGCGGGGTAATGGTATTTGCAAGAACCAAGAAGGCAGCTGCATCTCTGACAGAACAGATCAAAGATCATACTTTTGAGAAAGACTATCAGGCAGTATTGACCGGATGGCTGCCTGACGACGAAGGGACATTCAGGGATTATTTATTAAAAGATCCGAAGAATAATGTATCCAAAATTGTCAAAGAAGGAACGCCAGGAGCCAAAGAGGCGATCCTTGACTATGAAGTTATTGATATGATGGAAGATTCCAAGATGAAATACACGTATTGTCTGATCCATTTAGAGACAGGCCGTCACCATCAGATCCGTGTTCAGACATCAAGCAGAGGATTTGGAATCTGGGGAGATACAAAGTATAATCCGATCTATCAAAAGACAAAGAAGAAATACAAAGAGATCGGTCTATTTGCAGCACGAATCGCATTTGAACATCCAACAACAGGTGAGAGAATGGTATTTAAAGCAGATCCAAGTGGAGAAGCATTTGACTTATTAGAGATGACGGAATAAACAGGAGATGATAAGAAAAGATGAGATTTAGACCATGCATTGACATTCACAATGGCAAGATCAAACAGATTGTAGGAGGAAGTCTTCTTGATCAGGGAGATTTTGCAACAGAGAATTTTGTATCCGAAAAAGATGGTACATTTTATGGAAAATTATATAAAGAGAATCATTTGAATGGTGGACATATCATCATGCTGAATGCCAGAGATTCGAAGTACTACGAAGAAGATAAGGTACAGGCATTAAAGGCGTTGAAAGCATTTGAAGGGGGTCTTCAGATCGGTGGAGGGATCACAGATGAGAATGCCAAAGAATTCATTGAATCTGGCGCATCACATGTGATCGTAACATCTTTTGTATTTGCAGGTGGAAAGGTTCATTATGACAGACTGGATGCTCTAAAAGAACAGGTAGGAAGAGAACATCTGGTACTTGACCTTAGTTGTCGAAAGAGAGATGACAAATACTATATCACAACAGACCGCTGGCAGAAGTTTACGGAAGAAGAATTAACCATAGAACTTCTGCACAAACTGGAATCATGGTGTGATGAATATCTGATTCATGGAGTTGATGTAGAAGGAAAAGCACAGGGGATCGATCAGGAACTTGTGCAATTATTAGCTCGATATAATGGCAATAAAGTCACATATGCTAGGTGGAGTTAAGAATTTTGACGTATCTGGAATTGCTGAAAAACTATGGAAATGATAAGATTGATGTGACGATCGGAAGTGCCTTAGACTTATTTGGTGGAGATATGGAATTTTCGAAAGTCTTAGAATATTGCGATGCAACGATAACAAATCTGAATTAAGTAATACTTTCACATGGAGTGGAAAGAGTATGGAAGGGAGGCTTGAATATATGAAACTATTATATGAAGCCAGCAATTTTACGATACAAGCAAGATGGGTCATTCCATTTGCTATTTTAGGAATTATAGGAGTATTACTGCTCTTATGTTCACGGAAACCATTTTTTAAGTTGTTAGCTGCAGTGTGTCTTGTAATCTGTGCGATCGCAGCACTTAGATTCTGTTTTGGATATGTGCAGGTGATCCAAGCATATAAGCAAGGAAATTACAAGAATGTTGAAGGATATGTAGAGAATTTTGTACCAGCATCCAGTGGTGGAGAAGATCAGGAAGATATGGAAGAAGAAAGCTTTGATATCAAGGGTGTTCATTTTTCCTATGGTGATAAATTTATTAAGAAGTTTGGTTACCACAGACCATCGACACAGGGTGGATATATCAAGAAAGACGGTCAGTATCTCAAGATCGGCTATATTTCAACGGAAAAAGGATATGTCATCGTTAAGATTCAGGAAAGAAAATAAAAGAATATTTTACAACAAAAAATACCGAAAACTTTCAAATGATAAGTTTCCGGTATTTTGCATTTTAGATTCTTATACAATAATAAGAAATTAATTCTTACGCATAAATTCAGCACTCTTCTTAGTAAGTTTTGCACGCAGACCACGTTTTTCAGGTTCAGGTGGTGCAACATTACGAAGATTCTTGATGGATGTGATATAAATACCACTGACAACAGCTTTGATCTCAGCCTTTACAGGAACGTCATCGAAGATTGCCTCATCACACAATAATGGAGTGATCTTTGGTCCAATCTTTGCTTTAACAACTGGTACCTTAGACATCTTAGCACGTTTCGGAATGTTATCAGTTACCATCTTAGGAAATCCAGCTTCCATGATCTTCATTCGCTTCTTATCTATGACAAGCATATTCACTGTCTGTGCCATCTGATCTAACTGCGCACGCTGATCTTCCTGTTTTGCCTGCATCTTTCTACCAACAAAATACAGAACACCAAGAATGATCGCAGCAATTACCGCAATAATAAGGATAACTGTCCATACACTCATATTATCTTCTCCTCCTAATATATACATTTGAATATCTTAACTATTATAGCATTTTTTTCTTAACTTGTCTTATGTTTTTTTCGCATTTCGATAATTTCTTCACGAATTGTAGCACCGAGATGCTTTTTCTCAGCTCTTTCAAGCTGATCAGGATAGATTGGCTGTCCAAAAGTAATATGAACAGTCGTTGGTTTTACCTGAAAACGTCTGTTATTCTCTAAGATATCAGCAGTACCTGAAATTGCCATCGGAATTACAGGAACACCAGCTTTCAGAGCAGGACGTAAACTTCCTTCTTTGAACTCATGAGGATCTTCATCCTGACTTCTGGTACCTTCTGGGAAGATTGCAATGGAAAAACCATCTTTCAAAAGTTTTGTACCTTCATTCATGGTAGCAAGTCCAGCTTTGATATTCTTACGATCTAAAAACAGGCAGTTGATAAAACGCATCCAGTGGGATAGACAAGGAATCTTTTCCATTTCTTTCTTGGCAAAAAATCCCATTCCACGTTCAGTAGCAACGTAGCTGCATAAAATATCATAATAACTGCTATGATTTCCAACATATAAAACAGCACCATCTTCTGGTATGTTTTCCTGGCCATCAACAATTAATTTTGTACCAGCCATAGCAAGACAGATCTTAAAAGATCGTAAGATCATGCGTTGTGCTATGGATGAACGTTTATGAGCTTTTCCAGTTTTGTTCCAATGATCAAACAATGGATAAAGCGGTGCGGTTAATGTCAGGAAAAAAAACAGATAAATAATATCTGCAAAAAAACGAATCATGATCGTTCTCCCTTCTATAAATGATTTTATTTTTTGTGATTTGCATCAAGCAATTCATTCTTTAATTTGTAAAGAGGCATGGAAAGATCGACATAGACTTCCTGTGGATTCACAAGACGTCTGCTCTCATCCCATAACGTGTTCAATTCATCCTTACAATAGGAACGGATGTCCATAACAGAAGGACTCTTGTAAACACATTGACCTTTGATAAAGATTGGAACTAAAAGTTCACGCATTGTATAAGTACCACCAGCAAGTGTAGACTTCTTCCAAGTAGCCTGAGGATCAAAGATTGTCAGATCGTCAGATTCATCATAATGTTCCCCCGACAAGACAGATCAGATCACCACGGATCTTTCCATCTTCCTTTCCGTAGATACGATAAATCGTTTTATTTCCAGGTATTTTGTGATCTTTTGCAGGATTCTCAGAAATCTTGATCTTAGCAGTAAATTCATCAGCACCTTTTGGTTTAGAGGCAGCAAGTTTATAGACACCTCCAAATGCAGGACAATCTGCAGAAGTGATCAGTTTTGTACCAACACCCCATGAAGTGATCGGTGCACCCTGAGATTTTAAGCTTGTGATCAGATTCTCATCAAGGTCTCCAGAAGCAGCGATCACTGCATCAGGAAAACCTGCTTCATCAAGCATGATACGGGCTTTCTTTGTAAGATAAGCAAGATCCCCACTGTCTAAACGGATTCCATAGTGCTTTGGCATATGACCTTCTGCTCTTAATTCTTCAAATACACGAATCGCATTTGGAACACCAGAACGAAGAGTGTCATAAGTGTCAACAAGTAAAGTGCAGGAATCTGGATAAAGATCTGCATAAGCACGGAAAGCATGATATTCGTCATCAAAACTCATGATCCAGCTGTGTGCATGAGTTCCAAGGATCGGAATATCAAAACATTTACCAGCAAGTACATTCGAAGTACCATCACAACCACCGATCACGGCAGCACGGGCACCATAAGTACCAGCGTCAGGTCCCTGAGCACGTCGAAGTCCGAATTCCATAACACCACTTCCACCAGCAGCATAAACTACACGAGAAGCCTTCGTAGCGATTAGACTTTGATGATTGATGATATTAAGGAGCGCAGTTTCTACAAGCTGTGCCTCCATGATTGGTGCTTTCACTTTCAGAAGCGGTTCTCTTGGGAATACAACAGTTCCTTCCGCGATCGCATAAATATCTCCTGTAAAATGATATCCAGCATGATATTCCATAAAGATAAACTTCTGTGCTTTCTCCAAATCCTTAAGCTGTGCCTCTAATCCTTTCACTGCTTCATCAAAATACACAATATCCGTATTCTGATAGATTGGATACTGCGAATTTC
>ENA-OQKR01000220-OQKR01000220.1-human-gut-metagenome-genome-assembly--contig:-NODE-220-length-24280-cov-3.001118_pt1 | contig 24280 bp, 21 predicted proteins | sample MGYA00242803_ERZ504806 | MGnify/ENA primary metagenome ERZ504806 (study PRJEB26092, sample SAMD00036399) | human gut metagenome | host: Homo sapiens | study: EMG produced TPA metagenomics assembly of...
CAATATTTTCCAAATCAAGTACCTCCGATGATTATATGATTAATTAGGCAGATAAAACAACAGATACCCTCCCTATTTCCACCCATTTTTTACGCTCCCAAGCACTCTTTTTTCCCTAAAATCACTACCTTTTGCGTCCAAATTATAAATGAACGGATAAAAACAACAGGGAACAATGAGTGTACACGATTTATGTTGCATCGGTTATATCACACAGGATAAGATAGTTACTACCAAGAACACGATATACATGCCGGGCGGCACTTCCTTTTACTTTGCGCATGCCATCAAGCATCTCGACCCGAACGGCTTTTTGCTGGTCACCTCCCTTGCCGACACGGAGATGAATGTTGTGGAGGATATACGGAAAGAGGGCATTGAGGTAAAGGCTCTGCCCAGCGCCTGCTCCGTCTGCTTTGAAAACATATACGGGGAAAACCAGAACGAACGTACGCAACGCGTCACGGCAAAGGCCGACCCGTTTACAATGGAAGGCCTGCAGGACGTCAATGCACGGATTATCCACTTGGGCAGTCTGCTGGCCGACGACTTTTCATTGGACGTCATCAAATACCTGTCGGGCAAAGGCCTGCTGTCGGTAGACGTTCAGGGATTCCTGCGCAAGGTAGACAATGAAAAAGTGCTGCCCGTAGACTGGCCGGAAAAGAGAGAAGCCCTGAAGCACATCCATATCTTAAAGGCCAACGAAACCGAAATGGAAGTCCTTACCGGTTGCAAAGAGCCTCACGAAGCCGCCCTGCTCATTGCAGACTGGGGTGTGAAAGAAGTGCTGCTGACGTTGGGAGACAAAGGTTCGCTGATATATGCCAAAGGACAGTTCCATGAAATTCCCGCCTACTCCGCCCTGCAGATAGTGGATGCCACCGGATGCGGAGATACTTATATGGTGGGCTATCTGTATATGCGGAACAAAGGCGCATCCTATCGGGAAGCAGGCTGCTTTGCCGCTGCCATGTGCACCATCAAGCTGCAAACACACGGACCATTCTGCGGAACAGAGGCTGAAATCAGAAGGATAATCAATCCTGCATAAAAGACAACAAACGTTTCATTAAGGAGAAACTTCGGTTTCCCCTGATGAAAACAATAATTTCCCCTGATGGAAACGGAAGTTTCCTCAGGAGAAACTAACCGTTCCCCGCCGTGAAACATATCTGTCGGCACCTTAGCTACGTCCGGAGAAAAGGACGCAGGCAAAGTAAGACCTGAAAGAGATACAAATTATAGGTAGAGCAAAGAGCTGCCCTTATCGGTTCGCGGCTTTAGCCTTGCGGCCGGTACGCCGTATCCACAGATAATAGCCCGTCAATGGAAGCGTTCCGCCCAGCAATGCGGCAATGAATGTCAGTACACGGGTGAACATACCGCCCCAACTGCCCACATGCACGGAATATATCCAGCCGCGTATCTTGCCCGAAGCATCGGCATCCTTATACAAGGCGGTTCCGGTGATTTCGCCGTTACTCGGATTAAAGGTATAACGGTCGGAAGCCCGCTGATTGCCGAAACGTTCAAAAGATACGGTGGCAGAACCGTTGGAAACCGTAATCTGTTTATAGCCGTCATTACGTCTTTCAGTTCTTCATAAATCTGCTGCCAGCAAGCATATGAAGTAGCAGCCGCTTGCGGGGCATCATGATGCCCTGCCCCTGTTTGGCCTCTACTCCGAATACCTTATAAAAGCCTGCGCAATACCAGGGGAAAGACCACGTAAGCCCGGTCAACGCCATTGCCAGCAGCAAGACAAGCGCATACATGCCGCCCGCCACGTGCAAATCGTGCCAAAAGCGGCGCCGGCCTTTATCGGCGGCAATCTTCAGGCTGTTCTTCAGGGCTTTCTTTGTGCGGGGCCACCAGATGACAATGCCCGAAACCAGTACGAACACGAACATCAGCGTACTTGCCCCCACAATCATCTTGCCCCAGAATATTCCGCCGTCCGGCTTCATGCTGTCCAGCAGCCAGCGGTGCAGGCGAAACATGGTGAGGAAGAACGGCGCACGCTCATACCTGCCTTTTACCTCACCGGTATATTGGTCTACATAAACGGATGCCCGCCGCGGTTTCGACAGACTGACCCGACAGGTGCGTTCCGCATCGGAAGAGATGGAGATGCCTGTAACAGCAACACCGTCCGGCAGTGTTTCGGAGACTTTCTCTATCAGGTACTCCACGGGAAGCGGAGCGCCGCTTACCTTTTCCACATAATAGAGGTCGCGCCTGCACAGCTCCATTACTTCGTCTTCAAATACCAGCGCAGCTCCCGAAAAGCAGATAACCGTAATAATCAGCCCGAAAGGGACAGACAGCCACAGATGTATTGTACGAAATGCTTTCTTCATTGCAGTCAGTTAAGAGGGCTCAACTTGCCGATACCTGTAATCTGCGTAGCCTCTACCGTAACACCTTTTGTGGCAGTGGCGCTGGACGGGTCTATCTTGTAAACAGCCGGATGGCCGTCGGTGGTAGTCACAGCCATATAGGCATAACCGTTCTCCGTATACGGAGTATTGCCGAAGCCGGAAATCAGGTCTGCCGACGGAAGGCCGGTGACATAGGTAAGTTTCTTGCTTTCCGCTTTGAACACAGCCAGCTCTTTGGCTTCAAAGCCCGTCTCCGTCAGAGGGCGGTCGTACATCAGCAACAGGAAATAGTCATCTGCAATATGCCAGCAACGCAGGAAGGATTTTCCGCCGCTCTGTTTCTCCAGGTCGCAGTAGTAGCTGTCGAAGTCTTCCCGGCCATTGGGGATGCGTACCACACCTGCCGGCAAGACTGTCTGCTGGCGGGCATCCTTCATCGTCTTGGCATAGCTTGGAGAGAATACGTAAATATCACCGTTACCGGCTTCCCAGATAGTCTGGTAATACTGGGATTTGAAACGGCCGCAGGCATAACTGATTTTATCCGTACTGATGAGTTTCTTCGTTGTCATCGTAGCATCATCAAAGATTGCCACCCAGCATTCATTGGGATACTGTGTCCACTGCAATTCGCCTTTCTTATACGAGCTGCTGTTGGAACCGCCGTCTTCGGTCTTTACCAATCCTCATTGCCCGGCAATATATACTTACCGCCGTCTACGGCAGCGCCATACTGGCTCAGCCCCATGGGAACGGCAGCACTGTATATCTTGTTGTTATGCTCCTGAATTCCGGCCAATGTCACGAACTCGCCGTTGCCCAGGAAATTCTCGGACTGGTAGGCTTGTTTTTCGTATCGTTGGTATTGAAGGTTTCGTCCGCAACATCCAGGTAAGAGAGCAGGAAGGTTTTAGGCAGATACAGGTTGCCGTCGGCATACTCCGCAGGTCCGTCGCCGGTAGAGGCGGTTATGATATACTTATCGTAGATGCCGTAGGTAGTGAATCTCTTCACTGCAAACTCTCCCGAACGCGCCTGCACTTCGTGGTTGGAGTTCATGATATAAGAACGGGTGGTTCCGGCACTTCCCTGATTGTAAGTCAGTCCATAGAGATACCGGTTCTTGTAGAACACCCATTGGGAAGCGCCGTCGTTGACGAGTCCGTTGTTGATGGTAGAAACAGAGCCTTCGTCCAAAGTCTTGGAAGTCAGCAATACGTTAGTCGTATTGCTCGAAGCGGTGACAGAGGAAGCGATCACGAAATCGCCTTTGGTTCCATTATTGTTTCCGCCGCCCGGCACCTCCGTATCCGTGCAGGATGTCAATGCCGTTCCTGCCATCGCAGAAGTGAGAAGTACGGCCGATAAAAGATTCTTTTTCATGTTGTTTTGTTTTATTATATTACACTAATCGTTATTGATTCATGGTTTCAATTGCCGAAGTATACGCGCACCTTTCCATAGAATGCCCGTCCGGCTTTCTGCAGGCTGAAGTTGTCGTACAGTTGCTCGTCCGTAAAGTTCCGGCACTCGAACGAGAGGTTGTAGCGTCCGCTACGGAGACTGTAGGAAAGGCTCAGGTTGTGGGAGAACTGGCTCGGAACCACGTAGTCGCCCTTGTTCGAACCGATTTTGGAAGAATAATAGGTAAAGCTGTGCAAGTACTGGTTGTCATAAGATACGGTCAGCGCATTGCCTTTTTTCCAGAGGTCGCGCCAGTAGAAGGTCACGTCGGAATCGGCAAAGATATAAGGCAGGTTGGGCATGCGTTCCTTATAAGCTATATTCTCCGCACTGCCGGATATGGACGTCTTCATATTGTCGCACACGTTCATCTGCGTGAAGTTGCCACCCACACTCAACCACCTGCCAAAGCCGTAGCGGGCGGAGATGTTATATCCCTTCGTCAGCACCTTGCCGTAATTGACGTAAGTGGCTGCGGACTTGCCGCCGCTCAGGTCGGTGATGTTGCGCTGGATGTAGTCTTTGGTGTTACGGTAGACAAAGCCGCCTTCCACGTACACGGAATGTTTGCCGAAAGTCTTGTTATAGCTCAGGTTCAGGTTGATGTTGTCGCTATTCTCCGGCCGGATGCCGATGTCGCCCATTTCCAGGTCCTCATTGCCGAACATCTCTTCGATGGTGGGCAGACGGTAGGCCTTTTCATAGGACAGTTTGGCTTGCAGTCCCGGCAGGATGAAGTAAGTGCCCGCCGCTCCATAGCCTACGGAATGTACGCTGCGGGTGGTGCGTACATAGTCGTTCTGATTGGCATCCGTAGCCACAGGTCCGGCGACAAACTGGTTGTAATACTTGCCGAATACGGATAAGTTCCAGTCTTCGGACGGCATCAGGCGGTAAGAGAGGCCGGAGATATTCTTGCGGGTCTCCTTGGCAATGGCATCCGACTGCTCTTCTTTGGCAAGCAATGAAGTATTGGAACGGCTGAAAGCATTCAGCACGTGGTTGAACGTCAGCGTGTGCACCCTTCCGAGGCGGTAGTTGGCTGTAAACGTACCGTTCCAGTTATTGTTGTCGGCGCGCGAGTGCTGGTAGGACTGCTCTCCGGGAGAGTTCAGCGGCTTCCTTTCCCCGTACCAGTTGTATTTATAGGAAGCGGTATCCACATTGGTCGTCAGGTTCTTGTTGTAGTTGACGGTCAGCACTACATCCAGTCCCTTCGCAAACAGGTTGCGCTTGTTATACTCCAACGAAGGCATCAGCGAATGTCCCTTGCGGTGTTTCTGCCCGTACACGATGTCCTGCCGTACGCCGGTCTGTACATCCTGGTACATATTGGAGTAAGTGAAACCGAACATCAAACGGTCCGCCCACTTCTTGTCGATAACGCCTACCTTGCCGATAACCGCTTCATTGTGGTAAGTATCGTTGAAGCGCCGTACGCGCACCTTCTTGTCACGGTCTATCCTGCCCGTTTCAAAGTCCTCCACCGGAGAGTCGATGCGGTAGTCATTGTCCGAATAGTTCTGAAACGCGTTGATTTCGTACGTAAAACCGTTCTTGAAAGTCTGCCCGAAGTGTACGTTGGACTTATGCGTATTGAACGAACCGTACGAGTAGGACGCATCCAGAAACCAGCGGCGGCGTTTCTTGTTCGTAACGATATTGATAACCCCGCCGATGGCATCCGTGCCGAATCCCACCGGCACTACGCCCTTGTACACCTCGATGCGGTCGGCAAAATTCACGGGGATATTGTTCAGCGCAAAAGAGCTTCCGACGCCTTCCTGCGGCACGCCGTCTATAAAGACCTTTACATGCTTCCCGCTGAAGCCGTCCAGCATGAGCTGCATGTCCGACCCTACCCCGCCCGACTCGCGCAGTTTCATTCCCGGCGCTTTGGTCAGTGCATCGCTCAGGTTTCTGGTAGTGTTCTGCAACTCTTTCGTATCCACCGCCACGGCGTTGAATGCCGACCGCTTGACACGACTCACGCCTGTCGACACCACCGTTACTTCGTCCAGTTGCTGAGTTTCGGGGGTGATTGTGACATTCTGCCTCACCCTTTGCCCTCTGACCAGCGTCACCGGTTTCTCTACGGTTTTATAGCCGACGGCCGACACCACCAGCGTATAGTCGCCCGCAGGCGCACTCACATGATAGATACCTTCCTGATTGGTTATTCCCCGTAACCGGTCCCTTTCAGATAGACCGTTGCAAAATCCACGACTTCTTTCTCCGTAGACAGGATTTTACCTGAAATCATCGTCTTGCCCAGTCTCTGCGCATATACAGGAAAGGCGCATGCCGTCAAGAAGAAAAATAATAAACTAAATATGGCTGTTTTCAATTTGAAGTGATTGTTAAGTTGTTACTAATACCGTATGCAAAGGTCATTAGAAAAAAGCAACCTCACAATCACCTCTTTTAGGTAATTATACCGACGCCATGCTAAGAAAGTATCACACCCGCAATCGCTATTGATAGGTATATTCCACCATTCTATTCGCGGTTCATCAAGCGATGTTCCGCCATTTTTTCGTACTTCGTGCCGGGACGTCCATAGTTTGCATAGGGATAAATGGAGATGCCGCCGCGCGGGGTGAAGATGCCCGTAACCTCGATGTACTTGGGATTCATCAGACGGATGAGGTCTTTCATTATAATATTGACGCAATCCTCGTGGAAAGCGCCGTGGTTGCGGAAACTGAAGAGATAGAGCTTCAGACTCTTGCTCTCCACCATTTTCACATCGGGAATGTAGCTGATGCGGATTTCCGCAAAATCGGGCTGTCCCGTTATCGGGCAAAGGCTGGTGAACTCCGGGCAGTTGAAACGTACCCAGTAATCGTTACCGGGATGTTTGTTGTCGAATGCCTCCAGCACTTCGGGGGCATAATCCTGCTTGTACTCTGTCTTTCTTCCTAATAAGGAAAGTTGGTCTTTTAATTCGGTCATATTACAATCGGTTTATAATCGGTTCTGTTTCCTTTGTGGTATAATACATTCGTCATTTTCCCGCCAGATACTTCTCCAGCCCCTCTCTGCGGAGCTTGCATGCGGGGCAGTGTCCGCAGCCGTCGCCGGGAATGCCGTTGTAACAGGTCAGCGTTTCATGACGAATCAGGTCGAGCACTCCCAGTTCATCCGCCAGCGCCCAAGTCTCGGCTTTGTCAATCCACATCAACGGAGTATGGAGTACGAACTGCTCGTCCATGGCAAGGTTGAGCGTTACGTTGAGCGATTTGATAAATGCGTCCCTGCAATCGGGATACCCGCTGAAATCCGTTTGCGACACACCCGTCACGATGTGGTTGATACCCTTTTCGCGGGCATAGACGGCGGCAATGCTGAGGAAGAACAGGTTGCGCCCCGGCACAAAGGTATTCGGAACGCTGTCTGCCGGCTTCTCCCGGTCCATCACCATATCGGGGTCCGTCAACGAATTATGCCCCAACTTGCCGATGAAGGAAACATCCATTACTTCAAACTCCACTTCCGCTTTACGCGCTATCTCCCGTGCCCAGTTCCACTTCCTTCTGATGCTTCTGCCCATACAGAAAGCTCAACGCATATACTTTCCTGAACTCACGCTTTGCCCAAAACAGGCAAGTTGTCGAATCCTGCCCACCGCTGAATACGACCAATGCTGCTTCTTTATTCACCTTATTATATATTTATGACAACCTCTACTATTTAAATTTCACTGATTTTCCACACCTTGTAAGAAATCCCCTCGTCGTAGACATCGCTACCGTCTATCCTTTTAATGGCTTTCACCACCCGGATGGTCACCGGCAGTATTATCACCTCGTACATGGATTTCAGTACAATCTGGGTGCACATCATCAGCAGCAATTCCTGCCATGCGATAATGCCTCCGAACGCCACCGGAAAGAATATCAGCGAATCGGCCGTCTCGCCCACTACCGTGGACCAGATGGCACGTGCGGAAAAATGACGTCCGCCGCTCGCCACTTTCATGCGGCTCATGACGTAGGCGTTCAGAAACGAACCTACCAGAAATGCCGTCAGGCTGGCGGCAACAATGCGCGGCGCCATGCCGAACACGAAGTTGAAATGGGGCGCCCCGTCCCAAAAGGGAGCGGCAGGCAGTGCCACGGCAATCAGTCCCAACATCACCACAAAGAAGTTCATGGCGAAGCCGCTCCAGATAATCAGGCGCGCCTTGCGGAAGCCCCACACCTCGGCAATGCAGTCGTTGATGATATAAGAAACGGGAAACACTAACAGTCCGGCAGTAACGGTAATGCCGAAAACCTGGATTACTTTTGTCTCGAGAAGATTGGCCGCTATCAGACAGACATTGAACAGAATGCCCAGCAGCATAAAGGGTACAGATACTTTTTGCTTCATATTCCTGTTTTTTACGTGGTGTTCTAGAATACACGACCGCTATTCACGGCATCATACATGTAACTAATGATTTCACTCTTGTTAAATCGGGTGCAAAGATACGCTTTCTTCCGATGACTGCAAAACCATTTTAAATTTAAGTTGTTCAAAGCACATTCACCAAAACCTAACTTAAATGAAAACAATCTTAAAAACAATGTTTCTGTTGTGCGGTGCGGCACTGTCTGCCCTCGCAGTCCACGCACAGAAAAAAGTGATTATCGAGGATGAGTCTCCCAAAGGTGTCGTATTGGTCACCATAGACAAAGCGGGCGACGAGATAATCCGCATCATGAACGAGTCGCAAATGCCCTACATCCACGAACCGCAGGCGCCCCGCTTCCTGCTGACGGACAGAAAAGGGAAGTTCGCCCTGGGCATCGGCGGCTATGTACGCGCCACGGCAGAGTACGACTTCGGCGGCATCGTCGACAACATCGACTTCATCCCTGCCTACATCCCCAACGGGAGCAAAATCAGAAACCAGTTTCAAATGGATGCCAGCACGTCCACCATTTTCCTGAAACTGGTGGGGCATACCAAGATTCTCGGCGACTTCGTGGTGTACACCGCCGGCAACTTCCGCGACGGTTCCAACAAAGGCTTCCAACTGCGCAATGCCTACGTGTCTTTCCGCGACGTGACGGTGGGCTACACCTACGGCGGCTTCATGGACCTGGGTGCAATGCCTTCCACCATCGACTTCCAGGGGCCTAACGGAGCCACCTTTTACCGCGCCACCCAAGTGTCATACACCTACAAAGGGCTGAAAGACTTCCGTTTCAACGCCTCTGTCGAAGTGCCTGCGGTAGACGGCACGACCAACAGCGAGCTTGACATCGCACAACAGCGCATGCCCGACTTCACCGCTTATGCGCAGTACGGCTGGAACAGCAAAAGCCATGTGCGCGTAGGCGGACTTATCCGCAGCATGACCTACACCAGCACCCTGAGCGACAAGGCGCATGCCGTTACCGGCTTCGGCATACAGGCATCCACCACCTTCAATCTGGGCAAACAATGGCAGGTGTTCGGTCAAGCCACCTACGGGAAAGGCATCGGGCAATACCTGAACGACCTCAGCAACCTGAACGTGGACATCGTTCCCAATCCCGATGAAGCAGGCAAAATGCAAGCATTGCCGATGCTGGGCTGGTATGCCGGACTGCAATACAACATCAGTCCGAAAGTGTTCCTTTCAAGCACATACAGCATGTCACGCCTCTATTCCGAAAACGGGTATCCTGCCAACGAACCGTCCACTTACCGCTATGGACAATATTTCGTAGCAAACCTGTTCTGGAATGTCACCCCAAACATGCAGGTAGGTGCGGAGTATCTGCGCGGCTGGCGTACGAACTTCGACAATTCCACCAACCATGCCAACCGCATGAACCTGCTGGTGCAATATTCCTTCTGAAACCTGCACGGAAATCCGTAAAAGGAAAGAAATAAAAGCCCTAAAGGCATAAGACAAAGAGAGGATGTGTCAGCCGAATTTGCGACACATCCTCTCTTACGTATATAAAGGATTATGAAAGATCAGAAGCGATAGTCTATGCTGAGGCCGAATACCTTGTTGGTACGGCTGTACACGTTTGTACCGGGCAGATTTGTACCCTGATAGTTTTGGCCGGTTTTGGTATAATCCTCATAGTTGGTCCACATATAGCCCACATTCAAATCGGCTCTTTCCGAAAGCTGCAACTTCGCGCCCACACCCAGCGAGTAGGAATCGCACGAGAAGCTTGTGTCACTCTGATAGTCATCGGACAAACCATAATCGGTGAACTGCACACCGCCGCTCAGGGTCAGTCTTTTGATAACATCCCACTCTATACCGGCCAGATACTCGTTTGTTCCTTTCGTCAGGAACTTCTGTTTGCCACCTGCCATGCCTGCGTTCTTATCGTCGTAGAAGTGATACTCCACCGATGCGCGCAGCACAGGAAGGAACTCATAGGCAGCAGCTACCGAAAGCATGGCGGGAATGTCGTTCGGCGTATTTACACCGTGTTTGTAGTCCTCCAGCTCACTTTCGGGAGCGCCTATCATGCGTAGCGAATTTATCTTCGTGTTATTTTCAATATTCAAATTGGCCTTGAACTCGTATTTCGCACCAATCGTCAGTTTGCCGAACTTAGCATCCAAACCGATAACCGGAGTAAATCCCCAACCGGTCTGGCTGCAATCCAGGTCGATACCGATAAGCTCGGTTCCAACGGGTATCGCTCCACCGGTGGGCAAAGGCAAATCAACGGCCGCACTGGCATTCAGCGCACCTTTGTAACCACCCGTAAAGTAGTTCATGCGCCCGCCTGCAAAGGCAGATAGCCAGTCCGTTATCTTATAGGTCAGCCCCAACTGCACGGAGTAGATATACTGCTTGCCGTCCATGTAGCTGTTCAGTGTATAGGCTTTACCCGGAATGCCCTGTTGCAGCAATCCGCCTATCACCATGGCATCGAACATGGACAAGCCGTCATCGAACGAGCTTTTCGCCTCCACCGGTAATGCCGAAGAAACCGGAGATGGTCCAGTCGCCCTTCTTATAAGCGGCAAACACACTGGGAATGACAGGCGCAGAAGCCTTGCCTTCATAATATTTGTCCAGCCCCAAAGCCTCGCACGAAGCATCGATATTTCTTGTCTGGAACGCACTCTGAATACTCAAGGATGTATAAAACCCGTCTTTCGGCAGGAAAGCCAGACCCGCAGGGTTGGACAAGGCAGCATCCACACTGGTGGTGTTTGCGCCGCGCGACAGCATACGAAGAAAGGCAGGGTGTTGATTTGTATTTGTCAGGAGACCTCCCGCAAAAGTTGGAATTGAAACGATTAACATCGCAATGCCAATCAACGAAAATTTTCTCATCTAAATCTTTTTTATGTTTTCGGGCGCAAAGGTACAATAATATTGCACATAAATAACAATTTTGCGCATTTAATTTAGGAGAACCGAAGAATTTAATTGAAAAAATCAACAGTTTCTACTGAAACATTCATCAATATTCATGCTGAAACAGACAAGGGATTGCTCCATTTGCCGTCCCTGCCGCTTGCATATACTGCCCCTATGCCCAAAGGGAAAAGCAGCCGATGCCAAATCGTTCCACCATGGGGTAAATTTCATTCCACCACGGAGAAAGTTCCGTTCCACCATGACGGAACAAAACTTTCTCCGTGTCGGAACAACATAGCGCCTGCTATCGCCGGCACTCATCATCCGGACAACAGATTATGGACACAACCTGCCGGATATGTCCCGAACATTCTTACCTTTGCGCACGTTATATTCTTTGTGCATGCCGCCTTTTAACAAATGCAGAAAGTGCACTTATACGAAGCGCATCCGTCATGCACGCTTAATAACCTGCGAATATTCACCAAAACTTAAAATCTCATGGCATATACTATTGCATTCTTCGGCAGCAAGCCCTACGACGAGGCTTCATTCAATGAAAAAACAGCGGATACGGTTTTGAACTCCGCTATTACAAAGGACACCTCAACCTGAACAACGTGATACTGACGCAGGGCGTGGATGCCGTGTGTATCTTCGTAAACGATACTGCCGACGCGGAAGTTATCCGGCAACTGGCGGCAAACGGGGTGAAACTCCTTGCCCTGCGCTGTGCCGGATATAATAATGTAGACCTGAAAGCGGCAGCGGAAAACGGCATCACCGTGGTGCGCGTCCCCGCCTACTCCCCTTACGCGGTAGCGGAATACACCGTTGCCCTCATGCTCTCCCTCAACCGGAAGATACCCCGTGCCACCTGGCGCACACGCGACGGCAACTTCTCCCTGCACGGCCTTTTGGGATTCGACATGTATGGCAAAACGGCAGGTATCATCGGCACAGGCAAAATAGCCAAGAAGTTAATCGCCATCCTGCGCGGTTTCGGCATGAACATCCTCGCCTACGACCTGTATCCCGACTACAATTTCGCCCGCGAGCACCAGGTGGTATACACCACGCTGGACGAACTGTACCGCAGCTCGGACATCATCTCCCTGCACTGCCCGCTCACGGAGCAGACCAGATACCTGATTAACGACTACTCCATCAGTAAGATGAAGGACGGCGTAATGATTATCAATACCGGCCGGGGACAGCTCATCCATACCAATGCCCTGATAGAAGGACTGAAAAACAAGAAAATCGGTTCTGCCGGGCTGGATGTGTACGAGGAAGAGAGCGAATATTTCTACGAAGACCGGTCGGACAAGATTATCGACGACGATACGCTGGCACGCCTGCTGTCATTCAATAACGTAATCGTGACTTCCCACCAGGCATTCTTCACGCGTGAAGCCCTTGCCAACATCGCAGCCACTACCCTGATGAATATAAAGGACTTCATGGAACACAAGAAGCTGGAAAACGAGGTCAGACTGTAAAAAAGCGTTTATAGAACATTAATCATCCACGGCTCAAACTTTCAGGCCCGCCTGCTTGTTACACACAGATAAATCACTAAAAAGACAGATTATGAAAAAAGTAACAGACAAAGCCGAAAGCCGTGGACGCTCTTCGTATGACTGGCTCGACAGCCGCCATACATTCAGTTTTGACAAGTATTACAACCCCCGCCGCATGAATTTCGGCGCGCTGCGCGTTCTGAACGACGACCGGATAGCTCCGGAAAAAGGCTTCGGAACCCATCCGCATAAGAACATGGAGATTATCTCCATTCCCCTGAAAGGCAAGCTGAAGCATGGCGACAGCAAACAAAACAGCCGTACCATCACCATAGGCGACATCCAGACCATGAGTGCAGGCACGGGCATCTACCACAGCGAAATGAATGGAAGCGATACCGAACCGGCAGAGTTTCTCCAAATCTGGGTAATACCCGAAAAGCTGAATACCCCGCCCACCTATCAGGATTATGACATCCGTCCCTATTTGCACAAGAACAAGCTTTCGCTTATCGTATCGCCCGACGGCAATGCTCCTGCCAGGATGCTGCAACAGGCATGGTTCTCCATCGGAGAAGTCGAGGCCGGAAAGAAGCTGGGGTATCACCTGCACCAGTCGCACGCCGGCGTGTACATCTTCCTCATAGAGGGCGAAATAAAGGTAGACGGCACAGTGCTGTCCCGCCGCGACGGTATGGGAGTATACGAAACCGACAGCTTTGAGTTGGAAACGCTACAAGATTCGCATATCCTGCTGATTGAAGTCCCGATGTAGGACTTTTGCATAAAATAACAGCCAAACCGGAAGTTTGTGTGGCGTTTTTTGTAATATTGCGCTATAATTGAAACCGTACAATGAAACTTGATTATATTTACCACAGCGGCTTCGCGATTGAAGCGGACGGAATAACGGTCATTATCGATTACTACAAAGACTCCTCGGAAGAGGCGCCGGACCGGGGAATCGTACACGACCATCTGCTAAAGAAGCCGGGAACGCTCTACGTGCTTTCCTCGCATTTCCACCCCGACCACTTCAACCGCGACATCCTTTCATGGAAGGAACAGCGGCCCGACATCCGGTATATCTTCTCCAAAGATATTCTGAAACACCGGCGTGCCACGGCGGAAGATGCCGTTTACATAAATAAGGGGGATGTCTACGAAGACGAAAATATCCGTATCGAAGCCTTCGGCTCCACCGATGTAGGCATCTCTTTCCTGATAGATTTGCAAGGCGTCCGCCTGTTCCATGCCGGCGACCTGAACAACTGGCATTGGAGCGAAGAGTCTACTCCGCAGGAGATACGCAAGGCGGAAGGCGACTTTCTTGCAGAGATAAAGAACCTGCAACAAAAGGCTCCCCGGGTAGATATAGCCATGTTTCCGGTGGACAGCCGCATCGGAAAAGATTACATGCGCGGTGCGGAACAGTTCGTGGAACGGATAAAAACCGCTATATTTGCACCTATGCACTTCAGTGAGGATTACCGGGGCGGCAACGCTTTCCGCACCTTTGCCGAAAGCCGGGGTTGCCGTTTCCTTACAATCTCCCGCCGGGGTGAGAGTTTTTGACATTACTAAATAAAACATAGCATTATGAAAAATTTTAACACAGGTTCTTATTGTGCTGTTCTGCCTTTGCATGCCTGCCCTGCTGCATGCCCAGAGGGATGACAGTAAATATCTGGCCGGCGCTGTTCCGGAAGTGGACGGCAAGGTAGTATTCACCAAAGATTTCAGTATCCCCGGAATGTCTCAAGACACAATCTACTCCCGCCTGTTGAGGTGGATGGATGCACGTCTGGCAAAGAACGGGAATAACAGCCGCGTAGTCTTTTCCGACAAGGAGAAAGGACAGATTGTAGGCATCGGCGATGAATGGATTGTGTTCAGCTCCACCGCATTGTCACTGGACAGAACGAAAATTCTTTATCAGCTCACCGTCACCTGCCAACCGGAAAAATGTGTTTTTGAAGTAGAGAAGATACGTTTCAACTACCGCGAAGGAAAAGAGAAATATACCGCCGAAGAATGGATTACCGACAAGTACGCCCTGAACAAGTCTCAAACCAAACTGGTGCGCGGACTTGCCAAATGGCGCAGAAAGACCGTGGACTTCGTCGATGCCCTCTGCATCGAGGTAACGGAAGCCTTAAGCGCCAGCACCGCCGCCCAAGCTCCTGTAGAGGAAAAGAAAGAAGAAAAGAAAGAGACAAAGGCGCTCGTCAATTCGGGTACAACGGTGATTGCCCCCAAAACGCAAGTTACAGTAGAGACTCCCAAGGCCACCGCTACAACACCGGCTACGGCTACGGTTGCTGCCGCACCGCAAACCAATGTACAGGCTGCACAGAACGCCTATAAAGAGGTAGCCCCGGATGCAGTTCCCGCCGATGCCATCCAGACCGGCAACGGCAAGCTGGTGATTGTAATTGGCGAAGAACCTTTCAATATGACGATGATGACTGCCAATGCCGGCGGCTCGTTAGGCAAGATAGCAGGCAACAAGCCGGTAATCTTCACCATTCTGTCACCGGAACAGCCTTATGCACAAATGGAAGCAGCCCAGAATTATACCGTACGCTTCTATCCCAACGGACAGACAGAGCCTTCCGTCATTCTGGAATGTAAGAAAGTGCCGTCACAAGCCCCGATAGAAGGTATGCCGCGTACATACATCGGCGAAATCCTGAAAGCAAAAATTAAATAAACCGATATATAAACCTAAAAAAGTAACAACAGTGGAAATAAAAAGCAAATTCGACCATTTTAATATAAACGTCACCAACCTGGAACGCAGCATCGCTTTCTACGAACAAGCATTGGGACTGAAGGAACATCATCGGAAAGAGTCGTCGGACGGCTCTTTCACGCTGGTCTATCTCACCGACGGCAGCACGGGTTTTCTTCTGGAACTGACCTGCCTGAAAGAACATCCCCAAGCCTACGAACTGGGCGAGAACGAAAGCCATCTCTGCTTCCGCGTGGCCGGAGACTATGATGCAATCCGCCAATATCACAAGGAAAACGGCTGGGTATGTTTTGAAAATACCGCCATGGGACTCTATTTCATTAACGACCCCGACGATTATTGGATTGAGATACTGCCCGCCAAGTAAATTGTACGGCATACTTTGCAACAAGAGGATTACTATTAATTACTTAATACATCAACAACGTGAGTATAGAAGAAGCAATGATGGGCGGTATTGTTTTCAAAGGCAAGAAAGAGAAGCCTAAAGAAGAAAACAAAATCAAGACCAAAGCCAAGAAAAAGACCTATATCACCGGCCTGCATGGTTCCGGTGCGGCGAAAATGAAAGCCGAAATCCGCAGGAAACGCGCGAACAGGCATAAAGGAAAATAATTATTATTTTTTCAGATAAGAAGGTGTAAGTCCCGTTGGGAAAACTTACACCTTCTTTTTTATTACCATACCTACCCGAATTACAGAGAAGCATTGAAAAATTATCCAATCAAAACGCTATTTAGATATATTACATTAAAAAAGGTACTGATAAATAAAAGAAAGTTAATGACAAGTTTTGTTTTTACACAAACAATATATATCTTTGGCATCGCAAACAAACAAATAATATTAAAAAGAAAGTGATTTTATCACAAGAGTATAAAAAAAAGCACTACTTTTTTTTATCCAGAAAACTTGTAGTGTGTTTTCTTATATCAATAACTTTGAATAACACATATGCCCAGGTGCAACGCGGCAAGAAAGACGATGCGAAAGCCGAATTAATATCTTTCAAAGACCGTTGGGGTATCAAGACAAATGCTGTTGACTGGTTATTGACCGTTCCTAATATTGGCGTAGAATTTGACTTGGGCAATACCATCCGGAACAAACGTACAATCGGTGCCAATATAAAGTGGAACTGGAACACCTCGCAAAAGTACACCCCATCCCTTATTTTCAATGTATTCGATGCACGGGTAGAGTGGCGTCAGTATTTTTCGCACCCGTAAAAGAGGCGGCGTCACCAAAGATGCCAATCTGATGACACGTCTCAAGGAAACCGTATTCACCACCCAGCGCAAGAATCCGCGCCAGGAACGCGCTTACTACTGGGGCGTATATGTCAACGCCGCCAGCTACAACTTTAAAATCGGTAAGGAAGGCAAGCAGGGTAACGCCTACGGAGCCGGCATCAGCGTGGGATATACCGCTCCGCTTTACGGCTACCGCAACAATTACATAGACCTGGAGCTGGGAGGTTCCGCCGGACTGCTTTACACCTCATACGATGTTTATACGCACGATGCGGAAAGCGACTGTTACCCGCGCATAGCGGAGAAATGCAAAAGCGGGCACATCGTGCCGTTCCCTCTGATAACGGATTTACGCGTGGCTTTCGTTTACCGGTTCATGTCGGCAGGCAGCAAGTATAAGGAATCGGTGTACCGCCGTGTACAGATACGCGACTTCGCCCGCCAGGCACTCAATGAAAAGATAAATAAGATGCGCGAACGCATCGACTCCATCAACAATGCGGTACGGAAACAAGGTTTCAGCCGCCCGGACAGCCTGCTTACCAAAGAAGAGTTGAAACAATGGAAGCTGATGCAGCAAGAGCGCAAGGAACTCGCTTTGAAAGAAGCTGCCGACAAACTGCGCAAAACAGGTAGCCGATTCTCTGGGCATACAACTTAGCGATACACTCACTTCCGAACAGGAAAAGACCATACGCAAGGCACTGAAAGTACGTGAAGACCAATTGAAGCAGAAAGCCGAAACACAAGATTCTACCAAACGTGGCAAACGTGCTGCCAATGCCAGGAAAGCCAAACTGCATACCAAAGAAAAGAAAGATAAAGACTCCGGGAAAAACCGGAAAAAAGACGGAAAACCGGAAGCGGCAGCCGCCAACAAAGAAAAGAGAGATACTTCCGGTGAAGAAGAAGATGAAAAGGAGGATAAAGGATGAAGAACAAGACACTGACATACCTTGCCCTCAGCCTGCTGTGCTGCATCTGTGCCTGCACCTCGGTAGACCTCTGTCCGGAAGCGGAACATCCGCACATCACCGACATGCGTGTACGGCTCAACTGGGGCGACATCAGCAAAGATGAGATTCCGGCAGAAATGCACATCGTAGCAAGCCGTATCATAAACACCTGGCGCACCCGCGGCATCATCAACACATCCATAGACCCTGCCACAAACAATAATATAACGCAACAGGAAACGTCTTCCGACACCCGGACAGCTTCAAATACAAAAGAAAATTCGGAAGATAACTCAATAGAGAGTCCGGAAGAAACCGCTTCTTCTTTTTACTTGCGCGGAGGTGAGTACAACATTTTTATCATCAACGAGCAGTATGCGGATGTTCCGGCACAGACAGGCGATACGGAGCAGTCCCCTACTCCCATCATCAGCATAGAAAATCTGGACAATTACATCCACGACAATAAGGTAAGCGTGAAAGACCTTTATCTGCAAATCAGCAGTATGGGCAATGAAAAGCCCGACATCGTAGAGGGCAATGACCTGCCCGATTTCAATCCTGACGACGAATACCTGCAGGAAATAAAGTCGCCCATATTCTATGCGGTGCAAAAGAACATAAACATCCAAACCGGACAACCGACCATCCTGGATTTTGATATGCAACGCATCAGCCAGCGTATCAATATCGTCTTCAATATCCGCACCGAAGGAAACATAAAAAGAGAAGACCTCGCGGCGCCCATCATCGAATTGTCCGGTGCTTGCGGACGTTTCAACATCGCCGACGCCTGTCTGGACACCACCCGCCTCTACCGGATGGCACATCAGGTACAACCGGACGAGTTTACGCAAACCGGAGAGGGTACTTACCGATGCGTGGTCCATTTCCACACCCTCGGCGTCATCCCCAGCGCGGCAAAAGGACATCTCAACGGACCGGGCATCCTGCAAGTTGCCTTGCAGGTATCTACTCCCCAACTGGATTCTTCCGGTGCACCGGTAGTGGATGAGGAAGGCAATCCCGTGAAAAACAGCCGCTATATCTACGGCGCCATCAATCCCTATGACGAACTGACCGCAGCACAACTCATTGAAGTGCGCGACGGCAAAATATACCTGCGTTACAGCAAAGAAGATGTAAACATCGAAATCACAACGCCTTTAGTAATAAAGGCCGACCAGATAGTACCCAACGATACCGGCATGGGATGGCAACCGCACGATCCCACCAATCCGGACGATGACATAATAATAGAGATATAAAGATGAAACGCCTGACATATAGCAATAGCATGCAAAAGCGGAGACACCGGCACAAACTTATTCTGCCGTTATGGTGCATACTGCTGCTTGTTACCGGTTGCGGTAATCTGTACACCGGCGACGAGTCGCTCTATGACCCCAATCATCAGGACAACCAGGGCGACCAGACGCAACTGCCCGTCATGGTAGCATTCAGCGACCCTATATATAATGTATTGACACGCGGTACGGGAGTGCTGGATCCCACAGACGAAACAAACTTCAGCAAACGCATAGCCGACGGCACTTTCTTCGTATACGCATTCCGGCGCGACAATCCCAACGGAATGACCTATGCCCATCGCCGGGCCGAAGATGCCGACCGGCGCTATTGCCTCATCGACGGCAGTCTGGACGAAATCTCCGCCGAAGAATGCACGGCACTGGGACTCACCGCCGAGCAATGCAAACTGCACGGCAAACGGGCGGCTTATGCAGGAAACGGCTCGTTCATTAACTGGAAAAGTTCCGGATACATCCCCTATTACAATTTGCAGGAAGAATTCGACGCCTTCAACTTCTTTGCTTATTACTACGACAATGCGCAAGTGGGCGAAGTGAAGCGCGAAGCAGACCGTATCTGTTTCGATGTCACCGTAGACGGCTCGCAAGACCTGATGTGCGCCGCTGCCGCCGACCTCAAAGCGCTGATAGAAGACGTGGAAAACGGACGAAAGATAGCTGCCGACTACAGCGAACAGGCTGCCCGGCTGAAACAGCTCGGCGCCGACGAACGCCAGCTCATGCGCAGCTGCTATTACGGCACGTACACGGCACGCCGCAACATCTGGCCCATAATCCGCATGAAGCATCAGCTTTCATACGTCAAGTTAAAATTCTATCCTGCCAGTAAAAGCACGAAAGACATCGTTTACATCACGGGTGTCTGGATAGAATGCGTCAACAAAGGCGTTTTCACAGTAGCCTCGTCCGACCCTGCAAACGTAGGCGTCCATTTCCCCACAGACGGAGAACGGGGGAAATTACCGGCGCGTGATGCAGAGGGAAAAGAAATAGCATGGACCGATGAAGAAGGAAAATCACTCTATCCGATGCAAGTAAGGGAAGAAGATGCGGACAAGGAAGTAAACCAGCGTCCGGCAACAGACGGCGGGGTTTTCCTGCTGCCGCCGGGTAACAATGCCACGCTCCTTATAAATACGGTATATTATCCCGACGCAACCGGGAGTGAACCCTATATCACGACTTTCAGCTACGACTTAAAGGATGCCGTGTACAACAAAGACGAAAACGGCGCTTACCTCTCCAGTGGGTTTATGGGCGGACGCGAATATAACATCAGCGCCTATATATACGGTCCGCAGGATATAAAGCTGAATGTACAGGCTGCCTCGTGGGTAAACGGTGGAGATATAGAGATAGGAGAAGAATAAAATTGAAACAGACAGAGATTTATATATTTTCTTTTATTAATTAAAAATTCAATGAAGTATGAAAAAGCAATTTTTCTATGCAGCAATGGCGCTCGCAGTAATGAGCAGCTGTTCAAAGGACAATGATCCGGGTATCGGTAATCCGGACGACAACAATGACAAGGCAGTGATTGCATTAGGCGTGGACGTACCTACGGTTACGGCCCTCAGCAGAGGAACCGGCTCTGTGGGCGATGTAGAAGGCGAGAACAACAAGTGGAACAGCCAACAACTGTATATCCACATGGTAGACAGAGCCACCGGCTTAGAAGCAGAAGAAGGAGCTGAAGGAGCAAAAACTCCGATTCTCGATAACGCAACTCTCCAGTTCAGAGCTCCCAAAGCAACCGAAGGCAATAACGGTGCAATCAGAATCTATAACAATTATGTAGAAGATACCGACAACGGCGTGATTCAATACAAATACTACCCGACCAACGGCACCTATACATTCTACGGTTATCATGTTGACGATGCAACCCACGATGATGCAACCATTACGGCAGATGAGAAGAAAGTGAAGAATGTAACAATCAACGGTACTCAAGACCTATTGGCAGCCAGTACCATAGATATGGCCGAGAACGATGCTTCCAATGACCAAAGTTTATATAAAGACATAGCTACCACGCTAAGCGGCGAATGGACGGAACTTATGAAATACCAGTTCGGCGCCCGTACAGCCCGTAAAGGCATTGTTCCTGTCTTGAAATTCAACCATCAGCTGGCTCGTTTGAAGTTTTTTTGTAAGGGCAGGCAGTGAAAGCGCAGCCGGCTATAAATATGAAGCCAGCAATTGGGTGGAACGCAAAAGCACTGACGGCCAGGATAAGACACTCGGTATGCAAGTTACTAAGATTACCTTGAAAGACATGGTAAATGTTGTCGACATGGATCTGGCTACTACGACTTCCGCAAGAAACGGAGCCTCCACCGCTCCTTTTTGTTGTATGCAGTAAAGATGTTGATAACAAAAACAAGTTAGACCCGGACAAAGGTTTAATCACTCCGGTAGTGCCCAAATATCCTTACGGCCACGAAAATATTCCGGCAGAAGGTGACCCCGACGCTAAAGGAACTCAAGTGGGTGAACCTGTTATGTTTTTCCCTAACGGAAACATCAACTTGTCCATAGACCTTAAACAATACGTAGAAGATACAAAAGATGAAACAGACGGTGACAAGATTACATACAAAGAAGTTGAGAAGCTGGATACTCCCTTAATCATCGATCAGTCCAAGATTTCAAAAGATGTGAAAGAATTCAAGGCCGGTGCTTCTTACAACGTATACATTACAATCTATGGCTTCGAAAAGATAGAGGTTACCGCAGTGCTGACCGCATGGGAAGACGGTGGTGACATTGAAACCGACATCGAAGACGGAAAATAAGAACCGGCTCCTCTATCGGGAAATAACTCCTGAGGACAATCCAACTACCAACGGGCGGTACGAGAACTACCAACCGTTGGTACTTGAAATACCAAAGCGTGGTACAGGAACTACCAACTGTTGGTACGGAAGCTACCAAACGTTGGTACAAGGAATACCAAAGCATGGTACCGGAAGTACCATACCGAGGAACATAGGAGAGCAACGATATGTTTAACCAATTACTCACTACAATCATGAAAAAGAATTTATGGATGCTGGCAGCCGCCCTTTGCATGACAGCCTGCTCACAAAACGAGGATATCGTAATAGAGCAACCGGTCAGCGACAACGACTTCGAATCGCCGGACGGACGGCTAATCATCCAATTGGGTGGAATAGAGACACGTATAGGAGCCAGCGTAGGCGTAACACGCGCACCGCTGGATAAGCTATACGATGAGACCAGCGGCGCTACTACCCGATTGGGCATTTTCGCCCTTGCAACCAATGACGCTACCACCAGCACCGCCATTACCGATGTCAACAGAGCCGCAGCATGGGGCGATACGGAGAACTACGGAATTCTGCTGAACAATATACAGGCAGCAGTAACCGCCTGGCCCAAACAAGACGGCTCCGATGTAAAGCCGGACGGTTTGGAGAATGACCTGGCACAGAAAATCACATTATATAAAGGCAATGCCGCAAACGGTGTGTACTACTACCCGATGCAGAAGAAATACGACTATAGCTTCTACGGCTACGCCCCTTATCAGGAAGGCCAAACCATAAGTGCCGCAAAGCCGGAAATAACATTCGCCCGCTTCGACGGCTCGCAGGACATCATCTGGAACAATGCCACCGCCGGAGAGATAGCGCCAAACAGCATTTACCTGAAAAAGGATGTAAAGAACGACGCTTCCCTGACCGGCTATAAAGCCCAATACATCCGCCAGTTGAAGTATCACCACGAACTGAACCAGGCAGCCTCTGAAAAGTTACAGGACTATCCGTGGATACCTAACATCAACTTCGAGCACCAACTGGCACAGTTGCGTTTCTCCGTGATTCCCGCCACCGAGCAGTCCGAAGAGGACAGAACAGCCGTCCAAAACATGAAAGTGAAGAATATCACCATCAAAAGCCACGGCACAACGGCCACCCTCAACGTTCTGACCGGGAAACTGACCTTTACCGACAACGGTTCCCTGCTTATGCGGGAAGCCACCGACGACGGCAAAGGCAATATTACTTTTACGGACGACAATGCCGACGGAACCGTCGAAGTTTCCAAAGACATTTATGTCCAGAAATACGAAGACGGACAATATACGCTTAACGGCGTGTCAAGCACCAACCCGCTGATACAAGGCTATCTGATGGTGAAACCGGACATGGAACAATTCCTGATGGACGTCACCATCATGGCTCCCGATGCCAGTGGAGTGCCGCAAGACCTGATTGTACGCGACATCCCCGTCAATGCTCCCGCTCCCGCCCTCGATTCAGGCAAAAATGACAATTTGTTCTATGCCGGCTATTACTACAACGTACGTATCGGCATCTACGCCACCCAACAAATCAACGCTACCGCCACTTTAGCTACCTGGAAACCGGGCGGTGACTCCGTAGACGTACCCATAGAGTAAAGGCGGAAAGCACCCGCATAAAAACAGAAGAAGTGTAATGAGTAAAAAGAAAAACATATCGTACCTGTTCGGCCTCGCATTCCTGTTATTGGCAGGATGCGACACAGACACTGCCACAGTTCCTCTTCCCGATGACGGGGAGAGGGCTGTGGAAGTGCGGCTGAGGGCATCGGTATGCACCGTAGAGACTACCGTCGGCCGGAGCGTCATTGAAGGCACGGCCCTGAATACAGGAGATGAAATAGGTATATTCCTGATGAGAGACAGTAATTTCAGCACCCCATACTTGCAGAATCTTCCCTATCAATATGCAGAGGGCGGACAACTGAGTTTGCAGCCGGAAGGAACAAAAGTGTACTACCCTGCCCGGCAGGACACGCTCTATCTGTACGGTTATTACCCTTATACGGCAACAGCCGCTGCAGATGAAAACGGTAAAGTATCCATTCCCGTTACCGCCGCTCTGGAAGCAAAGGACGCCACAGACTACCTTTACACCGGTGAAACCAAAGGCAGCAAGAAAGCGGCTGCAACCGCAGCAGGCATTGCCGTCTCCTTGAAACATGCCTTGGCACGGCTACGCCTCAACATATCCACCGACCACCCCGAATATACGGCGGACTCATACCCGGTGTTGCAAAGCATCGGTTTTACCACCCGTGAGGGACAAACAGGGACAATGGACCTGCAAACAGGCGACATCACATCCGACAATCCGGACACCGGTACATCCGTCAGCTCCGATTACCGGAACGAAGCATCCCCGCTCAACCTTATCCCCGGAACAGCCGGCATTCAAAAGGATTATCTGCTGCTGCCATACGGGCATGAGACTATCAGTGCGCTCCGCCGCTTGACATTCAGTAT
>ENA-OQKR01000222-OQKR01000222.1-human-gut-metagenome-genome-assembly--contig:-NODE-222-length-24235-cov-4.513730_pt1 | contig 24235 bp, 20 predicted proteins | sample MGYA00242803_ERZ504806 | MGnify/ENA primary metagenome ERZ504806 (study PRJEB26092, sample SAMD00036399) | human gut metagenome | host: Homo sapiens | study: EMG produced TPA metagenomics assembly of...
GGGTTCATCGTAGTAATTCGGCATAGTTTTGTTATGTCACCAATTCGGTGGCATCGAAAAGAAGGATTTAGGCATGAAGCAGCGCCCGTCGGCGGTGGTGCCGGCGGGCGTTGCTGTGCGAGATGTCGCGTTGTGGGCCTAGTGCCTCATAAAGTGGTATTCGATCATATTGCTGTAGGGGTGACCCGGACCCACAATGCCCTGCGGGAACAGCGGCTGGTGCGGCGTGTCGGGGTACATCTCGGCCTCGAGGGCAAAGCCGGCGCCCCAGCCATAGTTGGCATCGTCCTTGGCGTGCTCGTCGCCCAGCCAGTTGCCGGTGTAGAGTTGCACGCCCGGGGCGGTGGTGTAGTAGTCCAGCTCACGACCGGTCCACATCTCCTCGACATGTAGGGCGCGACGCAGGTTGCGGCCGTACTGATAGCCATCGATGCACAGGCAGTGATCGTAGCCACGGGCCTGCTTAATCTGCGGGTCGTCGGCCTCCATGCCGGGTGCGACGGGGCGCAGCTCGCGAAAGTCAAACGGTGTTCCCTCGACCGGAGCGATTTCGCCGGTGGGGATGTTCTGCTCGTTAATGGGCAAGTAGTGGGCAGCGTTGGCGATAAAGAAGTGCTCACAGTCCATGCCGGCGTTATGGCCGGTCAAGGTTAAAGTACGTGTGGTTGGTCATGGACACGTAGGTGGCGCGGTCGCTCTCGGCAACCATACTCGATGCGGAAGACTCCGGTGCGCGTAACGGTAAACACAGCCGTAAAGATTCGGTTGCCGGGCAGGCCCAGCTCGCCATCCTTAAGCGAGGTGGTCATGCGCACGGCGTTGTGAGTCTCGTCGAGCTCAACGTCCCATACGCGCTTGTGCAGACCATGCTCAAGATCGCTGTGCAGGTTGTTGACGCCTTCGTTGGCCGGCATATGCCAGTCCGTGCCGTCGATGGTGATCGTGGCGCCCGCGGTGCGGTTTGCCACGGGGCCGATGGTCGCGCCAAAGCAGGCGGGGTTGTCAAAGTAATCCTCGAGCTTATCGAAGCCCAGCACCACATCGCGCACGTTGCCGGGAATGTCGGGCACATCGATACCCAGCACGGTGGCGCCATAGTCCATAATGCGAACGCAGATCTCGGGCCCGTTGAGGGTGTAACGATGAACGGGGGTACCGCACGGCGCGGTGCCGAAAAGCTCGGAAGTGATCATTTGGTTCCTAACATCGAGGTATTTCGGACAAACTGTAGCGCGAACAGGTGAGATTATCACTACACCCCACTAAAGCAGGGGGTATTTTTCTCAAAAAAGTGATGATTGGAGCTGTGCGGGTGTTCATTTTTGACGCGCACGAGTCTGATACAATTTGTTCGTTACTGTTTGAATGATATGCGCGCAAAGAACGGCGAGGATTCATCGTGATTAAGGCAGAGCGACAGGATAAGGTTCGTCAGCTGCTCGAAGAGCAGGGCACGGTTTCGGTCAAGGAGATTTCGGATGCGTTGGGCGTTTCGGATATGACGATTCGCCGCGACCTCGAAGAACTTGCGAGCCTGGGCGAGATCGAGCGCGTGCACGGTGGCGCCCGTAGCGCACAGGGACGTCCCCATGCTATGTTGCGCCATGAGTATTCGCACAGCGAAAAGCGCACTAAGCATGCCGAGGAAAAGCTGCAGATTGCGCGCCGTGCTGTGGAGCTTATCGAGGAGGGCTCGACCATCTTTTTGGGTACGGGCACTACGGTGGAACAGATGGCCTCGATGCTGCCGGCGTGTCGCCTGCGCATTGTGACCAACTCGCTTTCGGTGTTTAACCTGCTCGAGTCGCGCGAAGACTGCGACCTGTGCCTCGTGGGCGGTATGTACCGTCGCCGCACCGCCGCTTTTGTGGGGCCAACGGCCGAGGATACCCTGCGTGCGTTGGGCATCGACGCGGCGTTTATCGGCGCCAACGGCATTCTGGATGGCGACGTATCTACGTCCAACATGGACGAGGGCCGTATCCAGCAGCTCGCCTTTAGCAAGGCCGACTCACGCTATCTGATCGCCGATTCCAGCAAGATCGGCAAGCGCGACTTCTACACCTTCTGTCGCTTGGACAGCCTGGATGCCGTGGTGTGCGAACCGGGTATCGCCGCCGAGAATCGTGCCGCCATCGAGGAACACACGCAGGTCATCTGCTAGCTAACGCTATGGGATTGCCAACAGGCGATGCGGGAGGACTTTTACCTCCTGTCATTGTGGGGAATCAACGCGTGAGCGCTACGCGATATGACACGTAAATGAGGACTCCACTATCAAATTGTCTCAACCTGTGACAGGTAGGGGTGAAATCACCAACTAGATGTTACAGATTGGGGGGATTGTCCTGTGCATTTGTCTCAATCTGTAACAGCTAGGACCCAAAAACTCGACTAGATGTTACAGATTGAGATTTTGTCTACCCAGCCATCATCTTTGTCTCGATCTGTAACAGTTAGACGGCTAAAAGCGAGTTAGATGTTACAGATCTAGATATTTCGAACCGGGTGCCCCCGTTCATCTCAATCTGTAACAATTGGGGCCGAAAATCCCTGCTAGATGTTACAGATCGAGACAAACGGTCTGCTCGGGCCGAGCCAAAACAAAAAGGCCGCATACGAACCGGTTTGGGATTCGTATGCGGCCGACAGGGAGTATGCGGCGGAAACTAGGCCATGAGCAGGCCGGTCTCCGCGACGTTCTTGTACCAGTACGCGCTTGCCTTGGGATAGCGCTTCTGGGTCTCAAAGTCGATGTAGAACAGGCCGTAGCGCTTGTTATAGCCGTTGGTCCAGGAGAACTGGTCCTGCAGCGACCACACAAAGTAGCCGTCGACGTTCACACCGCCGTCGATCGCCTTGAGGATCCACGCGAGATGCTGGCGCATGTAATCGATGCGAGGGGCGTCGTCGATAAAGCCGTCCTCAAAGTCGTCCTTATAGCCCATGCCGTTCTCGGTGATGTAGATCTTCTTGTAGTTGGGGTAATCGTTCTTAATGCGGAGCAGCAGGTCGTAGAGGCCCTCGGGATAGATGATCCAGTCCCAGTCGGTGGTGGGTACGCCTTCGCGTACGCATGACTCGCCCACGCCCTTGAGGAACCAGCGCGAGGAGCCCTTGTCGCCGGTACCATTGTGGTTGATGTCGTTTTCGCCCTCGGCGGCACGCAGGAACTGGCACTTGTAGGTGTTGACACCCAGGCAATCGTTGTAGGGGAGCGCGGCGGTCAGCGCGGCGATGTCCTCGTCGCGGACGTCGAGCTCGCCGCCGGCGATATGGGCCAGCTTGGTCGCAGCCTCCATGGTGTCGGCTGCATAGTGGCCGCGGAAGGTGGCGTCGAGTACCCAGCGGTTGTTGATGACATCGGCCATGCGAGCTGCCTCGCAGTCGGCGGCGTTGTTGGGGTCGAGGGGATACTTGGGCTCCAGGTTCTGGACAATGCCGATCTCGCCCTCAAAGCCGCCCTCATGGAAGGCGACGACAGCCTTGGCATGGGCCACCATCATGTTGTGCATGAGCTGGAAGGCCTTGTCCAGGCGGTATTTCTCGCCGTGCGGCCAGTTGCCAACGATAAAGCTGCCCTCGGCGGTTGCGGGAATCTCGTTAAAGGTAAACCAGTGCTTGACCTCGGTGAACTCGGCAAAGCAGAACTTGGCGTACTCGACAAAGGCGTCGATCGTCGTGCGCGTCAGGAATCCCTCGCCGCCGTTCTGGTAAAAGGCCTCGGGTGTATCGAAGTGATCGAGCGTGACATAGGGGATAACGCCGGCATTGTTGCAGGTGGCGAAAAGCTCGTGATAGAAAGCGACGCCCTCGGGGTTAATCTCGCCGGTGCCACTGGGGAAGATACGGCTCCAAGCTATGGAGACACGGATGCCGTTGATGCCGAAGCGCTGGCACAGGTCGATATCGACCGGATATTTGTTGTAGAAGTCGCTTGCAGGGTCGGGGGAGAAGCGACCCTGAGCAGCCAGGAAATCGTCCCAGGGCACTTTGCCCTTGCCGTGCGTGCGGGTCTCGCCCTCAACCTGGTAAGCGGCGGTGGCGCCGCCAAACACAAAGCCGTTGGGGAACTGCATGGGGTTGGTCATGAGTCATCCTTTCTGTGGGATACGAATAGGGAGAGGTGCCCGAACTGGGGATCCGGGCACCAACAGAGGGAGGAACTAGTCGAGGTTCTCGCGGAGCCACTTGATGGCGCCAGCGGGGTCGCGGGTAAGGTCGATATATTCCTTACCGCGGGGAGCGAGCAGCTTAATGCCCAGACGATCGGTGTCGGCCTTCATGTCGTTGTAGTAGCTACGAACCTGCGGGGCGAGCACGATGACGTCGTACTGATCCATGATGGCAGTGTGCTGGCCATAGGCGCCTGCAGAGGAAGCGATGTTCTCTCCGGTCTGCGCGGCACCTTCCTTGATGGCATTGGCAAGCATGGCAGAGGTGCCGGCGCCGGCGCACAGGACGAGGACCTTCAGGCCATCGACATCCTTCTTGGCGGATGCTTCGGCGGCGGGCTCGGGCTCGGGCTGATCGGCGACAGGCTTGCTGTCGGCGGCGGCAACAGTCGTCTCGGCGGAAGCGGTAGCCTGCTCGACAGCGGGCGCAGAGGCGTTGTCGGCGATGGCAACGGCACCATTGGACTCGAGACCCAGCTCGGCGGCGCGCTCGGCCTCCTGGTCGCAGAGCAGCTTATCGTATGCCTTCAAGAACGGAAGGTAGATGATGGCGTCCAGCAAGATGATAATCGCGACAAATACCAGGGCGATAAGCTGGAAGTTCGTGGTGATGAAGATGCCGATGGGGGCAGGGGTAGCCCAAGGCACCACGAAGGAGAAGCCGTTCATGCCCACGTTATCGATAAAGAACTTGGCAACACTCACGTTGACGCAACCGGCGGCAACAAAGGGGACGAGCATGTAGGGGTTAAGGATCATCGGCGCGCCAAAGAGCAGCGGCTCGTTGACAGCAAAGGCAACAGGAACAATCGAGGCCTTACCGACGGCCTTGAGCTGCTTGGACTTCATAAAGAGAATCAGCAGAAGCGGCACGATGAACGTGGCGCCGGTGCCGCCGAACTCACCCACGAGCGACATGTTAAAGGTGAGGGAGTGGGCGGGGTGGCCACCGGCCAGCAGAACCTGCAGGTTCTCGGCCTGATTGGCAAGACGGATGGGGTCGATGCCCGGCTGGACGATCGAGGGGCCGTGGACGCCGATGAACCAGAAGAACGCGGTGGCTGCCTGGATAAGGATAAGGCCAGGATAGGTTTCTGCAGCGGTAAAGAGCGGGGAGAGCAGTTTGATAAGCAGCTCGGAGAACGGAACGCCCATGAGGTTGCGCACGACGACATCGATGATGCCGCAGATGATGACGGCGCCGCCAAAGGGAATAATGTCGCGGAAGTTCTGAGCGATGGCGCCTGGGACCTCCTTGGGCAGCTTAATGGTCAGATCGCGCGAGACGCAGAACTTATAGACCCAAACGGTAATGAACGCGGCGATATAGGCCGAGAACAGACCGCGCGTACCCATGCTGGTGCAATCGAAGACCGAAAGTTCGGAGCCGTTGAACTTGGTGGTGAACTGCGTAACAGCGAGCAAAAGCATGCTGCACTGGGCGGCAACCATGGTGGAACCGTCGTTGAGCACTTTGCCGGCGGGCATGCGACGGTTCATGGAAGCCGTAAAGTTCTTGGCAGTGGTGCCGGCAACCATGATGCCCATGACGCCCATGGTGAAGTTGTACAGCTTGTTGCACCAGTCGATGAGCGGCTGGGGCAGCGTGATGCCAACTACGCCAGGAAGGGTGGCAATCAGTAGGAAGATCGAAGAGGTGAGGACGATGGGCATGCACCCAAGGAATCCGTCCTTAATGGCCTGGAGGTAGATGTTCCTCGAGATTTTCTCAAAGAACGGTTGATGCTTTTCGAGCATCTTTACGATGGCGTCCATAGAGCTCCTTTGCTGTTCGATGCGCGATGCATGTGGATGGAACTGGTCGTCGATGGATGGTCAGGACTGCCCGGAAACCTTCCTGCTTAAGGAAGGCATTGCGAAATGACAACGTTGTCATTTCGTTAATGACAACGTAAGACATTTTTGGAAGAGCAACAAGGATTTACGGGTGAACGGTTGGTATTGTCCGGTAAACGGCTGATTTGTCAGTCGGGCAGGTAGTGTATGCTAGAACGCAAAAAACAAGCGATGTAAAACCGACTGGAGAAGTAGTGGCAACGATGGACAAGAAAAATGTCTCAATGAATGATGTGGCAGTTGCCGCGGGCGTTTCTCTCAAGACGGTGTCGCGCGTGATCAACGAGCCCGATAGCGTGCGAGAGTCGACACGCGATAAGGTCCATTCGGCAATGGAGGCGCTCGGGTTTCGAGCCAACTTTGCCGCGCGTTCACTCAAGTTGGGCCGTTACGGGTGCATCGGCGTGGTGATGTTCCACTTGTCGGGCGGCGCCGTGGACATGATTGACGGTATCGCCGATGCCGCCGAAGAACGCGGCTTTGCGCTCACGATGATTAAGAAGCGCGCGGGGGAGAAGATGACCCTTGCCGAAGCGGCGCGCAGGATGTCGCAGCTGCCTGTTGATGGCATGATCTTCAACCTGCGCCAGATGGTCGATGACTTTGATACCTTTGAGGCACCGAAGGACCTCAAGACGGTGATTATCACGCCGATGGAACATCCTACCTGCTCAACCGTCAGTGACGACCAAGAGGGCGGCGCGCGCATGGCGTGCGAGTGCTTCTTAAATCGCGGGCACAAGAACGTGTACTTCGTCTCTGGTAAGAAAGAGTCGCTGTCGAGCCAGTGCCGTATGAAAGGTTGGCGTGCGGCACTCGAGGCACGTGGCATTGAGCCGCCCGAGCCTCTGCAAGGCGATTGGAATGCGGATAGTGGCTATGCCGCGGGCCTTGTGCTTGCCGATAAGCCCGATTGCACGGCGGTCCTCGCTGCTAACGACTGCATGGCAAACGGCGTGATGATGGCTCTACGTGACAAAGGGCTCAGTGTGCCCGACGACGTGTCCGTGATCGGCTTCGACGATGAGCTCTACAAGACGATTCCCAACTCGATTCTGACGTCGGTGAAGTTTCGCCACCGCGAGCTGGGCATCCGTGCGCTTAACGAGGTCGTCGCAGGTCTGGAAGCCCCGAGCTCCAGAAGCCGTACGCTCGTCTCGGGCGTGTTGGTCGAGCGTTCCAGCGTGAAAGACCTGCGGGCGTAGACGTGCTCGGCTCGTTCATCTCAATCTGTAACAACCAGACGTCCAAAACCGGTTTTAGTGTTACGGATTTAGACAATTCTGCCCCGCCTATTCCATTTGTCTCGATCTGTAACAGTTAAGGGTGAAATAACCAGCTAGATGTTACAGATTGAGATATTTCTGCTCGGGCGTTCTGTTTGTCTCGATCTGTAACAGCTAGGACCAAAAAACTCGGCTAGATGTTACAGATTGAGACAAACGGCTTCCGACCTGCACAAAAAGGCCGGGGGCGGCGCGTCGTGTGACGTGCCGCCCCCGGCTGAGAAATGGGGACAGGTTATGTGGGCAGACAACCCCGCAAGCCGCTAGTCCAGACGACGGGTCTGCGCCACGTGCTTATACCAGTAGGCGCTTGCCTTGGGCGTGCGCTTCTGGGTTTCAAAGTCAACGTAGAAGAAGCCGTAACGCTTGTTGTAACCATTGGTCCAGGAGAACTGATCCTGCAGGCTCCACAGGAAGTAGCCACCCACGTTGACGCCCACCTCCATGGCTTTGAGCAACCAGCGCAGGTGCTGCTCGATGTAGTCGATGCGCGGCTGGTCGTCCACAAAACCGTCCTTGTAGGGGTCCTTGTAGCCCATGCCGTTCTCGGTGATGAAGATTTGCTTGTAGTTGGGGTAGCGCTGCTTAATGTAGACGAGCAGATCGAACAGGCCCTCGGGATAGATGATCCAGTCCCAGTCGGTGGTGGGGATGCCAGGCTTGTTCACATGCTCGCCAATGCCCTTAACGCGCCAGCGGCCGGTGCCCTTCTCGCCCGTACCGTTGTGGTGCAGGTCGTTCTCGCCGTCATAAGCCTTCAAGAAGCGGCACTGGTAGTTGTTAACGCCCAGGTAGTCGTTGTAGAGCGCGGCCTCGCGCATGATCTCGAGATCCTCGTCCAGGATCTCGATGGTGCCGCCCGAGATGGCCGCCAAGCGGTTGGCGCACTCGAGGGTGTCGGGCGCGTAGTCGCCGCGGAAGGTGGCGTCGAGCAAGAACTGGTTCTGCAGCACGTGCTCGTTGTTGGCGGCCTTGATGTCGGCGGGGTCGTTCTCGTTGAGCGGATACTTGAACTCCAACGACTGGATGACGCCGATTTTGCCCTTAAAACCGCCGTTGTGGAAAGCCAGCACGGCCTTGGCGTGGGCGAGCATCATGTTGTGCTCGCACTGGAAGGCCTCGGCCAGATGAGCTTTGACGCCACCGGGGAAGGTGCCCTCGATGTAGGTGTTGGAGGCGTCGGCCCAGATCTCGTTAAAGGTGAACCAGTAGGTCACCTGGTCGGCGTACTCCTTAAAGCAGAAGGTGGCAAAGTCCACAAAGGCGTCGATGGTCTCGCGGTTGAGGAAATCGCCCTTCTCAAAGAGGGGCAGCGGCGTGTCAAAGTGATGCAGCGTGACAAACGGCTCAACATGGTGCTTGTGGCACTCGGCGAAGAGATCGTGGTAGAACTGGACACCCTCGGGGTTGATTTCGCCGGTACCGTTGGGGAAGATGCGGCTCCAGGCGATGGAGAGGCGGATGCCGTTGATACCGAACTCCTCGCACAGCTCCAAGTCGACGGGGTACTGGTTGTAGAAGTCCGAAGCGGGATCGGGGGAAAAGCGCCCCTGGGCCTCCAGGAAGTCGTCCCAGGCAACCTTGCCCTTACCGTGAGTGCGGGTCTCACCCTCTACCTGGTAGGCAGCGGTAGCACCGCCAAAGACAAAGTCCTCGGGAAACTGCGCAGGCGGGTTGGTGACGCTAGCAGGGTTAACGGACATGATGATCCAATCGTCTAAATCGAAGGGCCAGCCGGTCTTGGATGGTCGGCTGGCCTTGGGCGTTACTTACTTCGAAAGTTGCTCGCTTACGAAGGCGAGAGACTTATCGCCGTTCTGGGAGAGCTCGATGTACTGCTTACCACGGCAGGCGACGCACTTGTTGCCCACGCGCTCGCAGTCCTTCTGCAGGTCGGCCAGGTAGCTGGCGGCCTGCGGGGCCAGGACGACCAGGTCAAAGTCGGGGAGCATGTCAACGTGGTTGCCATAGGCCTCAGCAGCGGTTTCAAGATTGATGCCGCGCTCCTTGGCAGCCTTGGCCAGCGCGTTGGCGAGCAGGCCCGAGGTTCCGCCGCCCTGGCAGAGCACGAGCACGCGCTTGCCGTTGAGGTCGCTGGCGGTCGTTGCCTCGGCAGCGGATGCTGCAGAAGCGGCGGGGGAGTCGGCCTTCACGGCCTCGGCAGCAGCGCCGGCGGCAACGCTCTTGGCGTCAGCCTTGCCCTGGAAGGCATCGTTGAGCTTAGCGGCCTTCTCGGCGTTCTTGGCGGCGAGCTCCTCCTCGGAAATCTCGGCCTCCTCGGCGCACTTCTGGGCGTCATAGGCACGGAAGAACGGATAGTACAGAACGAAGTCGACGACCAGGATAAGGGCGAGCATCACAAAGGCGAGCGGCTGGAAGCCCAGGCCCATGATGGTGCCGATGGGGCCGGGGACGGTCCAAGGCAGGGTGTACATAAAGCCGTTCATGCCCAAGAAGTCGATAAAGATCTTGAGGATCCAGATGTTGGCGATCGGGGCAAAGACAAACGGGACAAAGAAGACGGGATTGAGCACGATAGGTGCGGCGAACAGCAGCGGCTCGTTAACGGCAAAGCACACGGGGACGATGGCGGCCTTACCGACGGCGCGCATCTCCTGGGACTTGGCCAGGAAACAGAACATAAAGACCAGGACGAGCGTGGCGCCGGTGCCGCCCATGCAGACGACGAAGTACTGGGCACCCTGGGTCAAGACAGCGGAAGCGTGCTGGCCGGCCTGGAACGCAGCCAGGTTGTCGGTCATGTTGGCAACGAGGGCGGCGGCGATGGCGGGCTCGACGATCGAGGGGCCGTGGACGCCGACGAACCAGAACAGGCTCATGGCGCCGTAGATCACAGCAAGGCCGATGTAGCCGTCGGCAGCGGTGAACAGGGGCTGGAACACCTGGATGACACCCTGGGCAAAGCAGAAGCCAAAGGCAGCGCGGAAGACGATGTCGAAGACCCAAAAGACGGTGATGCAGACGGAGAAGGGGATGATGTCCTTAAAGGTCTGCGAGATGTTGGGCGGAACCTGCTCGGGCATCTTGACGGTGATGTTACGCTTGATAAAGAACTTGTAGATGATGCCGGTCACAAACGCAGCGATGAAGGCGGTCAACAGGCCCTTGGAACCAAGGTAGGTGGTGTTGAAGCCACTGGCGGCGTCCGTGGCGATCGTGTCGCTCGAAAGGAGCAAGAAGCCGATGATGGCCGCGCACATGCACGAGATAAAGTTGATCTGGTTATTCTTGGGCAGATCGCGGTTCTGGGCGTCGGCGAAGTGCTTGGCGGTGGTGGCGGCGCAGGCGATGGCCAGGATGCCCATGGAGTAGTTGTAGCACTTCCACAGGGCATTGTTGATGTCATCGGGCCAGTAGAAACCCCAGATGTTGGGGACCGAGGCTACCAGGCAGAAGATGGACGAGAAGATGATGATGGGGATGACGGAGATAAAGCCGTCGCGGATCGCCTTGAGGTACTTGTTGCGGGCGATCGCGTTGAAAAAGGGCTGGCCCTTTTCGATGATGGCGATGAGTTGCTCCATGCAATGCTCCTAAGAGTCGGTGGGTTAGCAACGATGGTAGCTTTTGACTTTCGGTTGCCAAAATGTTGACGTTGCCATTTTGTGACACAAAAAAGAAGCGAACCGGTGGTCCCTGTGCCTGTGGACCGTCGATTCCTTGCGCGTAAACGATTGAGCCGCCCGGTGGCTCTATGTTTGCACAATGGCAACGTTAACATTTGGTCGACAAAAGCCGTTCGGGGAAGCAAAAATGTCGGTGAACGGTAGGTTTTGGGTGGTGAGCGTATGGTGGGGAAGGCGTTGGATATACTTGAAGACGTTTCATTTGACTGCGCAGGATGCCACTAATGGCATCGTTGACATAGAAAGATCGACCTATGGCCGCTGTTAAAAAATCGGTTTCCGTTAAGGACGTGGCGCGTCTCGCGGGCGTCTCGGAGCAGACAGTCTCGCGTACGGTGCACGATTCGCCCAGCGTGCGCCCCGAGACCAAGGAGCGCGTGCGTGCCGCCATGCGCGAGCTGGGGTATCGCCCCAATTTTGCCGGTCGATCGCTGCGCCGCGGCAAGTTTAAGACCGTCGGCGTCGCCATGTTCAACATTACCGGTACCGGCAACCTCGACCGTATGGAGGGCTTTGCTGCCGCCGCCGATAAGCACGGCTACGCCATTACCCTCACGAAAGTAGATGGGCATCCGTATACCCTCGAGAGCGCATCGTCGCGCATGAGCGCACTGCCGGTGGATGGCATGGTCGTGATCATGAATCGCATGCCGGCGGACTTTGGCACCTTCGAGCCACTGCCCGGCATGCAGACAGTGCTCGTTACGATGTTGGAGCACCCGCTTTGTTCAACGGTCGATAACGACCAGTTCGATTGCTCGCGCCAGGTGGTCGAGTATTTGCTGGAGCAGGGGCACAAGACCGTGCACTTTATCTCGTGCCCCGAGCGCTCGCTTTCGGGCATGCAGCGCGAGGAAGGCTGGCGCGAGACATTGCGCGCGCATGGTATTGAGCCGCCGCGGCTCGTCCGTGGCGATTGGACGGCGCAGAGCGGGTATGCTGCCGGTCAGGCTCTGGCGGACGATCCGACCTGTACGGCCATTTATGCTTCTAACGACGCCATGGCCTACGGCTGCATTCGCGGGCTCCCGTCGCGCGGAAAGCGCGTGCCCGAGGACGTGAGCGTGGTGGGTGTTGATGACAGCCTGGGCGATATCGTGCCCGACCGTCGCCTGACGACGGTACGCTTTGACAACAAGCGCGTCGGCATGTGGGCGGTCGACAAGATTGCCGGCGCCGAGGGAGGTGCGTCTGGCGTGGAGCACATGCTGATCCCCGGTGTGCTCGTAGAGGGCGATACGGTGCGCGATTTGCGTTAGGGTGCGGTCCTGTTTGGGTTGCCGCTAACTGTGTTCGATATTGTTCAGATTGGTTTAAAAACCGTTCACGGACAAAAATTGACCGTTCATAGCTCGAAATTACGTTTTGCGCTGTTCTTTTTTGTTTGAATGATAATGTTTTTGCCATACAGAACGCAGCGCGTATGCCCGGACGCGATGCTCTCCATTGGTTCATATGTGAAAGGAACGCAATATGGCAACCAAAGAAGAAATCTCGATGGTTGGATTCGAGATTGTCGCATACGCAGGTGACGCCCAGACCGATCTGCTTGCAGCACTCGATGCTGCTCGCGAGGGTGATTTTGAGAAGGCCGAACAGCTGCACAAGGATGCCAGCGATGCACTTATCGGCGCCCACGACACGCAGACCAAGCTGCTTTCGCAGGAGGCCGGCGGCGGCGAGATGGAGATGACCTTTATCATGGCTCACGCTCAGGACACTCTCATGACCACTATGATCCTGGAGAAGCAGACCCGCTTTACCATCGATGCCTATAAGCGCATCGCCGCACTCGAGGCTAAGCTCGCCTAACGAGCTCTCACAACCAAGTCCCCTTCCAAAAGCTCTGCCGCTACCCGCGGCAGGGCTTTTCTGTATCCCTTCTGTCTTGGTTGCGGTGAAATAGGGACTGAATAGGGGCCGCGGGCGCAAAACAATCCCTATTCCACCGCAACTCATCCCGAAATAGTCATTGGGGACAGTCTTGTTGCGCTCCGTTGGTCCTCCCGTTCGATTTTTGCTCGGTGGGTATACTTCCTTTCGCATTAAACGCCGGAATGAGGAGGTATCCAAATGCCGGATAACGGTCAATACAAAAAAGAGACGCGCACGAGATGGCTCATGGGCGTCCTGTCCAGATAACCGAGCACACGACGGTAACCGAGCTGCAGCCCAGCCTGTCCGACGTCGTGTGCGCAAACAAAAAGCTGCAGATTGGCTTTATCGTTGCGCTCGTGGTGCTGGCGTTGCTGTCGGGCTTTGTAGCTCGTCCGCATTTCGCCGATACCAAAACTTGGGACTCCACCATCGAGGTCATCGATCAAAAGAAAGGTAACGTACTGGCGCTCACGACCTCGTGCGTGGCGCTGTCTGCGGGCATTACCGCGCTGCCGGGTGATACGGGTACGCCGGTCGCTGAGCAGCTCGCACAGCTTTCAGGCAACCTTGGTATCGTGCTCGCCGTGCTCTACCTCGAGAAATATTTGTTGACTATTTTGTGGTCGGTTGGCCTGGGCATCTTAATCCCGTTTGCGTTGGTGCTCTTTGCGGTGTCACTTGGCGTTCATGGGCGCTGGAGCACGAGCGCTGTCCTGCGCCGTGTGGCGACGCGCGTGCTGGTGGTTGCCGTGATCGGCATGGCGCTTGTGCCCGCGAGCGTATGGGTATCGCAAAAGGTCGACGAGACATATCGCGTCAGCATTGAACAGGCCGAGCAAAAGGCAGCCGACGCCGCGGAAAAGACCGATACCACGGACAAGTCAGGCGAGACCAGCTCAAAATCGAACAAGAAAAAGGCCGAGTCCACAGAGTCCAAGAACGTACTCGAGCAGTTGACTGACGGGGCCTCGAGCCTGGTTACGTCGGTAACCAGCGGTGCCAAGCAGATGACCGACAAGATCGTGCAGCAGGTGACCGACCTCATCGAAGGCGTCATCGTGATGATCGTGACCTCGTGTGTGATTCCTCTACTGGTGCTCGTGGCGTTCCTATGGCTAGGACACGTGCTGCTGGGGATCGATGTCTCCGGTCCCGCGAACTATCTGACGGGTCGTTTCTTGAGCGCTCCGTCCAAACATGCCAAGAAGAGTGGGCAGTCTGAGTAGGCGGCAAAGCGATCTTTGGAAGATCAACCGTAAGAAGGGCGGCCGAGACACGTTCTCGGCCGCCCTTTTGTCTGTTGAACACATGGTCGCTACGTCTGCGCCGGGCTCAAACGGTCGCCAATCATCCGTGAACGATATTTGTTCAAAAAAGAACAAAGATAAACAAATAGTTGTTGCAGTTACTGTTCGAATGTGTTCAAATAAACATGAACAGTGAAGAACCGCACATTCAGATGCCCGGACCTGAACGCGATTCAACACTTCCAAACAGAAACTACGCACCTGCGTATCTCTCAAGGAGGATGTCATGAGAGTTGTAATCGCTTCCGATGCCGACGGTATGTCGATGAAGGAGTCCATCAAGGAGATGCTCATCGCCGACGGTCACGAGGTCGTCGACTATTCCGAGACCCCTGCCGCGGACTTTGTCGATTCCGCGACCGCCGTTGCCAAGGACCTGCTGGAGCACAAGGATTCCCAGGGCTTCGCATTCGATAAGTACGGTGTCGGCTCCTATATGGCCGCCGTCAAGATCAAGGGCATGGTCGTCGCCAACATTTCCGACGAGCGTTCCGCTTACATGACCCGCGAGCACAACGGCTCGCGCATGGTCACCATGGGCCCGGGCGTTGTGGGCACCGAGGTCGCAAAGAAGATCGCCCGCGAGTTCCTGCGCGCCCAGTATGCTGGCGGCCGTCACCAGATCCGTGTCGACATGCTCAACAAGATGGCCTAACGAGAGCCACCGAGAACTCGAACTTCTACCTCAACTTGTGAATTCAGACGAAAGGACGTTCTGATGAAGAAGACCATCGCAATCGGTTGCGACCATATCGTTACGGACGAGAAGATCTATCTGGCCGACCGCCTGGAGCAGGCTGGCTACAAGGTGCTCGACTGCGGCACCTACAGCCACACCCGTACGCACTACCCCATCTACGGCAAGGCCGTGGGCGAGGCTGTTGCCAGCGGCAAGGCTGACTTTGGCGTGGCCCTGTGCGGCACCGGCATCGGCATCACCAACGCCGTCAACAAGGTTCCCGGCGCCCGCTGCGCCCTGGTTCGCGACATGACCTCTGCCCTGTATGCCCGTCGCGAGCTCAACGCCAACATCGTGGGCTTTGGCGGCAAGATCACCGGCGAGTTCCTGATGGCCGACATCATGCTTGCCTTCCTGGAGGAGCCCTACGACAAGACTCCCGAGCACGATGCCTTGATCGCCAAGATCGATGCCTGCAATAAGGCCGACGCCGAGGCTCAGGCCGACCCGCACTTCTTTGACGAGTTCCTGGAGAAGTGGGACCGCGGCGAATACCACGACTAAGGAGGTTCCGGCGTTCTACCGAACGCCGGACCGGCCGACGCTGCGAAGCCATCTGGTGGGCAATCTGCCGTTCAGCTTCGACGGCATGACCAGAAGGTCAACGCCGCCTCGCTTCACGGCACCTTGCCTCACCAGCTGGCTTCTCGCTGACGTTGAGGTGACCTGCGGGGTTACCTCTGTTGCGGCGAAGTCTTTTGGTTTGGCAAGTTGCTCCGATAACACGTTTGCTTGCTTGGCTTGAGTGCTTCGTTTTGGCGGTACCCGGCATTCTGTAGCTTTTCAATTGACGGCTCGCGTTTCTGTGAGGGGGCGCGGGCCGGTTTTCTATCAGCCCTATTGACTTGGCGGGCTGGCGTACGAAAGGGAAGGCTCCTATGGAGTTTGTTCTTGATAACGGTTCTATTCGTGTGGCACTGAGCACGGCTGGTGGATCGTTCACTTCGATTAAAGCCAACGGACGCGAGTACCTGTGGCAGGGTGACCCGGCGGTTTGGTCGGGCCAAGCTCCCATTTGCTTCCCGATTTGCGGCGGCCTTCGTGAGGGCCGCGCGATGACCATGGGCGGATACGAGGTCAAGCTTGCCCGCCACGGCTTTGCGCGCAAGCAGGAGTGGAAGCTCGAGGAGCAGGGCGACAACATGGTTGCGCTGAGCCTAAGCTCTGCCGACCATGCCGAGTTGCTCGAGCAGTACCCGTATCCGTTTAAGATCGTTGCTCGCTACAAGGTCGATTCGGAAAAGGTGGCCGTGTCGTACGAGGTGACCAATGAGGGCACCGAGGACATGCCGTTTTTTGTGGGTGGCCACCCCGGCTTTACGTGCCCGCTCGACGAGGGCGAGTCCTATGACGACTATGAGCTTCGTTTTGATCAGCGTGAGGCCGCCGAGCTCTGTACTGCCGTTCCCTCGACGGGCCTGATTGATGTTGAGCATCGCAGTAAGAACCCCATGATCGACCAGAACCTGCCGCTTACCCACGAACTCTTCGACTTCGCGGAGACCATCTTTGACGTGCTCGAGAGCCGCGTGGTTACGCTGACCAAGAAAACCGAGGACAAGGGCGTGCGCCTGACGTTCCCCGATATGCCGTACCTGATTGTGTGGAGCAAGCCCGAGGGCGACTTTGTGGCCGTGGAACCGTGGGGCGGCCTGTCTACCTGCTCCGATGAGGACGATATTCTGGAGCACAAGCGTGGCTGCCTGGTTGCCAAGCCGGGGGAGACCGTCACCCGCGGCTTTGAGATCGAGATCCTTTAACGAGCTATCGTATGTTTGGGGTGGGTCATGCCGCCCCGGAACAGGAGTTCAATATGATTCTGACCGTTACCATGAACCCGTCGATTGATACGCGCTATCAGCTCGACAAGCTGGTCATTGACGACGTGAACCGTGTGACGCCCGAAAAGACCGCTGGCGGCAAGGGCCTCAACGTGAGCCGCGTGCTGCTGCAACTGGGAGACGACGTGCTCGCGACTGGTCTGCTTGGCGGCCACATGGGTGCCTATATGGCCGAGCTTATGGATGCCGACGGCGTCAAGAACGACTTTGTGCCCATCGCCGGTGAGACGCGCATTTGCCTGAATATTCTGCACGAGGGTAATCAGACCGAGCTGCTGGAGAGCGGCCCGCAAATCGCCCCGGCCGAGCTCGAGGCCTTTACGGCCAAGTTCGCCGAGCTTGCAGCGAAGGCGGACGTCGTGACGCTTTCGGGCTCGCTGCCGCGTGGCGTCGATGCCGGCTACTATGCCGAGCTCGTCAAGATCGCCGAGGAGGCGGGCGCCAAGGTGCTGCTCGACACCTCGGGTGCATCGCTGGAGGCAGCGCTGGAGTCCGATGCCAAGCCCGAGCTCGTAAAGCCCAACCTGACCGAGATTAACGGCCTACTGGGTACGTCCTTTACGACCGATGATGTCGATGCCCTGCGCGAGGCGCTTGCCGCCGATGACCGTTTTGCCGGTATCCCCTGGGTTGTCGTTTCGGTGGGCGCTGCCGGTTCGGTGGGCTTCCATGAGGGTCGCGCGTTCCGCGCCAAGACGCCCGCGATTGCGGCTGTGAACGCAACGGGTTCCGGCGACTCGACCATCGCCGGTTTTGCGCATGCCATTGCTGCTGGTGCCGACGACGTCACGGTGCTCAAGACCGCCAATACCTGCGGTAAGCTCAACGCCATGGATCCCAAGACCGGCCACCTGGTCATGGACCGCTGGGACGAGATCTACAGCAACGTTGAGGTCGTAGAGTTGTAGCGGTTGCGACTCCTAATAGAATGAGCGTGGATAATCTCCTGCTTTTGGTGCCCATGCGAGCTCAAAGTGGGAGATTTTCCACGCTCGAGTCATTAGCCATTGGGGACGTTCTGTTTGACTAGTCGTTTAAGAAGTCCCCAATGGCTACACTCAAAAACGGCGCCCGTCGGCGATGTTGCCGGCGGCGCCGTTGTCGTGTGGGCGGAAATGATCCGTTTTCCTCCGTCCCTAAGGGATCATTACAGTGAGTCGATAAAGCGCTGCTGGGCGGCGCGGCCGGCCTCGTCCCATTTAAAGACGCCGGCGTTGTCGAGCACGTGGCCAAACACCACGCCGACCTCCTCGTGCAGGATGTCGATGGCGTTGTCCACCGTAAGCTCGTTCGCGCGGCGAGCAAAGACATCCGCGGCCCATGCGGCGTGGCTACGGCAAAGATCGTCGCTCTCGAGCGCTGCGGCAAGGTCGTAGCTGGCATCGGCTTTGGCTGCCAGCAGGTGCTCGCGGACAGCGCCGAGCTCGGGAACCAGGCGCGGCGGAAGAATAGCCAGGCCCATAACCTCGATCAGGCCGATGTTCTCCTTCTTAATGTGGTGATACTCGGCATGCGGGTGGAAAACGCCCAGCGGATGCTCGTCGGTCGTGATATTGCAGCGAAGCGCCAGGTAGGCCTCGTAAATCTCGCCGCCGGCGTTGCCGCGGGAGTCGACGCGGCGGATGACGGGCGTCACGGTGTTGTGCGCTACGCCGTCGGCCGTGTGCGCGATAACGCCCACAGACTCGTCGGTCCACTCGCGCCAGGCGAGGATAATCTTCTCGGCAGCGTCGAGCAGCTGAGCGCGGTCATGCGAGCGCAGGCGCAGCACCGAGAGCGGCCACTGCAGCACAGTGCCGGTGACCTGGTCAAAACCGGGCATGCTAAACTGCGAGACCTCGGTGGCATGCATCATGGGGAACTCGTGCGCGCCGCCCTGGAAGTGGTCGTGCGACAGAATCGAGCCGCCCACGATAGGCAGGTCGGCGTTGGAGCCGATGAAGTAATGCGGGAACAGGTCCACAAAGTCGAGCAGGCAGGTCAGGCCCTTGCGGTCGACGTGCATCGGACGATGCTCGGAGCTCATGGCAATGCAATGCTCGTTAAAGTACGCGTACGGGCTGTACTGGAAGCCCCAGCGCTCGCCGTTGAGCTGGATGGGGATAATGCGCAGGTTTTGGCGAGCGGGGTGAGCGCCGCCGTCGGCTGCGGCGGAGCGTCCGGGATAGCCCTCGTTTTCGATGCAGAGCTGGCAGGCGGGATACTTCTCGCCCGTGTTCTTTGCGGCACCAGCCGCGGCGATATCGCGTGGGTCCTTCTCAGGCTTGGAGAGGTTGATGGTGATCTTAAGATCGCCCCAGTTGGTGGGGGTGCTCCATTTGATGTTGCGCGCGATGGCGGCACGGCGCACGTAGCCGGCGTCGCAGCACAGGCCGTAGAACCAGTCGGTTGCGGCGCGGGGCTCGTTGACGCCCATGCGTCCGTTGAACTCCTCGTTTACAACCGAAGGCCTCGGCATGAGCGCACCCATGATGCGCATGGCGATGCGGTCGCGGCCTGACGTCGTGTCCTCGGCGGCACCGTTGGTAACGGCGGCCTCGGAAAGCGCGGCAAGCGTGCCTTCAAGATCAAAGTCGGGCAGGGTATTGGGGTGCAAGAGCGAGAGTTTCTCAACTTGGAGCGCCCAGGCCATATCGAGTGCGGGACCCGTGGCGCCGATGCACTCCAAAATGGTGTTGTATGCCCAGATCCGGTCGTCCTGGCCGATCATCGATCGGTGGATGGCGTACTCGATCAGGTTCTGCGCGGCCTCTCGCACGTCAGTCATTACAGCCATGCCGCGTAAGCCCCCTTGTCAGAGATGGCGTAGTGACGGGCAGAGCCCTGCCCAGCCAGCCGTTCATCTTGGCAATGAAGGTGTCGACCAGATCGAGCGGCACGAAGGCCTGGATGGTGCCACCAAAGCCGCCACCGTGGATACGGACGGCGCCGCGGCCGTCGAGTCACGTGCTCGGCCAGCGCCAGGGCATACATGGAAGGCTGCTCGGAACCCAGCTTGGCAACAACATTTTGCAGGTACATGGCAGAGCTGGCGCCGGACTCGCGCGTCAGGACCAGGAACTGGTCAATGTCGCCGGCGTTCAGGGCTGCCCAGCGCTTGTCGACCAGGCCGTTCTCGTACCAGTAGTGAACGGCGCGCAGGCAGGCGCGGTCGCCCAGCTTGGCGCGCAGCTCGGGGAGTTTAGCGTCAAAGTCGGCAACGTCGACCTCGCACAGGCGTGCCTTGCCAAACTCGGCGGCGACGTCCTGCATCTCGCGCGGAACGGCGGCGTAGTCGTCGGTAGCTGCCACATGGTCGGCGCCAACCTTAACGAGCACAAGCGCATAACCGTGATCCTCAAAGTTGAGCTCGAGCTTTTGGGTCTTAGGCTGGGCCTGGTCCTCAAAGTCCATGTAGGCGAGGCCGCCCAGGCACACGGCGGCTTGGTCCATCAGACCGCAGGGCTTGCCGTAATAGTTGTTCTCGGTGCGCTGGCTCATCTGGGCGAGCGCGACGGGCTCAATGGCGGGCGCGCCCCAGAGCGTCTCCATGGCACGACCGTACGCGGCCTCGACGGCGGCAGAGCTGGAAAGGCCGCCACCCGAGGGGACGGAGCAGGTGAAGGCGAAGTCGAAGCCCTGGGGCTCAACACCAAGCGCTGCGACCTCGTGGGCCATACCGCGCACGAGGCTTGCGGACGTGCCCTTCTCGGACTCCCGAACGTCTAGCGTGCCGAGCGCGATTTCAAACGTGGGATAGCCCTCGTCGGCTACGCGAACCTTGTTGGAATCGGTTGCCACGGCGATGCCGTCGACAGCGACATCGAGCGAGCCGGCGATAACGTGGCCACCCTCGTGGTCGGTGTGGTTGCCGCTGATCTCGGAACGGCCGGGCGCGTGTACGTAGAGCACCTGGCGGTCGCCGATGGGGCCAAACTCCTCCTCAAACAGCTTGGTAAGTGTGGCGAATGTCTTTTCGTCGGGCGTGGTCATGGGAGTCCTTTCCTTGGCGCGCACGGGTGAGTTTTGCGTCGTTATGAGTACGTTAACAACTTGTAGCGGCATGAACCAAGTGTTCACGATACCGCACGTTACGGGCTATGTTAACGTACTCATAACACATCGCTTGTCACTTTTTGAGAATCTGGTAATCGGTAGAAATACAGCCGTGAACGGTACTGCCGTATGGACTTATAAAGCAGAAGAGATGCAGATAGAAAAAGTAGAGTACGTTAACATGCGTCCGACGATAGCGGGCCTCGGCGCGGGATGTATTACTGCCCGGGCCGGCATGCACGCTATTCAGATCTCGCGAGGGTGAAGGTGATCCTGTGGTAAGGCGCCCGTCCAACGATACAGGTACGCGTCCGGTCTCCATGGCCGACGTCGCCCGCGCTGCTGGCGTTTCGCAGCAGACGGTTTCGCGCGTTGCCAACGGCCTCCCTAACGTCAACGAGCAGACGCGCCAGCGCGTGCAAGCCGCCATGCAGGAGCTCGGCTTCCGTCCGAGTTATGCCGGTCGCTCGCTGCGCGACGGCCGTTACCATTCGGTCGGTCTGTGCGTCAACGATGTCACCAAGTTTGGCAACCTTACGATGATCGACGGCATTGCCAGCGCGGCCCGCGAGCGCGGCTGCGCCATCACGCTGGTCGAGATGTCCAAGACCGAGGAGTTTTCGCTTGCCGAGGCCACGCGTCGTATGGCCGCGCTGCCCGTGGACGGTATCATCATCGGCATGAGTCGCATGGCGCCCGATTTTGAGACGTTCGATCCGTTGCCGGGCATTGGAACGGTCATCGTTACCATGTACGCGCATCCGCGCGTGACCACGGTCGATTCCGACCATTACGGCTGCTCGCTATTGCTTATGGATCATCTGTTTGAGCTGGGGCACGAGCAGATTCGCTATATTGGCGGCCCGTCGTTCTCGGTCGACGAGCAATTTCGTCGCGCCGGTTGGCAGGATGCGCTCGAGCGTAAGCACATTAAGCCGCAGGCGCCACTCGAGGGCGACTGGTCTGCCAACAGCGGCTACGAGGCCGCTCGGTACCTGGCTGAGCACGACCGCACCATGACGGCGATTTATGCGGCAAACGACCAAATGGCAAACGGCGCCATCGCCGCGCTGCGCGATAGCGGCTTGCGCGTGCCCGAGGACGTGAGCGTGGTGGGCGTTGATGACTCGCTCGACGACTTTGTCGCACATAACGAGCTCACGACTGTCCGATTCGATTTGCATCAGCGTGGACGCGAGGTATTCGAGCATGCGGTTCCCAAGGCGGGGGCGTCGGACAGGCCCGTCGCCATTCGCATTCCCGGTCAGCTCATCGTTCGGCATACCACGGCAGCTCCGCGCGCATAGTTTTCGCAGGTCAACGGCTTGGCGTTGCGCTTCAATAACAATCGGTAAGGATGCTGGCAGATAGCCGTGGCTATAAAAGGTGAGTGCTATGATAGACGGGTTCATTTGTCTATCTAGGAGGCTTTGCCTGATGGAGATCACCAAGGATATCCGCTACATTGGCGTTGACGATCACGACATTGACCTGTTCGAGGGCCAGTACGATGTGTCCGAGAACGGTATGGCATACAACAGCTACGTTATCTTGGGCGAGAAGATCGCTGTCGCCGATTCGGTCGATGGCGGTTTTGTCGACGAGTGGCTCGGCAACCTCGAGGCCGTGCTCGACGGTCGCACGCCCGACTACCTGGTCATCCATCACATGGAGCCCGATCACTCCGCCGGCATCGCCGCCTTTATGGAGCGCTATCCCCCAGGCGCAGATTGTGGCAAGCATGGGCGCCTTCCGCATGATGGTCAACTACTTTGGCACGGACTACCCCGAGCGCAAGATGGTTGTCAAAGAGGGCGACGTGCTCGACCTGGGCGGCCACAGCCTGACCTTCGTTGGCGCCCCCAACGTTCACTGGCCCGAGGTGCTGTTCTCCTACGAGGCCACCGACAAGGTGCTCTTTAGTGCCGACGGCTTTGGCAAGTTTGGCGCCAACGACATCGAGGATCCGGAAGGGTGGGCCTGCGAGGCGCGCCGTTACTACTTTGGCATCGTGGGCAAGTTCGGCAAGTTTGTACAGGCCGTGCTCAAGAAGGCCGCCGATTTGGACATCCAGGTCATCTGCCCGCTCCATGGTCCCGTTCTTACCGAGAACCTGGGCTATTACCTCGACACCTACAACACCTGGTCGAGCTATCAGCCCGAGGACGAGGGCATCACGATTGCCTACGCGAGCGTCTATGGCCACCTGAAGGCCGCCATCGAGGAGCTCGCGTCTGCGCTCGAGGCTCGCGGCCAGAAGGTCTCCGTTTTTGACTTGGCTCGCGACGACATGGCCGAGGCCGTTGAGGACGCGTTCCGCTACGACCGCCTGGTGCTCGCCTCCATCACCTATCAGGGCGAGATCTTCCCGTTCATGAGCACCTTCATCCACACGCTCGCCGAGCATGCCTATCAGAACCGTACCGTGGCGCTTGTCGAGGCCGGTTCCTGGGCGCCTGCAGCTGCCAAGGTTATGACCAAGGAGCTCGAGGGTATGAAGGACATCACCCTGGCGCAGAACAAGGTGACCGTCCTGGGTTCGCTCAACGACGCCTCGCGCGCTCAGATCGAGGCCCTCGCCGACGAGCTTTCCAAGTAGCGACACGTTCACTTTTAACGCTCAAACCACCACAAAGGGGACAGGCACCTTTGTGGTGGTTTTCTTTTAGCTGGTGGCGATGATGAGGGCTGGACGTGCGTTGTCGACGATCTCGGCGATTGAGGTGGCGACGGCGTGATCGGGGTCACGGTCCATCACGATGGCGTTGACGTCGGTCAGCTCGGCAAAGCGGTACATGCCACGTCCGTTGACCTTACTGGCGTCCATGAGGGCGACACTTTGACGAGCAGCACCGACCATAGCCGCTTTGGTCTCGGCCATCTGGGGAAAGTCGGTGGTAAAGCCGCAGCCGGGAACGAAAGCGCCAGGGCACATGACGGCAAGATCGGCGTGGACCATTTGGAGCGCCTGCATGGTAAGTGGGCCGTACAGATAGCGATGGCCTTTGCGCAGTGCCCCGCCCAGCATGACGACATCGACTGAGGGCATGCTCTCGTCGATGTAATCGGCAATGGTAATGTCGGCCGTGATGACGGTGATGCCATCGCGCTGGTCGAGGAGCCGAACGAACTCGAGTGCCGTGGTGCCGGAGTCGACAAGCACCGTGTCGCCGTCGTTAACAAGCCTGATAGCGCTTTGGGCAATGGCTTGCTTGGCGGCAACGTTGACGTTGATGCGGCGATCCTGCGTGGAGACGGTTAGGCGTTTGTGGAGCGACACGGCGCCGCCGTGCGTGCGGCGCAACTTGCCGGACTCGGCTAGCGCGTCCAGGTCGGCGCGGGCGGTGACGGAGGATACGCCAAAGGTCTGGGCGATTTCTGCCACCTGCACCGAGGCGTTATGTTCAAGCATCTCCATGATGGCGGCGCGTCGCTCATCGGCGAAAGCTCGGGTTGTTGCGTGGGCCATA
>ENA-OQKR01000226-OQKR01000226.1-human-gut-metagenome-genome-assembly--contig:-NODE-226-length-24132-cov-3.889106_pt1 | contig 24132 bp, 20 predicted proteins | sample MGYA00242803_ERZ504806 | MGnify/ENA primary metagenome ERZ504806 (study PRJEB26092, sample SAMD00036399) | human gut metagenome | host: Homo sapiens | study: EMG produced TPA metagenomics assembly of...
AAAAACGGCATTCTGAACGGCAATACCACCTATGCAGCGGACGGCCTGTGCACCCTGACCAATCTGGAGCGCAGCACCGAGACCCATGCGGGGGATCAGGTCATCGACCACCGGTCTGGGCGGGGTGTTCCCCCCGGATCTTCTGGTGGGTACGGTGCAGGACGTGGTGCCGGAGACCAGCGGCAAATCCTCCATTGCGGTGGTGCGCCCCGGTGCCGACCCCCGCACCGCCAAGCACGTTTTTATCGTTACTGCGTACTAAGGAGGACACACTGCTATGGAATCTCGCCGCAGGCGCAGCCGCAGCCAGCTGCTGAAGTGGGGCTGTTATGTGCTGGCGCTGTTTGTGTGCGCCGCTTTGCAGACCACGCCCGGGCTGTTTCAGCTGGGGGAGGCAAAGCCGCTGCTGGTGCTGCCGCTGTGTCTGGCGGTGGCGGTATTTGAAGGAGAATTTGCCGGAGCACTGCTGGGCACGGTGGGCGGCCTTTTGTGGGATTGCACGGCCGGACGCACGGTAGGTATGCTGGCGCTGGAGCTGCTGTTGCTCTGCTTTGCGGTATCGGTGCTGGTACAGTTGTATCTGCAGGTGAACCCCGGCAATTTTGCCGCAGTAAGCACCGCAACAGCGCTGGTGGTACTCTCGCTGGACTGGCTGTTTTTCTACTATATGCCGGGTTATACCGGCGCAGCGCTGCGGTATGTCACCTTTGTACTGCCCGGCGCGGTGCTGACCATCCCGGCAGCGCTGCTGGCCTTCTGGCTGGTGCAGCACATCCATGACGGGTTCAGGATCGACAACGGTGTGGTCTAGCCCGTAAAAGGAGAACCAGATGAACGAAAATGAACGCAAGGTCGTGGTGCGGCGGATGCTGCTGCTCATCGCAGTGGCCTGCACCATCATGGGGCTGTACACCTTCCGGCTGATCTTTTTGCAGCTGGTCAACGGGGGCGACTTTAAGGCAAAAGCCACCAACACCACGGATTATAAGTTTACGGTCACCGCTGCGCGTGGCGATATCGTGGACAGCACCGGCAAGCACATCGCTACCACCAGCACCGGTTATAATGTGGTGCTGAACAAGCTGCAGATGGGAGATCAGGATCTGGACACCATGCTGCAGCAGATCGTGGAGCTTTTGCGCAAGAACGATGAAAAATGGCTGGACACCCTGCTCATCAGCGAGCCGGATGCCGCCGGAAACTATACCTTTACGGACAGCGCCGACAGTGCCAGCGACCAGAAAACGCTGGCAGACATGAAGGAGACGCTGGGTCTGCAGCAGTACGCCACCGCCAACGATGTGATGGAGATGCTGGTGGAGAAAAACCAGCTGGAAAGTTTCTCACTGCCGTGGCAGCGGGTGCTGGCGGGCATCCATTACGAGATGGACCGACAGGCCTTTTCCAACGTAAATAACTTTGTTATGGCTGAAAACGTCAGTCAGGCGACGGTGGCTACCATCAAGGAGCATTCCCTCACGCTGCCGGGCGTGGAGATCGTGGAGACCAGCACCCGCAGCTATGAGCAGGGCGATATCCTGCCCGCTGTGCTGGGGCGCGTGGGCAAGATCACCGCCGAAAAGTGGAAGGTGACCGACGAAAACGGTCAGGTGACCTATCCGCTCAAGGAAAAAGGCTATAACATGAACGATGTGATCGGCATCTCCGGCCTTGAGTCCGTGTACGAGGATGAGCTGCGCGGCAAGGACGGCGTGGAGACCATCACTCGTAATTCGGACGGCGTGATCGTGGACACCAAGATCACCACCGTGCCGGAGCCGGGGCATACCGTGCAGCTGACCATCAACAGCGACTTTCAGCGGGCGGTGGACAAGGCACTTGCCAATAACATCGATATGATCAACCGGGTGTACAACACCGGCGATATGAAAGCCGCTGCTGGTGCTGCGGTGGTGCTGAATGTGAAGGACGGCAGCGTGCTGGCGGCCTCCAACTACCCCAGCTTTGACCAGAACCTGTACGCCACCAACTATTCGGAGTACAGCGCCGACCCCAGCCTGCCCCTGTTCAACCGGGCGCTGCAGGGCCTGTACACCCCCGGCTCCACCTTTAAACCCTCGGTGGCAGTGGCGGCGCTGGACAGCGGCCTCATCAACCAGTACTCCACCGTCAACTGCACCGGCGTGTATACCTATTATAAGGATTACCACCCCCGCTGCACCCGCCACGGCCACAGCGGCAACATTGATGTGGTCACCGCTATCAAGTGGAGCTGCAACATCTTCTTCTACGATGTGGGACGCCGTCTGACCAGTGACGTCTACGATGCCTACGCCTACAAGCTGGGTCTTGGTCAGCGCACCGGTGTGGAGGTAAACGAGGCTCTGGGACGCCTGACCAAAAGAACGGATAAAAACTACACCTCCTCGCTGGATATTCAGGCTGCTATCGGGCAGGGCAACACGGTGGTAAGCCCCATCCAGCTGGCTACCTACGCCGCCACACTGGCCAACAACGGCGTGCGCTACCGCACCCACTTCGTCAAGGCCATTCTGGATACCAACACCGGCGAGGTACTCAGCGAGACCCAGCCGGAGGTGATGGATATCATCGAGGGCAACGGCAACACCTTTGAGCTGGTGCGGCAGGGCATGAAACAGGTGCCCAGCACCATCAGCGGCAAGATCTCCAGCTACCCCATTGCCATCGCCTGCAAGACCGGTACTCCCCAGCGCAGCGAGACTTATGCCTCTGGCAAGCACTACCTGAACGCCATTATGATCGCTTACCTCCCGGCAGACGACCCGGAGATCGCCATCGGCATCACGGTGGAGTACGGCGGCTACGGTGCCCGCACCGGTGATCTGGTGGTGGATATCGCCAACGCCTACTTTGCCATGAAGGACGGCACGCTGGAGGTAGACCCCTATGTGGACCCGCGCACCGTGGCACAGGAGGACGCCGCAGCATCGGATACCGCCGCCCAGACCGCTCCGGATGCTGCAAATGATGCACAGACCGATACCACAGCCGCGGAGCCGCAGCAGGCAACTGCCCCCGCAGGGGTGATAGAGGAAGAAAATAACGATGCACTGCTTGCGCAGTAAGGCGCAGCTGCGTGCAAAGAAGTGAATTTGAACGAAAATTTGAATATTGTGTCCAAAAACCTGTTGTAAATGAGTTGCGTTTGTGATATCATGTATAGCAAAGGAAATTTAGCAAGTGTTTTATATACAAATGTTTCAATAGAGGAGAGATCTACAGATGACGATTGCCCTGATCGCGCATGACTCCAAAAAGGAGCTGATGGTTCAGTTCTGCACGGCGTACTGCCGCATTCTGAGCCAGCATAAATTGGTGGCGACCGGCACTACCGGCAAACTGATTTCCGAGGCCACCGGCCTGCAGGTACAGCGCTTTCTGGCCGGTGTGCAGGGCGGCGACCAGCAGATCGCGTCCCGCATTGCCTGCAACGAGATCGACCTGCTGCTGTTCTTCCGCGACCCCATCAATGCTAAGCCCAGCGAGCCGAATGAGATGACTCTGCTGCGCCTGTGCGATGTGCACAACATCCCCATGGCTACCAACATCGCCACCGCCGAGGTGCTGATCCACGGCCTCGAGCGCGGAGATCTAGACTGGCGCGATATCGTGCACCCCCAGAACTAAAGTATGTAAAAAAGAAGCGCTGCATCGTACAGATGCGGCGCTTCTTTTTGCGTAGAAAGCGGTTGGCTCAGACCGTTCCGTTCACTTTAAAATCCTGTGCCATCTCCTGCACATCAGCGGCGGTAAACTCGCCCAAGGGCAGCAGCAGCCGGGCAAGGGTATCCTGCGGCAGCGCTGCCAGTGCGGCGCTCTCGTCCAGTGCAGCGTCCACAGCAGGGCAGACGGTGTGCACACCATCGCTGCCCAGCTCCACCCGGGCGTGGTGCCCGGTGGCAATGTACTGGATGCCCAGCTTGTCGGCAGCGGTCAGCAGGGCGGCAAACCGGGCGTCGTTGCCGCTGCCCAGCACCTCGGCGGGCTGGTCTGCCAGTGCCTCCGCCTTCAGCACGATGCACTCAATGCCAAGAGCCTCGGCAGCCTGCCGTGCGGCTGCGGCCCACGCGCTTTGGTCAGCGGCCAGCTGCACCACAGCCCCGGCCACGCCGAAGCCCTGCTGCTGCAAAATGCGTACCACAACGCCGCAATCTACGGAGCCGTCCATGCTGACAAGCACCTTGTCCTGTGTTTCGTAGGTGTCGAACCCGTTGCCGGGCAAAAATGCGTCGCTCATGTTCCTTGCCTCCCGCCATGTGCTTTGCTTTGTGCTACGGCCAGCTGGTCGCAGCGTTCGTTTTCCGGGTGGCCTGCATGGCCCTTTACCCAGACATAGGTGATCTTGTGCCGTGCCTCCTGCTCCAGTGCCTGTGCCCATAAGTCCGGGTTCAGGGCAGGGGAGCCATCGGCTTTTTTCCAGCCCCGGCGCTTCCAGCCCTTGGCCCAGCCCTTTTCCAGCCCGTTGATGACGTACTGGCTATCGGAGCACAGCCGCACCTCGCAGGGCTCCTTGAGCTGGCGCAGCGCCTCGATAAAGGCCGTCAGCTCCATGCGGTTGTTGGTGGTGCTGGCGTCGCCGCCGCTCAGTTCCTTTTCGTACACCTTGCCGTCAAAGCGGTAGCGCAGCACCGCACCCCAGCCGCCCGGGCCGGGGTTGCCGCTGCAAGCGCCGTCTGTGTACACCTCTACCTGTTTCATGGGGTTCTCCTTATAGAATAGAATACCTTTATTTAGCGCTATTTTGCCCGGGATGTCAAGAGCCAATGTATACGCCGGTCCAGTTTTGCCAAACCTTGGAATTGACAAAACCGGTGCGAGATACTATACTTAGCGTAACAAAATGCGTATAGGGGTGCACCAAAGGTGTGCGCCCGGCTGTTCCGGCAGAAACGCCACGGTCGCATCGAACAGATGGACTTACCTGGCCAAGAACCTCTTGCGGAACCAACAGCGCTGCTGCAAAAAGCACGCTGAACGATAAATTCTATACGATGCATCAACCGGAAGCCGATGCAGTTTCAGGTGCTTCCCCTGTGCAAGGTACGGCTGCTCTCCCCGGTGGGGGCGCGGCCTGGCCTGCAATTGAATCTGGAGGTAAAGAATGGCTCAAGCAAAAGAAAATAACCCCGCTCCTCGCGCAAAAGCCCCGGCAGCGCCCAAGGCAGCCGCCGCAAACGGCACTGCTCCCGCAGGGGAAAAGCGCACCCGTCCCACCACCCGCCGCCCCTACTATAACCGCCGCCCGCGCCGTGCGCAGCAGCCCAAGGAGGCAGCGACCCCCATCCATATCTACCCGCTGGGCGGTCTGGGCGAAGTCGGCAAGAACATGACCGTCTACGAGTGCAACGGCGATATGATCATCGTGGACTGCGGTCTGGTGTTCCCGGACAGCGAGATGTTCGGCGTGGACATGGTCATCCCGGACTTCACCTTTGTGGTGCAGAACAAGGATAAGATCAAGGGTCTGCTCATCACCCACGGCCACGAGGACCACATTGGCAGCATTCCCTATCTGCTGCAGAAGTTCAGCCTGCCGGTGTACGGCACCCGCCTGACCTGCGGCCTGATCAAAAACAAGCTGGAGGAGTTCGGCCTTGCCGGCAAGACCAAGTTTGTGGAGATCGTGCCCCGGCAGAAGATCAAACTGGGCTGCTTTACCGTGGAGCCCATCCATGTCAACCACTCCATCCCGGATGCCGTGGCCTTTGCCATCGACAGCCCCGCCGGTACCATCATCCAGACCGGCGACTTTAAAATTGATTACACCCCGCTGGCTTGCGGCGTGACCGACCTGTCCACCCTGTCCGAGTACGGACAGCGCGGTGTGCTGGCTTTGCTGAGCGACTCCACCAACGCGGAGCGCCCGGGCTTTACTGCTACCGAGCAGAAGGTGGCCGCCGGTGTGCGCAGCCTGTTTGCCCGCGCCCGCAATAAGCGCATCATCATTGCGACCTTTGCGTCCAACATCTACCGCGTCCAGCAGATCATCGACCTCGCCGTGGAGGATGGCCGCAAGGTGGCCTTCAGCGGCCGCAGCATGGTCAACAACACCGCCATGGCGCAGGAACTGGGCTATATGCACATCCCGGAGGGCACCCTGATCAGCGTAGACGAGCTGAACCAGTACCCGCCGGAGCAGGTGGTGCTGGTGACCACCGGCAGTCAGGGCGAGCCTCTGAGCGCGCTGAGCCGTATGGCCTCCTGCAGCCACCGTCAGGTGCGGGTAGGCCCCGGTGACTTCATCATCATCTCCGCAAACCCCATCCCCGGCAACGAAAAGAGCGTGACCAAGATCGTCAACGGTCTGCTGCTGCTGGGCGCAGAGGTCATCTACGAGAGCATGTACGATGTGCACGTTTCCGGCCACGCCTGTCAGGAGGAGCAGAAGCTGATGCTCACCCTGACCAAGCCCAAGTACTTCCTGCCTGTGCACGGCGAGTATAAGCAGCTGAAAAAGCACGCCCTCACCGCTGCAAGTCTGGGCATTCCCACCAGCAACATCCTCATTGCGGAAAACGGCTCCAACGTTATCCTGTCGCAGGACGAGATGAAGCTGGGCGAGCCGGTGACCGCCGGTGCCGTCATGGTGGACGGCCTTGGCGTGGGCGATGTGGGCAACGTGGTGCTGCGGGACCGCAAGCACCTCTCCGAGGACGGCCTTGTCATCATCGTGGCTACCGTGGACAGCAAGACCGGCAAGGTGCTGGCCGGGCCGGATCTGGTAAGCCGGGGCTTTGTGTATGTGCGCGAGAACGAGAGCCTGATGGACGGTGCCCAGAGCATTGTGGAAAATGCACTGGAGCGCTGTGTGGACGAGCACGTCCGGGACTGGAACAGCGTAAAGACCCGTGTGCGTGAGGCACTGAGCAGCTATATCTACCGGCGCACCAAACGCAGCCCGATGATCCTGCCCATCCTAATGGAGGTCTGATCCGGGCGCACCGCAAAGCGGTGCAGCGTCTGAGGAGGCAAAAAACGAATGAAACGTAAACCAAGATGGACACTGGAAATGCTCACGGCCAGTCTGGCGGTGCTGTGCGGCCTTTTGCTGCTGGTTCTGCTGGTGCAGCGCCCCACGGCATGGCCGCTGCTGGCTGTGCTGGTGGTGCTGTGGGGCATAGGGGCAACCCTGTTCCGTTGCAAGCTGCGCAGCTGGGTGGTACGCTGGACAAGCGGCACCACCTTTGAAAAATCCAAGGTGCAGTTCAGTCTTGAGCCCCTTTCCCAGCCTGCGGCGCTGCTCTCCGGCGAGACGGTGCTGTGGTACAACAGCCAGTTCCGCACCCGCCTGCTGGGCGGGCAGGATGTGCTGGCCAGTCGGGTGCAGAAGCTGCTGCCCGGGCTGGATCTGCAGCTGTGCCGCAAGCGCGAGGGGCAGCTGCTGACCCTTGCCGACGGCTACTGGAGCGTGCACAGCTCCACCGTGCCCGGCGAAGCCGAAAGCGTGACCCTGCTGGTGCTGAACGAGGAGACCGAGCTGCGCCGCATCGAGGCAGAGTATAAGGCCAGTCGTCCGGGGTATCTTGCCTTCCAGCTGGACGGCTACGATGATGTGTTCGGGGATCTGATGGACAGCGAGCGCGCCCGTCTGCTGGAGGGCGTCAACCGTATTCTGGAGGATATGATCGGGCGCGGCAGCGGTTTTCTGCGCCGGGTAGGCAGCGGCGGCCGCTATATCGCCGTGGTGGAGGAGCGCCAGCTGGAGCAGTTCGCCAACCGCGGCTACGATGTGCTGGATAAGATCCGCGCACTGGACCCCAGTGTGAGCCTTTCAATGTCCATTGGTATCGGACGCGGCGCGCGCACCCTGCGGGAGGCGCAGGATATGGCTGAGCACGCACTGGATATGGCGCAGGGACGCGGCGGCGATCAGGCCGCTGAGATGACGCTGGACGGCTTTACCTTCTATGGCGGCGTGAGCCACGGCGTGGAAAAGCGCAGCAAGGTGCGCAGCCGCCTTGTGGCCGACCAGCTGGTCAAGCTGATCAAGGAGGCCGACCATGTGGTCATCATGGGTCACCGCATGAGCGATCTGGATGCCATCGGCGCAGCCGAGGGTGTGCTGCGCATTTGTAAGATCTGCGATGTGCCGGCGGTCATCGCCGTCCGGCGAGACGCTACGCTGGCGGCCAGCCTGATCGATGCGCTGTGCAAGGCGGGGCAGAAGGATGACTTCATCGACCCCAAGGACGCCCTGCCCATCATTTCTAAGCGCACCCTGTGCATTGTGGTGGATACATATCAAGCGGGTCTTGTGGAAAGCAAGGACATTCTGGAAAAATGCGGCAAGGTGGCCGTCATCGACCACCACCGCAAGGGTGTGGGCTACATCGAAAACCCGGCGCTGGTCTGCCACGAGCCCTATTCCTCCTCGGCCAGCGAGCTGGTCACCGAGCTGTTGCAGTATGTGGGCGAGCGGGACGACAAGCCCAACCGCGTGGAGGCCGAAGGTCTGCTTGCCGGCATTTTGCTGGATACGCAGGACTTTACCCTGCACACCGGTGTGCGTACTTTTGAAGCCGCTGCTGCCCTGCGCCGCTACGGCGCAGAGACCGAGCGGGTGCGCCGATTGTTCGATGTGACCATGGTGGAATACAACGCCAAGGCCGATTTGGTGGAAAAGGCGCAGATGTACAAAAACTGTGCCATCTCCATTGGCGGCGAGGTCGCCCCGGAAGCCCGGGTCGCCATTGCGCAGGCCGCCAACGACCTATTGCGCATTCAGGGCGTGGACGCCAGCTTTGTGGCAGTGCAGGTGGGCAACGGCGTAAACGTCTCTGCCCGCAGCATGGGTGCCGTGAATGTGCAGGTGATCATGGAGTCGCTGGGCGGCGGCGGCCATCAGACCATGGCAGCAGCTCAGCTGAAGCATATCACCCCGCAGGCGGCACGCAGCCGCATTCAGGATGCCATCGACCAATATTATCTCTCCCAGAAAAAGACTACGCCGGAAGCACGACCGGCAAAAGGGGAATAAAACATGAAACAGTACGATTATCTCATCGTTGGTGCCGGTCTGTTCGGTGCCGTGTTTGCCCACGAGGCCAAAAAGGCAGGCAAAAAGTGTCTGGTCATTGATAAGCGCGACCATATCGCGGGCAATATCTACACCGAGAATGTGGAGGGCATCAACGTGCACCGCTACGGCGCGCATATCTTCCACACCAACAACAAGGCCGTGTGGCAGTATGTGAACCAGTTTGCAGAGTTCAACCGCTACACCAACAGCCCGGTGGCCAACTACCACGGCCAGATTTACAATCTGCCCTTCAACATGAACACCTTCAACAAGATGTGGGGTGTTGTGACTCCTGCCGAAGCCAAGGCCAAGATCGAAGAGCAGAAGGCCGCTGCAGGCATCACCGACCCGCAGAACCTCGAGGAGCAGGCCATCAGCCTTGTGGGCACCGATATCTACGAAAAGCTCATCAAGGGCTACACCGGCAAGCAGTGGGGACGCCCCTGCACCGAGCTGCCCGCTTTTATCATCAAGCGCCTGCCGGTGCGCTTTACCTACGACGACAACTACTTCAACGCCCTGTATCAGGGCATCCCCAATGGCGGCTACACCGCCATGGTGGAAAAGATGCTGGCTGATACCGAGGTGCGCCTGAACGTGGATTATCTGGCCGACAAGGCTGCGCTGGACGCACTGGCTGAGAAGGTAGTCTACACCGGCCCGGTGGACGCCTACTTCGGCTACCGTCTGGGCGCGCTGCAGTACCGCAGCGTCCGCTTTGAGACCGAGGTGCTGGACACCGACAACTATCAGGGCAACGCGGTGGTCAACTACACTGACGCCGAGACCCCCTATACCCGTATCATCGAGCACAAGCACTTCGAGTTCGGCACCCAGCCCAGGACCGTCATCAGCCGGGAGTACAGCGCCGAGTGGAAAAAAGGCGACGAGCCCTACTATCCCGTCAACGACGAGAAGAACGGCGCTCTGTATGCACAGTATAAGGCACTGGCCGATGCCGAGCCGGGTGTGATCTTCGGCGGCCGTCTGGGCGAGTACAAGTACTACGATATGGATAAGGTCATCGAGGTAGCGCTGGACGTGGCCGCAAAGGAGCTGGCATAAAGAGCGTAACTGCCCCGGGTCACCGCCGCAAAAAAGGCGTCCCCTTGGGGAAGCTGTCGCCGCAGGCGACTGAGGGGGTAGGCGCGTAGCGGAGGAGATTTGAAATGCTGCCCCGCTTCCTCTTGCCCAAAAACGACAAATGCGCTATACTATTACCATAAGACTGCACCGGTTTTCCGGTGAGAAGTGAGGGATACTATCATGAAAGTGATTCTGAAGCAGGATATCAAGGGCATTGGCAAGAAGGACGAGATCCACGAGGTCTCCGACGGCTACGCCCGCAACTACCTGTTCCCGCGCAAGCTGGCCGCTGTGGCGGATGCCAGCGCTGTGAACATGGCGCGCGGCAAGGAAGCCGCAGCCGATTTCCACGAGGCTGAGAACGTGGCAGCCGCCAAGGCTCTGGCTGCCAAGATCGAGGGCAAGACTGTGACCATCAAGGCCAAGGGCGGCGCATCCGGCCGTCTGCACGGCAAGGTGACCGGCAAGGAAGTTGCCGAGGCACTGGCTGCGCTGGCAGGTGCACCCATTGATAAAAAGAAGATCGAGCTGGAGACCAAGGACATCAAGGATGCCGGCGTGTTCAACGGCAAAGTCCGTCTGTACGTTGGCGTCGTGGCTTCCTTCAAGATCCAGGTGGAAGTGGAACAGGCCTGATCTGTGTGCCGTTTGCGCCCCCTCACAGCAGGGGGCGCTTTTTGGCTTTACAGGATGCTTTGGATTTTGGATAAGGACAAACTACTATGCCGAACGAACGACGTTATTCCAATGAACTGAATCTGGAGAGCGTGGGCATCAATCTGCCCTACAATATGCAGGCAGAGCAGAGCGTGCTTGGTGCGGTCCTGCTCAAGCCCGACACCCTGACCGATCTTGTGGAGATCCTCAAGCCGGAAATGTTCTACACCCGGCAGAACGCCCAGATCTGGACCGAGATGCTGCGCTTGTTTACCAACGACCAGACCATCGATTTTGTCACCCTGCTGGATGCAGTGGTGTCCGATGGTGTGTTCCCCAGCGCAGACGAGGCCAAGATCTACCTGACCGGTCTGGCAGAAACGGTGCCCAGTATCTCCAACGTAAAGGCTTATGCCCAGATCGTGCAGGAAAAATATCTGGTGCGCCAGCTGATGGGGGTAGCCAAGGACATTTTGCAGGACGCCGGAGACGAGCCGGACGCCGACCTTTTGCTGGAAAATGCCGAGCAACGCATCTACGAGATCCGCTCCGGCCGCGATTCCAGCGCCCTGACCCCGCTTTCGTCCAGCATGGTGGAAACGCTGACCAACCTGCAAAAGATCAGCGGCCCGGATGCGGATAAGTACAAGGGCATTCCCACCGGTTTCCGTCTGCTGGATACCGTGCTTACAGGCCTTGGCCGCGGCGATCTGGTCATTCTGGCAGCTCGTCCCGGTATGGGCAAGACCAGTTTTGCACTGAACATCGCCACCCGCGTGGCCATGCAGCAAAAGGTGCCGGTGGCCATCTTCAGTCTGGAAATGACCAAGGAGCAGCTGACCAACCGTATCCTCTCGTCGGAGGCCGGTATCGACAGTCAGGCCTTCCGTACCGGTGCGCTGCGCGCCGAGGACTGGGAGTATCTGGCGCTGGCTACCGAAAAGCTGCACGATGCACCGATCTATATGGACGATACCTCCGGTATCACCATCACCGAGATGAAGGCCAAGATCCGCCGGGTGAATCAGGACCCTGCCCGCCCCAACGTGGGCCTGATCGTCATCGACTATTTACAGCTGATGACCACCGGCCAGCGCAGCGAGAACCGCGTACAGGAGATCAGCTCCATCACCCGAAACCTGAAGATCATGGCTAAGGAGCTGAACGTGCCCATCATCGCGCTGAGCCAGCTGTCCCGTGCAGTGGAAAAGCAGGGCAACAACTCCAGCCATCGCCCGCAGCTTTCGGACCTGCGTGACTCCGGTTCCATCGAGCAGGACGCAGACTGCGTTCTGTTCTTGTACCGCGATTCCTACTACGCCAGCCAGAACCCGGACGGTGCCGAGGTGGATGCCGATACCGCCGAGTGTATCGTGGCAAAGAACCGTCACGGCGAGACCAGTACCGTGCCGCTGGGCTGGGATGGTGCCCACACCCGCTTTATGGATGTGGACTTCAAGCGCTGATGGATACCGCGATTCTTGCCCGGGTGGAGGATTTCTGCATCCGAGAGGGGCTTTTGCAGCCCGGTGCATCGCTGCGGCTGGCGGCGGCAGTCTCCGGCGGAGCGGACAGCATGGCGCTGCTGCTCTTGCTGCGGCAATTGCAGCCGAGGTTTGGCTATACGCTTTCTGCCTGCCATGTGAACCACGGTCTGCGCGGGCAGAGCGCCGACCGGGACGAGGCCTTTGTGCGGGCGGAATGCGCCCGTCTGGGCGTGCCGCTGCGGGTGTTCCATGCGGCGGAGCTGGTTTCGTCCCCGGTGCACGCAGGGGAGGACTGGGCGCGCCGTCTGCGCTACACGGCCTTTGCGCAGCTGCAAGGGCAGGGGATAGATGCCATCGCTACAGCCCATACTGCAAATGACCAAGCCGAAACGCTGCTGCTGCGGCTGGCGCGCGGCACCGGGCTGCACGGTGCGGGCGGCATCCGGCCAAGGCGCGGGTGCTACCTGCGCCCGCTGCTCTGCCTGAGCCGTGCCGAGACCGAGGCCGTCTGCCGGGCAGCAGGACAGCTGTGGGTCACCGATGAGACCAACGACACCGATGCCTACGCCCGCAACCGTCTGCGCCACAGCGCCCTGCCTGCGCTGGAAAGCACCAACGCGGCGGCGGTGCAGAATCTGGCGCGGTTCTGTGAAAAGGCCGCGCGGGTGGATGCCTATCTTGCCGCCGGGGCTGCAAGGCTTCTGGCAGCGGCACGTCTGCCCGGCGCAGAACCGGCGTGGCAGCTGACACCCTTGCAGGCGGCAGACCCGCTGCTGCTGGAAACTGCGCTGCACAGCCTTGTGGCTCCGGTGCGGGACGCAGAGGAAAAATATGTGCAGCTGCTGTGCGCCGTGGTGCGGCAGGGCAGCGGTGCAGTACAGCTGACCGGACAGGTGCGCTTTTGCGCCGGGAACGGCTGTCTGCGGCAGGAAACGCTGCCGGACGCGCTGCCCCAACAGCCGGAGAACCTGCCGCCGCAGCTGCCCTTTTTGCCCCAAAAACAGCCGGAATTCCGGCTGCGCGGGGGCTGGAAAGGGAAAGCAGAGCTGTTAACAGCCGATTTTGAAGAAAAAATACAAGTCGTTCATAAAAAAGACTTAAAAAATCGGGCGGATTATGCTAGAATAACTACGTTGTACACTGGCCTTGTGCTGCGTGCCCGACAGCCGGGAGACCGCTTCCGGCCTGCGGGGCGGGGCTTGAGCAAACCGCTGCGAAAGTGGATGAACGAGGCCGGCGTCCCGAACGAACTGCGGGATACGCTGCCGCTGCTTGCCAGCGGAAGCGAAATTTTATGGGTGTGTGGAGAAGGCTTTGCCGATGGCCTTGCACCGGACACGGAAAGCAGATGGATCCTGCACTTGGATGCAGAGATCGAAACACAGGAGGAAAAAACAATGAGTATGCACGATGATATCAAGACCGTTCTGGTCAGCGAAGAGCAGCTGAAGGCCAAAGTGGCAGAGCTGGGCGCTCAGATCAGCCGGGATTATGCCGGTAAAAATCTGGTGCTGGTGTCCATCCTCAAGGGCTCGGTGGTCTTTATGGCCGATCTGATGCGGGCTGTGAGCATCCCCTGCAATATCGACTTTATGGTGGTCTCCAGCTACGGCGGCAGCAACACCACCACCAGCGGTCTGGTCAAGATCATCAAGGATCTGGACGGTGATCTGTCCGGCAAGGATGTGCTGATCGTGGAGGACATTCTGGACACCGGAGTCACCCTGTCCAACCTTGTGCCCATGCTCAAGATGCGCAACCCGAACTCCGTTAAGATCTGCACCATCCTTGATAAGCCCAGCCGCCGCAAGGCCAACATCCAGCCGGATTACGAGGGCTTTCAGGTGCCTGACGAGTTCGTGGTGGGCTATGGTCTGGACTACGATGAAAAATACCGCAACCTGCCCTATGTCGGTGTGCTGAAGCCCGAGGTCTACACGAAGTAACGTGTCCATTATAAAAATCCAGAACTGGAGTTGATTTTTTTGCAACCGAAGAAACCCCGTTTCAATCCGCTGGTGATCGCCATTGTGCTGGCAGCCGTGCTGATGGTGTGGTCGGTGCTGGGCGGCACCGGCGGCAACGCTAACGGCTCCTCCATGGCTTATTCCACGGTGGTACACTATTTTGAGAGCAATCAGGTCACCAAATTCTCGCTGGATCTGAATACCGGCGTGATCACCATGACCCTGAAGGAGGGCGCACAGGAGCTGCCCAACGCTGCCGAGCAGAGCACTACCCAGTCCACGGGCGGGCTGCTTTCCGGCCTGCTGTCCTCCTCTTCCGCTGCCCCCACCGGGGTGAAGAAGAACGAGGACGGCACCGAGACGGTCAGCTATAAGCTGCCCTACGCCCGGATGTTCGTGGACCATGTGTCGGACTACATCGCCCAGTACGATGCAGCCAACCCCGATGCGCCCATGGTGTACGACTATGTGCCCGCCAAGGAGACCATCCCTTGGATGGAGATCCTGTTCTATCTGGCTATGCTGGGCTGCACCGGCTTTTTGCTGTTCTCCATGATGCGCGGCGGCGCCGGTGGCGGCGGCATCATGAACGTGGGCAAGGCCAAGGTAAAGGACGAGCACGAGAACAAAAAGACTGCCACCTTTGCCGATGTGGCCGGTGAGGACGAGGAAAAAGAGGAGCTCAAGGAAGTTGTGGAGTTCCTCAAGAGCCCCGATAAGTTCAATACGCTGGGTGCCCGCATCCCCCACGGTGTGCTGCTGGTGGGCCCTCCGGGTACCGGTAAGACCCTGCTGGCCCGCGCCTGTGCAGGCGAGGCAGGGGTGCCCTTCTACTCCATCTCCGGCTCTGACTTTGTGGAGATGTACGTCGGCGTGGGCGCATCCCGCGTGCGTGACCTGTTCGATAAGGCCAAAAAGACCATGCCCTGCATCATCTTTATCGACGAGATCGATGCTGTGGGTCGTCAGCGCGGCGCAGGTCTGGGCGGCGGTCACGATGAGCGCGAGCAGACTTTGAACCAGCTGCTGGTGGAGATGGATGGCTTTGAGGCCAACGACGGCATCATCGTCATGGCGGCCACCAACCGTGCCGACATTCTGGATAAGGCGCTGCTGCGTCCCGGCCGTTTTGACCGTCAGGTCTATGTGGGTCTGCCGGATGTCAAGGGCCGCGAGGAAATCCTGAAGGTGCATACCCGCAACAAGCCCCTTGCACCGGACGTCTCCCTGAAGGTCATTGCCCAGCGCACCGCCGGTTTTGCCGGTGCAGACCTTGAGAACCTTGTCAACGAGGCCGCGCTGCTGGCAGCCCGCCGCAACCGCAAGGCCATTACCATGGAGGATATCGAGGAAGCCTCCATGAAGGTGATGGCTGGCCCCGAGAAGAAGAGCCGCGTGGTCACCCCGGAGGAGAAAAAACTCACCGCCTACCACGAGGCCGGTCACGCAGTGGCAGGCTTCTACTGCAAGCATCATCCCCGCGTGCACGAGATCACCATCATCCCGCGCGGTCAGGCCGGCGGTTACACCATGTATCTGCCTGAGAAGGATCGCAGCTATGTGACCAAGGGCGAGATGTTTGAGGACATCGTGTCCAGCCTGGGCGGCCGTGTGGCCGAGCAGCTGATTCTGGAGGACATCTCCACCGGTGCTTCCAACGACCTGCAGCAGGCCACCAATATCGCCCGCCAGATGATCACCCGCTACGGCTTCTCCGAGCGTCTGGGCCCCGTGGTTTACGGCACCTCGCAGGAGGAGACCTTCCTTGGCCGCGACTTTGGTCAGGGCAAGGGTTACAGCGAGACCACCGCTGCCGAGATCGACAGCGAGACCCGCGATATCATTGACGAGGCCTACGAGACCTGCCGCCGCACCCTGACGGAGCACATCGACCAGCTCCATGCGCTGGCCAAGGCTCTGATGGAGCGCGAAAAGCTCAACGAGGAGCAGTTCAACACCATTATGGCCGGCGGCACCCTGCCTCCCTGCGAGGATGCAAAGCCCGAGCAGGCACAGCCCGACCAGACCGTGCAGCCTGCCCCGGTGCAGCCCGCAGAGCCTGCGGAGACTGCCGAGCGTGCAGAACCCGCCGAGCAGGCCGAGCCTGCCCAGCCGGAAATGCCGCAGCCGGATGCCCCGGAGCAGCAGGACTAAGCTTTTTTAGGAAAGGAGCGAGCATCGTGGAGGAAAATTTTAACCCGGTCGCACAGACCCGCGCAAACTACTATACCCCTGGCAGTCCGGTGCAGTTTGTCTGCGTGGAGCTGCTCAAGGGAGACGTCAGCGGCGAGCACGCTGTCTGCCTGACCTTCAAGAATATTTCCCGCGTGACCCTGACCGCACTGGAAATCCACTTCAAGTGCAAGGGCGTGGATGGCGTGATCCTGTGCGAGGATAAGTTCGAGTACCGGGATCTGCAGGTAAAACCCGGCGAGCTGTTTGGGCAGGATGATGCCGTGTTCATCACGGCCAAGGCCATCACCAGCGTAGATGTTACCCTGTACAATGTATACAACGGCAAGCGCGTGGTGCATCTGGACGGCATCAAGCGTGTGCGTCTGCCCGCACCCCGCCGTCTGGCTCCGGAGCTGCAAAAGGCGCTGGAGGCCCGCATGAACCGCACCGGGCTCAAGTATCAGCCGCAGGTGTTCGAGAACGGCTGGTACTGCGCCTGCGGCGCCTTCCACCCCACCGAGGAGGACACGGTTTACTGCTCGGAGTGCGGCTGCGACCGTATCCTGTTGCAGAACGCGCTGAACACTCTGCTGCAGCCCGCTGCCCCGGCAGACGAGATGGAAATGCCCCTCAACGCCCCGGCTGCTCCCGCAGCGCCCGCTGCGGTGGAGGAGCCTACCCGCATCGTGGGCGCAGCCCCTGCTGCTCCGGCGGCTCCCGTAGAAGAGCCCACCCGGGTCGTGGGAGCACCGGTCTACGAGCCAAAGGCTGACCCCATCCAGCCTGTCTCGGAGCCTACCCGGGTGCTGGATGCCTCTGCCCGCGCACCGCTTTCCGGCGCTGCTGCGGCAGACGAGGGTACCCGCGTGATCCCCGCCCGCCGTCCGGCTCCGGTGCGTCAGCCCGCGCCTGTGGAGGAGGACGAAGAGTACGAGGATAACCGGGACAGCGTGGCAGAAGCGCTGATCCGCTGGGTGCCGCCTATTACGGCCATCCTGTGTGCAGCCATCGCGCTGTGCGGCTTTGTGTACTACCAGTTCGTGCTGTAAAATAAGAGATCATCCCGGCGGAGGGGGCAGCGTGCCTTCTCCGCCTTTTGTGTGCACTGCACAGAAAGGAAATACCATGCCGGAACAAGCCTTACAGGTGGCTTTTGAGATCAAGACCGCCTGCGATGAGATCAGCCGCCGTCTGCTGCGCTGGCACTGGGAGCGCAAGCCCGGGGCGCACAGTCTGGATGCGCTGCTGGAGCATATTGCTGCCCGCAAGCAGGAAAGCCCGGATTACTACGACCGTATGCCGGACCTTACCGGCAAGACCAGCTGGCAGCAGTTGGACACTACCCTTTGTATGCGGGTGCTGCTGGACCCGGAGAACGATGCCGCCCGCCCACTGGACCTGCTGGGCAACACGGCGCACCCCTCTGCCGCCCGCCATGCCTGCAACGCCATCCGCACCGCCCGCAACGAGGCAGCCCACGCGGCAGTTGCAGCAGACGGCGCACAGGCAGCCCTGCTGTTCAACGAAGCCATTGAGGCGCTGGAGGAGGGCTACGCCGGTACTGCCTTTAAGGAAAACGAGCTGGCGCAGTATTACCGTGAGGCAGAGGACTACCTGAACCGGTGCAGTGAGGGCAAACCTCTTAAAGCGCGCCAGAGCAGCCCGCAGAACACACAGCAGGGAAAAGCCGCCGCCCGCACAAAGCCCCGCAACCCCCAGACTGTCCGCAGCACCAAAAGCACTGCCGGGCGGCAGAATACCTCTGCCCGCAGCCGCAGCACCGGTACAAAGCAGAGCCGCGGCACAGCCTCCCGCAGCAAAAAGCAGCAGACCGGCGGCGAGAGCAGGGTGGCACTTGGCATTATTCTGGCAGCGCTGGTGCTGGGACTTATCGCACGCGCCATCAGCATGGGACTTGTATAAGCGCAAGGGTTTTCGCAATTCTGGCGGTAAATCAGAAAGCAAGATTGTTTGGATTGTGTAAAATCACCAAAAAAGCAACGGGCAGCCCCACAGAAAAACGGTCATTGCACCTCTTGCGGGAAATATGAAACGGATTTATAATAAGCATGAAAACGTTTACACATTACCACCGGAGAGGGAACGGAGAATAACCCCATGACCATCAGTGATATTGCAAAGATGGCAGGCGTTTCCAGCGCTGCGGTCAGCCGCTATTTGAACGGCGGCCCCCTCAGCGAGCAGAAGCGCGCCGTGATACAAGCCGTAGTGGAAAAGACCGGCTACAGCCCGGATACTGCGGCGCAGACCCTGCGCACCGGCAAGGTGCGTCAGGTGGGGGTCATTGTGCCCAGCATCAGCTCCCAGTCGGTGGGGCAGATCACCAGCGGCATTGCAGCCGAGCTGGGGGCCAGCCGCTACCTGATGCTGCTGGCAGACACCGAGCTGGACGGGCAGATGGAGCTGGAATATCTTACAGCGCTGCAACGCAACCATGTGGCCGGTATCATCCTGCTGGGCTATGATTCCAGCCCGCAGCTGTGCAAGGCGCTGAAAGACTGCCGTGTGCCTGTGGTGGTAACGGGGCAGCGTTTTGCAGACCTGCCCTGCGTTTATAACGACGACCGCTCTGCTGCCCGCGACTTGACCCGGAAGATGCTGGAGCATGGCCGCAAAAATATCGTGTATATCGGCGGTAGCGAGCAGGACGCCGCCACCGGCATAGCCCGCCGTCAGGGTGTGCAGGATGCACTGCGGGAGGCCGGACTGAACGCAGATGGTCTGCCCCGCGCTTACTGCGCCGCCTTTTCCATGGAAGAAGGGCACCGCTGCATGGAGGAGCTACTGGCACGCTGCCCGCAGTTGGACGGTGTAGTCTGCGTGACAGACACCGTGGCCTTTGGCGCTTTGCAGGTGCTGCGCGACGCCGGGCGCAAAGTAGGGCAGGATGTAGGTCTTGCCGGCATCGGAGACAACTGGGCAGGCAAGGTGGTGGAACCCGGCCTGACCACCATCCGCTTTTATCAGCGGCAGGTCGGGCAGGAGGCTGCCCGGATGCTGCTGCAAAGCTTAGAGCATACCGGGCCGGACGCTGCACCGGTACGCCAGACCACGCTGGGCTATACGCTGGTAGAGCGCGGCTCACTGTAAAAAAAGAGGAACGAATGAAACAGAAACTGATCTTTTTAGATATCGATGGCACTCTGCTGCCCCCGGGCGAGATGCTGATCCCCCAAAGCACGGTGGAGGCGCTGCACAAGGCACACGCCAACGGCCACAAGCTGTTTTTGTGCACCGGGCGCAATCTGCGCATGACCCAGCCGCTGCTGGACTACGGCTTTGACGGCGCGGTATGCAGCGCCGGCGGCTATGTGTTCTGCGGGGATAAGGTGCTGGTTGATCTGCCCATGGAGCCGCAGCTGGCACAGGGTGTGCGCAGCGCCATGGAGCGCCACGGCGTGGAGTGCACGCTGGAAGCGCGGGATGCCACCTACGGCAGCCTGAAAATGATCGAGCGTTGGAGTTTTACCCACCGGGATGCAGGCAATCTGAACAGCGAAGCCGCCCGTTGGCGCAAGGCCATGGAGGACGGTATGACCATCAGCCCGTTGGCCGATTACAAGGGCGAGCCGCTGTATAAGATCGTGTATATCGCAGAGCACAGCGAGGACTTGGACGAAGCAAAGCAGCTGTATGAGGACAGATTCGTGTTCTGCGAGAGCAAGCTGGACGGTCTGGACGGCGGCTATGTGAATGGCGAGCTCATCAACCGCAAATTTGATAAGGGGCGCGGCATCAAGGCAGTCTGCGACTATTTGAACGTGCCCCTGCAGGACAGCATCGGCTTTGGCGACAGCGACAATGACCTGCAAATGACCGATGTGGTCGGCATCAGCGTCTGTATGGCCAATGGCTCTGCAAGCCTGAAGCAGCGCTGCGACCGCATTGCCCCCTCGGTGTACGAGGACGGCATTTCTAAGGAATTTGCAGCCTTGGGGCTGATTTGAGATTTCTTTTAGTAAAAACAGGGCAGGGGAACATCCGCAGACGTTCCCCTGCCCTGAAATTATAAATAATACTTTCGCATCATTTTGTAACAAAAAAGCGCTGCACGGTATTTTGTGCGGCGCTCTCTTTATATTGACAGATCAGTAGTGCAGATCCTCTGCGGTCAGGCTTTCCAGCACGGGCAGCATGGCAGCGGCTTCAGCCTTGGCGGCGGGCAGATCCATATCGCGGTAGTTGCCGCATTCCACCTCGCTGGCACCGGGCACAGCGCCCTCAAAATCGGCCATAAAGCGGTAGGCGTCCACCGTCAGCTGCAATGCCTGCGCAGGGGTCAGCCCCCGGGTGAGCAGGTAAAAGCCGGTGCGGCAGCCCATGGGGCCAACATAGATCACCCCGTCCTTCACGGCGCTGTTGCGCGCGTAGGTGGCAAACAGGTGCTCCAGCGTGTGGGCGGCAGCAGTGGTCAGGTAATCGCCCTGATTGGGCTTTTTCATGCGGATGTCCCAGGTGAGCACATCGCCGTCCTGACGGCTCAGATACATCCCGCGCTCCAGCCGTGTGTGATCTACGCAAAAGCTTGCGATACGTTCCATACTACGGTTCTCCTTTATCAGCCCTGCAGGCGCTGCACACTGCCGTGTGCGCAGTCCACAGCCACCATCAGGCCATCGCGGATGTGGCTGGTAGCACCGGCGGCACCAACAACGGTGGGCTTCAGCAGTGCCTTACCGGCAATGGCGGCGTGGCTGTTCAGGCCGGGCTCCTCTACCACCAGAGCGGCAGCGTCGCGCACAAAGCTCAGCATCTCATTGCTGGTGGAAGGAACTACCAGCACCATGCCGGGCTTGAACTTGGCGCGCACCTCGTCCATGGTGCGGCAGACGCAGGCCTTGCCGCTGGCAACATCGTTGTTCTCAGGGCCGACACCCACGCCGGAAGCCAGACAGTTGCCCACCATGTGGATCTTGATCATGTTGGTGGTGCCGGAAACGCCCACGGGCACGCCTGCGGTCACAACAGCCAGCTCGCCGTTGTGCAGGTAGCCATTTTCCTTGGCCAGAGCAGTGGACATCTCGATCAGCTCATCGGTGCTGTGTGCCAGAGACATCATCAGCGGGGTGATGCCCCAGCTCAGGGACAGCTGACGCTGCACCTGCTCGCGCATGACGCAGGCAATGATGGGCTGCTGCGGGCGGTACTTGCTCAGCAGGCGGGCGGTGGTGCCGGACTCAGACACGGTAACGATGGCAGCGGCGTTCACGTCCCGTGCGGTCAGGCAGGCGGCATGGGCGGTAGCGTCGGAGACGCTGATCTTGCCGGGGTTGGAATCCATCTGGCGGCCGCGCAGATGGAAGCCCTCCTGCTCGGTGCGCTCAGCGATGGCGGACATGGTCTTGAGCGCCTCCACAGGGTAGGCACCGGCAGCGGTCTCACCGGACAGCATAATGGCAGAGGTACCGTCGTAGATGGCGTTTGCCACGTCCGAAATCTCGGCGCGGGTGGGGCGGGGGTTCACTATCATGCTGTCCAGCATCTGGGTAGCGGTGACGATGGGCTTGCCGAAGGAGAAGGAGCGGTCGATGATGGTTTTCTGAATGCCGGGCAGCTCGGTGAAGTCGATCTCCACGCCCAGATCGCCACGGGCCACCATCACGGCGTCGGCAGCAGCCAGAATGCTGTCGATGTTGTTCACGCCCTCGCGGTTCTCGATCTTTGCAATGATGCGGATGTTGGAATCGTACTGGTTCAGCAGGTTGCGGATATCGTACACGTCCTGTGCGGTGCGCACAAAGGAAGCGGCGATGAAATCATAGCCCTGCTGGATGCCGAAGATGATATCGTCCTTATCGCGCTGGCTCATATACGGCATAGACAGGTGCACGCCGGGCACGTTGACGCCCTTCTTGTTCTTGATCTTGCCGTTGTTCAGCACGGTGCAGACGATGTCGGTGTCGTTCACGGTCTGGATCTGCAGTTTGATCAGGCCGTCGTCCAGCATGATGGTGCCGTTCGGCTCCACGTCCATGGGCAGATCTTTGTAGGTGATGGAGCAGATCTCGTTGGTGCCCTCCACATCGCGGGTGGTCAGGGTAAAGGTCTGGCCTGCAACCAGATTCTCAACGCCGTTCTTGAAGTCCTTTAGGCGGATCTCGGGGCCCTTGGTGTCCAGCAGTGCGGCCACGGGCTTGCCCAGCTCCTCGCGCAGAGCCTTCAGCTTTTCAAGGCGTCCCAGATGCTCCTCGTGGGAACCGTGGGAAAAATTGAAGCGGGCTACATTCATGCCATTGGCAATCAGATCGCGCAGCACACCTTCCTTATCGGTGGAAGGACCAAGGGTGCAAATAATTTTCGTCTTTCTCATGCAATATACCTCCGTCAACTCTCTCTTACCTATATCCGGCACAGCATCCCTGCAGGCTGCTGTGTATGACCAATGGGAGCAAAAAACTCCCGGTACAGCGGGTCGGTTTATGTGGCAGAGCGGGAAAACCCAAAACTCTACCACCTATTATTATAATCATTCCGGCGCAAGAGAGCAAGAGGAATTTTTGCTTGAATACAAGTTTTTGCATCTGTTGATGCCCAAAGAAAAGATTGTAAAACTTTTAACGATGCGCCGCAGCTTTCTGCGTGCTGTCTGACAGGGGAAAACTGCTGCAAAACGCAAAAACTGATAAGACCGCACAAGGCTGCTTCCTCTTGCATCCGAGGAGCTTTTTGCTTATAATAAGGATAATAAAGTAGTACTGTTCCGGGACGCGCCCCGGAGAAATGGAGTGACCATTATGGAAAACGCGTTTTTCTGATCGTGCTGGACAGCTTTGGCATTGGCGCAGAGCCGGATGCCGCTGCCTTTGGCGATGCAGGCACCAACACCCTGGGTGCCATTGCGAACCACCCCAATTTCAATTGCCCCAATCTGCGCAAGCTGGGCTTGTTCAACATTGACGGCGTGACCGCAGGGGAGAAAACGGATGCCCCGGCGGCTGCCTTTGCCCGCCTGCAGGAGCAGAGCATGGGCAAGGATACCACCATCGGCCACTGGGAGATCGCCGGTGTGGTCAGCCCGGAGCCGCTGCCCACCTTCCCCGAGGGCTTCCCGGAGGAACTGATCCGGGAATATGAGCAAAAGACCGGCCACAAGGTGCTGTGCAACAAGCCCTATTCCGGTACGCAGGTGCTGAAGGACTACGGCGAGCAGGCCATGCGGGAAAACGCCCTCATCGTCTATACCAGTGCCGACAGCGTTTTTCAGGTGGCCGCCAACGAGGAGCTTGTGCCGGTGCAGGAGCTGTACCGCTACTGCGAGATCGCCCGGGAAATGCTCAAGGGCAAGTACGGCGTGGGCCGCGTGATCGCCCGCCCCTTCCTGGGCAACAGCGCGGATACCTTCTACCGCACCACCAACCGCCACGACCTGAGCCTGAAGCCGCCCCGCGCCACCATGCTGGATCTGCTGAAGGATGCCGGTAAGGACGTGATCGCCGTGGGCAAGATCTACGATATCTTTGACGGCGAGGGCGTGACCGAAAAGATCAAGACCACCGGTAACACCAACGGCATCGCCTTTACCAAGGCTCTGCAGACCCGGGATTTTGAAGGCCTTGCCTTCGTGAATCTGGTAGACTTTGATATGCTCTACGGCCACCGCCGCGATGTGGCAGGCTACGCTGCCGCCGCTACGGAGTTCGACCGTTTTCTGGCCGATTTCCTGCCGGGGATGCGGGAGGCGACCTGCTCATGATCACCGCCGACCACGGCTGTCGAT
>ENA-OQKR01000228-OQKR01000228.1-human-gut-metagenome-genome-assembly--contig:-NODE-228-length-24114-cov-3.779464_pt1 | contig 24114 bp, 20 predicted proteins | sample MGYA00242803_ERZ504806 | MGnify/ENA primary metagenome ERZ504806 (study PRJEB26092, sample SAMD00036399) | human gut metagenome | host: Homo sapiens | study: EMG produced TPA metagenomics assembly of...
AAACATTTCGTATCTTTGCAACGTTATAAGATAAAAGAAAAGATGTAAAAACCCGCTTTCCGAAACGCGGAGAGCACAAAAAGATGAGAATTATGAAAAAGAATGCAAATGAAATTTTTATGTTACAGTACCAAATCAAACGCTATCAGGCAAGGGGTAATGGAACAATGTGTCAAACACTGAACGGTAAACTACAAAAGCTGCTTGCAAAGCAGTCCCTCGTAACCATGTAAAAAAACACCTTTAAATACAATGAATAAAGGGCAGGGAACTTTTCAGTTCTCTGCCCTTTTTCTTTTTTATCCATCTATACTAATGGTTAGCACCAACAACAAACTCGCTTTGCATCCTTATCTCCCTACCGTCAACCGAAATTCCTTGTAGGGTAATTATATATATTCCGTTCATATCCGAAGTATAAAAGTTGAGTGTACCCATAGCGGAAGTTATCTCCGGATTCCAATAAAGTGTATGCCGAAAATCCGGTAAGCGAGAACCGGCTTGTTTCTCTGAATTGTATGATGGAGCAACAAATGCGATTCTCTTTTGTGGAAACTCATAAGAAAACATCTGTGAATTCTTATCCAAACGTATATCAGGCAATGTTCCCCGATGGGTTATAAACGAAACAATTCCATCATACAACTCCCCGCCAAAAGTATATTTGCCAGTATAACGATGTATATAGTGTATCAAACGGGCATCATAGTTCAGAATGGTTTCATGGTCATCAAACGGAATCCCGTCTAACAACACCAGTGTTTTCATATTACTGAATCTCCTTATATCCGGTTGCAGTATCCGGATGACATCTTTACCTTCCAGCTGACTGATACGTATTCCCTTGACAAATTCCACAAAAACATCCCTCACAGTCCTGAAACGAACATACTCATCCAGATTATAAGTGGAAGCGGGAACAAAATCATAAAGTTGTTGCAATATACTCTTGCTATACGAAGAATCTACCGGCAAAAGAGAATGTAATTGCGCGCTGAAACCACGCTCTATCAAGTCTTCTTTCCGAAATGACACACAGACTTTAGGAAGTTTTTCCGCCAACACCCCGACAAAAGGAGAAATAAGCTCCAATCGGCAGGGACTTTCCTCCTCCGGTAATGCAGTTAATACAATCTCCTGCATATCCGTTATTCCGGTCGTATAAAAAGCATAAATAGCGTCAGCCTTAGGCTGTCCGCCAAAGACACGAATATCCTTGCCCACACATGCCAGACGTGCATTTACATTGTCAGCAGGCGCTCCCATCAGCCTGCCGGTTACAATATGCCCTTCACACTCTGCAGCAAATGACCGTTCCGGAACACTTGTATAGTTCTTCTGCCCGTCGGCTGATATTGGAAAACCCTTCAGCACATAGTCTTTTCGTACTACGGACAGAGTAAGCTCCTTGACATCAGCAGGCAGATTGGGTAATGTCAAGGCTACTTTACTCCGGTTCCCATAGACCGATTTATCTGTCCATAAGTCCGCTCCGGAAAGCTGATTGCCGGAAGCTTGTGAAACGGTAATGGAATCCGTGAAAAGTTCCACATTATCCTCCTCTGTTGTCTGAACAGTATTAAGCAAGGCTATATACTTCTTTGGGAAACAAGCCATAGGATAGTTCCTCATATAACGCGTATATGCCGTCAGTTGGTAAGCTCCGGTATGCATGACTTGCGGAAGTCTGATACACCCCCATCCATTCCCGTTCTGCAAGTCGATTTTACCTTGTGCGTATACCAGCTTCGTGTCACTTATCTCTACATAAGCTACTTTGCTTAATACGCTTCCACGAGACAAGGAATCCGTCACACAAACTTTTATCCACAAATCTTCTCCAGCCACATAGCAGTCCTTGTCTGTATAAATACGCATATTCTCAACAATTTGAGCATGTAATCCCAATACAAGAACCCAACCTATAATACAAAATATCACTCTCTTCATATCATTTCAATATTAATTCATTTCATCCGGCCAGAAGGAAGGCTTTTCCAAGCTGGCACCTAAACAGCGTACGTCTGTACAACCTCCGGGAACCCATGCATAACCTACCATCAATGGATAAGCAATAGCATATCCCATCACATATAAATCCATGTACGAATCTGCCCAACCTCTAAATTCTTGGCAATAACCGTCAGGAAACCTATAATATATATCATCGGCAGAAATGAAAATGCGATATTTTGCCACATTCATGCTAACTCCCACATAACCAACTACATTTTTGTCTGAATTGTTGCAAATAATATTCGTAGGAAGTTCTGAAGGCTGAGGAATAAACAATCCACCCATTTCTTCATTGATTTTTATTTTCTCCTGATAATATTCGTACTCGCCCCTCGAAATCTTACGCTGTTTCACCAAAGTGCTATAATGATGAAAGACACGGTTATTATCCGCCTTTATAGAATAGAGCCACTTATCCTTCAATTGAGTATCCTTATTTGTTCCTATATTACCTACTATGATTTTAGCCGACTTATCATGACACCATCCCCGTCCATATGGTGTAGCATCAAAATCAACCACCTCATCAGTGGTAGGGTCATAACGGAACTTGGGATTATATACTGCCCTCACTTCCCAATCTTCCTCGTAACTCCAGAAATAACATCCGCCATCTTCACTCCGCATAGAAAAGCGGATAGAGATGTCACCGTATTTTTCCGGTTGCTCGTAGGTAACGTCATTTATTGTTTCTGTCTCCAATGGATATTGAGGCTCCGAAGTATAAATATCCCCTTCATACACAATTTTCAGACTATAGCTGGCATCTTTATTCAAAGAGCCAATTACAACTTGGTATTTTCCATCTCCCAAAGAAGTGCCATTAAAACAAGAACCATCACTTCCTACTACACTGACTTCTGCATCTATCTTGTTATAATCCTGAGGAATTCCTTCTACATTCAAAGGAAAGGAACAGCTCAAGGAAAAAACGACTGTACTATCTGATATGATGTTACCTTCAACTATAAGCACCCTCGTACTACTCTCCGGCAAGTGCGCATTGAATTTATCCACACAACTGCCAATAGTGAGCCACAACAAGCATATCCATGTTACTATATATTTTGCATTATTCATCGCTTTTTCTTATTAAAACAGATTGATTTCAACTGGCCAGAAGGAAGGCTTTTCCAAGCTGGCACCTAAACAGCGTACGTCTGTACAACCTCCAGAAACCCATGCATAACCTTTGAATCCCGTACGTGGGTCCGGGTCCGGATATGCAATGGTATACCCCATCAAGTATAAATCTAAAAATGTATACTCTTCTTTCAGCCCTTTCGCTCCCTGACAATACCCCTCAGGAAGCCTATATTGTATATCATCTGTAGAAATGAAAATACGATATTCCGCCACATTCAAACTGACACCAACATATCCAATAGCCTGTTTATCTGAACTTTCACATCTAATGTTCGACGGCAATTCCGAAGGCTGGGGAACAAACAACCCACCCATCTCCTCATTAAGCTTTATTTTCTCCTGATAATATTCATATTCACTCTTCGAAATCTTACGTTGTTTCACTATAGTACTGTAACAACAAGAAAAACGAATATCATCTGCTTCAATGGAATAGAGACACTTATCCTTTACACGATTATCCTTGTTTATTTCCATATTACCTATTATTATCTCGGACGATTCACTGTGACACCATCCGCGTGAGTATGGTCTGGCATCATAATCAACAACCTTGTCTGTATCGGGATCATAAGCACACATAGGATTGTATACTGCTCTAACCTCCCAATCTTCTTCATAATTCCAGAAATAACATGCAGCATCTTTGCTTTGCATGGAGAAACGGATGCTGACATCACCATACTCCCCTTGCTGTTCGTAAGTGACATCGTCTATGCTTTCCGTCCCTATCGGATATTGAGGTTCGGAAATATAAGTATCTCCCTCATAGACAATCTTCAAGCTATAGCGAACATCCCTATGCAATGTTCCGACAGCAACCCGGTACTTTCCATTACCCAACGCAACACCCCTAAAACTGGAGCCATCCTCACCGGTTACACAAACTTCAGCATCCACCTTATTGAAATCAGGAGGAACCCCTTCCACATCCAAGGAAAAGGAACGGCTCAAAGAAAACACGACAGCACTATCCGATATTATACTACCTTCAACTATGAGAAGGCCGATACTACTTTCCGGCAAGTGGGCATTGAACTTATCCACACAATTACTAAGGAACAACCATAACGGACATATACATATCACCCAATATACTTTATTCTTCATACCCTTTCAGAATTTAATATTATAAGTAACAAAAGGAATGGGAGCACCGAATATGGACATCTTGTATCCTTGAATCCTACCCTCCTCGGACACAAAATAGACAGAGTACACATTCTTCCTTCCGGTCAGGTTATAGATACCGAAAGAAAGGGAACTGTGGGTCAACAATGTCAGGTGGTGACTGGGTTCAATATTGAACGACAAATCCATACGGAAATAGTCGGGAACACGATAACTGTTACGGTCGGTATAGTAAACCTGCATTTTCTTCAAACCCTGGTCGTAGTATTGCCCGGCAGGAATTGTGGTGGGACGGCCCGTACTGTAATCCATATTGAAAGACATGCTGTAACGGCGGGTAAACTTGTAATTGCCTACAAGCTTGAAGTCATGCGGCTTGTCATACTCGGTCGGATACCATTCTCCACCATTGATGGGACGGGCTATGCGCGGATCATTCTGACGCAAGAAAGTGCGCGAATAAGTATAGCTCATCCACCCGTTCAGTTTTCCAGCCGTTTTTTTCACCTGGAATTCCACGCCGTAAGCATATCCCTCCGTATTGATGACATCCGTCTCCAGATGGTGGTTCATCAGGATTTGGGCGGAACTGCGATAATCCAGATAATCAATCAGCTTTTTGTAATATCCTTCTACAGATAATTCCAGAAGTTGCCCCGGCGTATTATAGTAGGCGCCTGCCGCCACCTGCCAGCCACGTTGAGGCTTGATATTGGGGTCGCTCAGCTTCCAGGTATCTGTAGGAGACATAACGGCAGTATTCGATACCTTATGGATATACTGCCTCATCGTATTGAAACCGGCCTTTACGGAAAAATCATCTGTAAAGGCATAACGTGCCGACACTCTGAATTCCGGTCCGTGATAGGTCTTGATGACCTTTCCATTCCCCGCCGTGATAGAATCCACCACCGAAGACATGGAGGGCAGTATACCTTCCTGATATGTATAGTAAGTGCGCGGTCCCAAAGCATTGAGCATAGAATAGCGTATACCCGCATTGATGGAGAGCCTGGAAGTTATATCCCATTCATCCCCTATATAAACGGCACTTTCCAGTGCTTTATCCTTTTGCAGTTCATCATATCTTACCAGCGAATTAGGCCCCACCGGCTCGTAGGTCCCGGAATTCACATTATACAGCTGGCTCATCAAACCGAAGTTCACCGCATGGCTATTGCCGGCTTGATAAAGAAAGTCCGCTTTTCCAAACCATTGGTTAATGGCAAAAGACAGCCGTGCGGCAGACGCTTCCTCCACCGTTTCATCATTTCGGTAATCGTAGTGGTCATAACCGAAAGAGAAGTTTCCGGTCAGCTTTTCTGCAAAGACAGTCCGCCAGTTTGCCGAGAAATTCATATTGTTGTAGGCATACTTCTCATTGTCATTAAAGGCAAAACGGTCGTGACTATAATAGCCATAGACATTCAGCTTGTTGCGCTCGTTCACCGTATGCGAGAAGACAGCCCCCAAGTCATAGAAACCTGCTTTCCCGTCACGATACCCACTTTTGTTGGGCAAGGTCTTCATTATCCAGTCCGAATAGGTCGTACGTCCACTCAGCAGAAGGGAAGTCTTTTCCTTAATGATGGGAATCTCGAGATTCAACTTACTGGTCACAAGCCCGATACCTGCAGAACCGGTAAACTTTTCCTTGTTCGCCTCCTTGCTGGTGATGTTCAGTACGGAAGCGATACGCCCGCCATACTGGCTGGGGATACTGCTCTTATAAAGTTCCGCATCCTTTATCATGTCCGAATTAAAAGCCGTGAAAAAACCGAAAAGATGATTGGGGTTATAAATCGTTCCGTTATTGAAAAGAAGCAGGTTCTGGTCGGCGGCACTCCCACGCACATTGTATCCGCTGGATGCCTCCCCCACTGTCTTGATGCCGGGAAGTGTCTGTATCATCTTCAGCACATCCACCTCACCCATAGCCGTAGGAATGTTTTTCAGCAGGGCAGGCTGCAGCTTCTCCATTCCCAACTGCACACTTTTCACGTTCTGTATACGCCCCGAAACAATAAGCACCTCATCCAGCATATGGTCTTCCTCTTCCAACTCGATATGGACAATGCCTTCACCATAAAGCATAAATTGCCGATGGGTCACTTTGATATTCATCCCACTGATTTCAAGAATATTATAGCCTACTGGCAGATCAATGGTAAATTCACCTTGATGATTGGTCGTCGTAGCTACCCAAGGCTCTCTATGAATGATGTTGATACCATCCAGATTCTGTCCGGTCTTAAAGTCGGAAACTCTTCCGGTCAAAGTTACCATATCTCCGGGGGCAGGCTTGTACTTGTTTCCTATCTCATAGACCTTGTTTTCTGAAGAAGACTTCACAATAGGAATGTATGAAGGCAATAGTTCCTCATCCGTCTCCAACTTTTCCCCCATCAATACCGGTGGCAGCGAGGTAGCCAGAAAAACCTCCGGCAAGACAAATATTCTGTCACCATAAACCGTCACCTTATAGATAGTAGCTGCCAAAGCCTCTCTCAAGTACTCGGCAGTGGGGTTCTTCACCTCTGCCCGCTTCACTTTAAAAGGAACCGTTATCGTTGTATAAACACGGCAAGACGTGCCCTTTTCTACTGCATCCATCAATTCGAATATGGAAATGCTGTCCGTAGCCATCTGTTGCTGTGCAAACATGCCGAAAGGCGACAATAGGAGGAAAAAGGCTACTGTATATTTAAGATTATGTGCTTTCATATTATTTTCCATGAATTAAGGAATCAATATATTCCGTTAACCGGGTCATTGCCCGGACACCGCCATTTTCCTTGAAGTCCAGCCGCTCTTTCCGGCAATAAGCCTTCAACTGCTTCTTGTATGTAGGAAAAAGTTTCAAGAAACCCGAACGGGAAGTTATCACATAATCGGTTCTGCCACTGCGAAGACTGAAATAGCTCTTTTTCTTGAACCGGCTGTAATAAAGATCGTTTTTCTTCACCTGAGACTCCATTGTGGATACGATATACTGTGTCAGGCACATTTGCGGACTATCATATAGCAACGCAGCGAAACAATCACCCTGCGGTACAAACTTCTGTCCTTCTATGACAAAATAATCCACTTTCCGCATATCTACCTGCAAGGTTATCCGTTTCTCCGGAGTAACCACAATCAGACTCTTTTTATAGGTATCATAACGGAGCTGCAAATCCGAGTAAAGCCATCTGCCATAACAGACAGCCCCCTCGCGAAATTCATCCGTATTCCAATAGGGATGGTTAAGATACTTCTGCTGGTTATAATTTTCCTCTGCCTTACCGGAGTAAAGAGCAGCATAATCTCCTGCCGCTTTTCTGAATTCATCAAAAACGGCTTGTTGTGCACAAACCAAAGATGGAAAACATAGGACGCATAGTAGCGTGTAAAGGTGTGTTTTTCGCATATATGTGAAGTGTTATAAATGAGGATGGGACAAATATAACATTTCACTTTTAAAAATAAAATTATTATTATATATAATTCAAATAAAACAAAAAATAGAACCATAATCGGATGCTAAACACAAAGCTAAACATTTAGCATGCAAGCAGAAGCACATTACAATAAGATTAAAGCACCATTCATCCTCCGCCATCAATTATACTTACATATATTTATAAAAAAACGATACAGCACAATCGCTCAAGCCGCAACAATATCCTTCCCGAAAGGAGTCAATGCCAGCCCTGCCAGCTTAAAATGTTGGATACCGAACGGAATGCCTATAATGGTGATGCACAGCAATAACCCGAATCCCAAGTGCGAAAGGCAAATCCAAATGCCGCCCAAGAATATCCAAAGAATATTCATCAGCACATAGAGGCAACCGTTGGAACGTTCCCCGCTACGAACCTCTTTGCCGAAAGGCCACAAGGCAAGGCTTGCCATTTTCAAGGTCTGCATGCCAAAAGGGATGCCAATAATGGTGAACATCATCAATAAACTTGCAATAAGATACTCCACAGCAGTGATGATACCTCCAAACATCAACCACAAAATATTCATAAAACAGCCCATAGCTTTCCTTTTTTTGATACTGAACACAAATATAGCATTATTTATTTGAATGTTCCGTCTCCCAGTCACTAAATTCAAAACTCAGCTGTTCCCAGACTCCTTTCTCCTCCCCCTCTTCACGGGGGTTGGAAACGGAAAGCCCAATCAAACGGATAGGATGATGTTCATAATCCACTTCCTGCAGCAATTGCTTTGCCAAAGGCAGAATCACGTCAAGGGCAACCAGCTCCTTTGCTTGGGTCATACTGCGGGTAATCTGGCTAAAATCATGAAACTTGATTTTCAGCGTCAGCGTATTCCCGCGGAAATTGGCGTGCTCCAGTCGCCCCACCAGCTCCACTGCCGCATGGTACAGCTCTATAATGACGGATGAACGCTTGCTGATGTCCTTCTCCAACGTATGTTCGCAACCCACAGACTTGCGGATGCGGACAGCCTCTACCGGACGGGTATCGATGCCACGGGCAAAATCATAATAAATTGTCCCCACTTTGCCAAATTCGCGGGTCAGCATCTCCAAAGACTGCATACGCAGCTGTTCCCCGTTGTGAATCCCCAAAGTGTGCATCTTCTTCGCCGTTACCGGTCCCACTCCCCAGAAACTTTCAATGGGCAGCCGGGCAACAAAGTCCAACGCCTGGGCAGGATGTATGGTGCAAAGCCCGTCCGGCTTGCGGTAGTCCGAGGCTATCTTGGCAAGAAACTTATTATAGGATATGCCGGCGGAAGCCACCAGATTCAACCTCTCCCGCACCTTCCGCTTTATCTCCTTCGCGATGTCTACAGCCAATGGAATGCCCGGTTTATTCTCCGTCACATCCAGAAAAGCCTCGTCCAGCGAAATGGGCTCGATGACATCCGTATATTCATGAAAGATTTCGTGTATCTGGCGGGAAACGGATTTGTAGACTTCCATCCGTCCCGGGATAAAGATAAGTTGGGGGCACAGCCGCTTTGCCTTCAGTGACGACATGGCAGAACGCACCCCGAAACGCCGTGCCTCGTAACTGGCTGCCGCCACCACTCCCCGTTCCTCCGCATGGCCCACGGCAATGGGCTTGCCCCGCAATGCAGGATTATCACGCTGTTCTACGGAGGCGTAGAATGCGTCCATATCGATGTGTATAATTTTTCGTCCGGTCATTCTTCTTTCAACTCCCCGATACAAAGATACACTAATTTTTCTTCATCCGAAGTATCCGCCGATAGACATAAATGAAGGCTGGTATTAAAAAGGCATCTGCAAAAATCCATGCAGTAGGGTCACCAAAACACACGGCCAGATAGCCGAAAGCCGGAACAGCCAGCAGGCTGACCAGTATCCGGGCAATCATTTCCGAGACACCGGAAAGCATGGCAAGATTGGTATATCCCACCCCCTGGATAGTGTATCGCAGGATGCAGAGCAGTCCCAGAACCGGAAAAAAGGAACGGAAATGTGCAGGAACAACTCCGTATTCTTTAAAATCTCCAACTCAGAGGCATCTACAAAGAGCAGGGCAAAAGTCCTGGCACCGAACATCAGTACACAGAAAGTGAACGCCCAATAAACAATCATCATCAGGGCGCTTGCCTTGACTCCCATCCAGATACGTTCCGGCTTGCCCGCACCGTAGTTTTGCCCGCTATAGGTGGCCATTGCCATGCCCAGACTCTCGAAAGGACACATGAAAAACATCTTGATACGCATGGCTGCCGTGAATGCAGCCACACAAGCCGTACCCAAAGCATTATTGGCGCTTTGCAGCATAATGCTGCCAATGGCAGTAATGGAAAATTGCAGTCCCATGGGTACGCCGATGTACATCAGTGTGCATGCCAAAGCACCGTCGAATTTCCGCTCGGCAGGCGTTGTCTTCAGAATGTCGAAACGACGCATCATATAGATGTAGCACAATATGGCCGAGACGCCTTGTGAAAATACGGTAGCGATGGCAGCTCCTGCCACTCCCCAACCCAGTACCAGAATGCAGAACAAATCGAGCAGGATATTCAGTACCGTAGAGAGAAGTAGAAACCAAAACGGCGTCTTGCTGTCACCCAATGCACGGATAATACTGGACAGCAGATTATAGAAGAAAGTAAAGGGAACCCCGATAAACGTGACAAGCAGGTAATAATAGGCTCCCGTGAATATGTTCTCCGGCGTACTCATCATGTGCAGAATATCTGCACAGTAAATGCTGGTAACCACGGCAATGACAACAGACATCACCGCAGCCAGCTGCAGGCTGACAGCCACATAACGGCGCATCGTGACATAATCCCGCGCACCGAACTTTTGCGCCACGGGAATGCCGAAACCTCCGCAACAGCCATTGCAGAATCCCAGAATAAGAAAAACGACCGAAGTGCTTGCCCCGACTGAAGCCAAGGCGTTGATACCCAGAAAGCGCCCCACGATAGCTGCATCTACCAATGAATAGGTCTGTTGCAGCAGATTGCCGAGCAGTAAAGGCAAAGTAAAGTTGAAAATCAACGGAAGAGCCCGTCCTTCCGTCATTTCTCTGGATGTTGCCATAAATCTGATACCTCCGAAATTGGGTGCAAAAATACGAAAAGATAGCGTTTACAGACTTGACGAAGGTCAAATTTAATAGGGAAGCTTAAGAAGAAGGAAGGCGAAGGACAAATCATTCCATCATGGGGAAAATATTATTCCACCACTAGGAAAAAATCGTTCCACCATGGTGGAACGATTTTTCCTCCACGATGGAACGATTAAATCTATGCAGATTCGGAGCTTAGTATTTACACTCGCGAATTATCTCTATCAGCTGCCGGAAATCTTCGGGATGAACATCTCCGATATTGCCGATACGGAAAGTGTCGGCTTGCGAAATCTTTCCCGGATAGATGACAAATCCACGCTCTTTCAGTTGTGTGTAGAAAGCTTTGAAATTGAAATCGGCATGAGGATAGAGGAAAGAAGTAATAACGGGCGATTGAATCTCGTCCGGCAGCAACGTTTGGAAACCGAGGGAACGCATGCCGTCTACCAGCACGCGGTGGTTCTCGCAATATCTGTTGTGACGGGCCTCCACACCGCCCTCCTCTGCCTGTTCGTCCATGGCTTGCTTGAAGGCGCGGACCACGTGTGTAGGAGAAGTAAAACGCCATTTGCCATGTCCTTTCTCCATGGCTTCCCATTGGTCGTAAATGTCGAGAGAGAGTGACTTGGAGACGCCCTTGCAGTGCAACAGCTCGGAACGGCGGGCGATGATGAAGCCAAACCCCGGAACACCCTGGATGCACTTGTTGGCACTGCTGATGAGGAAGTCTATGCCCAGTTCGTGTACATCGAGGGGAACACCGCCGAAGCTGCTCATGGCGTCTACAATCAGTTTCTTGCCGTGCATCTTGACGAGGTGGGCTATCTCCTTGAGGGGATTGAGCACGCCGGTAGTGGTTTCGCAATGCACCACGGCAACGTGAGTGATTTCGGCATTGTGCGAAAGATAGTCGTCGACGTAGCTGACGGAGACTTGCTCTGTTTCGTCGAAAGCAAGCATGTCGTACGAGATGCCGTGATACTCGGCAATGTTGCCCATGCGGTCGCCGTAGGCGCCGTTGCTCAGTATGAGAAGTTTGTCGCCAGGCTTGATGACGCTACCGATGACGGCTTCCACACAGTACGTGCCGCTGCCTTGCAGGAGGATGGAAGTATAGTCGCCGGTATGCTGGGTGGCGAGGGAGACGAGGGACTTGCGGATTTCTTCCACAATGTGGAGGTTGTAGTCTTCGTCCCAGGTACACCAGTCGGTCAGCATGGCTTCCTTGACGGTTTGTGAGGTAGTAAGGGGGCCGGGGGTAAGGAGAATGTAGGGTTTCATATGCATTGAGTTTTTAAGTTTATACGTTTATAAGGGTTACAAAATCTCAAGTTTACGGTTTATCTCGGCGATGACTGCGGGAAGCTCGGCAATGGTATCGACCACATAGTGGGCACCGGCGGCAAGCATGCGGCGGCGGACATCGGCCTTACGGGCTTCGAGCTCATCGGCAGGCAGGGAGGAGACTTCCTCTTGTGCCAGTCCCAGTTCGTTACTGCCGAGGACTACGCCGACGGTCCATGCTTTGGCATTGATACCCTCCTTGATGTCGGCGATGGTATCGCCATACTTCAACACACAATCTACGGAGGGATGGCGAGGTCTGCCATATTCTTATATATCATGTAGGGAGCAGGACGGCCTGCAGGCAACCCGTCGGGAGTGACGCAATTATCTACCGCATAGCCTTTGGCTGTGGCGGCAGGCAGCACAACATCCATCATAGAGCGGGTATAGCCGGTGGTGGAGCCAATGCGGACGCCTTGCGCACGCAGTGCGGAAATCGTTTCCACCACACCGGGGATAAGGTCGGTATAATCTTCGAGCGAGGCAAACAACACCCGTTGGAATTCGGCATAACGTGCCTGCACGTCTTCCTCACCGGCGGGACGGCCGAATTTCCGTTCAAATTCCGCACGGACACGCTCTATATCGAACAGCGCACGGATTTCTTCTACTTTGGTCAGCCCCATGTGCGCACGTGTTTCGGCAGCTGTGACGGGAACGCCGATGACCCGAAAGCTCTCGACAAAGGCGGCGACGGGAGCAAAGCAACCGTAATCGACGGCAGTTCCTGCCCAGTCCATAATGGTACATTCAATTCTTTTCATACGATATATTATTATTATTCAGTCTCAAGAAGCAAGGAATTGCCCGGCCGGGACCAACGGCGCAAACGGAAAAGGGAAGAGCCCAACGGTCCCGAAGCATTCTCCTTGCGATAGCGCTGCACCAAGTAGACAGCCGAGCATAGGAAAGCCACGCTGCACACAATGCCTACATAGCCCGACATCAGGTTATAGAAATCCAGCCAGTTGATGTCCGGATTGAAGAATTCCTTGAATACCAATACCACCACCGTACCGGTATACCCGATAAAATCGAGTGTGACAATAAAGAACCCCACATTCCCCTTGATGCGGAAGCAGGCGATGAAACGCTCGAAGAACAACGTCTGGAAGCTGAGGTAAACAGTATAGAGCGACAAACTCTGGAGGAACAGCCACGTCATGGGTGGCAGTTGCAACCCATCGTAATTGAAGGCCACGAATCCCAAGGTCGCTGTGCCGCACGTCACAAGCACCAGCAGCAGGCACAGCACCTTTATATTACTCCTCACCGCGGACATCAGCCCGAAAAGCAACAAGATAATCAGTGTCACCACCGCATCTACCTTGGCAAATGCCCACGACGACAGCTCCGCCGCCTCCACATCCAGAATCTTCACCAGGAAGTCCTCCTTGATGTCCTGCAAGACGGTGATGAACAAGTTTGCCGCAAACAGCATCAGCAATACCGGCATGAAGCTCTTGAAGAGGTCCGCACGCGCCCTGCCGTCCAGCGTCACCCGTTCCGAGCGTAGTGCCCGGTCTGCCGCGGTAGGTTGCGGCATTCTCGTCATCAGCCAGCCCAGCAACGACAGCAGCGGGAAGGCAAAGGCACCGATAAAGGCAGGCATCCAGAACTCACTGATGTGGAGATGCTCCATCACAAACAGCCCGACGGACTTTGCCGTGCCCGAACTGATGGCAATGCTCAGCCCCATCAGGCTCGCCAGCAGGTCCGTCACCCGCCGCCCTTCGAGGAAACTGAAAATCACTCCCCACATGCATCCCAACGAAAGCCCGTTGAAGAACAGCGCAAAGACATTCAGCGGCCGGGGCAACGCTCCGAACAGCACCAGCGAAAGCTCGGCCACCGCCACCGAGAGGATGATGAACTTCAGACGGTTCTCCTTCTTCAGTTCCGAAATTACCTTGATGCCAATCAGCTTGGAAATAAAATAGCCGGAAATCTGCACGATGCTGGTTGCCGTCTTGTAATCCATCCCGAAGAAGTCGAGCCCGTCGAAGCCCGCAGCCGTAAACGGCTTGCGCAGCGCATAGACCAGTGAATAGGAGAGCAAAGCCGCTCCACCCGCCCAAAGGATGAACAAGGCATCAGCCAGTCTCTTGCTCTGTATTATCTGTTTTTTCTCACCGTTGAACATAGTGTATCGTTTAAATTCGTTCTTGATTTCGGCGGCAAAGATAGAGGCGGGCGCTGACAGCAAAAATGAATTTCCATTATTAATAAACTTCATGAGATGCTCCACTCGGCGCAGGAAGTGTACAATTACAGCGGCATCTACATCAGTTACAGCCTCTCTTCCTCCTCCAATGCCTTAAAGGTGGAGCCTTACCTGATAACCCCTGCCGACAGCAACGACCACATCAAAGTGGTGCACATGAGCGCCTACAACACCACCCACTTCGGCACTGCTGTCTTCAACAACCACCAGAATGCCTATATCTTCTTCAACGAACGCGAGGCGCCCCAACTGGCCTTGTCCACCATCTACCTGCAACTACCCATGTACGACTTTCCCCACCTGCTCAAAGGGCTCTACCTCTGCCTGGACTACAACCGCAACCCCATAGCCCGCCGCATCCTCTTCATCAAACACTCGGACAGCACCTCCATGGACGACTTCCTGGAACTGAAAGGCCAGCTCATCCCCCAAGACCAGCTGACCGACGAGCAACGCCCCTACTACAACTACACCTGCCAGCCGGGCGACTTCATCAAAACCTGCTCCGTCCCCTCTCCCCTGCTGAACGAGAAAGACCTGGAACGGGAGAAGCGGATGCTGGAAATCTAAGACAGCCCGGACAGTCCGGGAATTTTCACTTTGCAACCAAGTTGCATCTCCTTTCCGCTACCTTTGCAGCAGAAAATAGAAAATAGGAGGAAACAATATGAGTTGCAAATGCTGCTGCACACACGGACATACAGCGATACAAAAAAAAGAAACAGTCTGCTGAAAGATTATTGGAGAATCATCCTCTCCGCCCTATTGCTCTTCGGAGGGCTCATCCTGAATGCTACTGACGCCACCTTCTTCAAGGGAGAGTATGTACCTTTTATATGGTACTTGCTTGCCTATCTCCCCGTAGGCCTCCCGGTGATGAGGGAAGCCTGGGAAAGCATCCTGCAAAAGGACGTGTTCAGCGAATTCACCCTTATGTCCATCGCCACCCTCGGCGCCTTCTATATAGGCGAATATCCCGAAGGCGTTGCCGTCATGCTCTTCTACTCCTTGGGAGAGCTCTTTCAGGACAAAGCCGTAGACAAAGCCAAGCGTAACATCAGCGCCCTGCTCGACGTACGTCCCGAAACGGCAACGGTCATCAGAAACGGCAGTACGCTTGTCGAAGCTCCCCAACGTGTGCAGGTAGGCGAAACCATCGAAGTAAAAGCCGGAGAGCGTGTCCCCCTGGACGGAACGATGCTGGACGAAGTTGCCGCCTTCAACACCTCCGCACTGACGGGAGAAAGTGTTCCCCGCAACATCCGCCAGGGCGGGGAAGTGCTTGCCGGAATGATTGCGACCGACAAAGTCGTACGCATCCAAGTCACCAAACCCTTCGAGAAAAGTGCTCTTTCCCGTATATTGGAACTGGTGCAGAATGCCTCCGAGCGCAAAGCGCCGGCAGAACTTTTCATCCGTAAGTTTGCCCGTATCTATACGCCCGCCGTCACCGGACTGGCGGCATTGATTGTACTGCTCCCCTTCCTCTATTCGCTGGCAGATGCACAATTCTCGTTCATCTTCAATGACTGGCTATACAGGGCATTGGTCTTTCTGGTTATCTCCTGCCCGTGCGCCCTCGTCGTAAGCATTCCGTTAGGCTACTTCGGAGGCATCGGCGCCGCCTCCCGCCTGGGTGTCCTCTTCAAAGGTGGCAACTACCTCGATGCCATCACCCAAGTCAACACGGTGGTATTCGACAAAACGGGTACGCTGACCAAAGGCACCTTCGATGTACAATCCTGCCAGGCACAACCGGGAGTTACGGAAGAGAAGTTGATACAGCTTGCCGCCTCGGCAGAGCGAAACAGTACGCACCCCATAGCCAAAGCCATCATAAGCTATGCCAAACAAAGAGATATAGAGCTGATTGCCACAACGGACGTTACGGAGATTGCCGGCCACGGACTGCAAGCCATTATGGATGGAACGCGTGTCCTGGTGGGCAACACCCGCCTGCTGACTAAGTTCGGGATAGAATATCCCGATGAATTGTCATCAATTGTCGATACGATTGTGGCCTGCGCCATCGGAACAAAATATGCCGGTTATCTGTTGCTATCAGACACATTAAAGGAAGATGCCGTCAACGCCGTCAAAGAATTAAAAGCTTTAAATATCAATAATATTCAGATATTATCGGGAGACAAACAAGCCATTGTTACTAACTTTGCAGAAAAGCTAGGCATCACCCAGGCATACGGAGACCTGCTGCCGGACGGAAAGGTGAAGCACATCGAGGCACTCCGCAGCAACCCTGCCAACCGAATAGCCTTTGTGGGCGACGGCATCAATGATGCCCCGGTTCTTGCCCTTAGCCATGTGGGCATCGCCATGGGCGGACTTGGCAGCGATGCCGCCATCGAAACCGCCGATGTAGTGATACAGACAGACCAGCCTTCGAGAGTGGCCACCGCCATTCATGCGGGCAGGCAAACCCGCCGGATTGTCTGGCAGAACATCTCGCTGGCTTTCGGAGTGAAGCTGCTTGTCCTCATCCTCGGTGCCGGTGGAATCGCTACACTTTGGGAAGCTGTCTTTGCCGACGTAGGCGTCGCCCTCATTGCGATAGTGAACGCCATACGCATACAAAAACTTATTAAATAGAAAAAAATGGAAGAAAAGAAATATTTGGACCTATTGGCCAAAAGGGACATACAGCCCACTGCCATCCGCATCCTGGTATTGCGCACCATGATGCAGGCAGGCCGTTCCGTCTCATTGCTCGACCTTGAAACCATGCTGGATACGGTGGACAAATCCACCATCTTCCGTACCCTTACCCTATTCCTCTCCCATCATCTGATACACAGTATAGATGACGGGACGGGTTCCTTCAAGTATGCCGTGTGCAGCGACAGTTGCTCTTGCGACGTAAGCGACCTGCACACCCATTTCCATTGCGAGAAATGCAACAAAACCTTCTGCTTCACCAACATTCCCACTCCGGTGGTGAAGCTGCCTCAAGGATTTACACTGAACAGCATCAACTATGTACTGAAAGGCATTTGTCCGGACTGTGCAGCAGAAGCCAACCGGGGGGGCTTAGTTAAAAAATAAAAATCCATGCAGTCATTCATGTTCTTCTCTATCCTTAAGAAATAACATTGAGACAAACACATGGATACAAAAGCTCTTGTCACTTTATGCCAGAAGGGAAACGGGCAGGCCTTGAGCCTGCTCTACGCAAACTATTCAGAGAAAATGCTGAAAGTATGCCTACGCTATATTCCCGACCCAACGATAGCCCAAGATCTTCTTCACGACGGTTTTGTCATCATATTCACTTCCATTCATTCGCTGCGCAACCCGGAGAAACTGGAATACTGGATGAAAAAGATTATGAGAAACCTGGCACTGCAATACCTCAACCATGCCAATGCCAACCCCACCATCCCATTGACAGATATTCCGGAAGAGGAAGAGCCTGCTGAAAATCCTTTTTGTCCGGATTTCATTTCGTACGATAAGATGCTGGATATAGTGGAGAGCCTTCCGGAGGGCTACTGCAAGGTATTTAAACTGGCAGTACTGGAAGGATTGTCCCACAAAGAAATTGGAGATTTACTGGGTATAGCGCCACACTCCTCTTCCTCCCAATTGTTCCGGGCGAAAATTTTACTTAAAAAGATGCTGGCAGGATACCGTGTATTCATTGTTTTGACAGTATTGCTTCTCTTTCCAACGCTGTATGACTATCTGTACAGAGAGAAAAAGAGTATCAGGGAAAACCGTTTGTCCAAAGTTTCTTCCAGGCAAGCCGGGAGTACGCAACAAACAAAGAAAACCGATACTCCCCGAACCGACGAACAATGCTATACCAAAGAAAATCTGAACAAAAGGGAACGAATCATCCCTCCCGTTCCAGTTTCCACAGAATGGCCCCTTGCCATACCCACAATGAAAGATAGTATCCACAAATATCCCATACCTTCTCCATTCACCGGACAGACCATCACCAACCGGCAGATGGCTTTCGCCTCCTCCCCTTCCCTGATGCCGCCAACCCGCAAGAAGAAATCCGGAAAATGGAAGTTGATGCTGGCAGGTTCACTCGGACCGCAACTGGCACAGAACTTATATAAGCTGATTGCCACTCCACATACCGACGGCATTTCAAGTGACTTCCCTCAACAAGTCAGCACGTGGGAAGAGTATTATTCTTATCTGCACACCCGCTATCAGCAGGGTACTCTGGGAAAAGATTCCATCGGACTCATGCAGATTGCCCAGAATAACAGCGGCAGGATTGTTGAGAACCAGCAACATCATGCCCCCATCGTCGTGGGACTCTCTCTCAGCAAGAAATTGAATGAGCGTTGGAGTCTGGAAACCGGATTGCAATATACGCTTCTCAGGTCGGAGTTCACTACCGGCGAAGCATTCCGCATTCAAGACAACCAGAAGTTGCATTATATCGGCATTCCTCTCCGGCTTTCCTACCGTTTCTGGCATTACAAACGTTTCTCCAGTTATGCCACGGCAGGCATGCAGGTGGATATCCCCATAAAAGGGACACTCCAAAGCTTCCATGTCACGGACAGTATTCCACACAAGCTCGACAGCCAGCCGGTAAGTGCTCCCTGGCAGTGGTCGGTCAACACAAGTATAGGCATACAATATCGCCTCACACCCCAGGCAGGCATCTATCTGGAGCCGACTGTAAACTATTATATCCCCGACGGCAGCCAACTGCGCACCATCCGAAAGGAACACCCGTTCACATTCACCCTCCCGGTAGGCCTCCGCATTTCCTGGTAAAAAAACGATGCGCCACGCAGTCTTTTACCCGACTGATTATCTATTTATATGGATAATCAAACTCAAGAAGGAACAAAGAACATGCAGAAACGACATACCGACCGGGAAAGCTACTTTGGTGAACAGTCACAGACCAGCAAGAACTATTATATCCCCTACATAAAGGAAGTCATCGGACACATCCCCGATAAAGTGCTGGAAGTGGGCTGTGGAGAGGGAGGCAATCTGCTTCCCTTTGCCAAAGCCGGTTGCCGGGTGATGGGCGTAGACATTGATGCCATGCGAATAGAGCAAGCCAGGACCTTCTTCACCCAAAGGCATCAGCAGGGACAGTTCATTGCCACCGACATTTTCCAGCTTGAGGACAAGGCTACGAATTTTCCCCTAATTCTTCTACACGATGTGATAGAGCATATCAGAGACAAAGAACGGTTCCTCTCCGGCCTACAAAAACATTTGTCTGCCGACGGAGCTGTATTTGTAGGATTTCCCGCCTGGCAAATGCCATTCGGAGGCCACCAGCAGATAGCACACAGCCACATTGTTTCACATTTCCCTTTTCTCCACCTCCTTCCCCGCACTTTATACAGATGGATATTAAGACTATGCGGTGAGCAGGAACGCGTAATCACGGAGCTACTGGATATAAAGAGCACCGGATGCACCATCGAACTGTTCAATCGCATCGCCCGGCAAGCCAACTATCAAATCATTGACCGGAGACTGTACCTTATAAACCCACATTATAAAATCAAATTCGGCTTGTCCCCACGAAGGCTCAACGGAGTTATTGCTGCTATCCCGTACATAAGAAACTTCTTTTGTACAAGTTGCTTTTACATATTAAAGAAAGGGACTAAAACTGTTAATCACTACTGATTTCCCAGCTTTAGAATTGATTCCGAACCATCAATTTAAGATTATATATTCAGAAGAAACCATTAAATTTCTGAATAGCCCTGATGAAAGAGGGTGTGTAGAAACCCTCATAAACTAAAAAATCACCCTCGCTGCAGATGGTTGTAGCGAAGGTGATTTCAATAAAAGGGGAACTTGCACTTCCTCCCTTTTAATGTTTTTACATCGTTACTTGGTTCATTACAGCCTCGTCAGGTGTCGTTCCTATTTCATCGGCAAATAATATGTGGGTGATAGACCCTCTCGGGGTCGGAGTTTCGATTTTAATTCTTTGACCTTGGTACATCTCCGGAATATCAACCAGCTTACATCTATGGGCTTCGTTATTGCCAAAACTGACATAATAGTCTTTCCCTATTACCAGCTTTACAGGTTTACGTTGAGAGAAATGAGTCGGACAAACAGAGCTATCCACTTTTATATCTATCACAAAACCAAGAGCGGATGTTACCTTAGATAGTATATCAATGCTCACATTATAAGCCCCTTTCTCTATCTTGGCTATATTAACACGATTAACACCACAAAGATTAGCCAATTCCTCTTGGGTCATATTTCTCTTCTTGCGAAGAATGGCTAACCGACTACCAATCCGTTCACGTTCTTTCAAAATCTTCTCTGTACATTTTCCTTCGTGAATTTTCATAAATCTGTTGCAGAATTTAAAGTGTTGCCCCCACTTCTAATAGTTATTGGTTTTTGAACAGACAAAAGTAGATATTAATTTTGAATTGTAGCACATTTACTACAACTATTTTCTAAATGAATATAAAAGGTAGGGGGAGTAGAAGAAAAGAAAAAGCCCCTGAATTACTGGAATTCAAGGACTTACAAACTTCTTTTTACTATATCCGTGGAGCTGGAGGGAGTCTCTCGAACCTTTTCATAAAATATCAAACCTTATCAAATATCAGATTATTAAATACTTATATTTCTACACCTTTAATCTAAATATCTCTTAATATCATTGCATATATCAATTCTTGGGTGTACTTTTGGGTGCAACATTTCAAATACACCCAGTTTATGAATATAAAGAGAAACATCATTTTCGCATTGGAAAGCCGTAAGAAAGATGGCGTTCCCATTACTCAAAATGTCCCCATTCGTATGCGTGTCATTTTTGCAAGCCAACGCATAGAGTTTACAACGGGCTATAGAATTGATATAGAAAAATGGGATGCGAACAAGCAGCGAGTTAGAAACGGTTGCACTAATAAGCTAAAGCAAAGTGCGTCTGAAATCAATGCCGAATTATTGCGGCAATACACCGAAATACAAAATGTATTCAAAGAGTTCGAGGTACAAGATATAACACCTACCCCTGCACAAATTAAGGATGTATTCAATCTAAAAATGAAAGGGGAAAAAGAAAATCATGAAGAAAAGCCAAAAGCAGAATTGGACTTCATGAAAATTTTCGATGAATTTGTAGCAGAATGTAGCAAACAAAACGACTGGTCATCCTCTACTCTTAAAAAATTCGCTACGGTAAAAAAGCATATTGCCACTTTTGACCCAAGCACGACATTTGATAGCTGGACGGAAAAACACTTCAATGAGTACATTGATTACTTGCGAAGCGACAAGGATATGCGCAACACTTCCATAGCCAAGCAAATCAAGTTTCTGAAATGGTTTTTGCGTTGGGCTAACCGAAAAGGGTATCATCAAAATATGGCTTATGACAAATTCATGCCCAAGATGAAAAGTGCCCCGAAAAAAGTAATATTCCTTACCCGAAGCGAAATGGATAAAATCAGAGCTTGCCAAATCCCTGCCACCAAACAGTATCTTGAAAGGGTCAGAGACGTACTACTGTTCTGTTGCTTCACAGGACTACGCCATTCAGACGTATATAATTTGAAACGTAGTGACGTTAAAGATGAACACATAGAAGTTACTACCATCAAAACGGCAGACAGCCTTATTATTGAGTTGAACGACCACAGTAAGGCTATACTTGAAAAATACAAAAATATTCCATTCAAAAACGATAAGGCACTGCCAGTGGTAAGCAATCAAAAGATGAACGAGTATTTGAAAGAGTTAGGAGAATTGGCAGAAATAGATGAACCAGTACGGGAAACCTATTACAAAGGAAACGAGCGAATAGATGAAGTAACACCCAAATATGCTCTGCTATGTACCCATACAGGCAGACGGACATTTATTTGTAATGCCTTGGCTCTTGGTATTCCTGTACAGGTAGTAATGAAATGGACGGGGCACAGCGACTATAAAGCCATGAAGCCCTATATTGACGTGGCGGATGAAATCAAAATTAATGCAATGAACAAATTTAATCTCTTATAACATGAACGAAATTACATCAATGATACCCCAATATGGGGAACTTAACAGAATATACACCGATATACTGTCCGGCAAAGGTTTCTCTTTTGAAAAGCAGAAGTTCATTTCCGACTTCTACAGGCAGCACGAGGACACACAAGCGTTTGAAACGTCCCTTATCGGCATGGTGTTTGAAACGGATGCGGAACACCGTTCCTTATTGCTGAACAGCCTGAAACGGGAAATAGAAAGCAACATATCCATATACAACGCTAACCAGCCCCGGCTTGACAATATCGACACCTGGCTTATCAGCCGTGACCATGCAGACCGCTTCGACTGGAGCATTGATAACCAGATGAAAACGACAAGGGAGTACAACAAGGAACTGATAGAAGCGAACGGCTCACTGGAAGCAATGGTGTACAGGGCGCACGACAGACAGGAAGAAGAACTGCTGAACCGAAGATACGATCGGTGCAAACGGGAATATGAAAAGGAAAAGGCGAAACTGGACGAACTGTACGACAAAAAGAAACAAGCCACAAAGGAAGCACTGTCATGTTCAGAGAACCGTTTCAAGAATATGTATGAACTTGGCTGCAACCTGTTGGCTATACTTGAAAAGTACATGACCGACCAAAAGAGAAAGGAAACGGATGTTCCCGATGTTTCCGCAACAGTCCCTAATCCCGACACCACACCCCAAAACCAGTCCGCATATTTTTCCATGAAGCTGGTATCTGCCCTTTATGAAATGTGCAACGGGGAGCAGTTCGAGGATATTTCAGAAGCGGACTTTTACGCCAACATGAATTTGCAGCCCAACGGCAGCAAGCTGAAAATAAGACCGAGGGAAAAGGCACGTGTCTGTTATCTCATCTTCCTTATGGGTGAGACATTGTCCAAGCAGGACAGGGAAAGCTGGAAAGGGGCTGTCATGGAATTGTTGGGAATAGAGGAAAGCTACTACAAATCCAAATACAAAGAACCCGTTTCGGATTTTCCGAGTGATACGAACCAAGAGTTCGCCAAGAAAATGAAGACCGTGTTCGGATAACGTATGATACGTTCCGATATTCCACGATATAACCACTTTTACCACTCAAAATTTAATTTACCACTTTTCTTTATCTTCTGATACAGTGTGAGATAGCGTGATGTTCAATTCACGCTATCCACATCCTTACCACCCATACCCGAAGCTAACTTTGCACTGTTCGAACGAGACAAAAAAGCCTGTGCGCAGGGCTTGCAGTACAAACGTTAATTTCATCCTATGGAACTAAAAGAACTTTTATCGAAACCTGTATGGCAAATGACAGGCGAGGAATTTATCTTCTTGAACCGCCACGCATCTACGGACAGCGAGGTAAGGACACCGCAGCCCGTAACCGATACGGACAAGAAATATGTGTACGGAATAAGCGGCATAGCCCGTTTGTTCGGATGCAGTATGCCCACAGCAAACCGCATCAAGAAAAGCGGAATCATAGACAAGGCCATCACGCAGATAGGACGCAAGATTGTGGTGGATGCAGACCTTGCGCTGTCTTTGGCAAAAGAAGCAGGTGGCATTCATATAAAGGAGTAGTGATATGGAAGACGATTGGAAGCAGAAACTGATGACTGACAGTTACGGGAATCCTGCTCGTTCCATCAGTAATCTCCGACTCATTTTCACAATGGACGAGAATCTCT
>ENA-OQKR01000229-OQKR01000229.1-human-gut-metagenome-genome-assembly--contig:-NODE-229-length-24092-cov-5.059712_pt1 | contig 24092 bp, 22 predicted proteins | sample MGYA00242803_ERZ504806 | MGnify/ENA primary metagenome ERZ504806 (study PRJEB26092, sample SAMD00036399) | human gut metagenome | host: Homo sapiens | study: EMG produced TPA metagenomics assembly of...
TCAGTTTTTTCCGGTGTAGCCCACTTCTTTGGGGTTAAAAGGGGCGAGCAGCCCCTTTTTCGTGGCTCCAGCGCGTCGAAATCGCTGGCACTTTTCTGGTTCTCTTTTGGTGTCAAAAGAGAACATCTCTCGGCTACATCCTCTTCCCCTCTCCCCTGTTCCATATGGAACAATTCACTTCTCCGCGGCGGCGGTGGGGATGCGCACGGTGTACTCGATGTAGCCGTCCTTCTCTTCCCGGTGGGCGGTGGCGGGCACGCCGTTGTCGGTCATCAGCCGGATAGCGTGGTCGATGGTATTGACAAAGATGCGCACATCCCGCACCATGGAGATGCGGTGCCCGGCCTTGGGCGGGCTGTTCAGCAGCTGCTCGATGTAGCTGTCGGTCTGACGGGCATTCAGGCGGCGCTTGGCGATGGTGATAAGCGCCTCGCTGCGGCGGTTCTCCGGCAGGCGCAGCACCGCGCGGGCGTGGCGCTCGGTGAGGTTGTTGTCCAGCACGAACTGCCGCTGGTCTGCCGTCAGCTGCAAAAGCCGCAGCTTGTTGGCAAAGGTGGGCTGCGCCATGCCTAAACGCTTGGCGGCTTCCGCTTGGGTGCAGTCCCACAGCACCATCACATCCCGCAGCCCCTGCGCCTGTTCAAAGGGGTTCAGGTCGGCGCGCTGGATGTTTTCCAGCAGACCCAGTGCAGCGGTGCGGTCGTCGGCGTAGCTGCACAGGATGGCGGGGATGGTGGTCATCTTTGCCAGCTGGCAGGCGCGCAGCCGCCGCTCCCCTGCCACCAGCTCGTAGCCCTCTGCCGCTTTGCGCACCGTGACCGGCTGGAGCAGACCGTTCTCCCGGATGCTCTGCGCCAGCGCCGTCAGCTCCTGCTCGTCAAAGCTTTTCCGCGCCTGAAAGGGCGACGGGTGGATCTGGTCGATGGGCAGAGAGAGTAATTTCCCGGACGGTTTCTTGCGTTCAAACATGATGCTGCCCCTTTCTTGCGAAATAAACGGTTGGTTTTTCCACATTTCTCCGGGAAATCGTGGAAAACCTGTTCAGCTTCAGTGTAGCACACAAAGAAAGACCCCGCCAGAAATTTCGTTCGGCAGGGTCTTACAGGTTGCGTCAGGTTATGCGTTATTTCAGCGGGCTTTTTGCAATTTTACCGCCGTTTCTGGGGTATGCTGTCGGAGTTTGCGAAATCTTTTTGCACAAAATCAGCGTGCGGGTGTCGCCGCCGGGCAGGTGCAAAGTGCGGGTCTCGCGGTACTCGCCGCCCAGCTTTTTGATAGCGCCCCGGGCGGCGGTCAGCTCCTCTTCCCCGGATGCACCCTTCATGGCAAGGAAGTTGCCGCCCACCTTCACCAGCGGCAGGCAGTATTCTGCCAGCATGGGCAGGGCTGCCACGGCGCGGGCAGAAGCCAGATCAAACTGCTCCCGCCACACCTTGCGGGCGGCTTCCTCGGCGCGCTCCTTGGCAAACTCCACCCCGGTCAGCCCCAGCTGGGCGCAGGCGTACTTCAAAAAATCCACCCGCTTGCCGGTGGGCTCCATCAGGGTCAGTTCCAGCTCCGGCTTGAAGATCTTGGTCACGATGCCCGGAAAGCCTGCCCCGGCACCTACGTCCACCATACGCCCGGCAACCTCCGGCTGGCTGGCAAACAGCAGGCTGTCGAGGAAATGCTTGTCCTCGATGCCCTCCGGGTCGGTAATGGCGGTCAGGTTGACCTTCTGGTTGTAGTCTACAAGGATCTGGGCAAAGGCATCCAGCTGATCCAGCTGGGTGCCGGTGAGGGCAATGTTCCATGTGGAACACTTTTCCTCCAACCGCTGTTTGTCGATCATAGTGTTTTCCTTTCTGTCAGGTGGTTGGGGTAGCGCAATCGTTTATTTTATCGCAAATTCGTATTATTTTTGTTGTTTCCCTGCCAGTGCGATGCTCAGCTGCGCCACATCAGAGGGCGAAACGCCGGGGATGCGCCCCGCCTGCCCCAGATTGCGGGGACGGATGCGGGCAAGCTTTTCCCGGGCTTCCAGCGTCAGGCCGGTGAGGGCGGCATACTCGAAATCCTCCGGGATGAGGGTCTTTTCGTGGCGTGCCACCTCCCGGATCATCCGGTCTTGTCGGGCGATGTAACCGGCGTACTTGATCTCGGTCTCCAGTCGCTCTGCCAGCATGGGGGTGATTTCCTCTCCCCAGCCGATGATGCCCGCCACCAGCGGGTAGCTGATCTCGGGACGGCGCAGCAGCTCCTCGGCAATGCCGCCCTCGGCGGCGGGGGCAAGACCGGCGGCTTCCATGGCGGCGCGCAGGTCTGCGGTGCGCAGATGCGCTTCGTGCAGGCGGCGGCGCTCGGCTTCCAAAATCTGCTGGGTGTGCTGGTACTTTGCCCAGCGGTCATCCTGCACAAGGCCGTATTCCCTGCCGATGGGGGTCAGGCGCTGGTCGGCGTTGTCCTGCCGCAGGGTCAGCCGGTACTCGCTGCGGCTGGTCATCATGCGGTAGGGGTCCATAACGCCCTTGGTCACAAGGTCGTCCACCAGCGTGCCCAGATAGCTGGTGTGCCGGGGCAGCACCAGCTGCTCTAAGCCCAGCGCGTTGCGGGCGGCGTTCAGACCCGCCAGCAGACCCTGCGCAGCGGCTTCCTCGTAGCCGGAGGTGCCGTTGAACTGCCCTGCCCCGTACAGACCCCGTACCACCTTGCTTTCCAGCGTGGCTTCCAGACTGGTGGGGTCTACGCAGTCGTACTCGATGGCGTAGGCGGGGCGCATGATCTCCAGATGCTCAAAGCCTTTGATGCTATGGTAAAAGGCGTTCTGCACGTCCTCCGGCAGGCTGCTGGACGCACCCTGCAAATACATCTCCTCGGTGTTCTCGCCGCAGGGCTCGACGAACAGCGGGTGACGGTCCTTGCCGGAGAAGCGCACCACCTTATCCTCAATGGAGGGGCAGTAGCGCGGGCCGACACCCTCGATCATGCCGCCGTACAGCGGGCTGCGCTGGATATTATCCAGAATGATCTTGTGGGTCTCGGGGTTCGTGTAGGCGATCCAGCATTCCACCTTGTTGTGCATGGGTGCATCGGTCAGGAAGCTGAAGGGCTGCAATTCGCTGTCCGGGTCGCCGGGCTGGCATTCCAGCTTGGAAAAATCAATGCTGCGGCGGTGCACCCGGGCGGGCGTGCCGGTCTTGAACCGGCGCAGCGGCAGACCGGCGGTTTTCAGGCTGTCGGTCAGGGCGTTGGCGGCATGCATCCCATCCGGGCCAGACGCATACCACGCATCACCCACAAAAATTTTGCCGCCGAGGTTCGTGCCGGTGGCCAGCACCACGCACTTGGCGGTGTATTCACCGTGCAACTGGGTGACAACGCCCTTCACATGGCCGTCCTCGACTTCCAGCGCCACCACCTCAGCCTGATGGATGGCCAGACCCGGGGTCTGTTCCAGCGCGTGCTTCATGTATTCGTTGTAGCGGCGGCGATCGGTCTGCACCCGCAGTGCGTGCACGGCGGGGCCTTTGCCCTTGTTCAGCATCCGGCTTTGCAGATAGGTAGCATCTGCCGCCAGACCCATCACGCCGCCCAGCGCGTCCACCTCCCGCACCAGCGTGCCCTTGGCAGTGCCGCCAATGCTGGGGTTGCAGGGCATATTGCCGATGGCGTCCAGACTCATGGTAAAGACGGCGGTTTTTGCGCCCAGCACAGCAGCTGCGTGGGCGGCTTCGATGCCCGCATGGCCAGCGCCGATGACGATGACATCATATTCTCCTAAGTGGTTCATATACTTTCGGGTTTCCTCTAATCAATGATTTGAATTTATTTCCCCACACAGAACCGCTCGAACACCTGTTCGATGACGGCCTCCGAGGCGTTTTCGCCGGTCAGGTCACAGAGCGCATCCAGCGCATCATCCACGCAGACCGAAACGGCGTCCAGCCCAAAGCCGCCGGCGGCGGCATCCAGTGCACCGGCTACGGCGTCCCGGGCGCGGAGGGCGGTGGAAAGCTGCCGCTGCCCGGACAGGCTGGCGGCGTGGGGGTCGATGCTGCCCGTGCCCAGCAGCCGCGCCACCGCAGCGGCGATGACCTTGCGGCTCCCCTCTTCCCGGCAGCAGACCGGCAGCACCATGGCAAAATAAGGGGCAATAAGTTCCGCATCGAACCGGGTGGGCTTGTCCTCCTTGTTGACAAGGGCGATGGCGGGACGGCCCGCGCAGCGCTGCGCCAGCGCCAAGTCCTCCCGGCTGGGCGGCTCGGAGCCGTCAAAGACAGCAAGGATCAGCCCAGCTTCTTCCAGTTTTTTCCAGCTTCGGCGAATGCCCTCGGCCTCGATGGCGTCCTCGGTCTCCCGCAGACCGGCGGTGTCAAAAAGGTTCAGCCGGATATCTCCCAGCTGCACCGCTTGCTCCACCACGTCGCGGGTGGTGCCCGCCACCGGGGTGACGATGGCACGGTCAAACCCAGCCAGCAGGTTCAGCAAGGTAGACTTGCCCGCGTTGGGGCGTCCCACGATGGCGCAGTCCACGCCCTCGCGCAGCACCGCACCGGCATCGTAGCTGCGGATGAGGGCGTCCAGTTCCTCCCGCACTGCACCCAGCACGGTGCGCAGGTGGGCGGGGTCCAGCTCCGGCACATCCTCCTCCGGGAAGTCCACCCAAGCGGCAAGATGCGCCTGCAGGGCGGTCAGCTGGGCTTTCTGGGCGTTGATCTTTTTCGCCAGCGCACCGCCCAGCGCGGCGTTTGCCAGCGCTGCCCCCTGCCGCCCGTCTGCCGAGATCAGGTCCATGACCGCTTCCGCCTGCGTCAGACCCAGCTTGCCGTTCAAAAAGGCGCGGCGGGTGTACTCGCCGGGAGCGGCAGGCTGTGCACCGGCGGCAAGGCAGACTTCCACCAGACGGCGGGCCACCGCATTTCCGCCGTGGCAGGAAAGCTCCACCACATCCTCGCCGGTATAGCTGTGAGGCGCGCGGAAAAACAGGGCAACGCCCTCGTCAAAGGCTTCTTCCCTGTCCACGAAATGCCCGAACAGCGCAGTATAGCCCTTGGCCTGTTCCACTTTTTTTGCGGCGTTGGCCGGGCAGAACACCCGGGCCGCCACCTGATAGCTCTCCGCACCGGAGAGCCGCACCACGGCAATGCCGCCTGCACCCGGTGCTGTTGCAATTGCTGCAATGGTTGCTTCCTGCATGGTTTTTTCTGGCTTCCTTTCCGCGCCCGGTCTGGCCGCTTGCTCCCATCTGCCCACAGCAGCGAGACCAATACAGTTTCATTGTACCACGAAATGCTGCGGAATGGTACTGTTTTTTCAACCAATTCCCGGGAAACGGTTGAAAATTCCCCCGTTTCTCACACAAAAAAGGGACTTTCCGTCCCAACACGGAAAGCCCCTTTTTACAGGAAACTGATTTTTAGAACTTGGCGATCTCTGCCGTGGTGATGGCCTTGCCGGGCAGCGTGCGTGCATCGGCATTCTCATTCAGGGCCAGCTTGCCTTCGCGCAGCAGCTGCACAGCCTTCTGGTGATCGGCGGCCTTCCAGTTGTTGCCCACGATCTTCCAGTTGTTGTTCACGTGCGGCTCGATGGTGCCGCCCTTCACGGTGCGGATGTACTCGCCCAGCAGCTCGCGGATGCCGCCCACATCGCCGCGCACATCGATCTCCAGCAGCTTGGGCAGATCCTCACCGGGCAGGAAGATGTCCGCAGCCGTCAGCAGCTGGGTGGTGGCACGGTAGTTGTTCACTGCCACAACAAAGGTGTCGGTGTCCTGCACGGCCTTGCCGTTCGGCCACTTGAGGTTCTTGATGCGGTGGCCCGGCTCCTTGGAGACGTCCAGCTCGTAGTTGACGCCCTCAAAAGCATCGTACAGGTAGTAGCGCACCGAGGGGTCAAAGGCGATGGTCACTTCATCCGGCTTCCATGTCTTGAAGAAGGCTGCGGACCACTCCATAAAGCGGCGCAGCTGCTCGCCGGTCATCTGCAGCTTGTACAGGGTGTTCTGGTAGGTGTAGATGCTGGCCATATCGCACTTGCGGATGGTGCCTGCGCGCATCTGGGAGGTCATGGAGGTCAGGGCCGTTGCGGAGACCTGCGCACCAGTGTAGTACATCTGCACTTCGTTGATGAAGTCCAGCAGAGCGGTGTCCTGCACCATGGCCTGCGGCAGGCAGTCGATCTCGTTTTCGGGGGCCAGATCGCCGCCCTTCAGCTCGCCGATGGGGGTGACAGCGTCTTCCTTGGCGCGGGTGTCGTAGGGAGCCAGCAGAGCGGTCAGCTCCGGATCGGGTTCGTACTCCTTGATCTGCAGGTTCTCCGAGGTGCGGTTCACGACCTTCCACTTGCCGTCCAGCTGGCGCTCCAGATAGACGTGGATCTCGGACAGGGTGGCACCGGCGTTCTTGTTCTCCACCACCAGCACATTGTTGATCATCATGTTGGGGATGCTCCTGTGGCCGTGGCCGCCCACGATGACGTCGAACTCGGGGCAGGCATTTGCCAGATCGGTGACGCCGGAGCCATAGACGCCGTACTCGTTCTCGGTATCCATGTGCATGACGCCGATCAGCACATCCACCTGATCCTTGATCTTATCGATGATCCTGCGGCTCTCGTCCACAGGGTTGGTGACCTTCCAGCCCTCCAGATTCTTGGCATCCCAGCGGATGATGTTGGGGGTGACCATGCCAATGACGCCGATCTTGACGGTGCCCTTTTTGATGATGGTGTAGCCGTCGGCCAGCGGGGTGCCGTCCGGTGCGTAAACGTTGCCGGTGAGCACCTTGGCCTTCTGCTGTCCCATGACCTTTTTCAGCACATCCATGCCGTAGTTGTACTCATGGTTGCCGGTGGTCCAGATATCATAGCCGATGGCATTCATGGCAGCGATCATGGGGTGCAGGTCATCGTTCAGGAACAGCTCTGCGGAGTTGGCCTGAATGGTATCGCCTGCATCCACCACCAGCGTGTTCCGGGTGCGGCACTGCTTGATGGCGGTCGCTTGCTGGGCCACGCTGCCGGAAGCATCTGCCTTGTTGGCGGCGTAATCCCAGGGGTCGAACTTGCCGTGGGTGTCGCTGGTGGCAAGGATCTGCAGATCCATGCTCCACAGGGACTTGATGTCACAGGCGGCTGCAGAGGGTGCCATGCAGCTGGCGGCTGCGATGGTCGCGGATGCCCCTGCACCACGCAGGAAGCTGCGGCGGGAAATCTTGTTCTGGGACATAGTCGATTACCTCCCTTTTCATCATTCTGTCTGTTCTTCACGAACAGAACGCTCTTGACTACAGTATAAATCCTTGACCAATTGTTTTACAATTGCCATTTGAGAGAAAGATTTCGGCAAAAAACAGGCAGTTTCTCCAAATTTTGAGAAGAATGACTTTAAAAACACAGGACCGGACAGCCTGCGGGCTGTCCGGTCCTGTTGCTTCAAAAATATTTTCGCTATTACAGCTCGATCTTGCCGAAGCTGAAATCTGCAAAATCGTCCACGCGCTCGGTGCGCTTGGGTGCTACGGGTGCTGCGCTCTCGGCGTCGCGGGGGGCGTAGGTGCGCTCCGGCACACTGGACGGACGCGGGCCGCGGGGTGCACCGCTGCGGCTGCCACGGTAGCCGCCATTGCTGCGGCGCTCACCGCGATAACCGCCGTTGCGGTTGCCGCCGGGACGGCGGCCATTCCGGTTGCCGCCACGGCCACGGCGCTCGCCGTAGGTATTCTCAGTCTGAGCATCCGGTGCGGTGGAGTAGATGACCACGCGGCGGTCACGGCCCTCGCCCTTGCTCTCGCTGCGCACACCCTCCATCTTGCTGATGGCAGAGTGGATGATGCGGCGCTCGTAGGGGTTCATAGGCTCCATGGCAAAGCTGCGGCCGGTCTTGCGCACCTTGGCGCCAATGCGCTGTGCCAGTGCGGTCAGGTCGCTCTCGCGCTTGTCGCGGTAACCTGCAACGTCCAGACCCAGCTTGATGTAATCGCCCTCCAGACGGTTTGCCACAAGGCTTGCCAGATAGGACAGGCTCTCCATGGTCTCGCCACGGCGGCCGATGAGGGCACCCAGCTTTTCACCGTCCAGACGGATGATGGTGGCTTCGCCCTTCTGCACGGCGCTGAAGGTCACGTTCTCCACGCCCATCAGGGTGATGACCTCCCGCAGATAGTCCACAGCGGCCTTCACCTTGGCGTTCTCGTCGATGACGATGGGCACTTCCACCTCTTCTGCCTCCTCGGCAGCTTCGGAGGGCTGCTGGGCAGCGGGGTCTGCTCTGCGGCGGGAGCGGCAGGCTCTGCCACAGCAGCGGGAACTTCCTCTGCCACAGGAGCAGTCTCCTGCACGGGGGCGGCAGTCTCAACAGGCTGCTCTGCCACCGGCTCTACCGGCTTTGCGGGTGCAGCGCGGGGGCATCCGGCAGTTCCACGCTCACGCGCACCTTGGCGGGGTGGCTTTTAAACCCAGAAAACCAGTCTTCTGGGGATATTCCAGCACTTCACGGCTGACATTCTCATCCTCAGCCTGAACACCCAGCAGGGCGCAGGCCTTGGCAAAGGCTTCGTCCACCGTCTTGCCGGTGGATTCCTGTGTACGGATCATAACCGTTTACCTCCCTTGTTACTGTTTATCCTGCTTGTCAAGCTCGCTCAGCGGCACGGTGCGCTCGTCCTTGTAGCGCTCGGCGTCCAGCTGACGGGCATACTCCAGCCGGCGCTTGTTCATCTCGCTGGCGGAAAGGTTCTTTTCCACGGTCTTGCCGGTCTTGGGGTCGGTCACCGTGACGGTGGTGTTCTTCACACCGCGCTTTTCCTGCTTGCGCTTGGCGGCGATCTCCGCTTCCACTTCCTTGCGCATCTTCTCGGGGTCGTAGAACTTGCGCATGACCTGGGTCTGTGCGGTCATGACGATGTTGGAAATGACGTAGTACAGAGAGAATGCCAGCGGGTAGGTAAAGCAGAAGAACAGGTACATCAGCGGCATCAGGTACATGGTCAGCTTCATGCTGCCCTGCATCTGCTGGCCGGAGGCCTTCATGCTGACGTGGGTGGACCAGAACATGGTAAGGACCGACAGCAGCGGCAGCACGATGTCCAGAGACAGGCCGATCTGCGGGATGCGGGTCAGGTCGATGCCCAGGAAGTTCATGTGCTGGCTGAACTCGGTGATGGTAGTGATCTGCTCGGCGCTGAAGCAGCCCAGCACGGCGCTGTTGCCTGCAACCACCTGTGCAATGATGTTGGTATCGCGGGTGATGGGGTTAAAGGCGATGCCGAGCGTGGTCAGCGCCTCGCCAGCGCTGGCCAGTGCGGCGGCGCTGATGTGGAAGATGCGCTCCAGCGGGTTATACACCACGCCGATAACGCCGAACATGACAAGGAAATTCAGCAGCATGGGCAGGCAGCCGGCCGTGGGCTTATAGCCAAAGTCCTGCTGCAGCTTCATCAGCTCTTCCTGCTGCTTTTCGGGCTTGTCCTTGTACTTGGTCTGGATCTCCGCGATCATGGGCTGGAAGGCGGACATTTTTGCCATGCTCTTCTGCTGGCTGGTCTGCAGGGGGATCTTGACGATGTTGATGAGCAGGGTGAAGAGGATGATGTCCCAGCCGTAGCTCGGCAGCAGCTTGTAGATCCACTCCATGACATAGCCGAGAGGACCGCTCAGGATGTAAATAAAGTTCATACCTTTGTCCATTCTGCCCCGGCTGTGGCCCGGGACGCATTATTTTTTTATCGTAGGACACGCCGCCCACAGTGCAGCGCGTCACAAGAAGCGAAAATTTTATCCCCTATGCCGCTTTTCAAACAGCCTTGCGGGCTGTAAATTCCGGGCGGGGCTTTGCCAGCGGCCGGGCGGCGGCACGGGGTCGTAGCCCCATTTGCCCAGCGGATTGCACCGGGCAATGCGCCATGCGCCCAGCAGAATGCCTTTTACACAGCCGTGGGTCAGAATGGCCTGCATGGTGTAGTTGCTGCAGCTGGGCGAAAACCGGCAGCTGCGGCCGATCCATGGGCTGAGGGTGTGCTGATAGATGCGGATGGGCACGCACAGCGCCCTGCGGCAGAGCATTTGCAGCCGGTTCACGCGCGGGGCTCCGGCTTTGTTTGCGGGCAGGGGGCACGGTGGCGGGCGGCTTTGCGTCCGGGCGCTTTGCCTTATCCGGCAGACCGGCCTGTGCAAACAGCTTTGCCACAACGCTGCTCAGCTGCCAGCTTTTCAGTTTGGGGGTCATGCCCCGGGCCACGAAGATCAGATCGTAGCCGCCGATATTGTAATCCAGATGCTCGTCAATCGCAGCTTTCATCACGCGGCGGGCGCGGTTGCGCTGCACGGCGTGGCCGATCTTTTTGGTGGCGGTCAGACCCACCCGGGTGTTGCGGCCCCGGGTCTTGAGCACATACAGTACCAGTGCCGGGTTCACATAGGACTTGCCGCGGGCGTACACACGGCCAAACTCGCTGTTGCGGCGGATCGGACGATAACGCATAACATCGGCACCTCCTTTCGTCCGGGTGCACATAGGTGCACTCTTTAGCCAGTATATCAAAAATTTTTGCAGTTTAAAAGCCCATCCGGGCATTTTTACGAAAAAACTTTTGACGGGTAAAAAAATAAGACCGCCAATGGGATATCAGCGGTCTTTTGTGCGCATATTCATTTCTGCGCCGGATCTCACCTGCAAGGCAGAGATCAGACAGTCAGGCTCTTGCGGCCCTTTGCACGGCGAGCATTGATGACCTTACGGCCGTTCTTGGTGCTCATGCGGGTCAGAAAGCCATGAACTTCCTTGCGCTGACGCTTCTTGGGCTGAAAAGTTCTCTTCATGGTTGTATCCTCCGTAAAAACTTATCCCCGGTATGGGGTCTTGATCGGTCCCAGATTGGGGACAGGCTTGCAATTCAACAGTATATCGCATAGTATGACGTTCTGTCAAGCATTTTTTTCAGTTTTCTGCAAACTTTTTTCTGATTTTTCTGTTAAAAGCTTTTCAACTTTTTCACCATTTTGCTGTGGAAAACTTTTTTCTACCAGATATTGTGGTCTTTTTGGCGTGTTTCCACAAGGGCGCTGCGGGGGCTTATCTTATGTATTATAAATTACATTATAGTAATATAGACGCAGGGAGATTTTTGTGGTATACTAACATGGTATCAGCAGCATTGTTGAAAACTTCGACCGATTCAATGGAGTGGATGTTTTATGGATTCTTTCAAGGACGTTTTAGAAGCGGCCCAGATGTACTGCAAGGCGCAGATGGCCGAGCCAACGTACAATCTCTATATCGACGGGTTGGAGCCCATCAGCTTTGAGGACTCCAGCCATATCACCCTGTCGGTGCGCAACGATTTTATCTGCAAGATCGTCACCGACCGGTACCTCGGCCTGCTCAAGGAGGCCTTCAAGTCCGTGCTGGGCTTTGATGTGGACATCACCCTTGTGGTGCCCAGCACCCCGCCCCACGAGGTAGTGCTGGCCCAGCAGTACGAGGCAAACCCCGCCTCCCCGCAGGGCAACTACGAGTTCACCTTTGAAAACTTCATCAAGGGGCCGTCCAACCAGTTTGCGTTTGCTGCTGCGCAGGCTGTGGCGGCAAACCCCTCCGGGGCCTATAATCCCCTGTTCATCTACGGCGGCTCCGGCCTTGGCAAGACCCATCTGCTGACCGCCATTCAGACCGAGATCAAGCGCACCCACCCCGATTTCGTCATCATGTATGTCACCTGTGAGCAGTTCACCAACGAGCTGATCGCCGCCATCCGCGCCGGCAGCACCGAGGACTTCCGCATGAAGTACCGCGTAGCAGACCTTTTGCTGGTGGACGATATCCAGTTCATCGCAGGCAAGGAGTCCACGCAGGAAGAGTTCTTCCACACCTTCAACTCCCTGCACGACGCCCACAAGCAGATCGTCATCGCCTCCGATCGCCCCGCCAAGGAGATCAAGAGCCTCGAGGAGCGGCTGCGCACCCGCTTTGAGTGGGGTCTGACCGCCGACGTGCAGCCGCCGGATTTTGAGACCCGGGTTGCCATCGTGAAGCGCAAGGCAGAGCTGCTGCATCTGGATCTGCCCGAGGACGTGGCAGAGTTCATTGCCAACCACCTGAAAAACAACATCCGCCAGCTGGAAGGCGCAGTGAAAAAGCTGAACGCCTATTATATGCTGGAGGGCATCCAGCCGGTGATCAGCGTGGCGCAGAACGCCATCAAGGATATCCTCAACGAGACCCAGCCGGTGCCGGTGACCATCGAAAAGATCATTGGCGAGGTGTCCCGCACCTTCAACGTGTCCCCTGCCGACATCCGGGGCACCAAGCGCAACGCCAACGTGGCTTCCGCCCGGCGCGTTGCCATCTATATCCTGCGGGAGGTCACCGGCATGAGCATGGAGGAGATCGGGCGGGAATTCTCCGGCCGCGACCACTCCACCATCGTCTACTCCCTCAAGACCATGGAGCGAGACATGAAGAACGACCAGCATCTGCGGGAGACCGTAAGCGATATCATCAAGAACGTGAAGGCCTAAATCGGGGAAAACCGGGCAAAAGTCATACTCATTTCAGGGTGTGACCCCAAAATATGGGGAGAAAACGGAACAAAAAGGGGAAAATAAGCCTATATCTTGTGGCAAAAAGGCGAAGCTTTCCACACTTTCCACTTAGTTTTCAACATTTAACATCAGTTCTTCACATCGGCTGTGGAAAGAAACACCGTTCCCCACCTTTCAACATTTCCTTCACGAGTCTTCCACAACCCGGTGGAAAGCCAAAGCCCCACTTCCTGGCAAGACATTTCCGGGTTTTCAACATCTTCCCCACCCCCTACTACGGTTACTACAACAAGTTCAATATATTACTGCCTTCCGGCAGCAGCCCAAAGGGCAGGGATCCCGCCGGAAGTGTGAAAAAAGGAGAGATACTGTTTTGAACATCGTCTGCGATAAAACACTGCTCAGTGCAGCCATCGACGGCGTTTCCAAAGCTGTCACCATGCGCTCGTCCATCCCGGTGCTGGAGGGTATTCTGCTGAAGGCCGAGGGCTTTCAGCTAACCCTGACCGGCTACGATCTGGAAATGGGCATCGTGACCACCATCGAAGCCAACATCAAGGAACCCGGTGAGATCGTGCTGAATGCAAAACTGCTCAGCAGCATGATCAGCCGGATGCCGGCAGGTCAGATCAGCATCGTGGCTGCCGATAACGGCAAGACCACCATCCAGAGCGGTGTGGCACAGTTTGAGATCCAGTCTATGCCGGCTACCGATTTCCCGGATCTGCCCAACACCGGCGCGGAGCAGACCCTGACCATCAAGACCGGCGTGCTGCGGGACATGATCGACCGCACCCTGTATGCCGTCAGTCAGGACGAGAAAAAACCCGCCCACACCGGCGAACTGTTCGAGATCGAACTGGACAAGCTGACCATAGTAGCGCTAGATGGATATCGTCTGGCCATCGTGGAGCGCCCCATCACCGCCGTGAAGGATATCCGCATCATCGTGCCCAGCAAGACCATGACCGAGGTGTCCCATCTGCTGGCCAACGATGACGAAGAGGATGTGCACATCAGTGCGAACCGCCGCTATGTGGTGTTCACCACCGCCGGTTACACCATCATGAGCCGCCTGATCGAGGGCGAATTCCTGAATTACCGCAACGTCATCCCCGCCGGAAGCCGCACCCGGGTGACCATCGATACCAAGGACTTTATCTCCACCATCGAGCGTGCCTCTCTGATTATTACAGAGCGTTTAAAAAATCCCCTCCGCATCTCCTTTACAGAGGGTAAAGTTGTGGTGCGCTGCCAGACAAACCTCGGCCGCGTGGTGGACGAGTTCAGCGCTGCCTGCGAGGGCGACGAGGTGGAGATCGGCTTCAATAACCGCTATCTGCTGGATGCGCTGCGCAACGCCCGCACCGAGCAGGTGCGCATGGAGATCAGCGGCCCGTTGAGCCCGGTGAAGGTGCTGCCGGTAGAGGGCAACGACTTTTTGATCTGGTACTGCCGGTACGCTTTAAAAACGCTAAGGAGCGCGTTTTATGCAGAAGATTCTTATTCATACCGAGTTTATCAAGCTGGATGCCCTGCTCAAATTTGCCGGTCTGTGTGAGACCGGCGGCGAAGCCAAGGAGCTGGTGCAGGGCGGTGCTGTGAAGGTGAACGGCGAGGTGTGCACCATGCGGGGCAAAAAGTGCCGCGCCGGGGACGTCATCGAGCTGGACGGGCAGAGCGTAGAGATCGGGCAGGGTCAGTAAATGCGTCTGCTTTCGCTGGAAGTACAGAACTATCGCAATATTTGTGCGGCACGGCTGGAGCCCGGCCGGGAGCTTACCGTCATCTGCGGCAACAACGGGCAGGGCAAGACGAACCTTCTGGAAGCTATCTGGCTGCTGACCGGCGGCAAGAGCTTCCGGGGCGGCAAGGATGCCGAGCTTGTGCGCCGGGGAGAAGCATTCGCGGTGCTGGAAGCCGATACCCAGCGGGATAGGCCAGAAGGCTGTGAGCCCGCCGAGCCTGCCCACATCCGCATGACCGTGGGCACCCCGGAGGCCGCAAAGCCCGGCCGCTATGCGGCGGTGAACGGCGCAGCGCCCAAGCGGGCGGCGGCACTGGCGGGCAGCTTTCCGGCGGTGGTGTTCGACCCCGGCCACCTGAGCCTGGTCAAGGGAGCACCCGAGGGGCGGCGCAAATTTCTGGACGCTGCACTGTGCCAGCTGTACCCCGGGTATCTGGCCAGTTACCGCCGCTATGTGCGGGTTTTGCAGCAAAAAAATGCGCTGCTGCGCCACTCTGCAACCGGGCAGGAGCGCCCCTACGCGGAAAAGCGCACCCTGCTGGAGGTGCTCAACACCGAACTTGCCGCGCAGGGCGAAGCCTTGCAGCAGCGGCGGCGGGAGTATCTGGAACTGCTTGCTCCCCGCGCCTGTGCCAACTACGCGGAGCTTTCCCACGGGGCAGAGCGAATGAGCGTCCGCTACGCCGCCCAGTTTGCGCCGGGCGGGCTTGCCGACCTGCTGCGTCAGCGGCAGGAGGAGGAGCTGCGCGCCGGGCAGAGCCTGTGCGGCATCCACCGCGAGGACTTGGAGCTGCTGCTGGACGACCAGCCCGCCCGGGTGTATGCCAGTCAGGGACAGCAGCGCAGCGTGGTGCTGAGCCTGAAAATGGCCGAAGCCGCGGCGGCGGCGCAGATCACCGGGGAGCACCCGGGTACTGCTGCTGGATGATGTGCTGAGCGAGCTGGACGAAGGGCGCAAGCAGTATCTGCTCACCTGCATGAAGGAAAAGCAGACCTTTGTGACCAGCTGCGATGACACGGACTTTTTAAAGACCGACGGCGAGGTGTACCGCATGGACGGCGGGGTGCTGAACCGGGTTTGACAGCATGGATAAATGTTGTAAGCAATACTGCATAAAAGCTGCATTTTCGTGGGCTTTATGCAAACAAAAGACACGGGAGAAAATACAGTATGTATATTCATCTGGGGCGGGACTATGTCCTGAACGACCGTGACATCATTGGTATCTTTGATCTGGAGACCACCACCATCTCCCCCCGGGGGCGGGAGTTTTTGAACTACGCCCAGAAGAATGGTGCGGTGGTCAGCCTTTCGGACGAGCTGCCCCAGTGCTATGTGCTGGCAGACGGAGGGCTGGTGGATGCGGTGTATCTTTCGGAGCTGTCCAGCGCCGCCATGCGCCGCAGAGCGCAAAAGATGGTGGAGTGAAATTTGCGGAAAACGGGCGGAAGATCCACAGAAAAAAGAGGGATGGGAAAGCCCCGGAACTGCCCGGAAAGCCGCACCGTGCCAGCCGGAATGCCCGCTGCGGGCAGCGCGTGAAAACACAACAAAACGGCGAGAAAAAAGTACACCATGGTGTACCGGTTCCCGCTTTGCTATAATTTGAAAAAACAAACGCAAAAATGAACAAAAGGGAGAAAGGATATGGCAGAAGAAATCATTACCAGTACAAATGCCGATACCGTAACCGACCACGAGTATAACGCCAGCGAAATCCAGGTGCTGAAGGGTCTGGAGGCGGTGCGCAAGCGCCCGGGTATGTATATCGGCTCCACCGGTGAGCGCGGTCTGCATCATCTGGTGTACGAGATCGTGGACAACGCCATTGATGAGGCGCTGGCGGGTTACTGCGACCACATCGAGGTCAAGATCCTGAAGGATAACATCATTCAGGTCACCGATAACGGACGCGGCATCCCCGTGGACATTCAGGCCGATACCGGTCTGCCCGCCGTCACCGTGGTGTACACCATCCTGCACGCCGGCGGCAAGTTCGGCGGCGAGAATTCCGGCTACAAGGTGGCCGGCGGTCTGCACGGCGTGGGCGCTTCGGTGGTCAACGCCTGCTCCGAGTGGCTCACTGTCAATGTGCGCCGTGACGGCAAGGAGTACGAGCAGACCTTCCGGCGCGGCGACCCGGACGGCGACCTCAAGTGCATCGGCACGGTAGCCGAGGGCGTCACCGGCACCCGGGTCACCTTCAAACCCGACCCGGAGATGTTCAAGGATACCACCGTCTACGACTTCGACACGCTGGAAAAGCGCCTGCGGGAGGAAAGCTTCCTGAACGCCGGTGTCAAGATCACCCTGACCGATGAGCGTCAGCTGTACACCCCCGTGCTGGAGGATGGGCAGGAGGGCGACCCCTGCTACCGCTCCGAGGTCATGTGCTACGAGGGCGGCATCAAGAGCTTTGTCACCTATCTGGGCGAAAAGCGCAAGCTGGAAGTGCTGCACCCCAACGTCATCTACCTCAAGGGACAGACCGACCGCGGCGTGGCAGAGATCGCTTTGCAGTACAATTCCAGCTACAACGAGCTGCTTCTGAGCTTTGCCAACAACGTCAACACCCCGGACGGCGGTACCCACGAAGAGGGCTTCAAGGCCAGCCTGACCCGCGTGTTCAACGACTACGGCCGCAGCCACGGCCTGCTGAAGGACAAGGACGAGAACCTGTCCGGTGCAGACGTGCGCGAGGGTCTGATCTGCGTCATCTCGGTCAAGCTGCAGGAAGCCGAATTTGAAGGCCAGACCAAGGCAAAGCTGGGCAATACCGAAATTCGCACCCTCGTTTCCAACATGGTCTACTCCAAGCTGATGGAGTTCTTTGAGGAGAACCCCGGCGTGGCAAAGGCCATTTTTGAAAAAGCCACGCAGGCCGCCCGCGCCCGCGCCGCCGCCAAAAAGGCCCGCGAACTGGTGCGCCGCAAGAGCGCGCTGGAGACCAGCCGGATGCCCGGCAAGCTGGCAGACTGCCGCGAAAAAGACCCCAGCCGCACCGAAATCTTCATCGTCGAGGGCGACTCTGCAGGCGGTTCTGCCAAGATGGGACGCGACTCTGCCATTCAGGCCATCCTGCCGCTGTGGGGCAAGATGCTGAACGTGGAAAAGGCCCGCGCCGATAAAATTTACGGCAACGACAAGCTGATGCCGGTGGTGCTGGCACTGGGCTGCGGCATCGGTGACGAGTTCGATATCTCCAAGCTGCGGTACGACAAGGTGTTCATCATGGCCGATGCGGACGTGGATGGCTCCCATATCTGCACCCTGATGCTGACCTTCTTCTTCCGCTATATGCGCCCGCTGATCGAGCAGGGTCATGTGTATGTGGCACAACCGCCCCTGTTCAAGGTGCAGAAGGGCAACACCATCAAATACGCCTACAACGACGCGGAAATGGCCATCCTCTCGCAGGAGATGCCCGGCGCAAAGGTGAACCGCTACAAGGGCCTTGGTGAGATGAACCCCGAGCAGCTGTGGGAGACCACCATGAACCCGGACAACCGGGTCATTGTGCAGATCACCATCGAGGATGCCGAAAAGGCCGATGAAGCCTTTACCATCCTGATGGGCGATCAGGTGGAGCCCCGCCGCCGCTTTATCGAGACCAACGCCCAGTACGCAAAGCTGGACGTGTAAGACACGGAGGAACAAATGGAAGAAGATTATGTGATGATACCGGGCAGCGGAACCAAAAAGATCATCCGCGATGTCAAAAAGGAGATCGAGACGGCCTTCCTGGATTATTCCATGTCGGTCATCGTGTCCCGCGCCCTGCCCGATGTGCGGGACGGCTTGAAACCCGTCCACCGCCGCATCCTGTACACCATGCATGAGCGCGGCAACGACCCCAGCCATCCCTACCGCAAATCCGCCGATACCGTTGGTGCGGTGCTGGGCTCTTACCACCCCCACGGCGACGCATCGGTCTACGACGCCATGGTACGTCTGGCACAGGACTTCTCGCTGCGCTATCCGCTGGTGGATGGTCAGGGTAACTTTGGTTCTGTGGACGGCGACCCCCCGGCTGCTTACCGTTACACCGAGGCCCGCATGAGCCGCATGGCGGTGGAGATGCTGACCGATATCGAGAAGGACACCATCGACTGGGACCCCAACTTTGACGAGACCAAAAAGGAGCCCAGCGTGCTGCCCTGCCGCTTCCCGAACCTGCTGGTCAACGGCAGTCAGGGTATCGCGGTCGGTATGGCTACCAACATCCCGCCCCACAACCTGAGCGAGGTCATTGACGGCTGCATCGCCTATATCGATGACCCGGACATCGACCTGCCCGGCCTGATGGAGCACATCAAGGGCCCGGACTTCCCCACCGCCGGCATCATCATGGGACGCAGCGGCATCCGCGCCGCCTACGCCACCGGACGCGGCAAGATCACCCTGCGCGGCCGCGCCACCATTGAGGAGACCAAAAACGGCCGCACCCAGATCGTGATCACCGAGATCCCCTATATGGTCAACAAGGCGCGTCTCATCGAGCACATGGCAGACCTTGTCAAGGAAAAGCGCATCGAGGGCATCACCGGCCTGAACGATGAGACCAACCGCAAGGGTATGCGCATCGTGGTGGATGTCCGCAAGGACGCCAATGCACAGGTCATCCTGAACCAGCTGTACCAGTACACCCAGCTGCAGGACACCGTGGGCGTTATCATGCTGGCCATCGACCACAAGGTGCCCAAGGTGCTCACCCTGAAGCAGATGCTGCAGAAGTATGTGGAGTTTCAGGACGAGGTGGTGCGCCGCCGCACCCAGTACGACCTGAAAAAGGCCAAGGAGCGCGCCCACATTCTGGAAGGTCTGAAAAAGGCTACCGACATCGTGGACGAACTGATCGCCACCATCCGCGCCTGCAAGGGCGGCATGGCAGAAGCCAAAGCTGCCATCATGGAGCAGTTCGGCTTTGATGACCCGCAGGCAGACGCCATCGTCAAGCTGCAGCTGGGTCGTCTGGCTGGTCTGGAGATCTTGAAGATCGAGGAAGAACTGGCCGGTCTGCAGGCCAAGATCGAGGACTGGGAAGCCATTCTGGCCGATGACGCCCGGGTGCTTGCCATCGTCAAGGACGAGCTGCTGGAAATGAAGAAGCGTTTCGGCGACGAGCGCCGCACCGAGATCCAGTCTGTGACCGGCGAGGTGGATATCGAGGATCTGATCGCCGAGGAGCAGTGCGTCTACACCCTGACCGAGGCCGGTTATATCAAGCGTCAGCTCAAGGCCACCTATCAGGCACAGCGCCGTGGCGGACGTGGCATCTCCGGCATGACCCGCAAGGAAGAGGATATCGTGCAGGAGATGTTCGTAGGCTCCACCCACGACTATGTGCTCTTTGTCACCGACCGTGGCCGTCTGTTCCGCATCAAGGGCTACACCATCGCCGAGGGCAGCCGCACCAGCAAGGGCATGAACATCGTCAACCTGCTGCAGCTGGCGGAGGGCGAAAAGGTCACCAACATGATCTGCCAGAGCAAGGACGCTGAGCAGTCGGGCGGCTATGTGACCATGGTCACAAAGCAGGGTCTGATCAAGCGCACCCCGCTGGAGCAGTACGCCAACATCCGCAAGAGCGGCCTGATCGGCATTGCCCTGAACGAGGGCGATGCGCTGGCATGGACCCGCCTGACCTCCGGCCACGATATGCTCATCGTTGCCACCCGCAACGGTCAGGCCATCCGCTTCAACGAGGAGGACGCCCGCCCGATGGGCCGTAACGGCCACGGCGTGCGCGCCATCCGTCTGGCGGAGGGCGATGAAGTCGTCGGCGTGTGCATCTGCCGCGAGGGCGGCACGGTGCTGACTGTGACCGAGAACGGCAAGGGACGCCGCTCCGATATCGACACCTACCGCATCACTGCGCGCGGCGGCAAGGGCATCCGCAACTACGATGTGAGCCGCGACAAGGTTGCCGCCGTGAAGATCGTGGACGACGTGGACGATGTGCTGCTGAGCAGTCAGGAGGGCATCATCATCCGCCTGCACGCCAACGAGATCCCGCTGCAGAGCCGCTACGGCTCCGGCGTGCGGGTGATGCGTCTGGGCGAGAACGACAAGGTGATGGTGCTGGCACGCACCGACCACGACGACGAGGCACAGACCGAGAAGATCGACGCTTCTGAGGCCGATGCCGAGCCCACCGCCGAGCAGCTGGCCGAGATGGAAGCCGCCGATGCTGCCGCCGCCACCGAAGCCCCGGAGGCAGACCCGGAGGAAAAGGAATGATGTGCCCTGCGGGCATGAGGCTTCTGCTGCGCAGAAATGATGTGCCTGCGCAATGATGTTTGCGCTGCGCGCAAAATGATTTTATAAGTCCGGGATAGCGGAACACCTGCGGGCGTTCCGCTATCCCATTTTCATGGGAGAAAATCGTGTTCCGCAGCGCCGCGCTTTCGCAGAAAGCGGCGCTGCAAATGCCGCTTGCCGTTACGACCCCTCCGGTGAAAATGCGTTTGGAGCGCTCCACAGAGCGCGACAAACGCGAAATTATAAATAATTCTTTCCGCTGAATATGTGCACAGCGCAGCGGAGCACATTAAAAATCGTTTCACCGTCAGGTTTGTCTGGACTTCCCCTTGAAACTGTGCTAGAATAAACGAAATCACAATACCCGTGGGGGAGTAGCAGGCGCTTTGCAGAGCGCAGCAAGTCAACATAATGACTGTTTCGGTCTGGCTTGCTTTCATTTGCGAGACTCATGTGTTTTGGTGCGTGTTTGTTGCGCCCGTGCACATGGAGTGGATTTCAAAAAATCACCCGGTCCCGGACGTACAATGCGCCCGGGGCCGGGTTTTGTTTTGGTTTGGATTACGGTCAACAAGTAGGAGGCAGACAGAATGGAATGGAGTTTTGTGTTTTTTCTCAACAGCGTTTTGCTGGGCGTGGGGCTGGCGATGGATGCGTTTTCGGTGTCCATGGCAAACGGCCTGCACGACCCTAAAATGAACAAGGGCACGATGTGCAAAATCGCGGGCACCTTCGGCATTTTTCAGGCCGCAATGCCGATGATCGGCTGGGTGTGCGTGCATACCATCGTGGAGCTGTTTGCGTCCTTTGAGCGTTTTATCCCGTGGATCGCGCTGGCACTGCTGAGCTACATCGGCGGCAAGATGCTGCTGGACGGCATCCGCGGCGAGGAAGCCGAGGAAGCGGCGCAGCTCAGCGCCGGGGCGCTGTTCATGCAGGGTGTGGCTACCAGCATCGATGCCCTTTCGGTGGGTTTCACCATCTCGGAATACGGCTGGTTGATGGCGCTCACCGCTGCCATCATCATTGCGGTGGTCACCTTCATCCTCTGCATGGCAGGCTTGCGCATCGGCAAAAAGTTCGGCACACAGCTTTCCGGCAAGGCCAATATTCTGGGCGGTGTCATCCTCATTGGCATCGGGCTGGAGATCTTCATCACCGGGGTGTTTTAAGGGACGATTTAGAATGGCTGAGCTTTAGCCATTTTTAGAGAAAAATATTTTAAATAAAAAATAAATCGGGAAGTTCCACAGATCTTCCCGATTTATTTTTTACGGTATAGGGGATGCAACCAGTAGCGGTGTTTTTGCAGATTGCAAAATTCTAAAATTTAAATGCTCTTGAAAAAATCTTCATCTACTTCATAGGTCTTTACTTCACGAACACCAATGCCGTATTCTGCAATTTTGTCAATCAATTCTTCACCATCAATCAGGTCAATCTGTTGCTTACCGGGATTGGAAGCTTCTTCTTTTGCGGACTTTGAAAAAGTACCGGTTGTAATCAGAACACCTTTTTCAATGTCAGTTGTAAGAGAACCGCGAAAATCACGCACAAAAGAAGCACCGACAACGCCGCTATAACGTTTACACTGAAAAGCAACATTAAAACTGAAAATACCGTTGATTTTAAGCTTTCCAGTGCCGTCTATTCCACCGTCACCAGATTTTTTTGTGACGACCACATGAGAAAAGCCACTCTCTCTTAAAATTCGCTGAGACAGACGTTCAAAGCCGTAGGGATCCATAGTTTGAAGAATATGAGAAAGCTGTTTTCGCCATGGCTGAACTTCCTGTGGTTCATCAAATTCGGATTCCTTGGAAATAGGTGTGGTTAAAACAGGATTTTCTTTTTGGGCTTTTTGATTTTTATGAATACTGGATACAATTTTTTTCGCGTTGATACTTTCCACTTTGGCGTATTCAGGCGTAACAGTCCAGATACAACGGGCACTGTTTTGAATAACACCATAGAGTCGCATATAAGTTCTTGCCCATGCAGCCTGATAGGACAGTTCCGTCAGGCTGGAACTGCCTTTATGGGGAATATCGACAATATCACTCTCTAAATTAAGATAGGAAATAATTCCACTCAAGATGTCCTCATTGTTTCCAGAACCACCCAGATTTTGAAGAACTATAAAAGTTGGCTCAATCAGGTCATTGTACCGTGGAAGCCTTTTATCAATAGTCTGCCGCATGATTTCATCTCCTGTTTTTTTATTTATTGTAACAACACTGTGTCGAAAAAACAAGATCAGAAGTGGAAGAAAAGAAGTTGTCATACAGGGTTAAAGATTTTACATCTCTTGCGTGGAAGCTGCCACTCCCCGTTGCGACCCCTTCCGTGAAAAAGCGAAATGGGAAAATCCGCAGATTTTCCCATTTCGCAAATAAAAAATAATTTTTCCGCTGAAGATGCCCAAAGCAGCGCGGAGGGCATTTTAAATCGTCTTTGTTCCCCGTGGAACAATTTGGCTTATTTCACATTCTCCGGCTCAAAAAAGTCGGCATATTCCTTGGTCAGCTTGCTGCCAAGGCGGCGGATGCCGCCGTACAGGTGGCGCTCCACCAGCGGCTCAAAGGCGGCAAGGTCGCACCGCTCGATGGCGTTCAGCAGGTTGCGGTGATCGGCGATCACCTCGTCCAGCCCGCCGGTGGTCATGGTGTCCAGCATACGGAACCGGCTGTAATCGGCGTGGGCATTCTGTAAGGTGCTCCACAGATACATCTTGTCCATGGCGGCAAACCACGTCTCGTGCAGGCGGCAGTCCATCTCGTACAGCTTGTTGAAGTCCGGGTTCTCGGCGCGGGCCAGCGCTTCGTAGGCGTCCACCCGCGCACGGATCTGCGCCCGCTGCGCCGGGGTGGCGTTGGGGGCAAAATCTCGCAAAATGCGCCCCTCCACGGCGGTGCGCTCGTAGATCAGCTCGTCCACGATGCGCCGGTTCAGCCGGGTGACGGTGGTGCCCTTGTAGGGCACGATGCGCACCAGCCCGTTTTCCTGCAATTTTTGCAGCACCACCCGGATCAGGGAGCGCGGCGCACCGAACCGGGCGCACAGCGGGTTCTCGCTCAGCGAAGAGCCGGGACGGATGGTCAGGTCGATGATCTCCCGCTCCAGCACGGCGTAAATTTCGGCATCAGTCTTGTATTGCTGTTCCATATCACTCACCTAGTTCCAAAAACTCCTTCCACGGTGCGGCGGCGGGCAGGGGCAGAGAAAAGGCCATGGGCTTGCCGGTGTCCGGGTGCACAAAGCGCAGGCCGCAGCTTTGCAGGGCAATGCTGCCCTTCTGGCGACTGCCGTATTTGCCGTCGCCATACAGCGGGTGCCTGCGGGAAGCAAACTGCACCCGGATCTGATGGGTGCGCCCGGTGTGCAGGGTGATCTCGGCAAGGCTGTTCTCCCCTGCCGTGGCAAGGATGCGGTATTCCAGCACCGCTTCCCGCACCCCCTTGCGGGGACGGCTGACCGGGACACCCTGCCCTTGCGGCTGTCCTTGAACAGGTAATCCCGCAGCACCCGGCGGCAGGCAGCTGCGCGTCCGGCACCCCGGCGAGG
>ENA-OQKR01000230-OQKR01000230.1-human-gut-metagenome-genome-assembly--contig:-NODE-230-length-24085-cov-4.579890_pt1 | contig 24085 bp, 20 predicted proteins | sample MGYA00242803_ERZ504806 | MGnify/ENA primary metagenome ERZ504806 (study PRJEB26092, sample SAMD00036399) | human gut metagenome | host: Homo sapiens | study: EMG produced TPA metagenomics assembly of...
GTAGGAAAATCCAAAAGTTTAGATTTTCTCAAAATGCTTATCTTTTGGTCTTTGGTTCGGAATAGTGTAGTGCTGGCGGTCTATCTATTGTTTTCGGTTGCTTGCTTCTTTACCGTACATGAGCATTCCATGCCGGTATGTCTTGGGAGCCGGGCGCAGAGCTCTCGCGCAGTAATCCGCTTGTATTTGAGCACACAATCGCAACGCATCCAAATGTGCGTTTTAGTTTGACCCACTTTGGCTGGCCCTGGGTGCGCGAGACCGTGGCGATGCTGCTCAAGTATCCCAACTGCTACACGGACACCTCTATCACTTACATCGATTCGCCCGAGGAGATGATGCAGCGTCTTTTCACGGTCGATATGGGGCCGCTGTGGTATGAGCGCGCGCTATCGCATCAAGTGATGTTCGCCAGCAATACGCCGCGCTTCCGTGCGTTCAAACTCAAACGGGCGCTCGATACCGTGTCCATGCGCGATGATGCGCGAGAAAGGCTCTACTGGGGTAATGCCCTGCGTTTTCTTGAAGGGGATGAGTGAACATGGTGACGCTCGAGACATTGAGCTATCTATCGACTGCTCCGGACCAGTTCATCGATATTACCGAAGACGTGCACGCTGCCATTGAACGCAGCTCGGTGACGAATGGCTTGGCAGCGATTATTTTGTCGCATACGACCTGTGGAATCGTGGTAAACGAGGGGCTGCCCTGCGTGGAGACGGATCTTATGGAGACGCTTGATCGCATCGCCCCGCTAGATGCCCCCTATGCGCATGCACACTTCCTGCCGAGCTATGGAGCCACCGGCAACAACTCCTGTGGGCATATCAAGAGCATGATTTGTGGAAACAGCTGCTTCTTTCCCGTCCAAGATGGCCACATCGTGTGTGGAGGTGCCCAGAACATCTATCTTGCGGAGTTTGACGGTCCGCAGAAGCGAAAAGTGTACGTCGAGGTGCTGGGGGAGTAACGTCCCTGCAATAACCCTATGAAGGAGCACGCTATGTCGTTTCTAACCTCGATGTTCAAGACCGAAAAGCCGGTTATCGGAATGCTGCACCTGCGTCCTCTGCCGGGCGATCCACTGTATTACCCGGGCGGAAGCGTGTCGCAGGTCGTGGAAGCCGCCAAGCGCGATCTCGAAGCGTTGCAACGGGGCGGTGTCGATGGCATTTTGATTACCAATGAGCTCTCGATGCCCTATGAGCAGCACGTTTCTCCCTCAACCCTTGCATCGATGGGCTATGTAATCGGGGTTCTGTCCCATGATTTGTCGACCCCTTGGGGAGCTGAAGCTATTTACGATGGTGATGCCACAATCGAGCTGTGCGCTGCCGTCGATGCGCAGTTCACGCGCTGCAATTTTTGCGGTGCCTGGGCCGGTGATCTCGGGCTGATTAACCGAGATTTCGCTCACACCATGCGTCGCAAGACGGCGCTGCGCCTGGACGACCTCAAGCTTTTTCACTTCATCACGAGCGAGGGGGAGGTTTATCTCAACGACCGCACGACTGCGGACATTGCCGATTCACTTCTCTTTAATTGCCTACCGGATGCGATGGTCATCGGCGGTTCGGCTGCCGGTCGTGGTGCTTCGGGCGAGCTTGCCGATGAGGTCCGCGAGCGTGTTGGCGAAGTGCCTGTGGTATGTGGCACCGGTTGTCGCGAAAATACCGTGGCTGACGTATTTGCTCACTACGATGGCGCGTTTGTCGGCACCTGCTTAAAGCGCGACGGAAAGCTGGATGCCCCGGTTGATGTTGAGCGGGTAGTTCGTTTTATGGCTGCCGCTCGTACGGCGCGAGGGGAGTAGGCACCTATGGCGTTCTATCTGGGTATTGATATTGGGACAAGCGCCTCTAAAGGCGTTTTAATCGATGATCGATGCAATATCGTTTGCCAGGCCTCTTGTGGACACGAGACGGACAACCCGCGTGATGGATGGTACCAGCATGATGCGGAGGCAGTTTGGTGGGGAGATTTTTGCCGCTTGTCGCGCGAGCTGGTGGTGCGATCGGGGGTTAATGCGGCGCAGATTGGATGCGTGGGCCTTTCCGCATTGGGTTGCGACTGCGTACCGGTCGATACCGAGTGCAATGCGCTGGCACCCGCGATTTTATATGGAGTCGATGCACGTTCGAAGCCGCAGATTGACGAGCTTCTTTCCGAATATGGGCCAGATCGCGCACGCGAGCTTTTCGGGCACGATCCCTGTTCGTCAGATATTGCTCCAAAGATCTTGTGGTTTAAGGAGAATATGCCCGAGGTGCACGAACGTGCCGCGAAGTTCCTGACGGCGTCATCGTTTCTGTGCGCGAAGTTGACGGGGCGTTTTACGGTGGACCGTTATTTGGCGGAGGATTTTCTTCCCCTATACGATCGCTACACTTGGAAGGTTGATGCTCGGGAATGTGCTCGTTTCTGCCGGCCTGACCAGATGGCGGAGGTAATGTCGGCTACCGATATTGCCGGGGTGATTACGCAGCGTGCGGCTGAGGCGACGGGGCTCGTGGCAGGGACACCTGTCTTGGTGGGAACGGGCGACTCTGGTGCCGAGGCCATTTCGACGGGTGTATTCCGTCCCGGCGATATGATGGTTCAGTTGGGGAGCACGGCGTATTTCATCTACTTAGCTGATCATATGGTCGATGATGCTCGCCTGTGGCCAGGGACGTTTATCATTCCCGGAACTTACGGGATCTGCGCGGGGACCAATACAGCGGGTGCACTCACATCGTGGCTGCGCCAAGAGCTGTATCGCGACGCGGTAGAGGCCGAGGGCCACGGTGGCCCCGATGCATATTCGGTTATGGCGCATGATGCCGCCGATGTGGCGCCGGGTGCCGATGGGCTCCTGTGTCTGCCGTACTTTGCGGGGGAGCGTACTCCGCTCAACGATCCCGAGGCGCGTGGCGTCTTCTTTGGCCTGACCGGAAGGCATACGCGAGCCCATATGGTTCGCGCCGCCTTGGAAGGCGTCGCGTATACCGTTGCATCCCATGTCGACATTATCGAGCGAGAGCATGGACTGCCAATTGGGCGCATTATGCTTGTCGGAGGTGGAACCAAGAATCCAATTTGGATGCAAGCTATCGCCGACGTATGCGGGCGCGAGGTCTCGGTTGCCAAGGTTACGGTGGGCGCATGCTTCGGTGATGCTATTATGGCAGCTCTCGCAGGTGGCGCCTATACATCATGGGATGAACTCGCCCGAGTCCTTGGCGTTGCGCAAACAATCGTGCCCGATATGACTGCCCACGAGCTATATGCGTCGCGTCGTCATATCTTTGACGAATTGTATACACGCAACCGTGATCTCATGCACGAATTGGTGTAATGCCGCCGAACTGTACCGCCTTCCAATAAGGACTGCGTTGTGCGATTCGCATGTCCCTTGGCATTTTTGCCCACAGGGGTTAGCGAAGGTCAAAAACAGAGCGCGCATTTGCTAAAACTGCCGATTCGATGTGCTTTATGTCACATTTTTTGAGCGAGGCGATGCGTTCTGAGGTCCTTGTGAGCGATCTGATGAGCGATTGCGCGCTTGTTTCTGTGTTTGGCTCGGCCGGCGCATCGGTCTCGAGCAGTAGACGGTCGAGTGGAATCTGTCGTGTGTATTCGCGTCCTCGTTTAGATGCGAGCATGCGCTCGTTGACGGAAAAATGCAGCCTGCATTGCGCGCGCGGAAGAGTTCGTCCGAGGTGCCGCTAAACCAGTGGAAGATGATAGCGGGGGAGTCAGACCTTGGGGTGAGTAATCCATGCGACTCGAGGACGTCCAGCACGGTTCCTGCCGAACGAACAGCGTGAATTGATATCACGCGCCCGGCAAGAGGGTGCTGCACGAGTGCATCGCAGAGCCGGTCAAATGCCTGTACTTGTAGCGGCTCGCTTCCGGCAAAACGAGCGGAAAAGTCGAGCCCGACCTCGCCGATCAAGCGTTCTTGTGCAGCGACTTCGCAAAGCAGGTCGATTTCGGTAGCGCTGCATCGGCCGTCGGCGAGCCACCAGGGATGGAGGCCGACGCCCGCGATGATGTTCGGGTGGTGACTGGCGCGTGTTTTTGCTGCCGCGAAGTCGCGTGGGTCGACGCCGCAGTCAAATAGACCCAGGCCCAGTGCCGTCGTCTCATCGGCAACGGTATCCGGGCAGGCCATCAAATCAAGATGACAGTGTGCATCAAACAACTGCGGCTCCATCGCGGCATCCCTGCTAGTCCAAGCGCTGGCCGTCGGCGCGCACGTGCTCGGTGCCGCGTCCGCTGATCTCTCGGATAACCTCGCCGGCGATCATCTGGCCCATGATGGGCGGCATAAAGCTCGCGGTTCCCAACTCGGTACGCTCGTGGATGTTGGAAGGGTCGCGAGGCTGGGTCTTTACCGATTCCTCGCAGCTAAACAGCACGTGCAGGCTCTTGATGCCGCGCTTTTTGCACTCTTTGCGCATGATGCGGCTCATGGGGTCGCGCACGGTGTCAAAGATATCGGCAAAACGCAAGCATTCGGGATGCAGCTTGTTGGCCCCGCCCATAGAGCTAACCAAACGAATGTCGTGATCTTGAGCATATTTGGCAATGGTGAGCTTGGCCGAGATGGTGTCGATGGCGTCGACGACGTAGTCGAGCCTGCCGCCCGTCTGCTCCAAAACGCTCGCGAAGAAATCATCGATGTTGTCGCTCAGCAGGTATTCGGTACGTTTGATAACGGTGGCGGCAGGATTGATATCGTGGATCATGGCTTCCATAACATCGACCTTGCGCTTGCCGATGGTGCTGTGAAAGGCGATGGCCTGGCGATTGATATTGCTGGGCGCGATGATGTCCTTGTCCAGAATTACAAAATGACCAATGCCGCCGCGGGCGAGTGCCTCGCAGCAGTTGGAGCCCACACCTCCGCAGCCGAGTACCAGCACCGTGGCATCGGCGAGCTTGTCGAGTGCCTCGCGGCCCATGATGATCTCGAGCTTGGCATCGCGCGTCTCGTTGGGAGTTGCGGCTGTGGTTTCGGTCATAGACATCCTCCGATGGGGAAGCGAATCGTGTTTTAGCTATCGCCATTATAGGTATTATCGCGATTCCATTTGAGCCCTAGGGGCTTGTTGAAATGAGGCAGTGATTCGCATAAGATGAAGCAGATGGCACCCGTTGCAGCGGGTTGGCCAACTCCCAAACACGTTTGTAGCGTGAGAAGTGGCCGTCTTCGCATTACGCGGGGCGGCTATTTCATTCGACCTCCAATGTGGATGCCGAGCTCCACAGCCGCGATTACAAGCAACAACAACGTCAGGACATCGTTAATACTCATAGTCCATCTCCTTCTTGGGAAGAGGGAGCTGGCCCATCTGCTTCTGGACCCATTGTATCTAAAAACGAACGAATGTTCTATACATAACATTGCTATTAGATAATTAGACAAACATCTAAATATCGAGTATAGTGTGCACGTCGCGAGAGATAGCGAGAGGAGGTTCTATGCCGGGAGAAGGTTTTAAGGCACTGGCGGATCCAACGCGGCGGCGCATTTTAGAACTGCTGCGCGAGGGCAATTGCACGGCGGGGGAGCTCGCCGAGCATTTCGACATAAGCAAACCGTCGCTCAGCCATCATCTGGCAACGCTTAAAAACGCCGGGCTGGTGACCGATGAGCGCCATGGCCAAAACATCGTTTACAGCTTAAATACCACCGTCATGCAGGACTTGATTGGCTGGTTTATGGGCTTTACAAACACTGAAGGTGATAAGGATGAATAACGAAAACAAGGGCATTCACGCCACGGGGGTATCGTCGCGCGTGTGGATTGCACTGGTCGCTCTGTGCGTTGCCAATGTCGCAGCGCATCTGATAGTGATGCCGAGCCTGCCGGCGCAGATTCCCGCGCACTGGGGCGCGAATGGCGCCGTCGACGGTTGGGGCCCTAGCTGGATGGCCTCCGCGCTCGGCGTGTTGACTCTGGCACTTCTCGCGATGTTCTACGTCGTGCCACGCATTGACCCCAAGGGCGAGGCGTATCGGACCTCGGGTAAGTTCTATCAGGGCTTCGTAATCGCCTTCACGCTGCTCATGTGTGCCATAAGCTGGCTGGGGGAGCTAACGGTGTGGGGCATCGTGCCGGTGGTAGGAACGGTCAATTTGCTGGTATCAGGCGCTATCGGCTTGCTCTTTATTGGTATGGGCAACTACTTACCGCGCGTAAAGCAGAACTACACGCTCGGTATCAAGACGCCCTGGGCGCTTGCCGATCCCGAGAACTGGCGCCGTACGCAGCGCTTTGGCGGTGCCTGCTTTATGGTGCTGGGTGTTGGCCTGATTGTGATGGGCGTGGCGGGCAGCGTGCTTTCGAGTGAAGTCGTCGCCGCGGTGATTGCGGCTCTGGCGTTTGGTTCGGCCGGAGCTGCCTACGCCTATTCGTATCTGCTGTGGCGTAAATCGCAGCGAGCCGTTCGCTAAGGTTGCGGAAAACTAGCGTACGCAGTTCATAGTATGTTCCGGGGGACTTTTCCCAGGTAGTATTAGGGGGTGTGGGCAACCATGCCCCTTTTTCGTTTAGTTTCAGAGCTGGTTTCCTCATTTCGTTTCCACTAAAGCGAATCAAGAATAGGGAAACAGAAGGCAGAAAGGATAAAACAGGCAAATGGCGGAGTTTATCTACCAGATGTATCAGGCTCGCAAGGCCCATGGCGACAAGGTAATCCTTGACGACGTGACCCTGAGCTTCTACCCCGGTGCCAAGATCGGCGTCGTGGGCCCCAACGGCATGGGTAAGTCGACCCTGCTCAAGATCATGGCCGGTATCGAGGAAGTCTCCAACGGCGATGCCAGGCTTACCCCCGGCTACACCGTGGGCATCCTGCAGCAGGAGCCGCCGCTCGATGACGACAAGACCGTCATCGAGAACGTGCGCATGGCGTTTGGCGATATGATTGCCAAGGTCGATCGCTTCAACAAGATCGGCGAGGAGATGTGCGACCCGGATTGCGATATGGACGCCCTCATGGCCGAGATGGGCAAGCTCCAGGGCGAGATCGACGCCGCCGACGGCTGGGATATCGATTCCAAGCTCGGTCAGGCCATGGACGCCCTGCAGCTGCCCGATTCCGACATGCCGGTCAACGTGCTCTCTGGCGGCGAGCGCCGTCGCGTGGCCCTGTGCAAGCTGCTACTCGAGGCTCCCGACCTGCTGCTGCTCGACGAGCCCACGAACCACCTGGACGCTGAGTCGATCCTGTGGCTCGAGCACTTCCTGCACAACTATCAGGGCGCGGTGCTTGCCGTCACGCATGATCGCTACTTCCTGGATAACGTTGCCGAGTGGATCTGCGAGGTCGACCGCGGCCACCTTTATCCCTACAAGGGCAACTACTCCACGTATCTGGAGACCAAGGCCGCGCGTATCGAGGCGCAGGGCAACCGCGACGCCAAGCTCGCCAAGCGCATGGAGGCCGAGCTCGAGTGGGTGCGCAGTTCGCCCAAGGCTCGCCAGGCCAAGAATAAGGCTCGTCTGGCTCGCTACGAGGAGATGGAGGCCGAGGCCCGCGCAAGCCAGAAGCTCGACTGGACCGACATCCGCATCCCCGTGGGACCGCGTCTGGGCAACAAGGTGCTCGAGGCCCATCATCTGCACAAGGAGTTCAATGGCCGCGTGCTCATCGATGACCTTTCGTTCACCCTGCCGCGCAACGGCATCGTGGGCGTCATCGGCCCCAACGGTGTCGGTAAGACCACGCTGTTCAAGACGATTGTGGGTCTGGAGCCGCTGACTTCGGGCGAGCTCGAGGTGGGCGAGACCGTCAAGATTTCTTACGTCGACCAGAACCGTTCCGGCATCGACCCCGATAAGAACCTATGGGAGGTCGTCTCGGACGGCCTGGACCACATGATGGTCGGCGAGACCGAGGTTCCGAGCCGCGCTTATGTGGCGAGCTTTGGCTTTAAGGGCTCCGACCAGCAAAAGCGCGCTGGCGTACTTTCCGGTGGCGAGCGCAACCGTCTGAACCTGGCGCTTACGCTCAAGCAGGGCGGCAACCTGCTGCTCCTCGACGAGCCCACGAACGACCTCGACGTCGAGACGCTGTCCTCGCTCGAAGCGGCGCTGCTCGAGTTCCCGGGCTGCTCGGTGGTCATTAGCCACGACCGTATGTTCCTGGACCGCGTCGCCACGCACATTCTGGCGTGGGAGGGCACCGACGAGAATCCGGGCAACTGGTATTGGTTCGAGGGCAACTTCGAGGCCTATCAGGCCAACCGCATCGAGCGCCTGGGCGAGGACGCAGCCCAGCCGCATCGTATCCACCGCAAGCTCACGCGTGACTAGTAGCAAGTAGAAAGGCCGCCAGCAAGGGCGGCCTTTCTTGTAGCAATTGCACTGCAGCTATGCCCTGACTGCCGGTTTGATTCATAATCAAAGTCATCTCTTTGGGATTAAAGCCCGTTTTTGCTATGAGTGATTTTCTAATTCCGTTTAAAACGTAAAGATGTATTGGGTTACAAGGACATAAGCAAATCGAATTGAAATATAACCAGTGCTGTAACGTTACAAAAAAGGTTATAGAATGGGAGTATCTTATAAGTCGCTCCTCTAGAAAGAAGAACATATGCTTTCGCGTCGTCGTTTTCTGCAGCTTGTCGCGTCTTCAATTGTCGCCTTAGCCGCACGTCCGAAAGAGGTTTTTGCTTCGACGGGCAATATTGATGGTGAGCAGATACAATTTACTTCAGAAATTGCGCAAGAGCTTGCCGATAAATATATAAAGGGACTCCTCGGCTCTTCGTATACGCCTTCTGACCCTATTCCTTTTGTAGACGTTGATGGGTCCCCGCTTGGCTACATTGTTCCGGTTGTGACATTCAATAGAGCCGCGGGCTATTTGGTTTTAGATGCTTCAGATGATGAAATACTTACGGGATATCGTTTTGGAGACGGCTTAGTCAGCCCTATGGATCGGGGAGGAGATCTTGGTGTTGAGTCTTATTCTTTCAATAACCCAGTCGTAATGATCAATCCATTCGAATTCGGTGTGCAATCTTTGGACGGTTCAATAACAACAAATTGCGGAAGAACAATCCCGGCTGTTTCCATAGAAGGACGGCCTGTCGTTTTATCGAATAAACCTTCAAGCTGGAACGATGTCGTAATTTACGCAACTCAAATGCAGGATTACACAGTATCTGGATTTCGTTCCATTTCTCAGTTTATGTCATATGATGAAAGCGAGATTAAGAGGCTTACTGCCCACTATGCTTGTATGGTGACAGCTTTTTCGAACGTTGCGGAACTGTATGGCATTGCCAATTTATATAGCGACCCTTCGCAATATATGCAGATATGGAATTACACCAATACCCATGCTCTTTCCGATGAAGAACAGACTGTTCCCGGCGTTGTTTTGGGCGGAACGCCGATATCAACCTGTGCAACGGGGTTTACAAATTACTGCGCAAGCAGAGGAAGTACTCTTATCGCCCGCACTGTCTCCTCTCCGGCTATCGCGAGCATTCAAAATGAGATTAACTCTAATAGACCGAATGTTTTACATGCGAGTTTGTACAACGGATCAGCCCATTCTGTAACAGCGGAGGCTTACGCCACACTTACTGGTAAGAAAACTGGAGAGACAAGGCAGATGATTGGCATAGCGGACGGCTGGAATTCATCTTTATCCTTCCTGAAGTATGATCAGAGCTATTATGCGTGGACTTATGGAACGACTTTTTCGAAGTAGGGCGATTCGTCTAGCTCTGTCTTTGGTGCTGATGGCTTCATTGGTGGGCTGTTCAACAAAGGAAGAGATATCGCGCGGAGGTTCCGGAGAAGTGACTGCGACAGACTCAGGTTCATTAGAAATAGCTGGCGGGCATGCCGATGTGATGTTACAAGGAAAAGGCGTGCTTAGGTCGATTGATGCTGAAGACGCTGTCTGCTCAATAGAGGATTTGAAGACAGGTGAAACTGCATCGTACCGAGTTTCAGATAATGCTGCGAATATGATTGAGTCGATACCGACTGGAGCGCAGGTTTCTTTTAGATACTTTGCTCCGCAACTTGAGGATGAGCTTGCTTCTCTGGTGTCTATATGCGCCGATGACAACTAAAAGGCCTGAATTCAAACGGCCTCGGATGGTCAATTGGCTATCCGAGGCCGTTTTTTACTCGACCGGGGCTTCGACCTTGTCGATGGCCCAGGTGGCTCCGAGGCCGCCGGTGGTGTTGCGGCGAATGCGCACGATAACCTCGCGGCGCTCGCCGGCCTGCGTGTAGCGCAGCGGGAAGCTCGCTCGGTTGCGTGCGACGTCGATGGTGCTGAGCTCGCGGGCGATCCAGTAGTACTCGCCGACGATACCGAGGGTATCGGCGCCGTAGGGGAGATAGGTCGACAGCTGGTGCAGCAACGGACCGGGGCAGAAGACCTCAGTTGCGAAATCGACAGGGAAGTCCTCGGGGATGGTCGGTGCTGAAGGAACGGCAGAAGGTGCCGCCGCCGGTGCGGGGGCCTGCTCATTGACGGGCGTCGCTTCGGGCGCGGACGCGGGTTCGGCAGCGGACACGGATTCGGGGTCCGCATTCGGCATCGCTGCGGAATCTGTGCGCTCGACGGTAGCGGGTGCGTCTGCGGTCACGGTATCGATCTCGACTTGCGGAGCGTTCTCATGCTCGACGCTCGGCTTTGTCTCGACCGGCGTGGAAGCCATGGTGGTGATGCCGGCGTTGGCGTTCTCGGGGTCATAGACAACCGTGAGCGAGATGGCGGGCTGCGGCGTCTCGGGTTCCGGCGTCGCCTCGGTAGCGTCTTGATTCGCGGGCTCGTCGGACTGGTCGTCCTCGGCGTTGTCGTCAAAGACATCGCTGTTTTGGAACACGGGCGTCTCGGGTTGGTCGGCGGTTTCTTCGGCTTTCGACTTGGGAACCTCGTTGAGCTCAACGGCGGCTTCCTGCTCAGCCATGACTTCGGGCTCGGTCGTGGCAGCGATTTCAGTTTCGACCTCTGCCGTTACTTCAGCAGTGACTTCAGCCTCTACCTCGGGCTCCGGCACGGCTTCGGCCACGGGCTCGGGACGCTTAACGTGCTTGGGGCGCACGGCTTTGAGGTCCTTCTCGCCGCGCTTCTTCTTTTTGTACGACTGCTTGGCTCCCTTGGCTGCCTTGGGCTTGTCCTCGCCCTTGCCAAGGGCGGCATCCCAGGCATCGTTGGCGATGACGGTGGCATACAGACGACCGCCCTTAAAGACGGTCAGCTTAATGCAGTCGTCAAGCTCCTCGAGCAACTCGCGCGTGGACTCAAAGCCCAGGTCGTAGGCCGTCATATCGCCCGCGGCGAGTGCCTCCTCGACCTGCGTCATAAACGTTTGCTTGCCGCATCCAATCGCATCGCGTAGCAGGCGATACAGATAGATGTGGTTGCCCAGCGAAAGCGTGGGCTTAACTATTGTCTTGCTCATGGCAAATCTCCTCTTTACACACCAAAGCATCTTACCATCGCGCAGGGCTTGCCACCTCGGCGCCCAAAGCAAACGGGCGCGACCGTTGCCGGTTCGCGCCCGTTATGCAGGTCGGTTCTCTATGAGAGGCAAACGTGCTTAGTTGCCCGATGTCGTGCCTTGGCTCGAGCTGTCGGATGCCGTGCCGGATGCGGTTCCGCTCGAGCTGTTGGTGTTGCTGTTGTCGGTTGAGCCCGTGCTCGATGCATTGCCGCTCGTCTGGTCACCCGTGCTCGGCTGAGAGCCGTCGGTCGTTTGGCTGGAGTCGGTCGTTCCGGATTGTGTACCGCCGCTGTTCGAAGAGGAATCGGTGTCTTGCGACTGATCAGGGGTGGTCGAGGAAGAATCGGTGGGTGCGGAGTTGGCCTGTGAGTCGTTCTGCTGGCTTTGCGATTGACCGGCGCTGTCCGCGTCTTGCTCGGTCGTGCGCGACGATAGAATTGGCTCGGGGCGCTCACCCAGACCCTCACCGGCAGTGGTGATAAGGATGGCGCCGGCGCAGGCGATGACTGCGACGATGGCGATGGCGATCGAGAAGACGATGACCTTCTTTTGCGTCTGGCTGCGCTCTGCTGCCGCCTTGGCGCGCAGGCTGTTGGGGGCGACGCGCGCCGTGGTCGCGCGCCCCGCAATCTGGCGCATCTCCTGCGTAGTCGCGGCTCCGCCCAGGTGCTCCTCGGCATTAAATTCAACGGGCTCATAAGCACCGGCGGGGTAGTCGTCGGCGGCGTGCGTACCTTTGAGGGCTTCGGCGCTGGCAGAGATAAAGTGGCGGTAGACCTGCGAGGACACAACGGTGATGACCGAGCTCACGGCGGCACCAATTACTGAACCAGCGATGCCGATCTTGGAAGCAAGCGCGACGCTCGTGGCAGCAGCTGCGGCGCCGGCGATGATTTGGGGAATGGAAATGTCGTCGAACAGGCCCTTTTTGGGCGCGATGGCCATGGTTTGTCCGATGGAATGGTTCTCGTGCACGCCGTTGTTGAGCGCGGCCGGTGTCATGACGCGCGTGCGCGGCGCGTCGGTGTACTTGGTTGTCATACGGGGTCCTCCCGGTGTAAATCTGCTTCGTTTCGTGTAGCCATCAGGGTACCCACCAGATGTGAATCGTACGTGACATTTAACAGATACCATCAACTCATCAAGGGGGCTCGCTGTCTTTGGTGTAATAGCTTGATGCTAAACTGGATTTATGATTGCGAGGTGGTTTACGTGATGTACCCGTGTATGACATTCGAAGATGGTACCGAGGTCATTCACTCTGACTTGATTACCGATGGCGATACCGAAAAGGTTTTCGTGCATTTTGAACGACCGACGGCAGAGGGCTTTGACTCCGCTCGTTGTGAGCTGCCTTCCTGTTCGTGGACTGACTGGGAAGGGCATTTTACTCAGAGTGAAAAACGAGCTTTCGAAGAGTATCTGAGCAAATAAATTAGATTAGTTCGAGTTTAGTTCGAATAAAGAAGCTGAATGCGATGACCTAAAGCGTATGCATTTTTAGTATTAAATGCGTATGAAATGGAGGATGTGAATGGATGAGCTAATAGACTTTAAAAAACGATTTCTCAAGAATGGCGAGCTGGTTTCAATTCCAAAAAAGGAAAGCTATAAAAGAATCATGCTGCTATGGGCCGTCTCTTTCTTTGAATTAAATACAAGTTATACGGAGCTTCAGGTTAATCGTGTGCTGTCACAGCTCTATCCTGATTATGCCGTGTTGAGGCGGTACTTGGTTGATTATGGATTCCTATTAAGGGATGAACGAGGCCTGAAATACGAGGTTAATCGTGATGTTCACGGTATTGAGAGCTAGCCGTCCGGTTCGGGTCCTATATATTGCTAGAGGGATAAGCGAAATAGGCAATTGGTGTGCGAATATTGCTTTGCCAATGCTGATTTACGAGGTAACTCACGATGTTTCTGCAACTGCTTTGATGGTCTGCTGCAGATTTGCCCCCTCTCTGTTTTCAGTTGCGCTCGCGCAGCTGCCTCAGAAGATGGGTATCGGGACACTGCAGGCCATGAGATTGGCAGACTTAATTCGCGCGGGATTATTCGTTTGCTATATTTTTGTTGATAGTAAATGGAGCATGTTTGCTATTACGTGCGCGGTATCGCTTTGCCGAACGGTAGAAATGCCCTGCTTTTACTCGTTGTTAAGAGCCAATACGAATAGTATCAATCGCGACGTAATTAATAATTCGTTTGGGTTCCTGCAGAATTTGATGATGGTTCTGGGGCCAGTTGCCGGCGGTTTTGTTGTCGCTCAATTTGGGGCGGAGGCTGTTCTTGCATTAGACGCGCTTTCTTTTGCCGCGTCGTTCTGGTTGCTGCGAGATGTTCCGTCGGTTATCGAGGTTAATGATAAAGAGGGAATAAGCAAAAATGAAAAAAACAGGACTGCATTTAGTGATCTTAGCGCGAAGCACTTGGCAATTGGTTTCCTATTAATCGATATTTCTAGTGGCGTGGCATTCGGCTCTCTGAATTCTCTTTTGCCAGCTATAGCGCAATTGCAATTTGACTCGTCATCGATACAATACGGATTCCTTCAGAGTAGTCTTACAATCGGACTGTTGTTCGGAAATACAATATATGGTCGTTTAATCAGTGGTTCCGATTGCGTTAAATCATATTGTTTTGTGACGTATCTTGCGCTCGGTGCGTATCTGGCGTTTGGCTATCGCTATGCGTCTGGGATATCGTTTATTTTCCTTTTTATCGTCGGTGCCGGAAACGCCATTCAAGATGTGCTTCTCATAACATCGCTGCAGGATTTGGCGAGAGACGGATCTGAATCGATAAGCCTGTTTTCAATTAGGGAGTCTTTGCAATCGGTTGCTGTTGTTATTTCAACACTTCTTGTTTCGCTGTTCACGAGCATCGCGATGTTCTCAATTCTCGTTACAGGACTTGGCGTATTTTCAATTATGATGGTAGTTGTGTTTCAATTGAATTATTTGCGAAAGATGTGACGTTGATATGCCTAAAACGCTTTTAGTATTTCCCCCAGGATGGAGTCCAGTGGGGCCGTATCTTGCCTTGCCTGTTTTGAAGTCATATCTTCAAGAGGTTGAACAATACAAAGTTGACATTGTTGACTTAAACGTGGAATTTTACGATGACCTCCTATCTTTTAGACATGTCGAAGAGTGCTGTAAAAGGTATCGGGAATCAAAGGATTCGTTTAGTTCGAATGTTCAATTAACAATCGAGTTGATACAAAAGTCGGCACTTAATGTTGACGAGGCAAAAGATATTTTCAGATCGAAGAGATACTTTAATCTAAAAGAAAGACAATATGCTGAAAACATTTTTAGAAATGCACTCTATATCATAAATCACGTCTCATATGGAGTTAAATACACGTTCAACTCCATAGATCTGCCCTATGATTATTATTCGACACCAGAAATAATGAAATCGCTTGCGGATACCTTGCATAATCCGTTTATTTCCTTCTATGAAACCGCCTTTCTTAAGCGTATTCAGAGGGAAAAAATCGAGTTTATTGGGATTTCGGTGAGCGGCTGTTTCCAATTGATTTCTGCAGTTACGTTAGCGAAACTGATTAAAGAAGAATGTCCATCTGTTAAACACGTCTCATTGGGCGGCAATTACATTACTCGTTTAGCAGATGACTGCATGAAAGAATGGCATCCCTTTTTTGAATACATTGATTCGATAATGATGTATGACGGCGAAGAGCCGCTTGCACGTCTTCTTGAGGCTCTTGACTCTGGTGATGACAATCTCGACTGTGTTCCAAACCTTTGCCATGCTAAAGGTGGAAAGATATATAAAAACCATCGGATTGAGCAAACATTTATCAACGATACAGTTCCCGATTTCGATGGCTTCGCCCTTTCTAAATACTTTATGCCTGAGCTAATATTGCCGGTTTATTCCTCTAGGCAGTGTTTTAATCATTGCGCCTTCTGCACCATTCCCGGTGCTACCGGTGGTTGTTACCGAAAGATGCCTATATCGAGAGTATTTGAAATAATGTGTCGGTTAAATGAAAAATACGGCACGAGAGTTTTCTCTTTTGTGGATGAAACATTCGAAGGCAAAAGAATGGAGCAACTCGCGGATGAAATAAACGCATCGGGAAAAACGTTTTTCTGGCATGGAGAAACGAGGTTCTCTCCAACCCTAAGTACAGACGTTTTTAACAAGATATACCAAAGTGGATGTAGGCAGATTCAGTTTGGCCTCGAGTCATACAACCAAAGAGTTCTTGATCTAATGAAGAAGAACACGAGAGTTGATTGGATTGATCGCAATATCCATGATTGTCTCAATGCGGGTATTCCTGTCCATCTATTTTTTATGATTGGCTTTCCGACCGAAACTAAAGAAGAGGCTCTGAACACCTTAGCTTATACAGAGAATGTTTTGAATTATTCAAAACAGGTATGTGGTGTTCCATATTCCACGAGAGGATTTACGAATTTTGGTCTCGTTATGGGGTCGGATGTTTGGAATCATCCCGATAAGTATGGTGTCTCTGTAATGCCGAAGTCCCAATATGAGGATTTGCGCCTCGAAGTGGATTATGTTTCAGGCACTGGTTTAACTTTAAATGAAGCAAAATCCTTATCTGATGAGCATCATATTGATTTTTATATGCAAGAGGTCATAAACGGTAGCGACACAATTGACTTGCCCCAGCGGCTTCATATTTCAGAGGTGACCTGGATCCTAGATTCTATTCACGCTGTCAGGTATAAGGGACATTTGACCAAAGTAAAGCGACGGCTAACTAGTCTAAATCCAGCTGATCGAATCTGGCTGGATTCCAAGACCTCTGTCGTGCTCGTTGAGCCATTTGCCTACTTCTATAATTCTGAATACCATCATGTCTATGCTGTTTCCCAGCTGGTATACCTTAAGTTGGCCCGTTTATTGGAGGCCGATTGTAGCATTTCTCTTATTCTTGATCAGGGCGACCTCGAGCTGACAAGGGCGATAGAAGAACTGTTGCATTATGGATTGCTGAATACAAATATCGATGCCGATTATGTAATGCACGATAATGGTTTTCAATTGGTTAAAAGTTCGTTTGTTAAAGAAGTCGGACGCTCAAAAGAGGGGTTAAGAGTACTGCTGAGTTGTGCCACCCATAGAATGTGTGCGGTTAATGATTTTTCGTTCGCTTTGCTTTCGTTGTTTGAAAAGCCGATTACTAAGAACGAGGTGCGCGACATTTTGAAAAAAGAGGGACTATCGGCAAACGAGGAGCAATTAAACAAGTTGGTTGATAATTGCATGAAAGCAGATATACTACAATTGATTAGATAGAGGAGGTTTCTACATGGACGTTATTAACAAAGATCTCTTGGAGCAACTGAAAGAGTCTCAGGAAGAGGGCGTCGTGGTAGAAGTGTTCGACTTTGAGGACTACATGGATAAATTCTGCCATTAGTTTCGGAATTTACTTGCCTCGCTTAAAGGAGAAGTCGATTATCGATTTCTCCTTTTTTAATTAAAGATATTTTTGGAATACATGCTCTTAGCACAGGTTGGCGTCTCAGTAAACTGGGAGGTTGCTTTGGCTAGTTAGAGATATGTGAACGTCCGTTAGACTGAATCTCAGGGTAGAAGGGGCCTCCAGTGTCCAGATCAACAAGGCAATGCTGCGTTTCGGCTAATAAGAACGATGGCTTTTTGCGTGTGGCGGCGGCGTCGCCGCAGATTCGCGTGGCCGATGTCGAGGGCAATGCCGAGGTTGCGCTGGCGGCTGTTCGCGATGCTGCCGGGCGCGGCGTTCGCGCTCTGGTTTTGCCCGAGCTTAATCTGACTGGCTATACCGCGGCTGATCTGTTCCATAACCGCACATTACTGCATGCCTGCGAGACCGCACTGGCACATATTCTCGATGAAACTCGCGAGCTGCCGATTGTCTTTACCGTCGGTCTTCCCGTTGCGGTTGCCGAGAATATCTACAACTGTGCCGCCGTGTGCTGCGCGGGCGAGCTTTTGGGCCTCACGGCCAAGAAGTATCTGCCCAACTATGGCGAGTTCTATGAGCGCCGTTGGTTTGCTCCGGCGCCTGCGGATTCCGTGTGGGTTGAATTTGCCGGTCAGGGTCCGGTCCCGCTGGGTTCGGGGCTTGTCTACCGTTGCTGTGATGAGGGCGCCGAGGACCTGGTGCTGGGCGTTGAGGTCTGTGAGGACCTGTGGGTGCCGGCGCCCCCTTCGACCGAGATGGCGCTTGCCGGTGCGACGGTGATTCTCAACCCGTCGGCCTCGGACGAGATTATCGGTAAGGCAGATTACCGCCGCAGTCTCATCTCCAATCAGAGTGCGCGCCTGTACTGTGCCTATGCCTACGCGGATGCGAGTGAGGGCGAGTCCACGACCGACATGGTCTTTGCGGGCGAGAACCTTGTCTACGAAAACGGCTCCAAGCTCACCGCGACCAAACTGCTTACCTGCGATATGGCCATCGTCGACGTTGACCTTGACCGTCTGGTTGCCGAGCGCCGTCGCTCGACGACGTGGACGCGCGCGGACGATGCGCCGGAGGCCACGACCGTTGAGTTTTCGTTTGAGGGCGTGTTGGCCGAAGAGCCTGTCCTGCGCGATGCACTCGGCATCGACCGTGTCTTCCCCCGCGCACCCTTTGTTCCGGCCGACCATGGTGACCTGGCCGAGCGTTGCGAGACCATCCTCGACCTGCAGACCGCGGGCCTCAAGACCCGTCTTGCCCATACGGGTACCAAGGCGGCTGTCATCGGTCTTTCAGGCGGTCTGGACTCCACGCTGGCGCTGCTTGTGACCGTGCGTGCCTTCGATGCGCTGGGGCTGCCGCGCACGGGTATCACGGCGGTTTCCATGCCTGGCTTTGGCACGACGCATCGCACTAAGTCCAACGCCGAGTCGCTCGCTCGCGACCTGGGCGTGAGCTTCCGCGAGGTTTCGATCCACGCGGCTGTGGAGCAGCACTTCAAGGACATTGAGCACGATCCGACCGTGCAGGACGTGACCTACGAGAACAGCCAGGCCCGCGAGCGTACGCAGATTCTGATGGATCTGGCCAACCAGGCTGGCGGTTTTGTCATCGGCACGGGCGACCTGTCGGAGCTGGCGCTCGGCTGGGCTACCTATAACGGCGACCACATGAGCATGTACGCCGTCAACGCGAGCGTGCCCAAGACGCTTGTGCGCCATCTGGTGCGCTATGCGGCCGATGTCTTTGGCGGGCGTATTGCCGAGGTCTTGCTCGATATCCTCGATACGCCGGTGTCCCCCGAGCTCCTGCCGCCCACGGGCGACGGCGAGATTGCGCAGAAGACTGAGGACCTGGTGGGCCCGTACGAGCTGCACGACTACTTCCTCTACTACCTGCTGCGTTTTGGCTTTGAGCCGGGCAAGATCTACCGCATGGCGCTCAAGAGCTTCGAGGGCGTCTACGACGTCAAGACCATTCACACGTGGCTACGCACGTTCTACCGTCGCTTCTTTGCCCAGCAGTTTAAGCGCAGCTGCCTGCCCGATGGCCCCAAGGTGGGCTCGGTCACGCTCAGCCCGCGCGGCGATTGGCGCATGCCGAGTGACGCCAGCTCGCGCCTGTGGCTCGCCCAGATTGACGCGCTCAATCCGATTGACTAAGGTTGGCTAAATTGAACCAATACGGAGGCTGCAAGCGTTACACTTTTGCAATCTGATGGCCCGTGTCGCGCGGCGCTCTTGTCGGAGCGCCGCTTTTTTATATCGAAAGGTGGCACCATGCAGGCATCGCAGCGTCTCGACCGCTTTGGCGCGGAGGTATTTGCCTCGCTCAACAACAAACTTCTCGCGCTGAAGGCCCAGGGCAAGACCATCTACAACATGAGCGTGGGTACGCCCGATTTTAAGCCGTACGACCACGTGGTCGAGGCACTCACGCAGGCGGCCCAGGACCCCGAGATGTGGAAGTACGCCCTACGCGACCTGCCCGAGCTTAAGCAGGCCGTGTGCGATTACTACGAGCGTCGCTTTGGCGTGGCGGGCATCACACCGTCCATGGTGCAGTCGTGCAACGGCACGCAGGAGGGCGTGGGGCATTTGGGCCTGGCCCTGCTCGACCCGGGCGACACCATCCTGGTGCCCGATCCGTGCTACCCGGTCTTTGAGGCGGGCGCCAAGATCGCCGATGCCAAGCTCGAGTACTATCCTCTGGTTGCCGAACACAATTACCTGCCCTATGTGGCAGGCATCGATCCCGAGGTGGCCGATCGTGCCAAGTATATGATCGTGTCGCTGCCCGCTAACCCGGTGGGCTCGGTGGGTTCGCCCGAGGTCTACGAGGAGATCATCGCCTTTGCCCGTGAGCACGACCTGCTGATCGTCCATGACAACGCGTACTCCGACATCGTGTTTGACGGCGAGCCGGGCGGCAGCTTTTTGCAGTATCCTGGCGCGCTCGAGGTGGGCGTGGAGTTCTTCTCGCTCTCCAAGTCGTTTAACGTCACCGGTGCGCGTATCGGCTTTTTGGTTGGCCGCGAGGACGTGGTCTCGGCCTTTGCCAAGCTGCGCAGCCAGATCGACTTTGGCATGTTCTTCCCGATCCAAAAGGCTGCCATCGCCTGTCTGAACGGTCCGCGCGATGAGGTCGAGGCGCAGCGCCTGAAGTACCAGGAGCGCCGCGATGCCCTGTGCGACGGTCTGGAGGGCCTGGGTTGGGAGCGCCCCAATGCGCATGGTTCCATGTTTGTGTGGGCCAAGCTTCCCGGCGGCCGCACCGATTCGATGGCGTTTTGCGAGGAGCTCATGGAGAAGGCCGGCGTTGTGGTGACGCCGGGCGCGAGCTTTGGTCCTTCGGGCGAGGGACACGTGCGCATGGCGCTGGTCTTGCCGCCCGACCAGATTGCTTTGGCTGTCGAGGCCATTCGCGAGGCGGGCCTGTATTAGAAAGGTATTTCGGCTCGTCAATAGCTCGAAACCGATTTCGTGCAGTTATTTTACGATTTCTGCAAACAATTTCGGTAAACGGTCGATTTTTGGCTGCGAATAGGAGCATAATCAAAGTCCCGATTGGATGTATTGGGATTACGGCAAGCCGCTCGGGTCGTTCCCGGGCGGCTTGCTTGTGGAGAGAGATGGGAGTTTCTAATGGTTAACGAGAAGAAGGTCGCTATTGTCGGCTGCGGTTTCGTCGGTTCGTCTTCGGCGTTCGCGCTGATGCAGAGTGGTCTGTTCTCCGAGATGGTCCTCATCGACGTGGACAAGAACCGCGCCGAGGGTGAGGCCCTGGATATCGCGCACGGCATGACGTTTGCCGAGCCGATGAAGATCTACGCCGGCGATTATTCCGATGTCGCCGACGCCGCCATGATCGTCGTCACCGCTGGTGCTGCCCAGAAGCCCGGTGAGACTCGCCTGGACCTGGTCAACAAGAACGTCAGCATCTTTAAGTCCATTATCCCCGAGATTAAGAAGTCCGGCTTCGACGGCATTCTGCTCATCGTCTCCAACCCGGTCGATGTTCTGACCTACGCCGCCATCAAGATGTCCGGCCTGCCCGAGGGCCACGTCATCGGTTCCGGTACCGTGCTCGACACCGGCCGTCTGCAGCAGATGCTTGGTGCCCATGTCGAGGTCGACCCGCGCGATGTCCAGGCCTATGTCATGGGTGAGCACGGCGATTCCGAGTTTGTCGCTTGGTCCAGCGCTCAGGTTGCCGGCGTTCCGCTGAACACCTTCTGCGAGCTTCACGGTCATCTGGAGCATGAGGCTGCCGAGAAGCGCATCGCCGAGGACGTCAAGAACTCTGCCTACACCATCATCGAGAAGAAGCACGCCACCTACTACGGCGTCGCCATGGCCGTCAAGCGCATCTGCACTGCCGTCATGCGCGATGAGCAGACCGTTCTGCCTGTCTCCTCGCTTATGGTGGGCGAGTACGGCCTGTCCGATCTTGCCATCTCCATGCCGACCGTCGTTGGCCGCGACGGCGTTGTCTGCCGCGTCCCCGTGCCGCTGAACGATGACGAGCAGCACGAGCTCACCGCCTCCGCCAAGGCCCTCAAGGACATCATCGACAGCGTCGACTTCTCCTGCTAAATCAAGCTCGCTAAAGCGAAAAGCTACAATGAAGGCGTCCGAGCCCACACGGCCCGGGCGCCTTTTTGGTGCAAAGTAACCTGACCCCAATGCACCATAGTTGACGGGAGGGCCATGTCGGATTCGCCTAATTTTTTGACCTATGCCCAGACGGCGTTTGACCCGTTTGAGGAACGGCCGTTCTGCGCGGTGGATAGCCTGGTCTTTGCGTGGTTGTCCTATTTGCGTTTGCCGGGTGATATGGCGGAGCTGACGAACTGGCAGGGCCTAGACGTACGCGAGCTGCTGCGTGCCGAGTGCTACTGGGACATGATTGGCGACCTGTGGGACCCAGAGGGGAGCAGGGCCTTGTTGGAGGCCGTGGCAGCAAGCCCTCGCTACCGTGGCGTGCACGTTTGCGGCTATCGTGCCGTGAGCGATGTGGTGGCGACAGAGCAGTTTGCAGCCATGGCGTTCCGGTTTCCGGCGGGGTTTAGTTATCTTTCCTTCCGGGGGACCGACAGCACGATTGTGGGCTGGAAAGAGGACTTTAACATGGCATTCCGGTGTCCTGTGCCGGCCCAGGAATCCGCGGCGCGTTATGTGGACGAGGCGGCGGATGCGATTGACGGGCCGCTTTTGTGCGGAGGTCATTCCAAGGGTGGAAACCTTGCGGTGTACGGTGCGACGATGTGCTCCGATGTCGCCCGTGAGCGAATCGAACGGGTGTATTCCCATGATGGTCCGGGCTTCGTCGAGGAGTTTCTGAACGGCAACGCCTTTGCCGATCTTTCCGGTCGAATCGACAAGACGCTACCTCGGTCGTCGATCTTTGGCATGATGTTTGAGACGCAGGAGGACTATGCCATCGTTGAGAGCACCGAGTTCAGCCTGCTGCAGCACAATCCCTTTAGCTGGGTGGTTGATGGTCGCGACTTCGTGTACTGTGAGCGCCTGTCCGCCGGTGCTCGATACGTTGATGGCTCCATTCGCGAGATGCTGCTTGCAGTGGGGCCTGCCGAGCGCGAGCGTTTTGTAGATGCATTGTTCTCCGTGTTTGAGGCTACGGGTGCTGAGCGGTTTGCGGATATCGCTGGGAATCTGCGCGAGAGCCTGCCCGTGATGCTCCAGACTGCGCAAGGTTTCGACAAGGATACACGACGCTTTGTCTCGCAGACCATCGTGGCAATCCTTAAGTGCGCACTGCTGCCCAAACGACCCCAGATCGACATGTCCGCTGCCGGTAAGAGTCTGGCAGAACAGCTCGAGGCTTGGCAGTCCGAGCTCCTGCGCTAGCCATTGGTGCAAAGCAACCTGTCCCAGATGCACCAATCTTCGATGCGCTCGGGGAGGGCTCGACCGCTATACTGGTTCATGCCGAAATCGATCTAGAACGGAATGCCGTATATGAAAATCAATCACGCGATTCTGCATATCCTGGACTTTGACTCTGCCGTCAACGTCATGAGCCAGCGCGAGCTCGATATCGAGAGTCGTACCGTGCGCAACTTCGTGACCACGCATCTGCGCCGCGCACGTACCTCGGCCGACAATAAACGCGCCACGTTTGCCGAGAACTCTGCGTTTGGCGGCGAGCTCAAGGGCTATTTCTTTGGCGAGCGCGAGTTCGTGGACCTGTCGCAGCAGATTGCAGAGTTTATCTCCTCCGAGCTCACCAAAGCCGAGAAAGCCGAGTCCACCGACGTGCTCGTGGCCGATTTTGACGACGATGAGGATGCCCGCTGGTTTGCCGTGATGCTGCTGGGCTCCAAGCAGGCTTTTATGCACGAAGTGGGCCGCGAGGAGGGAGAGGTGCGCAACGACATCGCGCGCCACTACGCCATTCTGCCGAACCCCTCGCAAAAGGTGCCGAGCTATGCCATCGTGCGCGCGAGTACCATGGAGATCGGCTACGTGGACAAGAAGCGCAAGATTGCCGGCGAGGACCGTATGCTCATTCCCGACGGTCTGCTGCAGTGCGACACGGGCGTATCGGGCAAGGAGGTCATCGACACCGTGACGCGTGTGGTCGAGGAAGTCGCCGAGGAGCACGGTGCCAATACGGCCGTAGCGCTCGCTAAGGTTAAGGCTGCCGTTGCCGAGAAGGTCGAGGATGACGAGGAGCTTCCGCCTTGGGATATCGTCGATGAGGTCTTTGAGGACGAACCGGTCATCAAGGAGAGCGTACGTGCGGCGCTGACCGAAGAGAAGGTGCCCGAGCGTGTGCCCGTGGAGCGCAAGCAGGTCGAGCGTGCGGCCGTGCGCAACCACAAGATTCGTACCGACACGGGTATTGAGATCAGCTTCCCGGCCGAGATGGGCTCGAACTCCGAGTACATCGAGTTCGTCAACGAACCCAACGGCCTCATCTCCATCGAGCTCAAAAACATCGGCAGCATCGAGAATCGATAAACTGCGCCTGGACGCTGCAAAAAACAAAGGCCGAAGCTCCGATGGTGCTTCGGCCTTTTTGCATGGGATTGAATTGCGCCGCAGGCTGAGCATACGTCAGCGAAAACGCCCCTAAGCGAGCAAGGTGACGTGAAAGAGGAGGGCATTGACCTTCTGGTCATGCCCGAC
>ENA-OQKR01000231-OQKR01000231.1-human-gut-metagenome-genome-assembly--contig:-NODE-231-length-24084-cov-3.875110_pt1 | contig 24084 bp, 25 predicted proteins | sample MGYA00242803_ERZ504806 | MGnify/ENA primary metagenome ERZ504806 (study PRJEB26092, sample SAMD00036399) | human gut metagenome | host: Homo sapiens | study: EMG produced TPA metagenomics assembly of...
TGGAGCTCCGCAAAGAACGGCGCGAACAGCAACAAAAGGCATACGACGACCAACAGAAGTTCATCGCCGAAACCAAAGAATTCATCGAGCGCTTCAAGGGAACCTATTCCAAAACCCTGCAAGTGCAAAGCCGCGTAAAAATGCTGGAGAAGCTGGAACTGCTGGAAGTGGATGAAGAAGACACTTCAGCGTTACGCCTCAAATTCCCTCCTTCTCCCCGCTCAGGCAATTATCCCGTCATCATGGAGGGAGTAGGGAAAAGTTACGGTGACCATGTGGTCTTCAAGAATGCCAACCTCACCATAGAACGGGGAGACAAGGTTGCTTTCGTTGGTAAGAACGGTGAAGGAAAGTCAACGTTAGTGAAGTGCATCATGAAGGAAATAGAACATGAAGGCACCCTCACGATAGGACACAACGTGCAGATTGGATATTTCGCACAAAACCAGGCCTCATTGTTGGATGAGAACCTGACCGTATTCCAGACCATCGACGATGTGGCAAAAGGGGAAATCCGCAACAAGATACGCGACCTGCTGGGTGCCTTCATGTTCGGTGGCCCCGAAGAGTCCATGAAGAAGGTCAAGGTGCTTTCCGGTGGAGAGCGCACGCGCCTCGCCATGATAAAGCTTTTGCTCGAACCGGTGAATCTGCTGATACTGGACGAACCGACCAACCATCTGGACATGAAAACCAAAGATATCCTGAAGCAAGCGTTACTGGATTTTGACGGTACCCTTATCCTCGTCAGCCACGACCGTGACTTCCTGGACGGACTGGTAAGCAAGGTATATGAATTCGGCAACAAACAAGTGAAAGAGCACTTGAGCGGCATCTACGAATTCCTTGAAAAGAAGAAAATGGACTCCCTCCGCGAACTGGAACGATAAGCATCTGCTAAACCCGGCGTCCGAACAAATGGCCGATACATATTGTTTTCATTTTACTAAACACTTAACTAAGAGATATTAAAATGAAACAATATGATGCCATCATAATAGGATTCGGCAAGGGCGGCAAGTTATTGGCCGCCGAACTGGCCGAACGGAATTGGAAAGTAGCCATCGTGGAACGTTCCCCTCAGATGTACGGAGGAACATATGTAAACGTAGGATGTATCCCTACCAAAGCTCTGATTCACGAATCGGAATATGCGGAAAAAAGATACTATGACGATTATAAGAACCAGTCCAAACTGTATGCACTTGCCGTGGCGCGGAAAGACAAGCTTGTATCCTTCCTGCGTGAGAAAAATTATGAAAATGTAAAAAACAAGCCTAATATAACCCTCTATGACGGAACTGCTTCTTTCTTGTCCGAAAATACAATCCGTATAGTCTCCGGCAAGGACGAAACGATTCTTGAGGGAAAAGAGATATTCATCAACACCGGGTCCACCCCTATCCTGCCTGCCATCGACGGACTCAAGGAGAGCAAGTACGTATATACCAGTGAGACCTTGCTGCAATCGAACAAACTGCCCGCACACCTGCTCGTCATCGGCGGCGGTGCTGTCGGATTGGAGTTTGCCACTATGTATGCAGGCTTTGGAAGCCATGTCACACTGCTGGAAGCGGGAAACCGCTTTCTGCCTAAAGTGGACCGCGACATTGCCGCCTCCATGCTGGAAGCATTGAACCGAAAGCGTATCAATGTCCGGTTGAACGCCCGTGTCCAATCCGTGTACGACACAGCCGAAGGAATAACTCTGACCTATACGGACAGTGCAAACGGCACTCCCTACTACCTGAAAGGAGATGCCTTGCTGGTAGCCATCGGCCGCAAGCCTATGACTGCAGAGCTGAATCTGGAAAAAGCGGGTATACAAACAGACAAGCGGGGAGCCATCGTTGTCGACAACCAATTACGGACTACAGCCCCACACGTATGGGCCCTGGGGGACGTAAAAGGAGACGAACAGTTCGACAACTTGTCCATCGATGATTTCCGTATCATCCGTAATCAACTCTTTGAAAACAAAAAAAGGAGTACAAAAGACCAGTATCCAATCCCCTTTGCCATTTTCACCGACCCACCGCTGGCACATATAGGACTGACGGAAGAGGAAGCGATGAAGAACGGTTATTCCATACATGTGGCACGTATCCCTGCTGCCATGATTCCACGTGCCCGTACGCTACACAGCATAGACGGTATGCTCAAAGCTATTGTAGACATCCATACCGGACGGATTCTGGGTTGTACCCTACTTTGTGCCGATGCACCAGAAGTAATCAATACCGTAGCATCAATCATGAAAACGGGACAGCGTTACCATTTCCTGCGGGACTTCATTTTCACCCACCCCAGCATGAATGAGGGATTGAATATGTTATTCAAACCTTTTTAGCATTTTCTATTTGGTAATTAAGTCCTTAACCTCTATCTTTGCATCCGTCCAAAGATAGAGGAATGAAAAAGAAACAGTACATAACCTATATTCTTTTTTTCATCAGCTTGATAATGCTGGTGATACCCGTCATTCCCCACCATCATCATGCCGACGGAATGATATGCATGAAGAATGATATCACCGCCGATTGCTGCGGACACCGTCATAGCCCGGGCAACGAGCACTGCTGTTGCGACACGGGATGCATGACAACCCACTTTGTACAACAGACGCCCAGCTCTTCCAATGATGTGTGTTCACACTCCGGATGCCTTGTGGGCAGTTACCCTACTCATTGAACCTTTTTCCAAGTTACTCATCCTACCCGAGTTTGACATAAGCAGGCAGGAGTGTATCTATCTGGAATCTCTTCATAGCACATTTATCATATGTGCTACGGGACTTCGTGCCCCTCCGTCTCTTCTTGCTTAACTGTTACCGGAACATCACCGGGACAGATTTCTATCCGGCATAAGGAACAATGCAATTTGGTTGCACGCCCTATGCCCTAACTTTGTATTCAAAATCAAAAAGTAAGAACAAATATCATCATGAAAAAAGTTATTTTCATGGGAGTCTTGGGATTATTCCTTTTAGGCTCCTGTAACAGCAAGTCCGGAGACAGCCACGAAGGACATAATCACGAAACAGAAGAGCACAATCATGACGGACATGACCACGAGGGACATGACCACGAACATGAGGGACACAACCATGAGCACGAAGAGCAGGAAAACCATGCCGGAGGAAGCGATGAAATCATCCTGCCACCAGCAAAGGCGCAAGCTGCCGGCGTAGCAGTCAGCACTGTTGAACCGGGTAGTTTCCATCAAGTCATCAAGACCAGCGGCCAGGTGATGGCAGCCCAGGGAGACGAGAGCGTAGCCGTAGCTACAGTAGCAGGCGTGGTTTCCTTCAAGGGAAAAGTTATCGAAGGAATGAGTGTCAGCAAAGGTACTCCTTTGGTGGTATTGTCATCCAAAAACATGGCCGACGGAGACCCGGTGCAGAAAGCCCGGATAGCCTACGAGGTTTCCAAAAAAGAATACGAGCGTATGAAAGCGCTTGTAGGCAACAAAATCGTATCTGAAAAGGAATTCGCGCAAGCCGAACAGATTTACGAAAATGCCCGTATCAGTTACGAGGCAGTCGCAAAGAACCATTCGGCAAGCGGCCAGGCTGTTGTTTCTCCCATCAGCGGTTATGTGAAGAATCTGTTGGTGAAAGAAGGGGACTACGTCAGCGTCGGCCAGCCGTTGGTAAGCGTCACCCAGAACCGCAAGCTTTTCCTGCGTGCGGATGTATCCGAAAAGTACTATCCTTACCTAAACAGCATCGGTTCTGCCAACTTCTGTACTCCTTATAATAATAAGGTATATACATTGAAAGAACTGGGCGGGCGCATGCTTTCTTATGGAAAGGCTTCGGGTGAGAACGGATATTATGTACCCGTAACTTTTGAATTCGACAATAAGGGAGACGTTATTCCCGGCTCGTTTGTAGAAGTATTCCTATTATCCTCACCAATGGAGAACGTGTTGTCTCTTCCTCACAGTGCGCTGACCGAGGAACAAGGCAGCTTCTTTGTCTACCTGCAACTGGATGAAGAGGGCTACAAAAAACAGCTTGTCACCCTGGGTGCCGACAATGGCGAAAGTGTACAAATCCTTTCCGGCATAAAAGCAGGCGATCGCGTCGTAACCCAAGGAGCCTATCAAGTGAAGCTGGCATCGGCAACGAATGCTATTCCGGCACATAGCCATGAACACTAATCTCATGTACAATTTGACAATTTACAAAGTACCATTTCGCTATGCAGTATAAGGGTTACGTGACGAATGGGGAGTGTAAAGTCAGATAAACAAGAAATATTAGATAAAACAGCAAGTGCGGCTGACATTGCGCAGCCCAATTGTACATTGTAAATAGTAAATAAAAAGATGTTAAACAAAATAATTGGTTTTTCTCTTCAGAACCGCATCCTGGTGCTGGTAGCATCGGTGCTGTTGCTGATTGGCGGTACTTATACCGCCATGCATACGGAAGTGGATGTGTTCCCTGACCTCAATGCGCCGACCGTGGTCATCATGACCGAAGCAAATGGTATGGCAGCAGAGGAAGTGGAACAGCTGGTCACTTTTCCCGTAGAAACGGCTGTAAACGGTGCAACGGGTGTGCGCCGTGTACGCTCTTCCTCAACGAACGGTTTTTCTGTAGTCTGGGTAGAATTCGACTGGGATACAGATATCTATCTTGCCCGGCAGATTGTCAGTGAGAAGCTGGCAGTCGTCAGCGAATCCTTACCGGCCAACGTAGGCAAGCCGACACTAGGCCCACAATCGTCCATTTTGGGCGAGATGCTGATTGTAGGTCTGACAGCAGATTCGACCTCTATGCTGGATTTGCGTACCATTGCCGACTGGACCATACGTCCCCGCCTGCTCTCTACGGGCGGTGTGGCACAAGTAGCCGTACTGGGTGGCGACATCAAGGAATATCAAGTGCAGCTGGACCCGGAACGGATGCGCCATTACGGCGTAACATTGAGCGAAGTGATGAACATCACCCGCGAAATGAACTTGAATGCCAATGGTGGAGTGCTCTATGAATATGGCAATGAATATATCGTACGCGGCGTACTTTCTACCGACAAGGTAGACCAGATAGCCAAGGCCGTGGTGCGGAGCAACGGGGTCTCCGGTGCCCCTATCCTGCTGGAAGATATTGCCGACGTTCAAGTCGGAGCCAAACTTCCTAAACTGGGTACCGCCTCGGAACGCGGTAAGCATGCCGTACTGCTGACAGTCACCAAGCAACCCGCCACAAGCACGCTGGAGCTTACAGACAAACTGGAAGCTTCCCTGCAAGACCTGCAGAAGAATTTACCGGCAGACGTAAAGGTTTCCACAGACATCTTCCGTCAAAGCCGTTTCATCGAAAGTTCCATCGGAAACGTTCAGAAGTCGTTGTTGGAGGGAGGTATTTTCGTTGTCATCGTGCTTTTCCTGTTCCTTGCCAACATACGTACCACAGTCATCTCGCTGGTGACACTGCCGTTGTCACTGATTGCCTCCATCCTTGCCCTGCACTATATGGGCTTTACGATAAATACCATGAGCCTGGGAGGTATGGCTATCGCCATCGGTTCGCTGGTAGACGATGCCATCGTGGACGTGGAGAACGTCTACAAGCGGTTGCGGGAAAACCGGCTGAAACCTGCCGGCGAGCAACTTCCTATTCTGGAAGTGGTGTTCAATGCTTCGAAAGAAGTGCGTATGCCTATCCTCAATTCAACGCTGATTATCATTGTCAGCTTCGTACCACTGTTCTTCCTTAGTGGTATGGAAGGTAGGATGCTGGTGCCACTGGGTATTGCGTTCATTGTGGCATTGGCGGCTTCAACTGTTGTGGCACTGACCGTAACGCCTGTACTTTGCTCCTATCTATTGGGAAAAGAGAAAATAAAGAAACAAAACAACGAAAACAGCGACTCTGCCGTAGCACGCAAGATGAAGCAATGGTATGGTTCTGCACTGACTTTTGTATTGGGGCATAAGAAAGGGGTACTGGGAGGTACTATCGGACTATTTGTAGTAGCGCTCGGCTGTTTCTTCACCCTGGGCCGCTCGTTCCTGCCGCCTTTCAATGAAGGTTCGTTCACCATCAATATCTCCTCGCTTCCAGGCATTTCCCTGGAAGAAAGCGACAAGATGGGGCACCGTGCCGAGGAGCTGCTGCTCTCCATCCCCGAAATACAGACCGTGGCCCGTAAAACGGGACGTGCAGAGCTGGACGAACACGCTCTGGGAGTAAACGTCTCTGAGATCGAGGCACCGTTTGAGTTGAAAGACCGCTCGCGCAGCGAGCTCGTGGCAGAAGTCCGCGAAAAACTGGGTACCATTGTAGGGGCAAACGTGGAAATAGGCCAGCCTATCAGCCACCGTATAGACGCCATGCTATCCGGTACAAAGGCGAACATCGCCATCAAACTGTTCGGCGACGACCTGAACCGCATGTTCACTCTGGGCAATGAAATCAAGAGTGCCATCCAGGGGATTCCCGGTATTGCCGACCTGAACGTGGAACAGCAGATTGAGCGTCCGCAACTTGTCATTTCACCAAACGGGAAATGCTTGCCAAATACGGCATTTCACTGCCCGAATTTTCGGAGTTTGTCAATGTCTGCCTGGCCGGTGAAGCCGTTTCCCAAGTTTACGAAAAGGGAAAGAGCTTCGACCTGACCGTACGCGTGAAAGACAACCTGCGCGACGAAATGGAAAAAATACGCAACTTGATGATTGATACGGGCGACGGACAGAAAATTCCACTGAACTATGTAGCGGAAATCCGCTCGGCCATGGGTCCGAACACCATCAGCCGCGAGAATGTAAAGCGTAAAATCGTCATCTCCGCCAACGTGGCCGACCGCGACCTGCGAAGTGTAGTCAACGATATACAAGCCCAGGTAGACGCACAAATCAAACTGCCGGAAGGATACCACATCGAATACGGCGGACAATTCGAAAGCGAGCAGGCAGCAAGCCGCACGCTGGCACTTACTTCGTTCATGTCCATCGTGGTGATATTCCTGCTCCTCTACCATGAATTCCGCAATGTGAAAGAGAGTGCCATCATCCTTATCAATCTGCCGCTGGCATTGATAGGCGGTGTATTCGCCCTGCTCATCACAACGGGAGAAGTGAGTATCCCCGCCATCATCGGTTTCATCTCACTGTTCGGTATCGCCACCCGAAACGGAATGCTGCTCATCAGCCATTACAACCACTTGCAGCAGGAAGAAGGCTATGGCGTCTACGACAGCGTTATCCGCGGTTCGCTCGACCGTCTGAATCCAATCCTGATGACCGCCCTATCCAGTGCACTGGCACTTATCCCGCTGGCTCTCAGTGGCGACCTGCCGGGCAACGAGATACAAAGCCCGATGGCAAAGGTTATCTTGGGCGGCCTTTTAACATCCACGTTCCTGAACGGTTTCATCATTCCGATTGTTTACCTGATGATGCACCGTAACCAACAACCTAAAACGTCAGACAATGAATAAAAGATTTTTCATATTCAGCGCCGCCATCCTCGCTTTTGCGGGGATGAGCGCACAAACGTCCGGCATTGATGCCGTGCTCCAGCAGATAGAGGCCAACAACAAGGAGTTGCAGGCTAACTCCCACCTCATTTCCTCACAAAAACTGGAGAACAAGACAAACAACAACCTCCCTGACCCTACACTGTCATACGCCCACCTTTGGGACTCCAAGAACAGTGACGAGACAGTCGGCGAAATGGTCATCTCGCAAAGCTTCGACTTCCCCACGCTTTACGCCACCCGAGGGAAGATGAACCGACTCAAGACAAATGCACTGGATGCACAAGCCACCGCCTTCCGCCAGCAGATATTGCTGCAAGCGAAGGAAGTATGCCTGGACATCATCATGCTGCAACGCCAGCAAGCCCTGCTCGACGAACGGTTAAAGAATGCGGAGGAGCTGTCGGCCATGTACACCCGACGTTTGGAAACGGGAGATGCCAATGCACTGGAAACCAACAAGATTAATCTGGAGTTGCTGAATGTACGCACGGAAGCCCGCATGAACCAGACGGCACTTAACAACAAACTGAAAGAGCTGCTTGTCCTCAACGGAAACCAGCCGTTCACACCGGGACGTCCCATGCCCGGTGTAACCCCTAACGCCCAGGCACTTGGACTGACAGAGTATCCGGCAGTGCCATTACCAACCGACTTCCGCCCACTGGCCGACGAACTGCTGGCTTCAGACCCCACCCTGCAATCCTTGCAAGGTGAAAGTTCTGCCGCCCGGAAACAGATTTCGGCAAGCAAGCAAGGCTGGCTGCCCAAACTGGAACTGGGTTACCGTAGAAATACCGAATCGGGGCATCCGCTGAACGGCGTAGTAGTAGGCTTCTCTTTCCCGCTTTTCGAAAACCGCAATAAGGTCAAGATAGCCAAGACACAAGCGCTCAACATTGACTACCAAAAGGAGAACGCCGCACTGCAAGCCAGCTCCGCCTTGTGGCAACTCTATGAAGAGGCCAAGAACCTGCACGCTTCCATGGAGGAATACGAGCGCACCTTCCATCAACAGCAAGACCTTTCTTTACTGAAACAAGCACTTATGGGAGGACAAATCAGTATGATTGAATACTTCGTTGAAATATCGGTTGTCTATCAAAGCAAGACAAACCTCCTGCAACTGGAAAACCAGTATCAGAAGGCAATGGCACAGATATACAAGAGCCGGTTATAATAGAAAGAGCTGTCTGCGGTTGGCAGACAGCTCTTTCTATTTCAATATATTGTAGTTATAGTTTTGTGACTTTACCCATAAACAGAATAACTCCCGTACTCTTCTCCTTTATCAGGAAGATGAAAGGACGGTCCACATAGAACGGAATTACCGTACTTGGTCCGGGAGCGGCCACGTCCATTCCTCCGACAGTTACAGCCGCAGCTTCCGTCCCCTCTTCATTCACATTCACATAAGTGAACTGTTGCAGCAAACTGATAAACAAATCCTCATCCGCCATTCCGGAAAAATCGGCCGATGGAGTAAAAGCCTCCTGCATTCCCATTGCCATCATATCGTCAATGAGTTCTTTATCATATTCCATTTCAAACCGGGGTAACTTAAGGTTCAAGGCAGAGCTTGATAAACTACTGTTCCATTCCCCCCAGCGCTCGTCATTCAGCTGCGGCAGGCACTCATCCAACGATTTTCCCTCTGCCGGCAAGAGCACCACCATACTGAAAGCCTCATTGCCGTAAGGCAACTCTGCCATTGAGAAATACTCATTCTCGGCATAGTTGAATCTCTCGTCACGAAGATTCATCATGTGTACAGTCGATTTGCTTCCGTCAGCATTCGTAAAAGCCTCTTCTGCCGTATCCGATTTTTTGAATTGATTCTTCCAAATCCCCTTGAAATAAAGCGCATTCAACAGATAAAGACGCGCCGTCTCCGGAATCTCATTCAAGACTTTGGGGATGCAATTATTCGTTTTCCCGGCACACCAGCCGTTTATAATGTCCGGAGCCTTGGGAGAGGAAAAATCCAGCTCCTGCACTTGCGCGTCATACATCTTTTTGTTTACGCTTACAAAGTCGTCATGAACACCGAACCCTTTCTTTATCCAGATGGAATTGGCAATTCCCAACTGTGTGGTATTGTCCAAATCGAGCAACGCCTCCACCAGCTTCTTATTATAGTTGTTCATTTCTTCCAACGAATAGCCCGAAAAGCCCAGGACATCTGTCATCTCAGACAGTGTGTTTCCCAACGCTCCATTGGCAATCATAGACAGACAGAGCGAAGCGCTCAAAGGAGAGATGAACAGATTGGGCTTTTCCACCTCAGTTTTACAAATCTGATTAAAGAAACGGAAAGCGAAATCCGTTCCTAAATCCGTCATCTCCTGCTCGGCACGGGTCAAGGCAATGTCTTTGCGGGGCTTGGGTTGTGGTGAAGAGTTGTCGTCACTCTGGCAGGCTGCAAGGATACAAAGTAGGCTTAAGGCAGTAATCGTTTTTTTAAGCATAAGCAAATAGTATTAGTTTTAAAACAGTTATCTATATATAGAAAATGCTTGAACAAACAAAATACTGCATTGAAGAAACAATAAAAAATAGTACATTCCTACTCTATTATTATACTGCAAAGTTCTGCATATTTTTTGCAGTCGCACTGCATATGTGTTGCAGCACCACTGCATATGTGTTGCAGTCGCGCTGCATATATATTTGCAGTGTCACTGCAACAGCTCTGCAGTGCTACTGCAAAATATATACAGCAGCCTTGCAGTAACGTGATTGATTTCACCCGGTTATTGTTGCCAATTCCAGCACCCCTTCGGCAAATATCCGCTGCGTATGCGCCATTCCTGGGGATAAAGATTATTGGCACGGTTACCTATATTCTTGACAAATCCTAGAGGTATCTGTTTGTAGGTGAGCAAAGCAATGCCGCGCGGAGCAGTCTCCGAAAAGACAACAGCCTCCTTGCGCAGATAACTGATGGCCTGCTCGCGGCCTATCTCTTCATGGGCAAAGGCATCCGGATTCAGTGCCATACTCATGGCGAGCCCGTGAGCAGGCATCCAGTCTTTCCTTTCAACTCGGCAACATCCACCCCGGCCTGCACGATACGGAGTGACGAACGCAAAGCCGACAGTTCGGAGAGATACGCTTTAGGGAAAGCGCTGACGTTGTTGCCATTGACGATAAATTCGTAATTATCCGGAACCGCAAACCACTCATGCAGTGCCGAAAGCTGTTCTTTGGAAACACCCGGAGTTTTCGCTCCTTTTCCTTGAGGTTTTCTCCTTTTTCCCAGGATTTCACCTGCCCGGCCCAGGTATTCCCATCGCTCACGCCCGGTTTGCGGAGAACTGCCAAAAAGAATCCTTCCCCCTTCGTCCGATGGGGCAGGAAACGATAGGCGGGAAAGTCCTCTCCCGACAATAGATTACCCGTAATATTCCAGTCAGCAGAGATTTCCAACGGCAATACTTCCGCCCCGAATTCATCCCGTATCCAACGGATGTTCTCTTCGTTTTCCTTTGTATTATAGGTACAAGTACTGTAGATGAGAATGCCTCCGGGCTTCAAGCAAGGCCAGATATCCGTAACGATGCGACGCTGGCGCTGCCAGCAGATTTCCACATTCTCCCCACTCCACTCACTTACCGCAACGGGGTCTTTACGGAACATCCCCTCGCCAGAGCAGGGGACATCCGTCAATATGACGTCGAAGAAGTCCGTCAAGGAGAAAAATCCGCCGGGTCATTATTAGTGACCACCACACCGGAATGCCCCCATTTCGTAAGATTCTCCGCCAATACCTGCGAGCGGTTGCGGATTACCTCATTGGCCACCAGCAAACTGCCTGCGGGCAACACGCTACGGGCATGCGTGGATTTCCCGCCGGGAGCCGCACAGAGGTCAAGCATCACCACCGGTCCTTCGCCCACATACCGCCTCAAAGCCTGCTCCACAAACATGGACGAAGCCTCCTGCACATAGTAGCAGCCTGCATGAAACAGCGGGTCGAAAGTGAATGTCAGCCGCTTGTCCAGATAGTATCCGGCAGCAGACCAGGGAACATGCTCCAAAGAGGAACGAAAAAGACTGAATGAAGATTCCGGTAATTTATCTTCATTCAGTCGGATACTGACCGGCTGCTCCCCTTCCAGGGCAGCAGCCAGCTTTTCATATTCTTCCACACCCAAGAGGGCGCGTGTATAATCGGTGAAAGATGAGGGTAACTCCATGCTTTGAACTGTTTTATGGCAGCAAAGATAGTGCAAAATACGTTTCACCAATCTACGGGGCTAAACAAAAAGCACGGTTCAATACTCTTTTTAAAAACTGAGTTTCACCCCTGCAAAATAGGAACGCGGTGCACCCGGTCCGTAGATATAACCGGAGTCACGGCTTGCCCCCTTGTCAAAATCTTTTTGATAAGAATTGAATATATTCTGTACACCGGCATTGAGCTGTAAACAGAACCCCTGGAAATCAATATCATAAGCCATCTTGGCCCCAAATTCAAAGAAGTCCGGACTCTTTACCAATACGTCTGCCTCACCGTTCACCTCCGAAAGCAAATGGGGAACGTACATCCGCCCGGTATAATTGCCGTTCAAAGCTATTGAGAAGGCTTTAACCGGCATATAGGTAGCTGTAAAGTAGCCGTAGACGTCGGGAGTACGCAGTATCTTGTCGCTGTAACGTTCTTTCTCCGACAAGTGCCCCTCATCCGCACTCCATTCTTCGGGAGAGTCATAGATACTTCGTTGAAGTGTCAACCCTGCCTGCAACTGAACCTTATCCTTATAGGCAACCTTTCCTTCCAATGTGCCGCCATACACTTTAGCTCCCGAACCATTGATGCGGGTCCGTATCAGATAAGCACTACCGTCCGGGTCTTTCACCGGAGGCGTCAAGACAAACGGGTCGGAAAGTTTCGTGTAGAAGCCTTCCACCAGTAAGTTTGCCTGGAAATCTCCGAAGTAATGATACCAGTCTACCGAAGCATTGAAGCTGCGCGAACGCTCTTCCTTCAATCCTTTGGCACGGACAATGGATACCAGTTCACCTCCCACATTACTAATATGCAAATCCTCATCGAATGCCTGCGGAGCGCGAAAGCCCTCGGCATAGCTGAAACGGATATTCACATCCTGGGTAGGATTATAACGGATATTGGCACGGGGGCTGAAAACAGCCTTGTCCATGATACTGTTTTTATCCACGCGCCCACCGATGAGGAAACTCCACTGCTCGTTTTTCCACTCATTCTGTACGTAGGCGCTTGCTATGTTCACACTTGGTGCAATGGGCGGGGGTATATTTCTCAATCAGTTGTTGCAAGCGGTCGCCCGTTGCGGCAGGGTCTTCGGCCAAGGCAGCATCGCGGTACTTCTGCGCATCCGTCGCCTTGTCGTGCAGCTTGTCATGATTGAACTCAATGCCTCCGGTCAAGTCGGCAGGCATGAACAAGCACTTGTCAAAATGATAAATATACTGGACACCCAGCACACCGGTAAAGTCCGTAGTCATCCCATAAGCGCTGTAATAACTATCGCGCACGATGTGCTGAGCCGAAGCATAGGTGCTGAACGTATGTTTCTGGTCCTTAGAGAAAGCTGTGAACTTGAGCCCACCCGTATTGATAGAGTGCTTCAGCTGTTCCACAAGTCCGGGTGCTCCGGTACCATTCAGGTCGGCATCCTCGGCTATATGGGGCGGCAAGCCGAAACCACTTCCACCACGGCGGAATTCCTCCAGATGATGGTATTCAAGGCTCAGCTTGGAATAGGCGCTTGTACGGTAGTAAGCATTCAGACCGATAGTCTGGTTCTTCAGTTTCGGCAATTCGGAGAAACCGTCTCCGTTGGAATCCCAGGCCGAACGGTGCCTATTTTGTCCATACACATAAGCCCCCATCTTATTGTCCGAAGAGACAAGGGAGAGGTTCAGGGCCGTATTATTATCGAACGAACCGGAACCGTCGAAATTGGAAATGGTATGCGAGAAAGAACCGGAATTACGGACCGGTTCCTTCGTAATGATGTTCACTGTCCCGGCAATGGCTGAAGAACCGAACAAGGCGGAACCACCTCCGCGCACCACTTCTACACGCTCTATCATATTGGCTGGAATCTGCTCCAGTCCATACACACCCGCCAAAGAGGAGAAGATGGGACGCGAGTCTATCAATATCTGGGTATATTTTCCATCCAGGCCGTTGATGCGTACTTGTGAGTAGCCGCAATTCTGGCAATCGGTCTCTACCCGCACACCGGGCTGAAAGACCAGTCCTTGCGACAAAGTATGCGAGTTTGTCTGTTCAAACAGTTTAGGAGTGACTACTTTGACCAAGGTAGGCGCCAAGCGCCGGGCAGTCTCGTTGCGGTTGGCAGTGACTACCACTCCATCCAGTGCCACCATGTCTTCTTCCAACTCAAAGTTCTCTTCTAAGGTCTTGCCACGTTTCAAAACGACTTTGCGCTCCTGCGACTTATAACCTACGGCACTGACGGACAACGTAAACTCACCTTCAGGCAGATTCTTTAGGAAATAGTGACCGGTGGCATCGGTTATGGTCCCGATGGTGGTGCCTTTCAGTGAAACTGTCATATAAGGCAAATGTTCCCCCGTACCTTTTTCTATTACATGACCGACAATATTGGCATCGGTACTCTTCAAATCTTCAGCATAAACGGTTGATGAGAGTAACAGACATACTGCTCCCACCACAAAAAATATATATTTTTTCATGTACTTCTAAAATAATATGTTAATCAATGAGGTTGACGCAATTCCACAACGGAATCGCCATAATCTATCGGATTTGAAAAAAAGAAGGGGGAGCACGCAGGCAAATGCCGCCACGAAGCTTTACACACTTGATGCATTCCGTGGCAGGAATGCTCAGTACACACAACAAAACAAGGAAAACCGTCGCGGCAACCGGAAGCGGCGGAAAGGAAGAGGAAACGAAAGAGGCAAGATAGAAAATGGTTTCCAACTGCACCTCTGTATGCCCATGCTGCCCCTTGAATGGATGGGAATGCACAATGATAACGCCATTCACCACATGCGAGTGGGTAAACAGCGTAATTCCTCCCAGATAGGCAATGAACAGCAGAGGGAGGATATACTTCATTATATTCTTCAACTTCGTCAAGACTTCCCAATAAAACAGATGTGCGAAGATAACAGTATTTACAATAAGAGACAACCCGGTTTATATATTTACCTCTATTTACAGTCACAAATACCTACTTCTTGTTATTCCAGGAAAAAGACAATAGAGCATTTCCATTAAAAATATCGTCTTATTTCCGGTTTTCTAAAAAAAATATCTTCTCTTTGCAACTTTATAAAGGTGACGATACGTCTAACCAACAAAGAAACAAATTAAAAGACCATAGATTATGAAACGTATCATTTTTGGATTAATGCTTGCCATGATGTTCTGCACACTGATGCAAGGCGCAAACAGAACCGTAACAGAGAACGACGGTCAGGGGAATAAGAAAAGAGTCATCGAATTGAGGGACACTGTCATCAATGGAGAAACCGTAACAGACACACTCAGTGTCATGACTTATGAAAACGGTGCCGGCAGTAGCAATGCTCCGGAAAAATGGAGAACCCACCATAGCAGCGGTATGGACTGGAACGGGTTCGACCTCGGGAGCAAGACCTCGGAAACCGTGATTGCCGTAACAGCCATCGTCTTTGTATTCGGACTGCCACTACTCATCATATTCGTAGTATTCTTCTTCCGCTATAAAAACCGGAAAGCCAAGTACCGCCTGGCGGAACAGGCCCTGGCCAGCGGACAGCAACTGCCTGAAAACTTCTTCAAAGAAGCCGCAGCAACGGATATCCGCAGCAAAGGCATCAACAACATATTCGTCGGCATCGGCCTGTTCATCTTCCTTTGGGCCATTACCGGAGAATTCGGCCTCGGATGTATCGGCCTGCTCGTCATGTTCACCGGCTTCGGACAATTGGTGATTTTCTACAGCCAACAGAAGAAGAACGAAGAAAAATGAGTCAGATGGGTGACATATCGTTAGTCGCACAGGTCGTGGTGTTTCACAACACCAGGGCCTTCGACCAGTTGGTAAAGAAGTACCAGTCGCCCGTGCGGCGGTTCTTCCTGCACCAGACCTGCGGCGACAGCGAGTTGAGTGACGACCTGGCACAAGATACGTTTATCAAGGCCTATACAAACATCGCTTCGTTCAAGAATCTGTCCAGCTTCTCAACCTGGCTCTACCGTATTGCCTATAACGTTTTTTATGATTATATTCGCAGCCGGAAAGAAACGGACGATTTGGATACGTATCGAGTGGACGCTCAATGCAGCACACTGCAGCAGGACGTGGGACAGCACATGGACATTTACCGTGCCCTGGCCACACTGAAGGAAATGGAACGCACCTGCATCACGCTCTTCTACATGGAAGACCAAAGCATCGAAAAGATTGCAGGTATCACCGGATGTCCGGCGGGAACGGTAAAAAGCCACCTCTCGCGGGCGAAAGACAAAATGGCTTCCTACTTAAAACAAAATGGTTATGATGGAAAATGATGATAAACTCCTAACTTCATTCTTTGCCGAACACCGGCAGGAAATAGCCGATAACGGGTTCAGCCGCCGCGTACTGCGACATCTGCCCGACCGCAGCCGCCACTTGGCGCAGATATGGACAGCATTCTGCTTTACTCTGGCCCTCGTACTGTTCGTCTCCCTCGACGGAGTGCAGCTGATACTGGACACCTTGCGCGAAACCTTCGATACTGCCATCCGGAGCGGAGCTTCGGAGCTTGACCCCAAGTCGTTAATCATCGCCGGAGTGGTATTGCTCTATTTCGGTTACCGCAAGATTTCATCTATGGCATAGTTGTTTTTCAATGATAAATCGTATCTTTGTCCCCTCATAAAACTAACTAAGAGGAGAAAGTTTTGAGAAAGATTCTATTCATCATATTATTCGTTTTTTCTATTGGGAATGCCGGGGCGCAAGCAACAAGCGATTCCATTGTCATGAATTATTTGAAGGAAATGGGCGCCCCCGTCACTTATAACAATGAAGTGAAATTGCTGATGACCGGCCATGACAAGTTCGTCGATCTCTTCGAGAATATCCGCCATGCCCGGCATCATATCCATTTGGAATACTTCAACTTCCGCAACGACTCCATAGCCAATGCCTTGTTCAGCCTTCTGGCAGAGAAAGTCAAGGAGGGGGTTAAAGTCCGTGCCATGTTCGATGCCTTCGGCAACTGGTCCAACAACCAACCATTGAAGGAACGCCATCTGAAATCCATCCGCGCCCAAGGCATCGAAATCGTCAAGTTCGATCCTATCACTTTTCCCTGGGTGAATCATGCCATACACCGCGACCATCGGAAAATAGTAGTGATTGACGGAAAGATAGGTTATACCGGCGGCATGAACATTGCCGACTACTACATCAACGGATTGCCTAAAATCGGTAAATGGCACGATATGCACATACATCTTGAAGGAGATGCCGTGCGCTATCTGCAGGGCATCTTCCTGACCATGTGGAACCGGGAAACGGGACAACACGTAGGTGGACCTGCCTACTTCCCGGATACTCAGCAACTGCCCGACAGTATTGCCGAAGAAATAGCCATCGTGGACCGCACGCCACGCGAAACACCACGCTCCATCAGCCATGCCTATGCAGCTTCCATACAAGCCGCACAGAAGAGCATCCGAATCGTGAATCCTTATTTCGTTCCGACCAAATCAATCCGCAAGGCAATCAAGAACGCACTGAAAAAAGGTACTGAAGTGGAAATCATGATACCTGCCGTGTCGGACATAGCCTTTACTCCGGATGCCTCATTCTACATAGCACACAAGCTGATGAAGAAAGGAGCCAAGATATATCTCTTCAACGGCGGCTTCCACCATTCCAAGATAATGATGGTAGACAGCACTTTCTGCACGGTGGGTACTGCCAATCTCAACAGCCGCAGCCTGCGCTATGACTACGAGACAAACGCTTTCATCTTCGACCCCAAGACCACCAATGAGCTGAATGCCATGTTCGAACGGGACGTGCAAAACAGTACACTGCTCACTCCCGAAGTCTGGAAAAAGCGTTCCGGATGGAAGAAATTCGTAGGCTGGGTGGGGAACTTGATGACCCCCTTCCTCTAATTTTTAATTATTAATTATTAATTATTAATTAATTCCCCTACCTTTGCGTTCGGATAAAAACAGAGCTACATCATGAAACAATATTTAGACCTGCTGAACCGCGTACTGACCGAAGGCGTAGAGAAAAGCGACCGTACGGGTACCGGCACCATCAGCGTATTCGGCCACCAGATGCGTTTCAACATGGATGAAGGCTTCCCCTGCCTTACTACCAAGAAGCTGCATCTGAAATCAATCATATACGAACTGCTATGGTTCCTCCAAGGAGACACCAATGTGAAATATCTTCAGGACAACGGTGTACGCATCTGGAACGAATGGGCGGACGAAAACGGTGACCTGGGACATATCTACGGGTATCAATGGCGCTCCTGGCCGAACTATAAAGGTGGATTCATCGACCAAATCAGCGAAGCTGTAGAAACCATCAAGCACAATCCCGACTCACGCCGGATTATAGTCAGCGCATGGAATGTAGGCGATTTGGACAACATGAACCTCCCTCCCTGCCACGCTTTCTTCCAGTTCTATGTCGCCAACGGACGGCTGAGCCTGCAACTGTACCAGCGTAGTGCGGACATTTTTTTAGGAGTGCCCTTCAACATTGCTTCCTATGCCCTGCTCCTGCAGATGATGGCGCAAGTCACCGGACTGAAAGCCGGAGATTTCATCCATACCTTAGGAGACGCCCACATCTATCTGAACCATCTGGAGCAGGTAAAGCTCCAACTATCTCGTGAACCGCGGGATTTGCCGCAGATGAGAATCAATCCGGATGTGAAAAACATCTTCGATTTCAAGTTCGAGGATTTTGAGTTGGTCAACTATAACCCGCATCCGCATATTGCAGGGAAAGTGTCAGTATAAATCCTACAATAAAAAGATAGAAAGAGAAAAGAATTTTACACACATATGATTAGTATTATCGCCGCAGTAGATAGAAAAAGAGGTATCGGTTATCAGAACCGGTTGTTATTCTGGCTTCCCAATGATTTGAAGCGTTTCAAAGCCCTCACCACGGGAAATACCATCATCATGGGCCGAAAGACCTTTGAATCTCTCCCCAAAGGCGCGCTTCCCAACCGCCGCAACGTTGTTCTGTCCACTCAAAAAGATTTGATTTGTCCCGATGCAGAAGTTTTTTCCTCACTGGAAGAAGCACTGAACAGTTGCCAGCCCGACGAACACGTCTACATCATCGGCGGTGCAAGCGTTTATCGCCAGGCACTCCCCTTTGCAGGTGCCCTCTGCCTGACCGAGGTGGATGCAGAAGCCCCTCAGGTGGATGCCTACTTTCCCGAAGTCGCTCCGACTGTATGGCAAGAAAAAAGCAGGGAGTCCCATCCCGCAGATGAGAAGCATCCCTGCCCTTATGCATTCGTCGATTATATCCGCCGGTAGAATTAATCTTCCTCTTCTTCTACCGTTATAGGCATCTGCCGCTTGATGGCTTCATGGAAAGATATCAAGGTTTCCGTACGCGCCAGTCCCAGCGGTTGCAACTTATCATGTATGATGCTCAGCAAATGATGGTTGTTGCGGGCATAAAGCTTTATGAACATATCATACTTGCCCGTTGTAAAATGGCATTCCACAATCTCGGGAATAGCTTCCAATGCTCTCGTTACAGCATCGAAGGAAGCAGGATCCTTTAGGTAGATACCGATATAGGCGCATGTTTCATATCCTATCTTCTCCGGATCAATCACATATTCAGAACCTTTCAATATACCTAAGTTTGTCAGCTTTTGAATGCGCTGATGAATGGCTGCTCCCGATACATTACAAGCTCTGGCCACTTCAAGGAAAGGAATGCGTGCATTATCGGCTATAAGTTTTAAAATCTGTTCGTCTAAAGTATCCAACTGATGATGTCCCATTTCAAATTCTAATGATTAATAAATTACTATATCTCCCGCATATCTATACGGCAACATGCAAAGTTAGCTATTTTTTCGCCAATAAAAATACGGTTTATAACTTTTCTTACAAAAAAAGAATAATACCGCATATCAGGCATTTCAAAGTGCATATGCAAAATTCCATCTCGCACGACCGGAAAATTGCAGATGAGCTTTAAAGATATTATCTTTGTAGTAGCAATAATAATGAACCGTTATGAAAAAGTATTCCTTATTCCTATTATGCCTGATGGCAGCAATATCCTTGCATGCCCAAAGTTTTGCCGATTATTTTGCAGATAAAACCCTGCGTGTCGACTATATCTTTACCGGAAATGCAGCCAAACAAGAGATATGCCTGGACGGATTGTCTTGTCTCCCCTCTTGGGCAGGAAGGAAGCATCATTTATCTGAGTTGCCCCTGCAAGGAAACGGACAAATCATTATGCGAGATGCAGCCAATGGCAGCGTAATCTACAAAACATCCTTTTCTTCGCTCTTCCAGGAGTGGCTGGAAACGGATGAAGCCAAAGCGGTGACCAAAGGATTCGAAAACACCTTTCTCCTTCCCTATCCCCTCCGTCCTGCAGAAATAGAAATAACACTTCTCGACCCGCGTAGAAATGTACGGGCAAGCATGAAACATACGGTCAGTCCCGACGACATCCTGATACATCAGAAAGGTACTGCCCACATCACACCACATAAATATCTGCTGCAAAGCGGCAATACGGCCAAATGCATCGACGTAGCCATCCTTGCAGAAGGATATACTCCCGAAGAGATGCCGGTATTCTACGAAGACGCAGCCATTGCCTGCGAAAGTCTGTTTGCCCACGAACCCTTCCGGTCCATGAAAAAGCACTTCAACATTGTAGCAGTGGCCAGCCCCTCCGAAGACAGCGGAGTAAGCGTACCACGCCTCGGAGAATGGAAACGGACAGCATTCAGCTCTCATTTCAGCACATTCTATTCAGACCGGTATCTGACAACCTCCCGTGTCAAATCCATACACGATGCGCTGGCGGGAATACCGTATGAACACATCATCATCCTTGCCAATACGGAAGAATACGGAGGCGGTGGAATCTATAATTCCTATACCCTTACTACCGCCCACCATCCCATGTTCCGCCCCGTTGTGGTACATGAGTTCGGGCATAGCTTTGGCGGACTGGCCGATGAATACTTCTACGACAATGACGTGATGACAGATACCTATCCACTAGATGTGGAACCCTGGGAACAGAACATCAGCACAAGAATCGATTTCACTTCCAAATGGAAAGATATGCTTGCTCAAGGAACTCCCGTTCCTACTCCCTCTTCTGAAAGTGGAACATATCCCGTAGGCGTATATGAAGGAGCTGGCTATTCTGCCAAAGGCATCTACCGTCCGGCAGACAATTGCCGCATGCGCACCAATGAATACCCTACTTTCTGCCCGGTCTGCCAACGGGCCATCTGCCGCGTCATTGAATTTTATACTGAATAAAAACAAACTAAACTAAAAGAACTTATGATCAGACTTCAACGTATTACAACAGCTGACACAGACTTGTACAGCTACATGGAGAAATTAATGACTCAATCATTCCCTTCAGAGGAGTACCGGGAACTGGAGGAATTGCGCAAGTATACAGATACCAAAACGCACTTCTATAACAATATCATCTTCCATAACAACACCCCGGTAGGTCTCATCACTTACTGGGATTTCGGACATTTTTACTATATAGAGCATTTTGCCATTGACCCCGCACAGCGTAACGGCGGATATGGAAAGAGCGTACTAAACCATTTATGCCAACTCTTAAAACATCCCATCGTCTTGGAAGTGGAAATACCCGAAGAAGAAATGGCTAAACGCCGCATTAACTTCTATCAACGGCAAGGATTCTCCTTATGGGAAAAGCCCTACCAACAACCACCCTATAAAACAGGCGACAACTACCTGCCTATGCTCATCATGGCCTATGGAGATATAGAATGTGGAAAGGATTTTGACTCTGTAAAGGAACACATCTACCGCGAAGTATATAATGTGAAATCTTAAAAACCCAATATACTTAAAACAATAAAGGTCGTTTCAACAAATGAAACGACCTTTATTATATCATTAAACTAACTTTTACTGACGCGGTTGCGCAGAATAGTTAATCTTCAAAGCATAAGCCTTACGAAGCGCTTCTTTGATATCTGTTACGATACCCATTTTCGTATCTTGGTCAACTTTCAAAGACACTGTCATCTGCGGCTGATCTTCTTCCTTCATACTGGCACGTTCACCAATAATGTAATCTTGAATTTCAGCAACTTCAGCATAGCTGTCGTTCAACTGGATACGACTCTCATTACCTAACTTCTTACGAAATTCGGCAGTAGGTTTTCCTACATAGATAAACGTAACCAAAGACTTCTTTTCAAGTTTCTCCAATTCTGTAGCTTGCGGAACCTTAAACTCAACCTTCAATGTTACCTCACGCATCGTTGTTACAATCATGAAGAAGAACAACAAGGTGAAGATAAGGTCAGGCAGAGAAGAAGTGTTCAACGCCGGCATTCCACGTTTACCAGTCTTATTAAATTTTCCCATTACTTCTTTTCTCCGTACTTTTTAGGTTCTGCCTCAGAAATCTTCTGAGAATAAATTTCACGAATTGCATCTTGTTGTTCTTGATCCAACTCCATATAATTCTTCTGCCACTTTTCCTGAGCCAATTCATCACGCAACTCGTTATAAGCTGCTACCAACTCATTCTGTACAGACATATATGCTTTGTATGAAGAACCACGGTCACAACGCAAAGAAATCACATGGCCTTCCGTCACTTGTACTGTACCGAAGAAAGGAACATTCTTAGAAATCTTTTCCGGTTTTGTATCTTCGTTATACGGATTGGCAATAAATTCTTTTGCTTTTGCACGCAATTGGTCAACAGTAATATAATCATTCCCGCACATTAACTGGTCCTGCATGTTCAAGAAGACTTGCAATACGTTGCGTTCCTTCTTCTTTGCATCGTCCAACTTCTGGTCCTTTTCCGGTGGAGGCGGCAAACGTCTTGCCAAACCACGGTCGGTATCCATAGATGTTGTAATCAAGAAGAAAATCAGCAACAAGAAAGCGATGTCCGCAGTAGAACTTGAGTTAATTTCAGGAACTTCTCTTTTCTTTTTAGCCATTGTAATTATATCTTTAAATTGAGTTACCTCAATTGATTATGATAATTTTTTCTTAATGCTACTAAAAATGATTGCCAAGACTGTACCAGCAAACAAGATATAGATAGAATAAAGGAACATGTCAGTAAGCTTCAACCAGAAAGGTACGTTCTCAGTTCCGCTATAACCCGGAATAACAAGTGGTTCTTCACTACCCATAGTCCAAGAAATAACAACAACTGCAACCAATATAACCAAACCAATCAAAGATTTCAACGCTGCTCCCGGATTGTCTTTCAGTGCAGCTCCAAATTGGAACAAAACACCAACCACGGTAGCAATAATAGCTACAAAGAACAGAATGTACATCAAATAAATCAATGCGTCTGTATGAGCCGGTTGCCACATTTCTGCGTCAACGCTTGCCAACACTGCATCGCCCTGAGCATCTCCACCGAAGAAGAACATGCCCAACACTACCAAGATGATAGCGAACATGACATACAGTGCATAGTATGATACTTTATATGATAACTTAGCCATCTTAATTATTTTTTGTATTTCAAGTCATATTTGATAACCATATCCAACAGAGAGATAGAAGAATCTTCCATTTCGCTGGTCAAAGCTTCAATCTTAGCCAGGATGTAGTTATAGAATACCTGCAGAATCAAGGCAACGATCAAACCGAAGATAGTTGTAATCAAGGCAACCTTCATACCACCTGCTACAACCGTCGGAGAGATATCACCTACCTGCTGGATCTTATCAAATGCCTGCACCATACCGATTACAGTACCCAAGAATCCCAAAGACGGAGCCATAGCGATGAACAGTGTAATCCAAGAGCAACCTTTTTCCAGGTAACCAGCTTGTACACCACCGTAAGAAACTACTGACTTTTCTACTACGTCGATACCTTGGTCAATTCTCATCAGACCTTGATAGTAGATAGAAGCGATAGGACCTCTAGTGTTACGTGCGATGTCTTTAGCAGCTTCAACGTCACCTTTTTCCAAAGCAGCTTCAATAGCAGCCAAGAACTTCTTTGTGTTGATTTCAGCCAAGCTCAAATAAATGATACGTTCAATACAGAATGCAAGACCGATAACCAATGCGATAGCTACCAAACTCATGAAAGATGCAGTACCTTCAATAAACTTAGTTTTGAGTTCTTTGTGGATACCACCTTCTGCAGCTTCCATTGCGGCAGGAGCAGCAGCGTCAGCAGCAGGTGCTACAGCTGCTTGTTCAGTTTGTTCAGCTGCAGGAGCATCTTGAGCCTGAGCAAGTTGAGTTGAGCCAAATGTTAAGACTCCCATCACAGCAACAATTGCAAATACTTTTTCATTGTGTGTCTAATTTTTAAGATTAATTAATT
>ENA-OQKR01000232-OQKR01000232.1-human-gut-metagenome-genome-assembly--contig:-NODE-232-length-24083-cov-3.152154_pt1 | contig 24083 bp, 22 predicted proteins | sample MGYA00242803_ERZ504806 | MGnify/ENA primary metagenome ERZ504806 (study PRJEB26092, sample SAMD00036399) | human gut metagenome | host: Homo sapiens | study: EMG produced TPA metagenomics assembly of...
AGCTTGGAGAGCACACTGCTGAAAGGCAGGAACAGCAGCATGGCTGCCACACTGGAAAGGGTGTGGATGTTTGCAATGGTGCTCTTGTTCATCACGTCGCCCCACACCGGGATGCCGATGGTGTACCGCACGGCGTAAATGGCAGCCAGCAGCACAAAGCTGCCGATGATGTTGAAATACAGGTGGATCAGGGCGGCGCGCTTGCCGTCCTTGGAGGAGCCGCCGATGGTCAGCAGCGGGGTAAAGGCGGTGCCGATGTGAGCACCCAGAATGATGGGGATGGCGCTGCCAAAGGTGACAAGGCCGGTGCTGGACAAGGCCTGCAGGATACCCACCGAGGCCGAGGACGACTGGATGATGACGGTGACGACCATGCCCACCAGCACGCCCAGCATGGGGTTGGTCATGGTGACGAACAGCTCCTGAAAGGCTGCGCTCTCCCGCAGGGGGGACACGCCGGTGTCCATCAGGCTCATGCCCGTGAACAGGATGCCGAAGCCCAGCATGATCTGACCGATATTCTTCTTTTTGGCATTGCGCAGGAACACATAAAAAATGCAGCCGACAAATGCCACCACCGGCGCAAACGTCTTGGGCTGGATGAGGGTCAGCAGAAGGCTGTCACCCGAGATATCCGCCATGCGGATGAGCTGACCGGTGACCGTGGTACCAATGTTTGCACCCATGATGACACCCACCGACTGCGTCAGGGTCATAATGCCAGAGTTGACAAGGCCGACACAGATGACGACTGTGCCTGCGGAGGACTGGATCACGCCGGTGATGAGGGTGCCGAAAATGACACCCTTGATGGTGGAGGAGGTCAGCTTTTGCAGCACGCCCTGCCGGGCCGAAGGCTCCACGCCCCAGCGCTGCATCAGCCGCAGGGCATCGCCCGAGGATTTTTCGCTCCGGGCACAGAGCCGGATTAAGGCCGCATAAGCCTGTTCGGGCGTTTTGTCGCGTTTTATCTTCTTTGCAGGCTGCATGTCATGCGGTTTTTGTCGTTCAGGTCGCGGCGCACGGCGGTATCCGGAAACCCTTCCCGGGTCAGCATCCGGAGCGTTTCGTCCGCGAAGTTCTCGTGGATCTCGAAATAGAGCCGTCCGCCGGGACGGAGCAGCCGCCGGGCATTGCGGGCGATGGCCCGGTAGAAAATCAGCGGATCGTCGTCCTCGACGAAGAGCGCCTCCGCCGGTTCGTAACCCGTGACATTCACGCGCATCGAGGCTTTTTCTCTGCGGGGGATATAGGGGGGATTGGAAACGATCAGGTCGAACTGTTCCCGTTGTCCGGGGAATAGCTCCCCGAGGGCGTCGCCTTGTCGGAAATCCACTTCTGCGTCGAGCCTCCGGGCATTTTCGCGGGCGATGGAGAGGGCTTTTTCGGAAATATCGACAGCTGTGACACGGGCGCCCGGAATCAGCCGGGCCAGTGTGACGGCGATGCAGCCGCTGCCGGTGCCGACGTCGAGTACGGCGGGATTGTCCGGAGCGGGGGATTCGGCGATCCAGCGGACCAGCTCTTCGGTTTCGGGACGGGGATCAGCACCCCTTCCGCACCTGAAAGTCGAGCCCGTAAAATTCGGTGTGTCCCAGCACGTATTGCAGGGGACGGCCGGCGGCCAGTTCGCCGATGATCCGGTCAAGCTCATTGATTCCGAGCTCTTTGTCCGGCTCGGCGACCAGGTCGGTCAGGCAGAGCCCGCCGAGTTCCATTACAATGATCCGGGCGATTTGCCGCGCTTCGCGCTCGCCGTAGAGGGCGGTGAGCGGCGTTTCGATCCGTGCGATGATTTCCCGGCGTGTCGGCATAGTCGGTCCGTTTATTCCGCAGTACGCAGGGATTCGAGCCGTTCGAAGAAGTCGGGAAAGCTCTTGGCCACGCATGCGGGATTTTCGATAACGACGGGGGTGTCGGCGTTCAGAGCCGCTACCGCGAGCGACATGGCGATGCGATGGTCGTCGTGGCTGTGCACGTGTCCGCCCCGGATTCGTCCGCCCCGGATTTTCATCGTATCCTCTTCGTCGAGATCGACCTCGATGCCGAGTTTGGCGTACTCCTCGCGGATCGACTCGGCGCGGTTGCCCTCCTTGTTCTCCAGCCGGGAGGTTCCTTTGATGACGCTCGTCCCCTCGGCTGAAGCGGCCAGGGCGGCCAGGGCCGGGAAAAGCCCCGGACATTGGGTCGCGTCGAATGAGAAGGCTTGCAGCGGACGGTGTGCGACGGTGATCGTATCGCCCTCGTCGATGACGGATGCGCCGGCCCGAACGAGGGCAGTCATAACGGCTGTGTCGGCCTGTCGGGAGAGTACCGAGAGGTTGCGGATCGTCACTTCGCCCGCGACGGCCCCCGCTACCAGCAGGAAGGCGGCCGCGCTCCAGTCGCTCTCGATTTCGAACTCCGCAGGCCGGTAGCGTTGTCCTCCGGCCACGTAGAATTCTTTATAGTCTTTATGCAGGATTTCGATGCCGAAGCGCTCGGCCGTGTCGATCGTGATGTCGATATAGGGGGTCGATATTACGTGGGGCACGTGAATCGTCGTCTCCTCTTCGGCGATCGGCAGGGCCAGCAGCAGCCCTGTGATGAACTGGGAGGAAACCAGCCCCTCTATCTGAACCTCGCCGCCCCGGATCGGACCTTGGATATGGAGGGGGAGATGGTCGTTGCGGTCGTGAACCCGGACGCCCAGTGCCCGGAGCGTGCGGATCATCGTCCGGAACGAGCGGTGTAGCAGCGGTCCTTCGCCCACCACTCCGATCGGCGTGTCGCAGAGGGATGCGATCGGGGTGAAGAGCCGGGTGGAAAGCCCCGACTGGCCGACGTAGAGTCTGTCGCCTGCCGGGGGAGAGGCCGCCGTCGATTTCGAGCGTGCGCTCTCCGGTGCGCCGTACCCGGGCACCGAGCGCCTCGATGCAGCGGATGGCCGAACGGGTATCGTCGCAAAATTCGATGTTATGCAGCCGGGAAGTACCTTCGGCCAGCAGCGAGGCGGCCAGGGCGCGCTGTGCGTAACTTTTAGAACATGGGGGAATGCAAATGCCTCGAACCTCCCCGGAGGAACGGATTGATCCATAGACGGATAATTACTGTATTTTTCGGTGCGGCAGGTCGGAGTTTACGTCCGTTGCGGCACGTGTCAAAAAGTCGTTGTTTCGCTTTCCATTTCCCGAAGCCGGAATGATTCGCGCGAACTGTACGATGCAAACCGGTGTTCGAAAATGGTTGTCTGTTCGTTTTTTTTCGGGATACGCTCCCGGAATCGGTTGTGAGTCCGCAATCCTTTCCGGACTTCGTTTCGGAGTTCCCGGTTTTGCCGGAAGGGGCGTTTGCCGCAGGCGGAAAACGGTTCCGGATTCCGGTGTGGCGCGGGGTCGCACCGTCGTAAGCCGGAGTCGGATTCCGCGAGGCCGATCCGCCGGACATTGCCCGGCAGAAGGCGGGCACGGTCTATTTCTCCTCGGACGGCTTCTCCTCGGACGGCTTCTCTTCGGCTGCGTTCGCGGGCTGTCCCTTGCGGAGTTTGTCGAGCGTCGGACTGCGCCGCAGTTCGAAGTGCTGTCCCAGATAGACCTTGCGGACCATCGGGTCGGCAGCCAGCTCCTCGGCCGAACCCGCCTTGAGGATTTTACCCTCGAACAGCAGGTAGGTACGGTCGGTGATGGCCAGCGTTTCATCGACGTTGTGGTCGGTGATGATGACGCCGATATTCTTGTTCTTCAGCGTAGCGACGATGCTCTGGATGTCTTCGACAGCGATCGGATCGACGCCTGCGAACGGTTCGTCGAGCAGGATGAAGGCCGGGTTGATCGCTACGGCACGGGCGATTTCGGTGCGTCGCCGCTCGCCGCCCGACAGCTGGATGCCGAGGCTCTTGCGTACTTTCTGAAGGCGGAACTCTTCGATCAGCGCTTCGCAGCGTGCGGCCTGTTCGTCCTTTTTCAGATCGGTCATCTCCAGAACGGCCTTGATGTTATCCTCGACGCTCAAACGGCGGAAAACCGAGGCCTCCTGCGCCAAATACCCCACACCCATTTGGGCCCGGCGATAGACGGGCTCTTTGGTGAGTTCGGCTACCTGGCCGTTGTCGTCTTCGAGAAAGATCTGGCCTTCGTTGGGTTTGATCAGGCCGACGATCATATAGAACGTCGTGGTCTTGCCGGCTCCGTTCGGGCCCAGAAGACCCACGATCTCACCCTGGTTCACGTCGATCGAAACGTGGTTCACCACGGTGCGGGCTTTGTATTTCTTGACGAGCTCGCTGGTGTAAAGACGCATTTTTTATGAAATTTTTTTACAAAGTTATGTTTTTTCCGAATTATTTTTATCTTTACATTGAAATTTGTGTTTGAGAAGAGTTATGAAGCAAAATGAAGATTCCCTGCTGCGCGAGAAACTGAAAGAATATTTCGGCTTCTCTTCATTCAAGGGGAATCAGGAAGCCGTGATTCGCAATGTGTTGAGTGGAAAAGATACGTTCGTGCTGATGCCTACCGGCGGCGGCAAGTCCTTGTGTTACCAGTTGCCCGCCCTGCTGATGGACGGCGTGGCGATCGTCATATCGCCGCTGATCGCCCTGATGAAAAAATCAGGTGGATGCCATGCGCACCTATTCTAACGATGCGGGAATCGCTCACTTCCTGAACTCTTCCCTGAACAAGAGCGCTGTCGCGCAGGTGCGCAACGATGTGTTGGAGGGGCGGACCAAGCTGCTCTACTTCGCTCCGGAGTCGCTCACCAAAGAGGACAACGTGGCGTTTCTGCGCAAGGTCAAGGTTTCGTTCTACGCCATCGACGAGGCGCACTGTATTTCGGAGTGGGGGCACGATTTCCGTCCGGAGTACCGCCGCATCCGTCCGATCATCAACGAAATCGGCACGGCGCCCCTGATCGCCCTGACGAGCCCCAGTGGGGCTTTTAAGCGGCAGAGCGGTCTGCGTTAGCAGATGGAGGGGCCTCGCCCCGACAAGTTCAACAAATGTTTCCAAATTGTTAAGACGCAAAAAATAAGTAGCTGGGCTCTGCTCATGTAATGGGGTCACCGTTTGCTCCGAACGAAGTTTTGCAGCGGCGTTGTCCGGCTCGCCCACGGAAAGTGTGAGGTCATGGCACGGTATCACGTTCAGACGGCTTATGCAAGATTCAAGGTACTGTATGAAGAAAGCCGGACGCAGTGCGGACACTACGTCCGGCTTCTTTTTTACGAATTGAGCGCCTGCCATAGCGCATCTGAAGCATCAAACACTGCTACGCTGTACCCGGCAAAGCGGCTCTGAATATCCACGGTCTGGCTTCCGTCGGCGGCGGTATTGTAGCTGCCCAGTTCCAGCCCGGAAAGGGCGGGCCGGCTGCTCCACGGGATGAGCTTTGCCTGCCAGTCCGCGCCCAGCTTTTCGCTCAGCGCCCCATAGGCCTGTTCGAAGCCCTCCGGGTCATCCAAGATCCAAATTTTGCTTTCGCCGTTAGCAAGGTCGGTGTTCATCTGGGTGGCACCCGCCATCTGGCCGTTCATGTCGGTCAGGGCGGCATCGGCGCTCCATGTGTAGTTGTTTACCTGCACCACAACAGCCCCGTCCCCGTTAGCATCCTCCGCATAGTCTGCCAGTGCAGTCTGCAAGCGCTGCACGGCCTCGTCCGGCAAAGCCTCTGCCGTGACCACCGCTACGGTATAGTCCGGGTCTACGGTGGTCAGCAGACCGTGTGCCACATACGCTACGCCCACAATGACCATTGCCGCCACCGCCACGATGCCCCAGTTGTAATACCACCAGTTGGCGCGGGAGCGCTTTTTCTGCTCCTGTGTGGTCAGGGGCTTATCCGGCGCTGTCGGGCGCGGGATGCTGCGCACCTCTACGCCGTATTCCTGCCGCAAACCGGGAACAGGGTCTGCATCGCCGCCAGCCCCGGCAGCCAGAAACCGAACAGCACCGCCCAGAAGATGCTGACCGGGAACAGCAAGATCATCCCGCCGATGCCCGCCAGCATGAGAACGCCTGCCAAGACGCAGCGCGCCGGGGCGGCAGCCAGCAGCCTGCCCGCCCGGCGCAGCAGGACGTCCGGGGCGGGCAGTTGCAGCGGCAGCACGGCGGCGCACAGAGTGCCCAGAACCGCCAGCACCAGAAAGTCCAGCGCCAGAAATACCAGCACCGCAAGCCCGGGGTAATACCCCTGCTGCGCGGCGGCTTCAAACACAAAGGCAGACACAAAGCACAGCAGCCCCAGCACCAGCGTGCCAATGCAGCCAAAGCCGCAGGCGGCTTTCCAATGGGCGGCAAGGGTCTGTTTTGCCCGGGGCAGCCACTGAGAGGGGTCGTTCTGCAAGCTGCGCAGGGCACAGTCTGCCAGCAGCACCATGGCAGGGCCGGTCAGCAGACCGGTGACCGCGCTGCACACCACCGTAATCGGCAGGGAGAGCAGGGTGATCCCCAGCGAGACCCCCAGCGCAGCGGGCAGGCAGAGCACGCAGACCATCAGGTTCGTGCCCAGCAGCTGGCCGAGGTCGCGGCCGACCATCTGGCAAAAGCGTGCAAAGCCTTTTTTCTCCGGCTCATTTGGGCCTACGCCATGGCCGTCACGCCCATAAAGGGCATTGTAGATGCTCATTTTACTTCACCTCGGTGCCAAAGGCTTCGATCTGGGTCAGCGCCGGGAAGGGGGAAGTCCCCTCGGCCTGAATCAGATCCTTCAGCACAAGGCTGCGCACCCGCTTGGGCTCAAAGGCCACGCTCTGGGGCTTGGCGCTTTTCACCAGCGGGATGTCCAACCTGCTGCCGTCGGAAAATTCCACCGTGGCCTTGACCCAGTAGTTGTCGTGGGGAAAATCTGCCCGCTCGGTGATGCGCAGCTCATCCAGCAGTACTTCCCGGCCAAAATCCAGCGTCAGGGCAGCACCCGGGTCGCGGTTGATGCCCCAGCTCTGATAGGGGTACTCGCCGTGGGCGCTGTTTTCAAAAATGCCGTCGATGGCGTTGCGGGCGGCAAACACCGCCTCGCCGCGCGTTTCTACGTTGGCGCTGGCGTGGGGGTAAAAGCCGGTGTCGCCGTGCTCGTCATAGCAGTTAAAGGCCAGATTCCGCCGGGCGGCAATCTCCTCCGGCAGCGCCAGCCGTGCCCGGATGACATGACGGCTGCCCACAAAGCTCTTGGGCGAATAGGTGATGGCCTGCTCCCCGAAGGGAATGTGGAAATTGATCTCCCGCTTGACCACATACACAAGGGCTTCGGGCATGGTGTCCTCGAACTGGATGACGCAGTACTGCCCGGGATGGTCGATCTCCAGCGCCACCCGGTCGCCGGGCTTGTAGCAGTTGGTGTAAACAAGGGATACGGCGGTGTCAGCGTCACAGGTCATCAGGGTGTGGCCGGCTTCGTCCAGAATTTTCAGCTTGATGGTCTCCATGGCAGTTCTCCTTAGTACAGTTCGAGGTTCAGCATTTTTTGGAAATGCAGGGTGATCTTATAAAGCGTTTCCGGCCATGCGGTGCGCAGGCGCGGGTCGGTGATGGGCACCGCCGTAACAGCAGCCGTTACGGCACCCGGGTCAAACCGGATGCCGCCCAGTGTGCCCACCGCAAAGCCATCCGCAGCGGGGACAGGCTGTTGCTCGGTGAGCAGGGTCAGCTCCACTGTGCCGGGATAGTCCGTTTCATCCCGCAGGGTGATGCCCTGTTCGCTGACAGATACGCTGCGGCGGTAGGTGGTAAGCCCCGGGATGGGAGGGTACGCGCCCGCCAGTTCGCCGGTGATGCTGTTTTTATCGGTGCACACCTCCCGGGCAGCGTATTCCGCGCCGGGCAGCTGCTGCACGCCGTTAAAAGTGGGCAGGTTATGCCATGCGCTCTGCATCGTCCAGATCTCATACCGCTGGGGGCTGAAGGTCTTTTTGGTGTAGCTCTCCACTCCGATATCGATCAGGAACGTTCTGCCGTCCTTGTATACAGTAATGCTGCCGGTATCGTTGTGATTGTGGCTGTCGCCGTTGGAGCCGAACTTTGCACCCAGCACCCAGCTGCCCTGCCGCGCGGCATAGACGCCCACGCTGGGATACCACACCGTTAAATGGTGCCGGGGCGCTGCGGAGTAGGTCATCATTTCTTCTTCTGCAAAGGCGGTGGTCAGCCGGTACCACAGGTTGATGTGGGTGCTGCCGTCCGGGTTCTGCAAATGGTCGGGGTCGGCATCGGCGCGGAAGTCTGCCGCCGCAAGGGCTTGCAAAGCATCGCTGCCCACAGCCTGCCCAAAACGGTATTCCCGCGCACCGCACCGCCCGGCAAGGGGGCTGCAATCGCCAAAGTTCAGGTAGTAAGGGCCTTCCACATGGACGTTGCAGATGTACTCTGCAATGTTTTTGATCTTAGGCTCATGGAACAGGGGAGAGAAGGCCTCCGGCACAATGCTGGACAAAATTTCAAGGCAGCCCCACAGGGTCATCCCGGCGTGGCGGTAATACTGCGCACCCTCGTTGCAGCAGCCGTCCGCGCCGTAGTCCTTTAAAAAGCAGTCGAGACTGTACGCTGCCTGTTTGACGGCAGCATTTCGCTGCTGCTGCGTGGTGGGCAGCAGAAAAACGGTGAGCAGCACATTCTGGGTGCACCAGCTCGTCCAGTTGCACATAGGCTCTTCGCCGTTGCCCATCCACCAGAAGTGGCTTGTAAAATAGGGCGTCAGGATGCGGGCGTCCAGCTCCTGCTCCATCCGCGCCGTGATGCCCGGCGCGGCAGTATCCAGCTCGTCCGGCAGTAAGTATCGGGCCAGCGCCAGCAGCGCGCCGGTCTCGGCGGCAAATAAATCTACGATGGGGCGGGTGGTGTCCGGCAGGGGCAGCTGCGGGGTGTCCCGGATGTAGCTGTTGTGGGCGGGCAGCTGCCATGCGCTTTCCTCGCAGAGCGCCCATACGGTATCTGCAATGGCATCCAGAAAGCGCCCTTTGTGCTCCACACACTCGGCACTTACCAACGCGCACAGCCGCGCCCGGCGGGAGAAGTAAGCCGTCTCCCATGGGGTGCGCCGCCCGGTGTGGGTGAAATCCAGCCAGAGCGAGAGCGGCAGGGGCGCAATGGGCGTTTGCAGCGCGGCTTCTCCCGCCTGCAAAAAGCGCTGCTTTGCCCGCAGGGGCAGCCCCTGCCATGCAGTACGTTCCTTGGCAGGGGGGAAGGGCCGGTAATCGGAAAGAAATTCCGGCAAAAAAGCAAGCTGTTCCTGTATCATAAAAGCCTCCGATTTTAAATACTTTGCTGGTATTCCCGCGGGCTGAGCCCCGTGACCTTTTTGAACACCTTGGAAAATAAAAGGCGCTCTCGTACCCCAGTTTCTCAGCGATCTCGTATACTTTTAAATCGCCCTGTTCCAGCATCTCCTTCGCCGCAGCGATGCGGGTCTCGGTAATGTACTCCACAAAGCCGCTGTCGCCGTATTTGCCAAACAGCTGGCTGAGGTAGTTGGGCGAAAAATTGAATACAGCCGCCACATCGGCCAGCGTCAGCCGCTCGGAAAGGTGGCTCTGGATGTACTCCTGCACCTGTGCCACCACCTGCATCTTCCCGGCGGTGGCGTCGCCCTCGTTGACCTCCACGAACTGGATAGGCTGCTCCACCGTGAGCAGGGGCTGCAAATGGGCGTTTTCCCGGCAGCAGCGTGCCAGCCCCAGCAGGGAGCCGGTGGGACGACCTACCGCCCAGAGCAGCCGTACCGTGAAATAGTTGTATAGAATTTGGCTGGCGCGTTCCAGCAGCGGGCGCAGCACCGTCCGGTAGTTTTGGCACTGGGCATCGGTCAGGCAGAACAGCACATTGCAGCGCATGGCATCCGCCCCGGTCACATAGCAGGGCAGGTAGTTTTGCAGGGTGGTCTCCAGCATCCGCCCGCAGGAAAAACTCAGCTTCAGCTGCTGGGCGGGGGTAAGGGCGGTGTTGGCGATGATCTCGCAGCTGGCTACAAGGTAGGCGTCGCTTGCAAGGTTCAGCTCCATGTGTTGCAAAGGCTGCTCCAATGCGGCTTCGTCCGGGAACAGCCCGGCGTACAGCCGCACGAAAAAACGCTCCTGATAGCTGCGCACACTCTCAGCAAGGTTTTCCTGTGCCGACAATTCGCCCAGCAAAGCGCGCTCCTTTTTACCTTTCGGCGGCCTTGGCAAGGGCGGTTTGCAGGTTCTCGGGGGTCAGGTCCAGTTTGACCAGATAATCCACCACCCCGGCACCCATGGCCTGCTTGATGTAACCAAATTCTTCAAAGCTGGTCAGCATGATAAAGGCGGGCAGGGCGCTGCGTTCCCGGCAGGTGCGGGCAAGGGTAAGCCCGTCCATCACCGGCATTTTTACGTCGGCAATGACGATATCCGGCTTCTCCCGCTCAATGAGTTCCAGCGCCAGCTTGCCGTTGCGGGCGGTGCCGCAGACCGTATAGCCCAGCTTTTCCCATTCCAGCATCCCTTGCAGGCCGATGAGCACCAGCGGCTCATCATCCACCAGTAATATCCGCAGCATGGCTGTCTCCTTTCTGTTGATAGGGCAGCCGGATGGTGACCTCGGTGCCCACGTCCTCTTCGCTTTCAATGGTCAGGCCGTAACCCTCGCCAAAGGAATACCGGATGCGGCGGTTCACGTTCCACAGGCCGACATGACGGAACTTTTCAGCCTTTTCGGCACCCTCGGCGGGCTCGTCCAGAAGGTGCGCCACCAGCTCCGGCGGCATGCCCACGCCGTCATCGGTAATACGCAGCAGTACGTCTCCGGTATCCGGGTCGGTGGAGATATCCAGCAGCACGCTGCCGTGGCCGCCCTTGGGCTCCAGCCCGTGGAAGATGGCGTTTTCCACCAGCGGCTGCAAGGTGAACCGGGGGATCATGCAGTCCCGGCAAAGGGTCTCGCTTTCAATGCGGGAGACCTCAATTTCCAAGTCGCCACCGTAGCGGTACTGCTGGATGGTAAAGTAATCGTTGAGCAGCGCCAGCTCCTCCTGCAAAGGTACCAGCTTCTGGGTACCCTTGGAGATGCTCTTAGTCAGCCGCGCAAAGGCGGTGACCATCTCGGCAATGCCGGGCGCGTGCTGGATGGTAGCCATCCAGCGGATGCTGTTGAGGGTGTTGTAGATAAAGTGCGGGTTCACCTCGTTTTGCAGCATCCGGTATTCCAGCTCCTGCTTGCGGCGCTCGTCCTCCACCCGGCGGGTCATCAGGCTGTCCACGTTTTCAGCCAGCTGGTTGATGCCCCGGCCGATGTCGCCCAGCTCGTTGTTCCACTCCACCGTGCGGTCCGGGGCAAAGTTGCCGCTGCCCACGGTCTCGATGCGCTTTTGCAGCGCCTCCACCGGGCGGGTAATGACCCACTCCAGCCAGTGCTGCATCAAAAAGCTCAGTCCCCAGATGATGGCAATGCCAAGGGTGATGAGCCACAGGTACACGCCGTAGTGCAGCAAAAAGGTATTTGCGGGCAAAAGCTGCACCAGCGCCGCGCTGCGGCCGTTCAGTGTTACCTTGACTACATAATACTTCTGGCCGTCCAGCTGCACCTTGCCCTGCCATGCGGTCTGCTCGGTCACGCCGTTATTGCTGCCGGTGCGCAGGGTGTAGTCCACCTCCCGCAGCGGGTTTTCAATCTCGGTCAGGCTGCCGTTTTCGATCTGCCACAGGCGGCTGCCCATCTCCCAGTACAGGGCGCTGCCGTCGGTCAGGTTGTAGCCCGCAGCCGGGTCGGTGATAATGGCGGTGTCCAGCGCAAGGTAGGTGCTGCCCCGGTGCAAGGTGCCCTTGCCGCAGCGGACAGGCTGGCTGAGGGCGATGCAGTCCGGACTGCCGGGCAGCAGCGGGTCGGTGGTGAACTGCATCCCGTACCCCTTGGGGAGAAACTGCTTTATGCTGGTGCGGTTGAGCGCCGCCGAGGAGTTCAGCGTGCCGAACTGCAAATGCCGGTCGTTTTCATTGGTAATAAAAAAGCGGAGGATATGGCTGTACAGGGTGCTGGAATAGTATTTTTCCTGCACGGCTTCGTAGGCGGCAATGGTCTGGGTGCCGTTGATATTTTCCTGCGAGATGTACCGCCGCACGGTGCTGTCGATGGAAGCCCAGTTCAAAAGAGCATCGGCGCTGTCCAGACTGGTCTCGATGGAGGTAGCCACCAGCCGCAGGTTGAACTCTGCCGCCTGCAAGGAGTTGGCGCGCACATATTGGTTGGAGAGGGTGAACAGCGCCGCGCCCACGGCCAGCGAGGTAAGGATGGTAAAAAAGCGCATCCCCCACACGATCTGCCGCCGCAGCGGGAAACGATGGCTGCTCTTCATAGCGGAGCCTCCTTTCCGGTAATATTTTGCATTCTTTCCTTTATACAGTACTGATTCCGGCGCGGTTTGTCAACGACTTTTTTCATGAAAATTGTGTACTTTATACGCTTTTTTCTTGTGCTACGGATGTAAACTGTGCAAGAGAACAAGAAAGTGCAGACTCCAGTGTAAGAAAGTGCATCTTTTTTTAAAAGATACAGAAAAACTGCAACTCTTCCCGGAATTTTTCCATTCCGGTTTTTGCGTTTGTGCGGTATCCTAGTGTCAACAAAAGCGAGTGGCTCCCCGGCACGGGGGAGACCGTTGCACGAAATACACACACTGCCCTGAAGGAGGACACACTTATGAAAAAGATCTCTCGTCGTTCGTTCCTTACCGCTGCCGCTGCCTGCGGCGCTGCTGCTGCTCTGAGCGCCTGCGGCGGCTCTTCCGCAAGCTCCACCGCTGCTTCCTCCACTGCCGGTTCCACCGCTGCATCCGCAGCAGCAGGCCCTGTTACCCTGCAGTGGTCGGTGTGGGATAAGGAGTCCACCCCCTACTGGCAGGCCATGGCCGACGGCTACATGGCAAGCCACAAGGACGTGACCATCGAGATGGTGGATCTGGGCTCCAGCGATTACATGACCGTTCTGGCTACCCAGCTGGCCGGCAGCGCCGATCTGGATGTCGTGACCGTCAAGGATATCCCCGGCTACGCAAACCTGATCAATCTGGACTACCTCAAGCCCCTGAACGAGGTGCTGACCCGCGACACCGGCGATTTCAACGGCACCATCGAGCAGCTGACCACCGATGACGGCAACTTCTACGCCGTGCCCTTCCGCAGCGACTTCTGGGTGCTGTACTACAACAAGGATCTGTTCGATAAGGCCGGTGTGGAGTATCCCTCCAATGACCTGACGATGGAAGATTACGATGCTCTGGCTCGCAAGATGACCAGCGGCTCCGGCGACACCAAGGTCTATGGCTGCCACTACCACACCTGGCGCTCCGCCGCTTCTCTGTTCTCTATTCTGGACGGCAAGAACACCATCATCGACGGCAAATACGACTTCATGAAGCCCACCTACGATATGGTCATTGCCCAGCAGAAGGACGGCATCTGCATGGACTACGGCTACCTCAAGACCTCTTCTCTGCACTACTCCGCAGCCTTTGAGAACCAGCAGTGCGCAATGGTCAACATGGGCAGCTGGTTCATTTCCACGCTGGAAGCTTACATGAAGGATGCCGAGACCAAGTTCAACTGGGGCATCGTCAAGTATCCGCACCCCGCCGGTGCAGAGGCTGGTTCTACGCTGGGCACTGTGACCAGTCTGGCCATCAACGCCGATTCTCCCAAGGCAGAGACCGCTGCCGACTTCATCAACTGGTGTGTCTCCGAGGAGGGCGCACAGGCCATTGCCAAGACCGGCACCTTCCCGGCTTGCGGCTCCGCTGCTACCGCCGAGATCATCAAGTCCACCGAGGGCTTCCCCGAGGACAGCAATTCTGTGGATGCACTGACCACTAGCAATGTCTATCTGGAAATGCCCTACACCCAGTACGCATCTGATATCGAGACCATTCTGAACGCCGAGCACGATGCCATTATGACCATGAGCGAGACCGTGGACGAGGGCATCCAGAACATGAACGATCAGGTTCCCGCAGTTCTCGGCTGATAAAGCGTTTTCCGCAATGGTTTGCGGTTCTCCTTCTTCATCATTTTCGATCCCCATTCATTTTCCGATGACGAGCATCGGAAAAAAGCCCTGTCCGAGCGGGGCGGGTATGCAAAGCGCCCGCCCCGCTCATTTTTTGGAAAAGCTGTTATACTTCCGGGAAAGGAGGCTCTTTTATGGCGAGTGCTGCTGTCCAGAATAAAACTCCCCGTAAAGTGCTTAAAAAATCGACCCGCGATTCTCTGATCGCGTATTCCTTCATTGCGCCAAACTTCATTGGCTTCTGCGTGTTTACGCTGGTGCCCATGGTGTTTGCCATTGCGCTGGCCTTCTGCGCATGGGACGGCCGCCACGCCATTGAATTTGTCGGCCTGAAAAACTTTGTAAAGCTCTTCACCACCGATAAAATTTTTCAGGCGGCGCTGAAAAACACCGTCGTCTATGTCATCGGTACCGTGCCGCTTACGCTGGCCTGCTCGCTGGCCATGGCTGTGCTGCTGAACCAGAACGTGAAGCTGCGCAACTTCTTCCGCACCGTGGCGTTCTTCCCCTATGTTGCCTCGCTGGTGGCGGTGGCAGCGGTGTGGAATATGATCTTCAACCCCTCCATGGGCCCCATCAACATGATCCTGAACCAGTTCTTTGGCGTGGCGGTGGAAAACCTGCCCCGCTGGGCTGCCGGTAAGGACACCGCTATGATCACGGTCATCCTGTTCAGTGTATGGAAGAACATGGGCTACTACATGGTCATCTATCTGGCAGGCCTGCAGGGCTGCAACCCGGACCTGAACGAAGCCGCCGAGCTGGACGGCGCAAATCGCTGGCAGCAGTTCTGGCACATCACCCTGCCGCAGCTGCGCCCCACCACCTTCTTTGTGGTCATTATGCTCACCATCTCCGGCTTCAAGGTCTACGACCAGATGTACATGATCACGCAGGGCGGCCCCGGCACTGCTACCATGACGCTGGTGTATTACATCTATAATGTGGCCTTCGTCAATACCCCGAAATACGGCTACGCAAGTGCAATTTCCATGGTGCTGTTCGTACTGGTGCTGATCGTTACCATCATCCAGTTCCGCGGCTCCAAGGGCGAGAACTGAGAAAGGAGGAAGAACTATGTCTGCTGCTATTATCAAGACCGAAGCCTCTCAGAAGCGCCGCAACTTCATCTCCAAGTTCCTGATCTATTTCTTCCTCATCGTCATCACAGCTTGTATGCTGCTGCCCTTTTTGTGGATGCTGTCCTCCTCCTTTAAGCTGAATAAGGACGTGTTCGGCTTCCCCATCCAGTGGATCCCCAAAAATCCCCGCTGGCAGAACTATGTGGACATCTGGACCCAGATCCCGCTGCTGACTTTTGTGAAAAACACGGTCAAGATCACCGTGGTGGTCACCCTGTTGCAGCTGTTCACTTCCTCCTTTGCAGCCTACGCCTTTGCCAAGATGCAGTTCAAGGGCAAAAACGCGCTCTTCCTCGGCTACATTGCCACCATCGCAGTGCCTTGGCAGGCCTACATGGTGCCCCAGTTCATGATGATGAGCTCGTGGCATTTGAACAACACCCATCTGGCCATTATGTGCCTGCAGGCCTTCAGCGCCTTCGGCGTGTTCCTAATGAAGCAGTTCTACGAGGGCGTGCCCACCGAGCTGTGTGAGGCTGCCCGCATTGATGGCCTGAGCGAGTACGGCATCTGGTGGCACATCATGCTGCCCCTCAGCCTGCCCGCCCTGTCCACCCTGACCATCTTCACCTTCGTGAACACCTGGAACGACTTCCTTGGCCCCCTGATCTACCTGACCAAGACCGAGCTCAAGACCATCCAGATCGGTCTGCGTATGTTCATCACCCAGTATTCCGCAGAGTACGGCCTGATCATGGCGGCCTCTGTGGTGGCACTGATCCCGGTGCTGATCGTGTTCCTCTCCCTGCAGAAGTATTTTGTGCAGGGCGTGGCATCCACCGGCATCAAGGGCTAAACAAATCACCCGTAAGCGGGGCGTGGGCAGTACCCGCGCCCCGCATTTTTTGCAGAAATAGAGAGAAAGTGTTATGTTATATCCTGAACAGAATGAAGCGCGCTTGAAGCTGAGCCTTGACGGCACATGGGCGTTTGCGCTGGGCAGCTGCGTGGAAGACCAGTTCGATCCCGCAAAGCCCCTGCCGGATGCCCAGCCCATCGCCGTGCCCGCCAGCTACAACGACCAGAACGACCAGACCACCGCCCTGCGCCGCCACTACGGCTGGGCATGGTATCAGCGCAAAGTTACCCTGCCCACTTTCTGCGCCGGGCAGCGGGTGGTGCTGCGGTTCGGCTCGGTGACCCACACGGCAAACGTCTGGCTGAACGGCCAGCTTATCGCACAGCACAAGGGCGGCTTTACCCCCTTTGAAGCAGACGTTACCGCCCTGCTGCACCCCGGCGAGACGGTGCTGCTGACCGTCGCCTGCGACAACCGGGTAAACCACAGCACCCTGCCTGTGGGCAACGAGGACGGACAACTGGCCTTCTTTGGATCGGACAACGCGGGCATCCCCAGTGTGGAGGCTGCCAAGCGCGCCGCCGCACCCCAGAACCGCCCCAACTTTGACTTTTTCAACTATGCGGGCATCCACCGACCAGTGTGGCTCTACACCACCCCCAAAGAGTATATCGAGGATGTGACCGTAGTGCCCGCCGTAGACGGCACGGTGCAGTACGCGGTCAAAACCACCGGCAGCGCGCCTGTCCATGTCATGGTGCTGGATGCGGACGGCAACGCCGTTGCAAGCGCCGAGGGTGTAGAAGGTACCCTGACCATTCCGGAGGTGCATCTCTGGGAGCCCAGACCCGGCACGCCCTACCTGTACACCCTGCACATCACCTGCGGGGCAGACGTCTACGATCAGACCTTTGGCGTGCGCAGCATTGAGGTGCGGGGCACACAGGTGCTTTTGAACGGAAAACCGCTCTATTTCAAGGGCTTTTGCAAGCACGAGGACTTTACCGCCCACGGCCGCGGCTTTGACCCGGTGCTGAACGTGAAGGACGTGAATCTGATCCACTGGGCAAACGCCAACGCGGTGCGTACCAGCCACTACCCCTACGCTGAGGAGTTCTACGACCTGTGCGACCGGGAGGGCATTCTGGTCATGGACGAGACCCCGGCGGTGGGTATCGGCGGCGGGGCGGCGGTGAATCCTTACAAGGAATATCCCCTTGCGGAGCATCACCGGCAGGTGTTTGCCGAGATGATCCATCGGGACAAAAACCACCCCTGCGTGGTGCTGTGGAGCCTTGGCAACGAGCCGGATCTGGAGCACTTCCCGCAGGATGCCTACGATTACTGGCACCCGCTGTATGAGCTGGCACATCAGCTGGACCCGCAGAACCGCCCGGTCACCCTCGTCTGCTGCCAGAACGACTACACCAAGGATATCACCACCCGCACCATGGATATCGTCTGCATCAACCGCTACTACGGCTGGTACAACCTTTCCGGCGACATGGACGCCGCCTGCTATGGCCTGAATCAGGAAATGGATTTCTGGGCAGAGCAGCACAAGCCCGTGATGATGAGCGAATACGGCGCAGACACCGTGGCAGGTCTGCACACCGCCGGAGCCGAGATGTTCAGTGAGGAGTTTCAGGTGGAGTTCTACCGCCGTCTGGATGCAGAGTTTGACAAGCGCCCGTGGTTTGTGGGAGAATTTGTCTGGAACTTTGCAGACTACGACACCGTGCAGGGCCCCATGCGGGTGGACGGCAACAAAAAGGGCCTGTTCACCCGGGACCGCCGCCCCAAGCTGGGTATGCACTTTCTGCGCCAGCGGTGGGCAGAGATACCTACGTTTGGATTTAAGGAGTAATCATGATGAAAACCTACCAGAACCACGCTATGACCGACGCCGAGGCACGGCAGGCACTGGCCGATGCCTGCAAACAGGTGGAGACCAATCTGCCCCTGTACACCTACCAGTGCCAGAACCATTCCAGCGTGAACAATATCTACCCCGGCTGTGCCAATAACCAGTGGACCTGCGGCTTCTGGCCGGGGGAAATCTGGCTGGCCTACGAAGCCACCGGGGAGGAAAAATTCAAGACCGCCGCCCTCATTCAAGTGGACAGCTTTGCGGACCGCATTGCCCGCAAGGTGGAGGTTGACCACCACGATATGGGCTTTTTGTACAGCCCCACCTGCGTGGCAGCATGGAAGCTGGTGGGCAGTGAAAAGGGCAAAAACGCCGCCATTGCCGCCGCCGACCAGCTGCTGACCCGCTACCAGCCCAGCGGCCGCTTCTTGCAGGCATGGGGCACCATGGACGACCCCGGCAACTACCGCTATATCATTGACTGTATGCTCAACGTGCCGCTGCTGTACTGGGCAGCGCAGGTGACCGGCAGCGACCACTACCGCGAGATCGCCGCCGCCCACACCGCCACTACGCTGGCAAACTCCTTCCGGCCGGACGGCAGCACCTACCACACCTTCTTTATGAACCCGGACGGCACCCCCTTCACCGCCCACACCACCAACGTTGTGCCCTTTGTGGCAGTTGGCTGCGGTGACGTGAAGCTGCGCGAGGGCGGCTGCCTGGCCGATATCGCACCCACTATGCTGCCCTATATCGGCCTGCCCGTTCCCGCCGAGATGACCGGCAAGAGCATCATCGTGGAGTGATGCCAGACGGGATGACCGTATAAACAAACAAAAGGCTGCTGCACATTTTGTGCGGCAGCCTTTTTGCATAAGAAAAATTTCCGTGAAAAGGGAATAGCGGAGCGTCCGCAGACGCTCCGCTATTCCGAAATTAAAAATAGATTTTCCGCTGATGATGGCCAGAGCGCACGCGGAGGCCATTCAAAACGGTTCGCCTGCAAAACGGTAAAGCTTACTTTTTCAGATGGCTATCCCAGCCGCTGGAGGTGGTGGCCTGCTTGTCAGGCGTACACCACATGGCCTCTACGCCGTCCAGCGATTCCACCAGCTTCTGCCCCTCTTCCAGCGGCATACAGAACAGGGCAGTGGTCAGGCAGTCTGCCATGCCGGAGTCCGGGCACAGCACGGTGACGCCGTTGTAGTAGGCGGCCGGCCACAGGGTGTCCGGGTCGATGATGTGGTGGTAGCGCTTGCCATCCACCACAAAGTAGCGCTGGTAGTCGCCGCTGGTCACCAGTGCAAGGTCGCTCATGTTGATGGGCGAGCCGAAAATGGAGTTGGTGTTGGTGTACACCTCCGAGGCGTTCCACGGGTTCTCCACACCGCCGGTCCACTGGCTGCCGTCCGGCTTTGTGCCGATGGCGCGCAGGTTGCCGCCTACGCTCACCAGTGCGCTGGTCAGGCCCCGGGCTTCGGCGGCGCGGCAAACCATCTCCACCGCGTAGCCCTTGCCCACGCTGCCCACGTCCAGCGACATCTCCGGGTCGGACAGGTAGACCGTTTTGGCCTCCTCGTCAATGACGAGGTCGTTGATATCGCAGTGCTGGGCAGCGGCCTCCAGCTCCTCCTGTGTGGGCAGGGTGTTGTCTGCCTCGGAGGCGTCTTTCTCGGCGGCTTCACGATAATCGTGCCAGATGCCCAGTACGCTGCCCATGGCAATGTTGATCTTGCCGCCGGTCAGTTCGTACATCTGCTGTGCCAGCTCCAGCATGGAAAGGATGCGGTCATCTACCTGTACCGGGGCTTTCCCGGCGTTTTCGTTGATGGTCTTAACGTTCACAACGCCATCGTAGTCGTTGTAGATATCGTAGAGCTGGTTGTAGGCGATCAGATCCTGATGCAGCGCCTGCATCTGGGTGTTGAACTCTTCCTCGCTCTCGCAGTAGGCGATGACCTGCGTCACAGTGTCGAACACATCATAAAAGATGGTGGTGTACCGGGTCAGCTCCTTTTTGGGTTTGCAGCCGACCAGCAGGCTAAGGCTCAGTACCGCCACCAGCAGTGCAGCGGTCATGCGGGTGATGCGGCTCTTCATACGGTCTGGCTCTCCTTTGCGGCGGTAAAGGCGGTGTGCTCCTCCTGCAAATGTGCCAGCAGGTCTGCAAACATCCAGTTGCGGTTTGCGGGAGTGACCACCGCCTTGAGCGGGATGGTCACCTGTGCCTGCCGCATCAGGTCCAGCAGGGTGTCCACGTCCTTATCACGGAAGTTTGCCAGCACCAGCGCCGGGGGATAGGCACCCGGCTCCAGTACCAGTGTTCTGGGGGCTTTTACCTCCACCTCGCCCAGCAGCTGGGCAACGGTCTTGCCGGCATCGGCGGGGGTAACAAGCAGCAGCTTCATGCCAAAGGCGGGTGCCATGCCCTCCAGCTTGCCCCGGTCGGCGGGGGAAAGGTTCCAGCCCAGCGCCAGCGGCACCCCGGCGTTCTGGTTGCGTGCAATGTGTGCTTTCATCTTTAAAACCTCTTTCGGCAGTGTTTTTTCAAAATACACTATAGTATACCATAAAACCCGTGAAAAGAAAATGAAAACCCGCCGGTAGCACAGAAATCGGGGGTATTTAAGGTGAAACTGCTGCTTGCCTTACGCCCTCATCCGTCTGCTTGCTTCGCGCGCAGCCACTTCCCCGACCGGGGAGGCTCGGCTTGGCAAACTTCCAGCAAAAAAGGACTGCTGAACCAGGTCGGCACAGCAGTCCCTGCGTATAACAATATTCTTTCGGGCGGGTTCAGTTCATTTTTTTGCCGAAGAACTCCACCTCTTTGCCGATGAACTGCATCAGTTCATCGAACTGGTCGGGGGGTCAGGCTCTGTGCGCCATCGCACTTGGCCTTGGCGGGGTTGTTGTGCACCTCGATCATCAGACCATCGGCACCAGCAGCGACCGCGGCTTTCGCCAGCTCCGGCACCATCCATGCGTGGCCGCAGGCGTGGCTGGGGTCTACCACCACCGGCAGATGGGTCATCTTGTGTAGCATGACCACACCGGCAAGGTCCAGCGTGTTGCGCATACTGGTCTCAAAGGTGCGGATGCCGCGCTCGCACAGGATGACGTTCTCGTTGCCCTCGGCCATGATGTACTCGGCGCTCATCACGAACTCTTCCAGCGTGTTGGCAAGGCCGCGCTTGAGCAGTACCGGCTTTTTCTGGCGGCCAACGGCCTTAAGCAGCTCAAAGTTCTGCATATTGCGGGCACCTACCTGAATGAGGTCCACGTTTTCAAACAGGGGCAGGTGCTCGGTGTTCATGATCTCGGTCACAATGGGCGAACCGGTGGCGCGGCGCGCCAGCTTGAGCAGGTCCAGACCCTCGCTGCGCATACCCTGAAAGGAGTAGGGAGAGGTGCGGGGCTTGAATGCACCGCCGCGCAGCAGGGAAGCACCCGCCGCCTTTACCCGCTGCGCGCAGTAGGTGATCTGCTCCTCGCTCTCGATGCTGCAGGGCCCGGCGATGACTGCAAAGTTGCCGCCGCCGATCTTGACGCCCTCCACGTCGATAACGCTGTCGTCCGGGTGGAACTTGCGGTTGGCCTTTTTGTAAGGCTCGGACACGCGGCGGCAGGTCTCTACCACCGGGTTTGCCAGCACCCAGCTTTCTGCAATGGCCTTGGTGTCGCCGATCAGACCCAGAATATGGGTGTCGCTGCCCTTGGAATCGTTGATCTGCAGACCCATATCCTCCAGCTCGTGGCAGAACTCGCGCACCTGTACGTCGGGGGCATCCTGTTTGAGTACGATGATCATAGTGTTTTGTCTCCTTTGCCTTTTTCTATCCTGTGAAACGGCGAGGGAGACCGGCTCCTTTGCCGCAGCTTGCAGTGTCAAACTTCAGTACTCTGAAGTGCGTGACGCTATGATATCACTTCATGAAACTGAAGTCAAGAGAAATTTTGAATTTTTTCCAAAAAAGTGGTAGAATAAAAAAGAAAAGAACCCGCGCAGTCATTGTTGTGCAATGACTGCGCACCCAAAGGTCGAGCTTTTTACTGCTTTCCATGGGGTATTACTTCCCGGGGAAAGAGAATCTGCCGGTTACCGCGCATAAGCTCCCCCTTTCGGGGGAGCTGGACGCGAAGCGGCCTGAGAGGGTTCAATAGAATCAAAGAGGGAATAACAATGGGAAAAGAAGCTAAAACCAACGCAATGCGCATTCTGGAACGGGAAAAGGTGGCCTATACCGCCCACGAGTACCCCCACGAGGAGGGGGTGGCGGTGGACGGCGTGACCGTAGCCGCCAGCATAGGTGAGGACCCCGCCTGCGTTTACAAGACGCTGGTAACGCAGGGCAGCAGCAAAAACTACTTTGTGTTCGTCATTCCGGTGGCGGCAGAGCTGGACTTAAAGGCCGCTGCCCGCAGCGTGGGCGAAAAGAGCGTGGCAATGATCCATGTGGCGGATATCAATAAGGTGACCGGCTATGTGCGGGGCGGCTGCAGCCCGGTGGGCATGAAAAAGCAGTACCGCACCGTCTTTGACGAAAGCGTGCTGACCCAGCAGAAGGTCTACGTTTCCGGCGGGCGCATCGGCACACAGGTGTGCTGCGCCCCGGCGGATCTGATTCGCGCTGCACGCGCCGCCACCGCAAAGATCATTTTTTAAAAATCCGGCGCGATATCTGGGATACATCAACACAGCCTTTACATAAAATATACCTGCCGCATAAGTCATACTTAAAAAGAAAAAGGATGGCGAAACTGCACAAAACTTTCGAAAGTTTTTTGACGGCATGGGAACACAAGGGAGAATTTGCCCAAACGCTCTTTGCAAAGCGGTTTTTTTGCCGTAAACTGTATCTAGTACAGGGACGATGCCCCAAAAAACGGGCTTGCATCGCCGCCTGAAAAAACGCTTGCACAGGAAACTGCGGAGGGAAACTTCAATGATGCTGCTGGTGCCGGGTCGCATGGAATGGGGTCACATTCACTGCAATCAGGGGCATGGTGCAACCTTGTGCAAAATGCGCGGACAGAAAAACAGGAAATAAAGGCCGTGGTACAGGTGTACCGCAGCCTTTTTTGTTTGTCGGTCTTGTTGGACAGTTGAGAAAGAGAGGCTTTGGAAAATGGTTCGTAAAGTGGCAGTGATCATGGGTTCGGACAGCGATTGGCCGGTGGTCAAGGGTGCCTGCGCCCAGCTGAAGGCGCTGGACATCCCCTTTGAGGCGCACATCCTTTCGGCGCACCGCACCCCCGCCGAGGCAGCAGCCTTTGCGAAAAGCGCAAAGGCCAACGGCTTTGGCGTCATCCTGTGCGCAGCAGGCATGGCAGCCCATCTGGCAGGCGCTTTTGCCGCCAACACCACCCTGCCGGTCATCGGCATCCCCATGAAGGGCGGTGCGATGGATGGTCTGGACGCGCTGCTGGCTACCGTGCAGATGCCCAGCGGCATCCCGGTGGCAACCGTGGCGCTGAACGGTGCCAAGAACGCCGCATGGCTGGCTGCTGAGATCCTGGCGCTGAACGATGACGCACTGGCGGAAAAGCTGGAGGCTGAGCGCGTAGCCATGGCACAGCAGATCGCAGCCAAGGAAGAAAAGCTGCAGAACGAACTGAACGAGCTGTAAAGGAGAACCAATGTCTGATTTTGCATATCCGCTGCATGAGGAGTGCGGCGTTTTCGGCATCTACGACCGTGCCGGTACCGAGGATGTGGCCGCAGCGGCTTATTCGGCCCTGTATGCGCTGCAGCACCGCGGGCAGGAGAGCTGCGGCATTGCCGTCAACGATGACGGCGTGATCACCGGCCACCGAGATCTGGGCCTTGTGAACGAGGTGTTCACCCCGGAGGTGCTGGCAAGCCTGTCCACTACCACGGCACACATGGCCACCGGTCATGTGCGCTACGCCACCGCCGGCACCCGCGTCCGCGCCAATGCCCAGCCCATGATCGTCCGGCATGGCCGCGGCACCATGGCACTGTGCCACAACGGCAACCTGACCAACGCTGTGGAACTGCGCCGCCAGCTGGAAAACGAGGGCGCCATCTTCCACGGCTCCTCAGATACCGAGGTCATCTGCTACCTTATCACTCGCAACCGTCTGCGCATGGGCAGCATCGAGACTGCCATCAGCAAGACCATGGACGTGCTGGAGGGCGCATACAGCCTTGTGATCATGTCTGCCACCAAGCTCATTGCGGTGCGCGACCCCCGGGGCTACCGTCCCCTGTGCATCGGCACCCTGCCCGGCGGCGGCTACGTCTTTGCCAGCGAGAGCTGCGCACTGGA
>ENA-OQKR01000233-OQKR01000233.1-human-gut-metagenome-genome-assembly--contig:-NODE-233-length-24069-cov-3.744006_pt1 | contig 24069 bp, 26 predicted proteins | sample MGYA00242803_ERZ504806 | MGnify/ENA primary metagenome ERZ504806 (study PRJEB26092, sample SAMD00036399) | human gut metagenome | host: Homo sapiens | study: EMG produced TPA metagenomics assembly of...
GGCATTGCAGCGGATACATTTGCTTAACTGGCTCTGGAAGAATGCAAATTTTTCTTCCGGGCTCATTGCTTCGATCTTCTCTACTTCTGCAAAACGATCTGCATCTTTTGTGTCTTTGGACTCACCGCGAGGAGCACCCCCGCCGCGCCGGCGCCGATGGCGGCGTTGCGGCCGAGGCGCAGGGCCACGCCGAGCCCCAGCGCGTAGAGGGGCAAGCTGCCCAGCACGATGCCCGCCCAGGCGGCCGCAAGCGGAGCGGGCCCGAGCGGCAGGCGCCCGGCGACGGCGAGCACGGCCCCGAACACGCCGAGCGCCACGGCCAGCGCGCCCGCGCCGAGCGCCGCAAGGGCGAGCAGCTTCGCCGCGACGGCGCGCCCGCGCGAGGGGACCGCCGTGAGGTTGGCGAGGCGCCCGGCAGCGCGCTCCTCGTCCACGGCGAGCCCGCAGACGATGGCGGACATGAGCGGCATGAGGGCGCCGAGGAACTGGGCGCAGGCGTCCGCGCCCAGCGCCGGGTCCCATCGGGTTACGGAGAAGTACTCGCCGCAGGCAAGACCGGCTGCCAGGCCGCAGGCGAGGTGCACCGCCGAGAGCGGGGAGCGCGCCAGGCGCAGGGCCTCGGAAAGCAGGGCCCGCGGGAGAGTCATGCGCGGCGTCGGATCGGAGAGTCGTGTCATGGCCATCACCTCTCCTCGGAGTGCGCAAACCAGGCCGCGCCCGCCGCCGTGAGCGCGGCGAACGCGAGCGCACTGACCGCAAGGCCCGCCAGCGTGAGCATGCCGTCCGCCGTGAGCGCCCCGCCGAGCGCCATGTCCGCCGCGAGCGGCTCGCCGCTCGGCAGCACGGGAATGAAGCTCGTGGGGATGACCATGCTCGCCGACGGCGGAAAGAGCTGCGGCAGCGGCATCAGCGACCAGGCGAACCCACCCACGAGCTGCGCGGCGAGCGGGCAGAAGATGCCCGCGAGCATGCCGAGCCGCGCCGTGAGGAAGAGCCCTGCGGGGATCATCCACGCCGCGGTCACCGTGTTGGCGAGCGCGCAGAGGAGCATCGTGAGCGTGCCCGCGGCCGTGAGACCCTGCGAGGAGAACGCCGATCCCGCGAGGTAGATGCCGAAGACCACGAGGTTCGAGAGCGTGCAAAGAGCAAGGCACCAGAGCGCCTGGCCCACCAGGCGCGCCCGAGCGGGAAGCCCAGGCCCAGAAGCCCCCGCATCCGCGTGCGAGCGTCCGCCCGTGCGACGCACGCCACCACGAGCGATAGAGACACGGGCAGGAAGAGCGCGTACCAGTAGTTCCACGCACTAAAGATCTGCACGCCCCGGTAGGGCATCGCGCCGAGCAGCGGCATCGGCAGCGCCATGAGCACGGCCAGGCGAACCGGTGCCGCGTGGCGCGACTTCAGGGCCTCGGCGCGCAGGCCCGCGAGCAGGCCGCCTTTCTCGCCCGTCATGCCGCCACCTCCCCGCGTGCTCGTCGCCCTTCCCGACAGAAGCTCATGAAGAGTTCCTCGAGGTCCTGCCCGGGCCGAAGCGCATCCTCGTAGGCGAGGCGCCCCCCGCAGATGATGCCGATGGTGTCCGCCATCTGCTGCACCTCGGAGAGGATGTGGCTCGAAACGATCACCGTCGTACCCGCCGCCGCGAAGCCGCGGATCTGGTCGCGCAGCTCCTCGATGCCGATGGGGTCGAGGCCGTTGGTGGGCTCGTCGAGCACGAGCAGGCGTGGCCGGGCGATCAGCGCCAGCGCGAGCCCCAGGCGCTGCCGCATGCCCATCGAGAAGCGCCCGGCGCGCTTCTTCCCGGTGTCCGCGAGGTCCACGGCGGCGAGCACCTCATCTATGCGGCTCTCGGGAAGGCCCAGCAGCGTGGTGCGCACGCGCAGGTTCTCGCGCGCGGTGAGGTTGGGGTAGAGCGGCGCCTCCTCGATGAGGCTGCCGATTGCGTAGAGGTCCTCGCGGCGCCAGGCGTGCCCGGCAAAGAGGATCTCCCCGGCCGTCGGCCGCAGCATCCCGCAGATCATCTTGAGCGTTGTCGACTTGCCGGCGCCGTTGGGACCGAGCAGCCCGTACACCTCGCCCTCGCGGATATGAAGGCTCACGTCGGCCACGGCGTCCTGCGCCTGGTCGCCGCGGCCGAAGCGCTTGGTGAGCCCGCGCGTCTCGAGCATGTAACCCATGGGTTTATCCTTTCTCTTCCGGGCGCGCGGGCCGAGCCACCGTGCCCGCGCGCCTTACCTTTCGGGTTCACCATCCATGGTGGGGCGCGTTTCTAACGAAGCCGTAACGGCCGTTGGGCTCTTTTGGCGCCAACCCTTCTCGACCCGCACATCATGATTAATTTGCTTAAGGCAACAACTTTCCCGATAGATGTAATCACCGAATCAAAACGTGTACATCAGCCATCAAAGATGCCGAAAAATGTCATATTTGGAGGCTGATGTACACAAATGCAGAATCCCGCACAACCCAGTAGCATCCTCCATATGTCTGGACTCTCTATGCTTACGCTGGATAGACATCGCCGGAACGGGTATAGTATCGAAAGTTTTGTCGTTAACCAGCGGGGGAGTCCTGTGGGCATCAAAAAGAAGATCAAAAAGGAGCTTATCGGCACTTCCGATTACCCGTCGAATAAGATCTTTACGATCTCCAATTTCATCACCTTTACGCGCCTGATCCTCACCCTGGTATTTCTGTACCTGTTTGTGACGGATAACAACCGCGTCATCGCCATCGTTATCTACGCCGTTGCCGCCTCTACCGACTGGATGGACGGTCAGATCGCCGCATGCCAAGACGGTCTCGTGGCTCGGCAAGGTCATGGATCCCATCTGCGACCGTGCGCTGCTGTTCACCGGCGTACTTGGGCTGGTGGTCCGCGGAGAGCTGCCCCATCTGGGTCTGCGTGCTCATTATTGGCCGCGACATCTATCTGGGCATCGGCACGCTTATCGTTCGTCATTATCACCGTCGCCCCATCGATGTCGTCTTTCCCGGAAAGATTGCCACTGCACTGCTCATGACCGGCTTCTCGCTCATGCTGCTCGGGTTCCCCGTTATTGACGGCCTGCATCTTTTACCTTCAACCCTTACGGCCTTCCCGGGCCTCAACGGAAGCTCGGTGCCCCTCGGCATCTTCTTTGTGTACGGCGGCGTGATCTTCTCCATGCTCACGGCTGTCATCTATTCCATTAAGGGCGGAGTGGCCATTAAACAGGCTCTCGCGCATCCCGAGGACGAGGACATCGACTTTCTGAACCCTGAAATCGAAGACTGATTCGTTGGGGTATGATTACGTACGGTTCATTATTTGCGGCACGTCCGCGATAAGTTAGGGGTTGTCATGGACAACATGGTTAACAATATGCCTCAGAATGATAAGACTGCTGACGCTACCTGCGTATTCCGCGTGCCTTCAAGCGACGTCACCGTTCCCGACCTCATGGCCAACGTGCGCATCACCGCCCCCGTTCTGTCCATCGTCAAGGGTCCGCAGACTGGTGCCGCCTTTGAGCTCGAGGACGACGTGACCACCATCGGCCGCGATCCTGCGAACGGCATCTTCCTCAATGACATGACCGTTTCGCGCAGCCACGCGCGCATTATTCGTGAGGGGCTCCAGGCTCGCATCGAGGACTTGGGCTCGCTCAATGGCACCTGGGTCGACGGTGCCATCGTCAATGCAGCCCCGCTGCACGATGGTTCATCCGTCCAGATCGGTACGTTTACGCTCATCTACCACGAGAGCACGCCGGAGCGCATCGAAACCGGTGAGTAGGGCATGGCCGAACGCAACTATTTGAGTATCGGCCAAGTCGTCAACCTTCTTCGAGGCGCATACCCCGATCTTTCGAACTCAAAAATTAGATTTCTAGAGGATGAGGGGCTCATTACCCCTCATCGTACGCCTAAGGGATACCGTCAGTACTCCAAGGAGGACGTTGATCGCCTGGAGGTCATTCTGCACCTGCAGAAGACCCGCTACATGCCGCTCAACGTGATTAAGCAGCGCTTGGAAAACGCTACGGACCTGTCAACGCTCGCCTACGAGGTGGGCTTACTGTCCGATGTTCCGCTCAAGACGGAGCCCAAGGAGACTAAACAAAAGCTGCATCCCATCGAGACCATTCCCGATATGTTGGGCGTCGAGATTTCGTTTATCCGCTCGCTCGCCGAGAACGACCTTATTCGCATCATCAAGAGTCCGCAGAATCGTGAGCTCGTCGATGGTCGCGATTTTCCGATCATCCGTTACTGCTCCGAGCTGTCACGCTTCCATATCGAGCCGCGCAACCTGCGTCAGTACGTGTCTTCCGCCAACCGCGAGTCCTCGATGTTTGAGCAGGTGCTCGTGAGCATGCTCGGCATGGATACCTCCGATGACGAGCGCGACGCCAAGCTCGAGCGTGCGTTTAAGAAGCTTCACGACCTGACGGAGGGCGTGCACACCGCGCTGCTCAAAAACCGCGTTTTTGAGTCGCTCAACGCCGTGGTCGAGGACGCCGACATCGATGCACTCGATGAGGAAATCGCTCGCTCCGAGTCCACCAAGGCCAAAAACGAAGAAACTGCCGCGCCTGCTTCGCACGAGGATTCTCTCGTAAAGCCGCTCAAGGTCGTCGCCCCTTCGCACTCCGGCACCGTCACCGCGGGCAAATAACCGCTGCTGATATTTCGGCAACTCATTGAAAGGTCATGCAATGTACGACTTCGAATCTCAAATCGTCGACATCCCCGACTATCCCGAGCCCGGAGTCGTCTTTAAAGACATCACGCCGCTCTTTGGCAATCCCGAGGCGCTCAAAGCCATGACCGATGCCCTCGCCGAGCACTTTGCCGGCATGGGGATCACCAAGGTCGTGGGTCCCGAGGCTCGCGGCTTTATGGTTGGCGTACCGGTGGCTGTAGCCCTTGGCGCCGGCTTTGTTCCCGCACGTAAACCGGGCAAGCTGCCGCGCGAGACCGTAAGCCAGAGCTACGAGCTCGAGTACGGCACCGATTCAATTGAGATCCATGCCGACGCTATCAGCTCTAAAGATACCGTGTTGATTCTGGACGACTTGGTCGCGACGGGCGGAACCGTCGAGGCAACAGGTAAACTAGTGCGAGATATGGGCGCAAAGCTTATCGGTTACGGTTGTATACTTGAGCTTGCGTTTCTCAACCCGCGCGAGAAGCTCACGCCGTCTGATGACGATGTGGAGCTCTTTAGCCTGGTGACGGTAGGCTAGCCGTTACCCTTAGTTACTGGAAACGGTAAGCTACGATGCGCACAGCAAACACGCACAAAAACATGGCACGCTGCGCTGCTACGGCAACCCTCGCTGTGTTTTGGCTGGGCCTCGCGGCTCCTGCCTACGCCGATACCGCATCCGACCTTGCCGCTGCTCGTACGAAACTCGAGCAGATCGGCACCCAAACCCAGCAGATTTACGATGAGCTTGCCACGCAGACGCAGGCGCTCGATCAGACTGCCGGCGAGATCACGCAAAAGCAGCAGGAGATCGCCGATGGTCAGGCCAAGCTCTCGACCTATGTCGCCGGCGAGTACAAAACCGGCGGTCTGAGCCTGCTTCAGGTTTTGACGGGTGTCGATGATCTGAGCGATATGCTCAACCGTCTGTTCTACTACGGCAAAGTTTCCGATAAGCAAGCTCAGACCATTCAAGAGGTCAAGGAGCTTAAGCAGCAGCTCACCGATAAGCAGGCCGAGCAGGAGAAGAACGTCGCCACCACGCAAAAGAAGGTCGACGAGCTTAATGCCCAGCAGGCTGAAGCCCAGAACGTCGTAAACTCCCTGGATTCGCAGCTGCAGGCCGAGCTCGCTGCCGAGGCCGAGGCCAACGCTGCGCTGCAGGCTGGCATTAATGCTAGCACCGCCGAAAAGGCAACGGTGAGCAACGACACCGCCGGTACGACCGAGAACACCAACAATGGCGGCCAGACCAACAATAACAACAACCAGGGCGGCAACACGCCGGCTCCCGCACCGCAGCCTGCCCCCACGCCCGCTCCGGCTCCCACGCCTTCAGCACCGAGTCAGTCTGTTGATGGTGGCTCCGTTGTTTCGCGCGCCTACAGCAAGCTCGGCTATGCGTATTCTTGGGGCGGCATTGGACCGAACAGCTTTGACTGCTCCGGTTTTGTAAGCTATTGCCTCACGGGACGCTACTGCCGTCTGGGCACCACGGTCGACTTCATGGGTTGGACCCGTGTGTCCGATCCGCAACCCGGCGATGTTGTGGTTAACTCCTACCATACCGGCATTTATATCGGTAATGGTCAGATGATCCATGCTTCCGACTACAAAACGGGCGTCATCATCAGCTCCGTTGCCGCCGGCATGAACAACAATTACATTTTCGTGCGCTACTAATTTATTACTGCAGCGAACGAACGTGGGCCTCGCGATCTTGAGTCACGAGGCCCATTCTTTTTTTCCCTACCGTTTGCCATAAAATCAGGACGGCTATCTAGTATTCAAAACTAGATAGCCGTCCAATCAATCAAAAAGATGGCTATAATTGTTGGGGAACAACTAGAAAGGACCCTCAATGAGCTGGGCACTTATCTCAGATTCGAGCTGCAATCTTCGCGATTGGCAACCGACTGCACCCCGTACCACCTTTGCATTCGCTCCTCTCAAAATTCGAGTAGGGGAGCGCGAATTTGTCGACGACCTTTTGCTCGATGTTCACGAGCTTAATGTTGCCATTCAGTCGGAAGCCAGCGCATCATCGAGCGCCTGCCCAAGCGTGGGGGAGTGGGCTGAGCTCTTTAAGCTCGCCGACAAGACGATCTGCATGCCAATCTCGGAGGGTGTCTCTGGAAGCTATAACGCTGCCGCTACGGCACGCGATATGGTACTTGCCGAGGAGCCCAATCGTCAGATTCACCTGGTCAATTCGCGGGCAGCAGGCGGCAAGATGGATCTGATCTTCTTGCTGTTTGATCGTTATCTTGCAAGTAACCCGGACGTTTCCTTTGAGGACGCCTGCGCTTACTTCGACAGTCTCGAGCAAAACAGCAAGATTCTCTTTAGCCTGTGTAATTACGAGAACCTTGCAAAGGCAGGACGCATTCCTAAGGCAGCCGGCGTCATTGCCAACAAGCTCAATATTCGCATTTTGGGCACGGCGAGCGAGGCCGGTAAAATCGAGCTCGTCGGGCACACGCGTGGCGAAAAGAAGATGCTCAACAAGATCATCGACACCATGGAAGCCGAAGGTTTTACGGGCGGCGAGGTCGTTATCGACCATGTCGAGAATGAGGCAGGCGCCCAAGCACTTGCCAGCCGAATTGTGGAGCGCTGGCCAGGCTCCAAGACTATCATCATGCCCTGTAACGGGCTAGATTCATACTATGCCGAAATGTATGGGCTCATTATCGGCTACGGCATGGGCGTGGCTTCGGGCCAATAACGTCCAACCAAGCAAAAATACGGGCGGGACAAAGTGGCAGATAGCCCTTTGTTCCGCCCGTTTTATACGTCGGCTAGCTATTAAACCCATTAAACTTTAGATAGCTCATCAGGTACGCTTTCGAAACGAAGGATGAAACCGCACTGCGCACAAGCAGCGACTCACGCGTTACCTGATGCGCCGTATCGGGAACCGGCGCCTGCTCGACGGAAAACGCCGAACGAATCGATGCCTCGAGCTGATCGACCACATAATCGAAGGCCGTCGGGGCATCGTAGCTCAAACGCTGAATGTTAAAGAGTGCCTGCACCGCAGCAATAGGTAGCACCTGCTTAAAGAGGCAGATAGCGATCAGGCGGGCAATCTGCTCGCGGCCATATTGCTTTTTGACCGGAGCAGGCACCAGGCCGACCTTCACGTAGTTATTGATCATCGATGGCGTAATGACAGGGTGCTCAACGCAAATGGACAGCGGCTCCATCCACAGCGCAACATACTCAATGACCTGGTCGCGGTAGAGTGTCACATTGGGCAACTGGTTATAGCGCGGCAGACTCAACGTATTGAGTTTACGCACGATATCGGACTGAATGAATGCATCGGGCAGCACCGTGGGCTGAATATCCTCGGGCTTAATGCTTACCGACGAATCGGACATCGGAATAACGTGTTTAACGTGGTTCATAAAGGTCCTCCGTTCATTTTCTATATTGTATTCTAGGTTATCTAGTTTTGCATACCACATAGCCGGCAAGTAAAAGTGGTTGGACAACACATTGATGCATCGTCCAACCACTTTGTTTAAAGATAGCAACCTTACATAAGATATATTATCGTACTTATTCACGGAGAAACGCGTATGCGCTCGTTGCTGCTATGGCTCCGTCCGAAACGGCGGTCACAACCTGGCGTAAACGCTTGGAACGGATATCGCCGGCTGCGAATAAGCCGGGCGTACGGGTGGCCATCGAATCGTCGGTGACAATGCCGCCGTCAGGAGCCAGATCGACTAGATGCTCAACCAGCTCGGTATGCGGCAGCATCCCCGTAAAGACAAAGATGCCAAACGAGCCAGGTTCAAATGACTCGGTATGAGTCTCGCCAGATGCATTGTCCTTAAAGGTAATCGTCGTTGGCATGGCTTCGCCCGATAGCTCCACAATACTAGTTTGGTACCTAACTGTAATATTGTCCTTTGCGAGTACTTTCTGAACAACACCATCGGGCGCACGAAACTGGTCGCGGCGCAGCACGATGGTCACACTGCTGGCAATGTCGGACAGGAACAGCGCCTCTTCGCATGCCGAATTGCCACCACCGATTACAAAAACCTGCTTGCCGCGGAAAAACATGCCGTCACATGTTGCGCAATATGAAACGCCACGACCGCGATACGTATCCTCGCCTGCGAAACCTGCCGGACGCGGCGTGGCACCCATGCAAGCGATAACGCTCGAGGCCAGCGTATCGCCCATATCGTGATGCACCGTAAACAACGCTGCATCGGCATCGTAATCGATACCCGTAACCATGCTCCATGTAACCTGTGCTCCCAGGCCCTCTGCATGCTGCTGAAAACGCTCGCCAAGTTCGGCGCCACTCAGGAGCGGGAAACCCGGATAGTTCTCGACCTCATTGGTTGTGGCGATCTGCCCTCCCGACATGCCCTGCTCAATCACGGTCGTCGTCAGGTTGGCACGCGCAGCATAAATGGCGGCAGCATAGCCCGCGGGGCCGCCACCGATAATCGCAACATCGATCGGCTGATCGGTAGTCATGGAACATCCTCTCGTCGAAACATTGACGTTCTTTGCGCTCATACCCAAATTTACGTGAACGTGACACTCATGCACTACAATGATAAATCCGTATTACAAAGCTGAAGGGGAGTTATCGATGGACCAGGCGCAGACGAGTGACGACGCTCCCCTGCTCACGCACAGCACTCCCCAATCGGAGCAAACCACGCTCCTGGCTCAACAAAAACCTCTCGTGACCATCGTGCACGCCTCCGTTGGCTCGGGCCACAAGGCCGCCGCAAATGCGATAGCGCAGGCATTCGACCTCATCCGCGGCACCAATGGCATCCCCGAGGATATTGAGATTGAAGTGCTCGATATCCTTGATTTTGGACGTATTAAATTCGACGGCAATAAGACCGCGGCTTCTTTTACGGGAGCCACGCGCCCCATTTACGACCTGACCTGGCGATATACGCTTACGGGACATCTTCTCTGGGGTGGCGGAACGGCATGGTCGCGAATTATGTTCCCCGCCTTCAACGAATATATTCGTAGCCGCAGGCCCATAGCCGTGGTTGCAACGCACATCACAGCAGCCAATGTTGCCGTGGGCGCCCGCGTAATTACGGGTATCGATTATCCGGTCATCTGCGTACCGACCGACTACGAAGTCGAGGGATGGTGGCCCCACAAGGACACCGATTTATTCTGTGTTGCCAACGAATTTATGGCCGAAACGCTGCGTCTGCGCAAGGTGCTCGAGACAAAGATTCGCATTACCGGCATTCCTATTCGCGCCGGATTCGACACGGATTACGATCGCGAGGAAGAGCTAGCTAAGTTCAACCTCCCCACCGACAAGACCGTCGTGCTGGTAATGGCCGGTGCCAGCTTGCCTCAACCGTACGTTCGCTTTCGCGCGGAGATGGACCGCACCCTCCCCTTCCTACGCAGCTTCGAAGACATGCACTTTGCTTTTTGCCGGGCAAAGACACCGAATATGCCACCCGCCTCAAAACGCTCTTCGACGCCATGAAGCTCGAAAACGTCACGGTTCTGGACTATGTCGATGATATGGCAGCGCTTATGCACGGCTGCGACCTGGCAATTCTCAAATCGGGCGGACTCACCGTCACCGAATGCCTGTGCGCACACCTGCCGATGATCCTGCTGGGCAAGTCCTATGGCCAGGAAAAGGCCAACACCACCATGCTCACCGGCATGGGCGCCAGCATGCATGTCACCACCGCACGAGAGCTCATCGTGACGTTGCGTCATCTCCACGATCATCCTGAGTCGCTCAAGGCACTGCTCATCAACGGCGAAGTACTACGCCGCCCACACGCAGCCGAAGACATAGCCATCGCAACCATGGAGCTCGTAGGCAAACCCCAAAAGCGCAAAAGAGCCTTTTGCCGCTTCTACTGGGGCGGAAAACCCGCGCATATCCGCTAGCGTCTTTATGTCCGCTTACCTGCGGGAGGCCCCTATATATCATCCCATGCTCAAACATTCTCGCTTCGCTGCGAAACTGCGCGTGGGACGATATATAGGGGCCTCCCGCAGGTAAGCTGCGTTTACGTACTAGCAGCTATACCAGATTCCCCACCACTAGAACCTTCAAAGGCGAAACCGGAAAATCTAAATACAGTAAGCCAATGCGACAAAGGGATTGTTCCTTTGTCGCATTGGCTTACTAGAATGTAAATATTTTTTCAAGCGAGTAGCCGCCCGCCCGCCTCTCTCACATATCGTTCCACGCGCAGTTTCGCAGCGAGCGAAGCGACGCGAGAATGTTTGAGCATGGAATGATATAGGTAAGCCCCGGGCGGGAGGGATACGAGCGCCCTAGGCGATGCCGCTGGAGCCGAAGCCTCCGTTGCCTCGGTCGGTTTTGTCTAGTTCTTCTACTTCTATGAGGTTGACCGTGGGGACTTCTTGGATGACGAGTTGGGCTATGCGGTCGCCTTTATTGATTTGAATGTTAATGGAGGGATCCAGGTTGATGAGGATAACCTTGAGTTCTCCTCGGTAGTGGGCGTCGATGAGGCCCGGCGTGTTGACTATAGACAGGCCCTGCTTGATGGCCAAGCCGCTGCGGGGCTGAACGAAGCCGGCGTAGCCATCGGGCAGGGCGATGGCCAGCCCCGTAGAGACCAGACGGCGTTCGAAGGGCTTCAGGACGCAGTCCTCATTGGAGCGCAAATCCAAGCCGGCATCGGTGGGATGGGCGTATTTGGGAAGCTCGACGGTGGGATCGAGACGCTTTATGTTGACGGTAATGTTGGACATGGAATCACCTTAGCTTGTCGAGCTCTTGCAGAAACTCATCGACGTCTTTGAAATCGCGGTAGACCGAGGCAAAGCGGATGTACGCCACCTTGTCGATCTTGGCCAAGCGCTTGAGCACCATGTCACCCAACTCATGGGACGTGACGGCCGTCAGTGTGCGAGAGCGCAGCTCGACCTCGATGTCATCGATAATCTCATTGAGCTTCTTAGTGTCGATATCGCGCTTGATGGTGGCGCGCATCAAGCCGACAAGAAGCTTATTGCGATCGAACCGCTGCTTAGTTCCATCTGACTTAATGACCTCGATAGGGTCCTCGCATCGCTCAAACGTTGTAAAGCGGTAGTTACACGAGCAACATTCGCGACGGCGCTTAATGGTGTTATTTGACTCCTGCATACGGGAATCAACGACGCGGGTATGTGCCTTGCCGCATTTGGGACAGCGCATGGTACCTCCTCTTAAACGATAACAAGGGTACCATGCGCAGCGCGATAATGATTACGAACGAGCAGGAACCTTAAGATGCGCACCGGCGGCGAGCGAACCATGCTCCAGATGATTGACGCTACGGATCATGTCGGAAGTCTCTTGCGTGGAAAGGCCTTCGATTGGATATTCTTCGGCAATCGACCAAAGAGAATCGCCAGGCTGAACGCGAATGGTCTCGTAGGTAATGTTGGAAACGGACTCGGCATACGCGGCGTGACGAGTGCTAAAGACCGACATAGCGAGGACAAAGAAGAGCGTAAGCGCAACGGCGACGGCGACAATCGTCGGAACCTTCAGGGCAACGCGGGCCGGCGCGACTACAGCCTGCTGATTGCGCGCAGGCTTTACGGTCAAAGGCTGAAAGCCGGAGCGGCCACCCTGAACAACCGTAAAAGTGGGTTCTGCAGGCGTCTCGAGCTTAAGGGCGAGGTTTCCCTGGACCATATTCGTTACGTTCATCATGTTCTCCTCTCGCGTGTTTTGCTGAGAACAGTTTTATCAAGCCGCGCGGACAAAAATGTCTAGCGCGAGAACGAATGTTCGGTTATTATTATCTTCGAACAGTTGTTCCTGTCAAGCAAAATTCGAACATTTGTTTGACATGGGTAGAGAGGATGCCCTGATGGCTCGCAAAATTACCAAGCGTCAGCAGCAAATTTACGACTTCATCAAGGAATATCAGCAGGAGAAGGGTTATCCGCCCAGCGTGCGCGAGATGGCTTCTGCCGTGGGCCTTTCCTCCCCCAGCACCGTGCACGCCCATCTCTCTGCCCTGGAGGCGCGCGGGCTACTCAAGCGCGATGCCACCAAACCGCGCGCCCTGGAACTCTTTAACGAGGATGGTTCCTCTGTCTCAATTTCTAAATCTGACGAGCCCACCGCACCTCGCGGAACGGTCTCGCTACCGCTCGTTGGTCGCGTCGCGGCTGGGATTCCCATTCTGGCCGAGCAGAATATCGAAGACACGTTTACTATCCCGACCGAAATCGCCACTGATCAGGGTTCCTTTATCCTTGAGGTGCATGGGAGCTCAATGATCAATGTCGGCATCTTCAATGGCGATTACATCATCGTCCGTGAACAAAAGAGTGCCATGAACGGCGAAATTGTCGTGGCCATGATTGATGGTTCGGCGACCGTCAAGACGTTCTACAAGGAGCAGGGGCGTGTGCGCTTGCAGCCCGAGAACGACACCATGGAACCTATCTATGCAACGAATCCCGTTATCCTGGGCAAAGTCGTCGGCTTGATGCGCCGGTTCTCGTAATGCAAAAACGCATCACCATATTTGATACCGTCCGCGGGTTTACGATGATTTCTATGGCAGGTTTTCACGCTTGCTATGATCTCGCCTACCTGTACGGCTGGGATATGCCCTGGTTTACCCAGTCAGCCTTTCAAGACATCTGGCGCGCCAGCATCAGCTGGGTATTTTTGTTTATCGCCGGTTGGATGTGCACCCTTTCGCGCAACAATATCAAACGTGCCGCCAAATACGCCTTAGCAGCACTCGTTGTCTGGTTGGCAACAACACTTGTCTCAGTCGACGATTCGGTTAATTTTGGCATCATCTACTGCATGGCCGCATGCACCGGCATCGTGGCGTTGACCGATCCCGTCCTTAAGAAGATAACGGCGAGATGGGGCATGCCCCTATGCCTTATGTTGTTCGTAATCACCTGGAGCATCCCCAAAAACGATCTACCCTGTCCCCTACCTGGCTGGCTGGGATTTCCGAGCCCTGGGTTTATCTCAGGTGATTACTACCCCATCATCCCGTTTATCTTTATGTATCTTGCAGGATACTTCGCCGCACACATAGCGCAGGGAATCGATAAGACCGTCCCTAGCTGGGCCTACGCCAACCCCCTGCCGGCGCTCGCCAGCCTTGGACGTCACGCTCTCCTCTTTTATCTGCTGCATCAGCCCATCATTCTGGGCATTTTGGAGCTCGTCTACTCGGTGCGATAACGCTCGAGCAGCGGTGCAATACGAGCCGGCAACTTCGCCACAATGCGAACGCCGTCCTCGAGATATTCCTCATGCAGAAGGGTTCCCTGCTCATGCACCAGCGTGATGAGAGCGCCCTCACGATACGGGATATCAGCGGAGAGCAACACATCGGTGGCAGCTGCCTCGCGAGCAATCCGGTCGACGAGATCGTCGAGCCCCTCGCCCGTTTGGGCCGAGAACAGAACGGCCTCCGGATAGCGACGACGGAAACTCAATCGATCGACGCTATCGAGAAGATCGATTTTATTGAATACGGTCAGCGTTAAACGCTCTCCGGCGCCGATCTCATCAAGCACGCGGTCGACAGCCTCCAGCTGCCGCTCATAGTCCTCGTCAGACGCATCTACGACTTTGAGAATTAGATCGGCGCCCAAAACCTCGGACAGCGTCGATTTAAAGGCATCGACCAGACCATGGGGCAGCTTTTGAATAAAGCCGACGGTATCGGTAATCGTCATGCCGCGACCGCCGGGCAGACGATACGAACGCGTCGTCGGGTCGAGCGTAGCAAACAGCTTGTCCCGCGAAAGTACCGTAGAGCCGGTCAGACGATTGAGTAACGTCGATTTACCGGCATTGGTATAACCGGCTAACGCGACGCGAAACGCCGGTGACTCAATGCGACTCTTGGATTGAACATCACGACGCTGTTCAACCTGCTTGAGCTCACGACGAAGCGCAGCGATCTTATTACGAATGAGGCGACGGTCGACCTCGAGCTGACTTTCGCCCTGACCAAAACGTGAGCCGATGCCGCCGCGCGTCTGCTCCTTGGCGAGATGGCTCCACATGCCACGCAGGCGAGGCAACAAATATTGAAGCTGTGCCAGCTGTACCTGCAGGCGTCCCTCACGCGTCTGAGCATGCAGGCCAAAGATATCCAGGATCAGTGCTGTACGATCGATAATCTTTACCGGCTCGCCCACGGCTTTCTCCAAATAGGATTGCTGCGAGGGGGTCAGGTCGTCGTCAAAAATAACGACATCGGCATCCATGCGATGCACCAGGCCGCACAGCTCTTCAACCTTACCGGAACCGATAAACGATTTAGGATACGGCTTTACCAAACGCTGCGACAAGCGTGCCACGCACTGGGCACCAGCCGTGTGGGCAAGGCGTTCCAGCTCATCGAGCGATCGATCGAGTGGCCATGCATTGTCGCGCCACTCAACACCAACTAAAATGGCACGCTCGGGCTCGGGTGCCGTGGGAACAAGGGGGAAACGGGCCATTAGGCAGCCTCAATACGATGCAGGATATCCTCAACGACCCCATCGATCGTACATTCATCCATATCAAACCACACGATACGGTCATCGCGCTTAAACCACGAAAGCTGACGCTTGGCATAACGACGCGAACGCATCTTAATGAGTTCGCGAGCCTCATCCATGCTCATCACGCCATTGAAAGCATCGATGATCTCTTTATAGCCAATTGCCTGCATCGACGTCAGGGCATCTCCCAGCCCCTGGTCCATAAGACCGCGGACCTCGTCGACAAGACCCTGCTCAAACATCAGATCGACGCGCAGGTTAATGCGTTCATAGAGCACCTCGCGATTTCGCGTCAGGCCAAACCATAACGCATGATAATGCTCGCGCGGAACACTAAACTGCGACTTTTGCTGCGCATAGGAAACCCCATCATCGTGCATTTCGAGCGCGCGAATCACACGCCGCACGTTATGGGGATGAATAACAGCAGCTGATTCTGGATCACGCTCGGCAAGCAGGGCATGCAGTTCTTCCTCGCCAATACGCTCGGCAAGCTCCTGATAGCCCGCACGACGATCGTCCTCAAGTTCACCCGAGGGAAAGTCCATCTCATCAAGGGCGGCCTTGAGATATAGCCCCGTACCTCCGCAAAAAACCGGCAGGCAACCCGAACCAAGGAGACGTTCAACATGCACGCGAGCGTCAGCCTGATAAAGCGCAGCAGAATATGCCACACCCGGCTCTACAATGTCGACGAGACGCAGCGGCGCCGTACACTCATCGGGCGCCATCTTTGCGGTACCGATGTCCATGCCGCGATAGATTTGCATCGCGTCGCACGACAGCACTTCGGACGAAAGACGGGCTGCCAAACGGTCGGCAACATCGCTCTTACCAACCGCCGTCGGACCGACGATCGCAACGGCGGAAAGACCTGCCCCGGGAGCAACCATTAGCGAGGCTCGCCCACAACGGAGCCGGACAAATACCAGGTCTTGGCAACGTCAACGTCAACATCAACGATCTTGCCAACAAGCTGATCGATGCTGTAACCCTCGGGGATAGGCGCGTGCACAGTCTGATTCTTGGGACTCTTGCCCAGCAGGACCGCGTCGTTCTTTTTACTCGTTCCCTCAATGAGCGCCGGAACCACAGTATGAAGCTCACCCTGGTTATACTCGTATGCCGTGGTCTCGATAACCTTAACCAAGCGGTTGAAACGCTCGAGAATAACCTCATGCGGCGTAGGATCGTCAATCTCGGCAGCCGGGGTACCGGCGCGCTTGGAATAGATGAAGGTATAGGCCTGAGCATAGCGGACCGTCTCGGCAAGTGAGAACGTCTGCTCAAAGTCCTCTTCAGTCTCACCCGGGAAGCCAACGATAATGTCGGTCGAGAGCGCGATGTCGGGCATGCGGTTGCGAATGCGATCGACCAGGCCCAGATAGTCCTCGCGTGTATAACGGCGATTCATCTCTTTGAGGATCCGCGTCGAACCTGACTGGACGGCCAGATGCAGCTGCGGCATAACGGCAGGCGTCTCGGCCATGGCATCGATGGTCTCGGGCAGCAGGTCCTTGGGATGTGAAGACGTAAAGAAGATACGCTCCACACCCGTATCGCCCACGGCACGCAGCAGATCGGCAAAACGCGGCTTGCCAAACAGATCGCGACCATATGAGTTAACGTTTTGGCCCAACAGCGTAATCTCACGCACGCCCTGGCGTACCAAACCGGTCACCTCGTCGACAGTCTCCTCGAAGGGGCGGCTCTTTTCGCGACCACGCACATACGGCACGATGCAATAGGTGCAGAAATTATTGCAGCCTGTCATGATGGGCACCCAAGCGTGATACTGGGTCTCGCGATGCCACGGCATGCTCATGGCGTCCGTATCCTCATGCTCATTGGCACGGATATGACGCTTACCATCAAGGAACGCCTCGGCAATGAGCTCGGCCACATGTGCGATGGAATGCGTGCCAAAAATGACATTGACATTATCGACGTTGGTGAGCAGGCCCTCGCCATCGCGCTGCGCGATGCAACCGCCAACGGCAACCACGCGCTTGCCCGAAGGCGAAGGCGGCAGGCTTTTGCAGGAATTGCACTGACCGTACAGGCGAGTATCGGCGGCCTCGCGCACGCAGCACGTCATGAAGACAACGATATCGGCATGCGCGGGATCGAGCGCCATGAGGCAGCCATACGAATCAAGCAGACCGCTCACACGCTCGGAGTCGTGCTGATTCATCTGGCAGCCAAAGGTGCGGATAAAGTAGGTTTTACCGGCAAGAATATCGCGTACGGAACGCTGGTCCATGTGCATAAGTCCTAACGATGGGGAGCGGAACGAGGCAAGCAGAAGCTATGCCACAGGCTTAACATCATCCATGACGACGTTATCCATAGCAGCTCGATTGATCTGGTGAACGTAGATAGAAAGGCGGATGGCCGTGCGCGACTCCCCGTTAATGAGGATGTCGGAGAACACGGGCGCGCAGGAAATATCAAAACCGGTTGGAATCAAAAAACCGCGCGCGATAGCAACGGCCTTAATGGCTTGGTTGACGGCACCAGCGCCGACACACTGGATGTTGACGGGTACACCATCCTTGACCATGCCGGCGATGGCGCCGGCAACGGACGCGGGCGATGATTTGCTTGATACCTTCAGGCAATCCATGAAGAAACTCCTGCATTTAAAAGTACGTTTTAACTGCAATAACTGTATCGTACCGAGTGGACTCGGTAAAGGCACTATTCCTCTTTGGCAAGATCAAAGGTCACGGTGATTCGATCACGCGAAACACGAATCTTTGGGTCGCCGCAAAGGTTGAGATAGTACCGGGCAGCAAGGTCATTAAAGTCGCGCTCCACAGCACGCGAAAACTGTGCAATGTCATCCTTGGCAATACGTAGCCCGCGACGATCCTTCGCGAGATCGACAGGAGCCGGCGCACGCGAGGACGAATCACGCTCGCGCAGCAGACGCGCGGTCACACCGCGAACGGGCTTAATCTGCCCTACCAAAATGCGATGGGCCGTGCGCTCGGACATCTCAAGACCCAAACCCGAACAGATACGGATAAAGTCCTCGGCATCAGAAGCAAGGCCTAAACGATCGACAACCGGAAGCTCGCTCTCGTCATCAATGAACAGGAGACGAGACGTATCGAGCCGGCTTGACGCCTGAGCATAAAGGGTCGCGGCAATCTCAGACGGAGAACCAAGATAGACATCGCAACCACGCAACTCTTCGAGCGCAAACTCACAAGCAGCGCGAATAATATTATGCGGACCGCGAGCACAGACATAACGTCCGTCCTCATCCTTGACGGCCTGGGGCCAGCTGGACTGATCGGCACGCTCACTGAGGCGGTTAGCCGCAACGCTCACCTTGAAGGCTGAACCAAGATCGACACCGGACGTGACCACACGGGCCTCGTCGGTGTTCTGCTTGATCGAAAACAATGCCATGCCACGACCGTGAACGCCCCAACGGTCCATCTTCATGCTCTCGAGCTTGGAGGTAACGCGGGCATCAAAGATTCGCTCTTGCATATCCTGCGGAACGCCAGAACCGTTATCCAGAAAGACAAGCGTGCGGACGCCATCTTCCTTGGTCGTGGCGAGATAGACCTTGTCGGCGCCGGCATCGCGAGCATTACGGAGCATTTCGATGACGATGTCCTCGACATGCTGAATGTCGTGCTTAGCCTGGCGCCGCTCGGCCTCCGAAACGCGGAGGCGGACATACCCCTCGCCAAGGTTCTCCTCGACGCGAAGGTTGCCCTCCCCCGACATCGACGCGATAAATGAGATGAGCTCGTTCGCGTCGCTCATGTTATTTAGCGATATCGACAGCGCGGCTCTCGCGAATCACGACGACGCGCACCTGACCGGGATACTCCATCTCTTCCTCGATCTGATGGGCGATATCGTGAGCCAGAACCGTGGACTGGGCATCGGAAATCTTGTCTGGCTGGACCATGACGTGGACCTCGCGACCGGCCTGCATGGCATAGGTACGTTCGACGCCGTCATGAGAGTTGGCGATCTCCTCGAGCTTCTCAAGACGCTTGATGTAGTTCTCGGCAGACTCGCGACGGGCACCGGGGCGAGAGGCAGAGACAGCATCGGCGGCCTGCACCAGGACATCGAGCACCGTGTTGGGGTCGACATCGGCATGGTGAGCCTCAATAGCGTGGACGATAACGGGCTTCTCGCCATAACGGCGGGCAAGCTCGGCGCCGATGACGGCATGCGGGCCCTCGACGTCGTGGTCGATTGCCTTGCCCAGGTCATGAAGCAGGCCGGCGCGCTTGGCGGTCACAACGTCCAGGCCAAGCTCGGAAGCCATCACGCCGCACAGATCAGAGACCTCGAGGGAATGCTGAAGCACGTTCTGACCAAACGAGGTACGGTAGCGCAGGGCACCAAGGGTCTTGACGATCTCGGGGTGCAGGTCGTGGATGCCGGCATCGAAGGCAGCCTGCTCGCCAGCCTCGCGCACGCGCTGCTGAACCAGGTCGGCGGCCTTGTGATACATCTCCTCGATACGGGCAGGGTGAATGCGGCCGTCGGCGATGAGGTTCTCGAGGGCGACACGGGCGGTCTCACGACGGACCGGGTCGAAGCTCGAAAGAACGACGGTCTCGGGCGTGTCGTCGATCACGAGGTTGACGCCGGAAACCTGCTCGAAGGTCCGGATGTTGCGACCCTCGCGACCGATGATACGGCCCTTGAGGTCATCAGAGGGAATGTGCACGGAGGTAACGGTGACCTCGGCAGTGTGGTCGGCAGCGCAGCGCTGAATCGCCAGAGACAGAATCTCCTGGGCGGTCTTGTGGCACTCGGCGCGAACCTGCTGCTCGGACTCGCGAATGATCGTGGCGGCCTCGTGGGTGACCTCGCCGCGAACCTTATCGAGGAGCTCCTTGTGGGCGTCCTCGCGGGTAAGGTCGGCGATACGCTCGAGCTCGGAGGTCTGCTTTGCGCAGAGCTCCTCGAGCTCACGGGAGCGCTTCTCGACCTGACCGGCCTGGCTGGACAGCTGATGCTCGCGCTTGTCGAGAGCGTCGTTGCGGCGATCAAGGGATTCCTCGCGCTGCATCACGCGGTTCTCGAGCGTACGAATCTCGTTCTTACGCTGCTTGTCCTCGGCCTCGGCGGCCTGCTTGTTCTTGATGATCTCCTCTTTAGCCTCGAGCAGAGCCTCTTTTTTGAGGGTCTCGGCCTGACGCTTGGCATCACCGATCAGGGACTCAGCCTGTGCGTGTGCCGACTGGATTTTTTCGTCGGCCTCGTGAAGACTACCCTGCTTGGCGGTGCGCATGTAGGCAATGGCGGCGATGGCACCCAAAACGATGCCAACGAGCGCTGCGATGATAGGCATGCTCACTCCTTTTTATGGATTCGTTACACAACAAAGCGAACCGTCCTTACGAACGGCTCGCGACATTTGAGTAATATGGGCGCAGCTTATGCGGGTCGGATACAGATAAACATATAAACAAACTCATCACAGATGAGCACATATCACAAAGCAAATGACAGTGTTTATCGTACGTTGAACCACAACAACTGTCAAATAAATGGCCCCAGCACGGCGGCTAAAACGCGGTGAACGGCAGGGCCACAAAACGCATACGCCTAAACCGCACATTCCTCACGTTCGGCATCGAGACGTGCCTTAACGGCATCGGCGGCGATGTGATACGAGAAGCCCTTGCCCATCAAAAACCGAACCAGTTTTTCGAATCCGCGCGTCTCTGGAACACGCCGCTTGGCGAGCAGGGCTGACGCACGCGCCAAATCGTCTTCGACGGCAAAATAGTCCTCGGGATAACCGGGAATGTCATCGAGCACGACATGACGGCGCTTGAGCTCGGTCTCGATTTTACGCTGTCCCCAACCGCGCCGCTTGCGTTCCTCGATAAAGTACGAGCAAAAGCGGTTCTCGTCTAAAAAGCGATACTCGGTGGCGCGCTCGACGGCGAAATCGATCGCGGTCTGGTGAAAGCCGTAGCGAGCCAGCTTGTCACGGACCTCGCCCGTCGCATGGTCGCGTCGCGATAGCATCTCGGTCACCATGGTAAGTGCACATTTACGCTCGACGAGCTGCACCGCCTCACGAAAGTTGTCCCAATCACAGGGAAGATCGGGGCGGTTTTTGACATACAGGCGCGCGACCCGCGCGGGAATCCAAATGGACCGCTCAAAACCGCCCTCAAGCTCACAATCGATATGTGCGCAAGGCTTTTTGGACGCATACCCGCTCGAGAACGAGGAGGCCGCCTTCTTATCGGGAAAGACGACCGTGGCCTCGGTCACCGTATACGACATGAGCGTAACCGCTACTCGTCGTCATCATCGAGCATGGCGGAACCATCGATGGCGTAAAGCTCGTCAAACTCCTCAGGCGCAGGCTGATCGGTCAGCTCGACCTCGGATGGAGCATCGTCGTCAAACTCAAGCCCGCAGGCAAGGCGGACCTTATGCTCAATCTCGTCGGCGCAATCGGGGTGTTCGCGCAGGAACGCCTTGGCGGCCTCGCGACCGTTGCCGAGCTTGTCCTCGCCATAGGCAAACCAGGAGCCCATCTTCTTGCAGATGCCGCACTCGACAGCCATGTCCAGAATCGAGCCCTCCTTAGAGATGCCCGTACCGTACATGATGTCAAACTCAGCAGAACGGAACGGAGCTGCCACCTTGTTCTTAACGACCTTGGCGCGCACGCGGTTACCGATAACCTCATCCTTAAGCTTAATGCTGTCGATGCGGCGAATGTCGATACGCACCGAAGAGAAAAACTTAAGGGCGCGGCCGCCCGTCGTGGTCTCGGGGTTGCCGAACATGACGCCGATCTTCTCACGCAGTTGGTTAATGAAGATGCACGTCGTGTTGGACTTGGACAGCGAGCCGGCAAGCTTGCGGAGCGCCTGGCTCATCAGGCGAGCTTGCAAGCCGACCGTGGTATCGCCGATCTCTCCCTCGATCTCGGCACGCGGGGTCAGCGCGGCGACGGAGTCGACGACGATGGCATCGATGGCGCCGGAACGCACGAGCATGTCAACAATCTCGAGCGCCTGCTCACCCGTATCGGGCTGGGAAATCAGTACCTCGTCGATATCCACGCCAATGCGCGCGGCATACGTGGGATCGAGCGCGTGCTCGGCATCGATAAATGCCACCACGCCACCCATTGCCTGGGCCTCGGCCAGGATCTCGAGCGAAAGCGTCGTCTTACCGGAGGACTCAGGACCGTAAATCTCGACGATACGGCCGCGCGGCACACCGCCGATACCCAGAGCGGCATCGAGTGCCAGAGCGCCCGTGGGGATGGCCTCAACCTCAAGCTCGGGGCCGCCGTCACCATACCTCATGATGGAACCCTGGCCGAATTTCTTCTCGATCTCGGCCTTGGTGGTGGCGATCATCTCATCGCGCTCTTTACCCGTCGTGCGAGCATGAACGGTACGTACGGGACCTGAATTCTTGGCCATGAAAAGCCCTCCTCTTAACAACCTGCATCGATAATAAACGAACGGCTGTTCGTGGTCAACCGTTCAGATAAATCATATGCAGGCAGTCTTTCCAAAACCCAACCAAACGCCGACCAAATACTGACCAAATGCTTGACCACATAGGGCCAAATATAAGCAAGGAAGGCGAAAATAAACCTATGACCAGCAAAAACGCTGAATTTGTCAGAGGTCCCTATCTCCACAATTAAGGGGCCCTAAGGCCCCTTAAAACACGTCTATTCCATAGAGTTGAGCAAAAGGGCAATGCGTCCCAATGCCTCCGCGACCGCATGGGCACGAACACACGAACGGTCGCCCTCATAGTGGCAGCGCACAGAGTCCACGACCGGCACTTCCCCATCAGCCGCGCGATACGCCCAGCCAATATAGAAAGTGCCAGCCGGATCGTCCTCAGTGCCGCCGCCGGGGCCGGCATAACCCGTTGCGCTCACTGCAATATCGCTCTGGTACAGCTCCAGCGAACCCGCCGCCATCTCGCGCGCGGTCTGATGCGACACCGCGGTATAGCGGTCGAGCGTCTCCTGATCAACGCCCAAAACGCGATGCTTGATCTCATCGCAGTAGGTCACCGCACCGCCACGCAGCACCGCCGAGGCGCCCGGGATATCGGCAATCGTCGAGGCAATCATACCTGCTGTCAGCGACTCAGCCGTCGAAACCGTCACGCCCCGAGCGCTCGCGCGCTCGACAATATGACGCGCCAGCTCCTCGTTATGTGCGGAAATCTGCTCAAAAGAGTCCGTCATACCCACCAGGACCTAGACCGAAAAGACGATCTTGCGGCAGTTCCAGAAGTACTGGGCGCCCGAGATAACGGTCAGGACAACGGCAACGGCGTACAGGAAGCGCGACACCGAGTAGATGCCGAGCGTCAGCGCCAGCGGGCCAAGGTGCAAGCCGGCCATCGCAAAGACGCACAGGTAACCGCAGATGGAGACCATCGTGGTCGCCGTCTTGTACTTGCCAAGCTTATCGGCGGCAACGACCACGCCGGCGGCACTCGCGACCATGCGAAGGGCGCTCACCAGAAGCTCACGGAACAGGATAATGAACACGGACCACACGGTCACAGCGCCAAAATCCAAGAACAGCAGCAGAGCCGAGAACACCAGCAGCTTATCGGCGATGGGGTCCAAGAACTTCCGAAATCGGTAATCTCGTTGCGCGAGCGCGCCAGATAACCGTCGACCTTATCGGTGCACGACAGGATCACATACAGAATGAAGGCAGCGGCGGCGAGCGGGCCGTCGAAGGTGCTCCGAATCTGTACCGGCAACGACTCGTGTCGAGAAAGCGCCGACACGATCATGAACACCGGGATAAAGACGATGCGAACGCACGTCA
>ENA-OQKR01000234-OQKR01000234.1-human-gut-metagenome-genome-assembly--contig:-NODE-234-length-24048-cov-3.804105_pt1 | contig 24048 bp, 25 predicted proteins | sample MGYA00242803_ERZ504806 | MGnify/ENA primary metagenome ERZ504806 (study PRJEB26092, sample SAMD00036399) | human gut metagenome | host: Homo sapiens | study: EMG produced TPA metagenomics assembly of...
CCATTGTGCAATATTCCCCACTGCTGCCTCCCGTAGGAGTCTGGGCCGTGTCTCAGTCCCAATGTGGCCGTTCACCCTCTCAGGCCGGCTATGGATCGTCGCCTTGGTGGGCCGTTACCCCACCAACAAGCTAATCCAACGCGGGTCCATCTTATACCACCGGAGTTTTTCACACTGAGCCATGCAGCTCTGTGCGCTTATGCGGTATTAGCAGCCATTTCTGACTGTTATCCCCCTGTATAAGGCAGGTTACCCACGCGTTACTCACCCGTCCGCCACTAGAATTAAATTAAATCGACCGAAGTTTCAATAAAGTAATTCCCGTTCGACTTGCATGTGTTAAGCACGCCGCCAGCGTTCATCCTGAGCCAGGATCAAACTCTCTGATTAAATGTTTGATTCACTCAAGATAACAACTAGCTATCTCTCGTTTTACTGTTTTTGGTTTTTCAAACCGTTCTTAAAAATGTAAAGAATTTTCGAGAATCGTATGTGTTTCACTGTTTAGTTATCAAGGTTGTCTGTCTTGCGACAGCTTGTTTATTTTATCATGTTGTTTTTGATTTGTCAAGAACTTTTTTAAGTTTTTTCAAATCTTTTTTTCAACCGATTTACTGTTTGTTGACAGCTTGTTTACTTTATCATAGTTTCAAGTGTTTGTCAACATCTTTTTTTGTTTATTTTTTGCTTTTCAAAAAATAAAAACGGAGAAGGAGGGATTTGAACCCTCGCGCCGCGTTAGCGACCTATACCCTTAGCAGGGGCACCTCTTCGGCCTCTTCGAGTACTTCTTACCAGTACTCCGAACTTTATAATTTCTTATTAAATTGGAAGTTGTCATTTCTTCTGTGTTTTCATCCGAAACGTCATGGTTAATTATATCCGTAAAGTATATAAGTTTTCGTCTAACACCTTTTTTTCATTTTTTTACATTAATTTATCTTAGCGCGATTGACCAATCATATATCCCTTAGACAGGTGGCTACGCACGACACGCTGTCCGTGTGGACAGCGCAGGGGAAGTCCATCTCAGAGTTCCGAAGTCCGAGGGCTTCCCTGCCCCTCACCCTCTTGGGCACGGAACAAGCGCTACATCTTCGATATATAATGCGACTGACTTTTATTATGGAATCTTATGCCAAGCTGATTACTGTCTGAGCCGATATTATTCCGGAACGTTGTGCCGAGCTGATTCTTAGATACAACATTCCTCCTGAACAATTTCTGTATGACACTCTACTGCCATGCATCATTGAATACTATCTCGAACTGTTCACTTTCCGCAACCGGCCTGTGTGCACAGCCGAGGAGCTGGCATATGGGCGGGGCGCTCTGCAGGAGGTGTGACAACTACTTAGGCTCTGGAAGGTGGCGTTGTTTTTCAAAAGTTCGCTGTCTGAGCGCAGCGAGTTCGGACTTTTGGAAAACGCTTTTAGCCACCTTTCAGAGTCTTAGTAGTTTCCACCGACGAAGCCTGTCCCGCCCATATGCCAGCTCCTCGGCGTCCGTCAAACCACGAAATCCCGCAACACCCAAAGAAAAGAGGCCGCACATGCAGCCTCTTACACACATAACTATAGAAACTATAAGTAACCCAACATCAGATCATCCAGAAATTATCCGTGCAGACAATCCTCCTGTAAGTCTCAAACTTAAACCACTTATTATGAAACTCCGACTTATTATCAGTAGCCTCAAATTCCCTCAAAAACATCTGATAATCATCATTACTGCGGATCTCCAGGGCAAAACCTCTCTCATCCACAACAGGAAGCCCCATAAACACATACTCATCCAGCGGAATAATATCCTGCACCCTCTTATCACGGATAAGAACAGCCGCATTATCCTCCAGGGAAACAATATCAAAATAGCCCGGATACTCAAAGCTGTCACCCTCAACAGGCACCACATCCCCTACATGATAAGTCTTAACCTCTTTATCCGCCTTGGAAAGCAGCGCATTCTCAAGGTTAAAATAAAACTCCTCAAAAACATAACCACCAACCTTCACATCATCCTTCTGGAAATAAGGCTTCTCACCCTCAGTATCCACAGACTCCACAACACCACAAGCAGAAGTCATATGACTCACACGATCGATCAAGATCAGCTCACCAAGAGTCTTATTCTTCTTAAACTCATCCAGCACAACCTTATCAGAAAGTCCAATCTTGCACAAAGCAATCTCATTCTTCACAATCGTATCAGCAGGCAAATGCTCCCCGGTATTCACATCCGTCTTAAACTCGATACTTTTAACCACACCAGCAATCTTCTTCGTACCAACCTTCACAAGATACTCCTTGCCCACTTCAAGCCTGGAATCATCCATCCATAGAAGCGTAGCCTCAAAGCCCTTTGCAACAGGGATCTCATTATTATTGGTAAGAACACATCCACGGCTTACATCCACCTCTTTATCCAGCTGTATCGTAACAGCCTGGCCTGCAACAGCCTCTTCACGATCGTCACTGCCCACCAGGATCGTCTTAACAGCCACTGTCTCGTTGCTTGGAAGCGTTGTGATGATATCACCTACATGAACCCGTCCACTCTCGATCTGGCCCTGGAAACCGCGAAATTCATGATTTGGACGAGAAACACGCTGAACAGGCAGATAAAACTCGCTGACATTCTCAGCCTCTGAAACATCCACAGTCTCAAGATGCTCCAGAAGAGCTTTACCCGTATACCAAGGCATATTCGGAGACTTCTTCGTTACGTTATCACCCTCTGTAGCACTGACAGGAATGATCACAACATCCTGAAGCCCCAGAGTCTCAGAAAGCTCATTGATATCCTTTACGATCTCATTAAAACGGCTCTCACTGTAATCAACAAGATCCATCTTGTTAACAGCAAATACAAAATGATGGATACCCATCAGAGCGCAGATACGTGCATGGCGCCTTGTCTGCACCAGAACACCCTGCTTCGCATCCACAAGAATAATGGAAAGCTGAGCAAAGGAAGCTCCAACCGCCATGTTTCTTGTATACTCCTCATGTCCGGGAGTATCCGCAACAATAAAGCTTCTTTTATCGGTTGTAAAATAACGATACGCAACATCAATGGTGATTCCCTGCTCACGTTCTGCCATCAGGCCATCCAGAAGAAGAGAATAATCAATGGCACCACCTCTGGAACCTACCTTGCTGTCCAGAAGAAGGGCTTTTTCCTGGTCCGCATATAAAAGCTTGGAATCATAAAGAATATGACCGATCAGTGTAGATTTTCCATCATCTACACTTCCGCAAGTGATAAATTTCAGTAATCCGCTCATCCTAGAAGTACCCCTCTCTCTTTCTTTTTTCCATACTTGCAGCTCCTCCGTCGGAATCAATAACACGTGTGGTTCTCTCAGATTCCACAGAGCTTAAGGTCTCGTCAATGATCTCGTCCAGTGTCTCCGCGTCAGACTCGATACCACCTGTCAGAGGATAGCATCCGAGAGTACGGAAACGGACTTTTTTTCATCTGCGGCTCCTCACCCGGGTTTCAGGCGCATTCTGTCGTCATCCACCATGATAATGTTGCCGTCTCTGTATACAACCGGACGCTCTTTTTGCAAAATAAAGAGGAACGATCGGGATATTTTCTCTCTTAATATACTGCCAGATATCCGTCTCAGTCCAGTTGGAAATTGGAAATACTCGCATACTCTCGCCCTTCTGGATCTTAGTGTTATAAAGCTTCCACATCTCCGGACGCTGGTTCTTCGGATCCCAGGCCTGCTCTGCATTACGGAAGGAGAAGATACGCTCTTTTGCACGGCTTTTCTCCTCGTCACGACGACCGCCGCCAAAAGCAGCTGTGAAACCATATTTCTTAAGAGCCTGCTTCAGTGCTTGCGTTTTCATGATATCTGTGTATGCGGAGCCGCTGTCAAAAGGATTGATCCCCTGCTTCACACCATCCTGATTAATGTACTCAAGCATTTCGATTCCCAGATCCTTCGCGGTTTTGTCACGAAACTCTATCATTTCTTTAAATTTCCATGTTGTATTTACGTGAAGAAACGGAAATGGCGGTTTCTCCGGATAAAAAGCCTTCATTGCAAGATGAAGCATTACAGAACTGTCTTTTCCTATAGAATAAAGCATTACCGGCTTCTCGCACTCTGCTGCAACTTCACGGATGATATAAATTGCCTCTGCTTCCAGCTCATCCAAATGTGATAATCCACTCATATCTGATCTCATCCTCCTGTTCCGGCCGCCAGAACCGGCAGCGCTTATCTTCTGGTCTAATATTTATTCGAATTCCGTCGATCCACATCGATCACGGATGTAGAACCGTCCGTTTTTGTAATGATCCAATGAAGGATATCCCCTTCGCTTTTTACATTCATGATACTTCCGTTCCCGCCGATATCCGCACCAAGGAAAAAGTCGATGGCACCGGCTTTACATTCCTTTACACAGGAAACGCAGCCCCAGCAGTTTTTCGGATATTTCATCACGGCTTTTTTGTCTTCCATGACAATCAGGGTTCCCGGACATACTTCACTGCATTTTCTGCAGCCAACACATTTTTTCTGATCAATTCGTATGCTCATATGTGTCCTCCTTTACAATGTCGCGAAAAATCATCCTGATCTCGCCGTTTTCCAGTTTTCGAATTTTACATATTTATAAAATTTCTCATCTGTTTCCGGATGATCCAGATTTTCGTTAAAAGAATTGCCATCTGGTCTCTTTGCGGTTTTTTCAGATGAGCGATCAGTGAACGGCACACAATGAGACGCTCACGAAGTTCGTATGCAAACATCAGCTCATGCATATCTGCTGCCGCTGTTTTTTCGGCAAGAGCCTGAAGCTGAAGGATTTTTTCATCTGCAAGAGCAAGCTGCTTCTCATTAAACTGATAATTAGAAGCAATTCCTCCCGCATATTCATCCATGACTTTCTGCATGGCTTCTTCCAGCTCTTCCACGGAAAATGCCGGTGCGTCTTCATTTCGGAACTTTTCGTACTGGGAAAGAATCTCCTCTTCCTGAACCTTGATTTCGGTCTCAGTCTGAACATCTGCTTCCTTCAGAGTTCCGGCCTTAAACTGTTTCACCATATCCAATGCTGCAAGCTTTCCTTCTGCAAGAGCTCCTGTTACATATTTCTGCGGACATCCACCTGCAACATCACCAGCTGCATAAAGACCTTTCACCGTAGTCTCACGGCCTGTATTTACCCAGTAGCCGCTGGCTGTATGACCGCCTACGATATACGGCTCTGTTCCCTGAATCTCCACATCCTGCTCGCTGGGGCTCTTTCCGCTTTCAATCCATTTCAGAGTCTGGCTCGGTGCCATGTTGAGATAAGCCTTCAGAAGATCTTCATCCTGTTCCTTCGTGATCCCTGTAGTCTTCAGGTAACACGGGCCGTGTCCAAGCTGATTTTCCCGAACTGTTCCGTAAACTCTCTCGCTTGTGGTCAGTCCGTATTTTGTCTCATAGATCTCGCCAGCTGCATTGATCTGTTTTGCGCCGACACCCTGTGCGATGGTTCCCGTAGGAGCAATGGTATCCTTGCAGCGAAGTGCGATAAAACGCATCTCAAAAGACGTCATCTCCGCACCTGCCAGGATTCCCATTGCGTATCCGGCACCTGTGTTAAACGGCGGATACCACATCTTATGTCTGGAAAATCCCGGATTGTTCGGCTTATAAAGTCCGGCCGCTCCGCCTGTTGCAGCAAGAACTGCCTTTGCCCGGATAATGTATGCGGTTTCTTCCATAATAGAGAAACCAACCGCTCCGTAAACCTGTCCGTCTTTTACAAGAAGGTCTGTGATATTTACATAATTCAGAACGTCTACGTTCTCAGCTTTATGAACTGCATTAGCAAGAAGTGGTTTAAAATTTTCACCGTTGATCTTGATGTTACGATTTCCTCTGGCTACATAATCACCATTTTCATCCTTCAGGATCACAAGCCCAAGCTTTTCCATCTTTGCAGTAACTTCGTTGAAATTCTCCGCTGCTGTAAGAAGAAGGTCCTGCCTTACGATCCCGGCGGCATCCTTTGTTGCATAATCTACATAATCCTGCGGCTTGCGGCCTTTTACAATGTAGGCATTGATTGCATTAACACCTGCTGCCAGACAGCCGCTTCGTCTGATATTTGCTTTTTCTGCGATCAGTACCCTGCCGGCTTTCTGTTCTGAGAGAACCAGCGCCGCATAGCAGCCTGCGGTACCTCCGCCTATGATCAGCACATCTGTTGTAATTTCCTTTGTGTTTAATCTGTTTTTCATACTCATCACTCTGTTATCTGAAGCTCATGTACAGTTACATTTTTCTCTTTATCTACGCCAAAGGCCTTCAACACCGGATTTTCTGCATCCATAAGAGAGAGAATCAGATATTCGATGTTCGGGTCAAATGCAAGTCGTTTATCTTCTTCGGAAGGCCTTGACGGAGACTCCGGATGAGAATGAAAGTTTCCGATCATCTGATATCCGTTCTGACGGATATCCTTGATCGCGCTCAGCTGTTCCTTCGGGTCCATGGAAAAGTGTTCGTTGCTTTCATCGATATTTGTCAGCAGATACACTTTCTCGATGGTTTTTACATCGCCCTCAATGGTCCCGCCCAGAAGGCCGCAGGACTCATTGGGAAGTCCTTTTCTGCAGTGGTCTAATATTTTCTCGTAATCTTCTTTTTTTAATTTCAGCATTTCGTGGCCTCCAATGGGTTTCTATACTTATTTACAGTATCTGCACCAGCAGACACCTTTTCGTTTCTGTGATCAGTGTTTATTAATGCTTCAGCTCACACACAGCCTGCTCATAATCGATCAGTTCTGTGATCGTCGGATCATCGCCGCATACCGGGCAATGATGATTCTTCGGAAGCTTCACGGTACGGAAGGTCATCTTCAGTGCATCGTAGGTGAGAAGTCTTCCTGTAAGAAGATCACCCTGTCCGATGATGTACTTGATGGCTTCCATTGCCTGAAGGCTTCCGATCACGCCGCCCATGGCTCCGATCACGCCAGCTTGCTTACAGGTCGGTACGGCATCCTTTGGCGGCGGGCTCTGGAACGCACATCTGTAGCATGGGCCCTGTCCCGGAACGTAAGTCATCAGCTGTCCCTGGAAACGGATGATCCCTGCATGTGAAAACGGTTTCTCAGCCATTACACAGGCATCGTTGATCAGGAATTTTGCAGGAAAGTTGTCTGTTCCGTCAAGAATGAAATCGTAATCTTTGATCAGATCCATGATGTTGCTGGAATCTACAAAGGTATGATATGTATTTACAGTAACGTCCGGGTTGATTGCTTTCATGGTCTCAGCCGCAGACTCTACCTTCAGTTTGCCGACATCTGCAGTTGTGTGGATGACCTGTCGCTGAAGATTGGAAAGATCTACCTCATCTGCATCCGCGATCCCGATGGTTCCCACACCTGCTGCTGCAAGGTAAAGGGCTGCCGGTGCTCCAAGTCCGCCGGCTCCGATGATCAGAACCTTGGCATTCAGAAGCTTTTTCTGACCTTTTACTCCAACCTCTTTCAGGATGATATGGCGGGAGTACCGCTCAAGCTGCTCATTTGTAAAAGCCATTATCTTGCGCCTCCTCCCATGTAGTACAGGAACTCAACAACGTCGCCGTCCTTTACCTCTGTTTCCGGAACGTCTGCCTTGCTGATGAATTCATCGTTGATAGTTACGGTTACATACTCAGGACTTTCAATATCCTCTTTCTCAATAAGCTCTGTAAGCTTCAGTCCGTCTTCGTACTCTTTTTTATTCCTGCAACTGTGATTGTCATTTCTCTGTTCTCCTATTCTTCAACTTTTCTTACGATCAGTGTATAAGTTCCGTCTTCGTTGTCCTCGAGCTTCAGGATCTGATGTCCTTCTTCCTTCACGCTTCTGGGTACATTCTGTACCGGCTCGCCGTCATTCATCTTAATTGCAAGGATCTGTCCGTCGTCCAGCTCTTCCAGAGCTACTTTTGCTTTTACAAAGTTACCGGCAGACCACATCGGTAATATCTACTGTATCATCAATCTTAATATCAGCCATTGTATGCTCCTTTCAAAACCTCCTGAAGTTTTTCAGCGCCTACCCGGTCGATGGTAAATTTAAAACGCTCTCCCGGATTTGCATGATCATCAAAGAACTGGATCGCTGCATCGGTCACTCTGAAAAGCTGCTCCTCAGAGGTGATCAGCGGAAGGAATTCCTGTCCCTTGCTGATGTGATTTCCAAACGTTCCGCCAAAGGAAACGATATATGCTTCGTTTACATCCCATGCATCTACCGGACAGGATTTTGCACATCTGCCGCAGTAGTTGCATTTCTCTGTGTCGATCACCAGCTTGTCATCCTCAAAGGAGATAGCGTTTTCTCTGCAGGCCTTTTCGCAGACACCACAGTGGATACATGCGTCCTCTTTCCAGCTGACCTCAGCCGCTCCCTTGATCCCTACATCATTCTCCTCTGCCTTCAGACAGTTGTTCTGACATCCGGTAACACCGAATTTAAATTTATGAGGAAGCTCTCTTCCGAAATATCTTTCATTTAATTTCACTGCAATGTCATAGCTGTTGATATTTCCGCTTGGACAGACAGCGTTGCCCTGGCAAGCTGTAACTGTACGGACTCTCGATCCGCAGACACCAGGCTTGCATCCGCCTTTTGCAAGATCATCCTTTACATCATCAATATCATCTAATTTAATGAACGGGATCTCAACTCCCTGTCTGGAAGTAAGATGTACATATCCGTCACCGTATTTCTCAGCTACCTCTGCGATCTTCTTAAGGTTTTCTGCGGTAAGTGTACCGCCTACACAGGCAAGACGAAGAGAAAAATTATTTTTCTGCTTCTGTCTCATGAAACCACCTTTTTTTAATGTAGCGTAATCTACTTTTGCCATAACGAACTCTCCATTTCTCTGCTGGTGCAGCTCTTAGATTTTATCGGTTATTTTCTATCGCTTGTTTGAAATCTTCTTTTAAATCTTCAATATCTTCAATTCCCACACTGATACGGATCAGATCCTCGAATACTCCGGACTGCAGCTTCTCTTCGTCGGAGATGTGTGCCGCGATGGTGGATTCCGGATGGATCACCAGGGTCTTCGTATCTCCGATATTGGAAAGTGTGTATGGAATCTTCAGTGCATCGATCAGTGCAAATGCATTTTCTTTGCTTCCCACCCGCAGAGTCAGGATCGCTCCGTATCCTCTGGAAAACTGTTTTTTAGCAATCTCATACCAGTTGCTGCTTTTCAGTCCCGGATAGTTGACGGTAACAGACGGGTACGTCTCTTCCAGCCACTGTGCAAGTTCCAGTGCATTGCTGCACTGCCGCTCCATCCGCAGTCCAAGCGTCTCCATACCGATCAGATTCAGATACGCATTCATCGGTGCCAGACACGCGCCGGTGTCACGGAAAAGGCTGTTTCGGAGTCTTGCGATATACGCCATCGGTCCGAACTTTTTATAGGCTGCGATCTGCGGATACATCTGGGGATCCCATTGGAATCTTCCGCTGTAAGTAAGGATACCGCTGATGGAATTGCTGCTTCCGTTGATGTATTTGGAAGAAGAATTGACCACGATATCGGCACCGTGTTTCAAGCCCTGGAACAGATACGCCGTTGCTGTTGTATTATCCAGGATCAGTGGAATCTTATGTGCATGTGCAATCTCTGCCAGCCGTTCCACATCAGTCACATCCAGACAGGGATTGCCGATCGTCTCTGCAAAAAGCAGACGGGTATGTTCGTTGATAGCTCCCTCGATCGCTTCCCAGTCATTATTTTTTATATACCTGGTTTTGATATCGAATTCCTCAATATCGCGGAACAGATCGATCGATCCTCCGTAAAGACTTGCGGAAGATACGATCTCGTCCCCGCTTCGCACAATATTTAAAATGGCGTTCATGATCGCCGCCATACCGGAAGCACAGGCGATCGAAGCCATGCCGCCTTCCAGTTTTGTGATTCTGTTTTCAAATGCGGTTACTGTCGGGTTCCCTACGCGGGTATAACAGTAGCCGGGAGCTTTATTTTCAAATATTTTTTCCAGATCTGCGGCTGTGTCCTGTTCGAACGCACTGCTTTGATAGACCGGGGGAAGGGTTGCTCCGTTTGCCTCCCGAACCACTCCTGCACGGAGAAGGTCTGTATTAAAACTCATACGCTTATTCCTCTCTCTCAGTAACGCGTCCTCTAGAGCGTGTCTGAAAAAGGCTTTTCGTGAGCTGCGAGTCTCAGTTTGTGGGAGATTTTATCCGAATGAGGGCGGCGTAGCGGGCTATGGCAACCGAATGAGGGTAAAATCTCCCGCAAAGTGGGGCTTGCAGATTGCGGAAATGATTTTTCAGACACGCTCTAGAGCGTGTTTGAAAAAGGCTTTCTGCAAGATGTGCGTCACAGTTTGTGGGAGATTTTTCCTGAATGAGGGCGGCGTAGCGGGCTACGTCAACCGAATGAAGGTAAAATATGCCGCAAAGTGGGGCGTGCAGATTGCAGGAATGATTTTTCAAACACGCTCTAGGATCATCCTGCGGAACGTTACTTTTTATTTCAAATATTCAGCCACCGCTGTCGCTGCGTTGGCTCCGTCGGAAACCGCTGTCACTACCTGGCGCAGTTTCTTTGTTCTGACATCTCCGGCCACATACAGTCCTGCCAGACTGGTTTCTCCGGTTTCGTCCGCTTTCACATAGCCTGCCGGATCCAGTTCCACCAGATCCTTTACCAGTGCCGTCTGTGGGACCGATCCGAAGGCTACGAATACGCCATCTACATCGATCGCTGTTCCGTCTTCCAAAGCAACACCTGTTACTTTCGCTTCTCCGGTGATTTCTTTCACCTGGTGTTCCAGTACAAATGTGACATTCTCTTTTTCTCTCAGCTTTTCTACCGTGGCAGCTGCACCGCGAAACTCTTTTCTTCTGTGGATCACATACACCTGCTCTGCCAGACCTGCCAGATAACCGGCATCATCCAGTGCGGTATCTCCGCCGCCGAGCACGGCAACTTTTTTGCCCCGGTAAAAGGATCCGTCGCAGATCGCACAGTAGGAAACGCCTTTTCCCACATATTCTTTTTCTCCCGGAATATCAGCCCTCCGTGGGGATGCTCCCGCTGCATAGATCACGGTCTTTGATTCGATTACAGAACTGTCTGAGAAGGTCATCTGAAACTGTCCGGACTCTTCTTTTTGGATCCTGGTCACTTCCTGTTCCAGAAATTCAACTTCGAGTTTTACGGCATGTTCCCGGAATGTCTCTCCCAGATCATACCCGCTGATTCCCGGCATTCCCAGATAGTTGTCTACCCGACTGCTCTCTGCGATCTGTCCGGTTCCCTCATATTCTTTTTCTATCACTATAGCTGACAGGTTCGCCCGCTTTGCATAGATCGCTGCGCTTAAACCTGCCGGACCGCTGCCGATGATACTTACATCATATACCATATCTTTCGTTTCCTTATTATTCTTCTTTCAGGTCGCCCTTCTTTACAGAAGCCACGCAGAAGTCCAGTCTCTCTTCATCACTGTCTTCATCGTCCCCATTCATGCCTGTTACGCTGGATCGGTTCGGATCCACCCCTGCAACTACGGTTACCTTTCCGGTTCCTGCTCCTTTGGATGCTCCCGGTACACGGAAGGTTTCCACATCCAGCGGCTCGATAGATACTTCTTCTGCATGTGTTGCCTGCGGTACCCATTCGTATGGTGCACGGTATGCACGGTAAACCATGTTCATCTTGAAGTTTCCGCCGATATTTTTAAAGTAAGGGTTCACATATTCCCATACGATCTCATGTTCCGGTGTCACTTCGATCAGATGTCCGTCTGATCCTTCGGTAATCAGTGTGTTGCCGTTTGGCAGTCGCTGTGCGGAACTGATGTAGGAGCTGTAGAACTTGGAAGCATCGGTAAATAACAGGTTTCCTGCTTCCAGTGGGGTGTACTGCCAGATGATCTCCAGTGTGATCGGATCAAATTCCAGAACACGGGAGTAATCTCTGTGTGCGTTGTTGTTACCGGTCGGTGCGGACGGGTTCGGGTTACCGTAACCACCTTCACCACCGTTATCGAATACCAGCAGATTGCCTTCTCCCGGCAGACCCTTCGGAATCATGTGGAAATGATGCTGGCCGATGATCCATCCCAGTTTGCGAAGCTCTTTCGTTTTAGAAAAATCAGGTCCGATCTGCCATACGATTTCTCCGGTTTTCTTGCTGATGATCGCCAGAACATTTGCATTTCTCGCATCAAAGATCAGGTTGTCCGGATGGAATCTCTCATCTCCCGCATCGTACCATTTGTTCTCTCCGAGAACAGATACGCAGTTAATGTGCATCCAGTCACCACCGGCTTCTCCGTGAAGTCCCGGATTACGGAACAGAACATTTTTGGCAGCTTCATCAAAATCAAATTCTTCAAAATGATCAGAAGCACGCCAGCTCCACAGAATATTCCCTTCCCAGTCTACTTCGAGGATCTTGTCATCGATCAGTTTTTTATCGGAAATCTCATGATTGTATACATTTTCATGGGTCAGGATGATGGTATTTCCACTGTCGGTTTTCGGTTCGCCGCCCGGATAATAATATCCGACGGTATTTCCTTCTCTCTGGTAATCGTGATGCTGTCTTGCCTGCCAGGTCGGTTCTTTTCCCGGATCTGCGATCAGTTCCGTGTGATCGAATTTCCAGACGATATTCCGTCATAATCCACCTGCACCAGATCCAGCTGATCCTTGATATGCATATTTTCCACCACGCTCTCCGGTAGTTCCCATTACATACCCACCCGGAAGGATCTTGTTCGGAAATCCGCCAAGGCCTGCCCACAGATTCACTTCGTTTCCGTTCATATCGATCAGAAGTGCTCCTTTTGCGGATGGATAGATGGTGTAGCCGTTATACGCTTTCTCTTTGTTATATACTAAAACTCCTGTTGGAAATACAGTTGGATAACCCATATTCTTTTACCTCCTGTGGTCTGCTTTTTATGCCAGTTTTTTAATCTCTTCCTGAATGATCAGCGGATGAACCTCACCCACCAGTCTGTTTTTGATCTCTCCGTTTTTGATAAACAGCAGGGTCGGTACCGCTGAGATATCAAATCTGCTCTGTAACAGTGCTTCCTGATCAATGTTGCATTTTCCGAAGAATACATCGTCTCCTTTTTCTTCGGAAAGTTTATTTAATGCACCCACCAGCTTCTTACAGTGGCTGCATGCGGTGGTGTAGAACTCTACAACCACCGGTTTGTCTTTATTGATTTCCTGGTCAAAATTATTTACGTTCAGTTCCTGTATCATAACTGCGGTTCTCCTTTGTCTCTTATTCGATGGTCACATTATCCGGAAATGCGATTTTGGCCACATCGGTGTTGATAAAATCGCGGACATTGTAATCTTTCGGGAAACTTCCGTGTTCAAATCCCCATTTTTCGATGTCTTCCAGATGTGTCGTTGCTTCCTCGGAAAATCCAGGCTCAAAGCTGTAGTTTTTCCAGTTTTCTTTAAAGTCTTCTGCTTTCAGACCAAGTTTGTCTGCCAGGTATTCTGCAGATTCATCCAGATGATCGTTGATATACTGCGTACTTTCATCGACAGCCTGCAGGAACTTAGCAAGAGTGTCTGTATTTTCTGAAATATATTTGTCGGTTGACAGGAAGTAGGATCCGGTCTGAATACCGATTTTCTGAGAAGTTGCCACCTGTACCCAGCCGGCTTCTTCGATATACTTTGCTTCGGAACCGTTGGCATACACAGCGGATGCACCGCCTTTCTGGATCAGCGCCAGTCTGGTCTGAGAAGAATCGGTGTTAATCAGGTTCTGTTTGCTTTCATCCAGACCCAGATATTCGATGCACTTACTTGCATAGTAGTAAGTTACCGTTCCTTCCTGGTACATGAATCCTGCGGAACCATCCAGGCTCTTCGGATCATCTGCGTATTTCGGATCTACATACAGACCACCGGACAGGGCCGACTGACCACCGGAGATCTGAGAAAAGATCTGCAGGTTTGTGGCATCCAGGGTATTTCCCAGACGATTGACTGCTGCATAATCTGCCATCATTCCGATGTCTGCGGTTCCGTTGACTACCGCATCGATGGTATTGATACCGGCTACAAACTCTGTCGTCTGTAAGTCAATGCCGATTTTTCAAAAATCCCCTGCCAGAGGCCAATTTCTGTTGCATACTGATCAAGCTGACCGGTCATCACTGCATCTCTCACGGTCACCAGATCTCCACCGGATGAAGATGCTGTTTTGTCTGTTGTCTGTGTGCTGCTATTTCCGCATCCGGCAAGTGTTCCAATGACAAAAACTGCTGCGGCTGCCAAGCTGATGATTCTTTTTTTCATAATAATGTTTCCTCCTCTTTCTAAAGCTGTTTTATGGTTTCCGCGAAACTGCTTTCTCCTCATATCGCAATCTCGCAGGTATTTTTCTCTTCCGGATTCCTACGCTTTTCTCACTCCGAAATGTTTTAAGAACGTACAACCGAAAAGCTGAAGCAGACGGTCTGCAACGAATCCGATCAATGCCAGAGTAACGATTCCTGCGAATGCCCAGGCTGTTTTGTAGTACATCTTGGAACTCTGGATCAGATATCCAAGACCGTCATTGCCAACCAGCATCTCTGCTGCGATCACACAGATGATACTGCTGCTGAGTCCCAGCCGGATACCGGTGAAGATATTCGGAACTGCGGAAGGCAGTACCACGGTGAAAAACACTCTCAGTCGGCTGGCGCCCATACAGGATGCAGCCTCCATCAGAGAATGATCGGTAGCAACCACTCCTGCGATCGTGTTGACCAGCACCTGAAAAAATGCCGCATACAGGATCAGTGCTACTTTGGAAGTGTCATCCACACCAAACCACATCAGAAACAGTGATGTCAGTGCGATAGCCGGGATAAAGCGAAACAGGCTCAGAATCGGCTCTATGATCCAGCGGAACGGTTTGAAATGTCCGACACCAGTCCGATCGGTACCGCAATACTACGCCAGTCCCCAGCCTTTCAGTACACGGCTTACGGATGCTGCGATGTCCGCCACAGTGTACCGTTGCTTACCAGTTCCCTGATCGCTGCCCAGGTCTCTGCCGGACTTGGGAGGAAAATCTCATCATACTGTAAGGATCCCAGTCCCCAGAACAGAAAAACGATCAGCCAGGAGACGATTCCTGTTTTGATAACCTTCAAAGGCAGATCCCAACTGCCTGTCTTTTTTGTATTTGCTTTCTGTGATGCCATAGCTTTCTGCCTCCTTCCTAGATATAATACATACTGGATATATCCAGTCCTTTGTTTGTCAGTGTTGTTGTTGTCTTATCATCAAAGACATACATCTGATTGATGACTACCCATACTTTGTCGCCGCTCTTTAACGGTCCGTTGACCAGCGGTGAATTCGTTCTCAGTGTGATGCCCCGGATATTTAACAGTACCTCAAAGTAATTACCCCGGAAAATACTCTGTTCTACGGTAGCATGTTCATAGATCGAACTTTCTTCGGTTATATCTTTCGGATTCTTGATCTCTACGAATTCCGGTCGGATGATCGCTTTCGTATCCGGTCCGATCGAATCAAATCCTTTAATTTTCCATAATCTTCAATGATCGAAGATTTTCCGATAAACTGTGCCACAAACGGTGTCTTCGGATGCAGATAAATCTCCACCGGATCTCCCATCTGCTCTACGCGGCCCTCATTAGTGATGATGATCTCATCCGCCACCTCGATCGCCTCGTCCTGATCATGTGTTACGAAAATACTGGTGATTCCGATCTTATCGATCGTCTCTCTTAACCAGGTACGAAGCTCCTGTCGAACTTTCGCGTCGATTGCTGCAAACGGTTCATCCAGAAGCAGCAGTTCCGGATTCGGTGCCAGTGCTCTCGCCAGCGCGATTCGCTGTCTCTGACCACCGGAGAGCTGATCCGGATATCTCTTTTCCAGCCCCGGAAGCCCTACCAGATCCAGCAGCTCGGTTACTCTCTGTTTGATAAATTTCTTATCTTTCTTCTGGATCTTTAACCCATAAGCGATGTTGTCATATACCGTAAGATAAGGAAATAATGCGTAATTCTGAAATACGAATCCGATTCCTCTCTGACTCGAAGGAAGGTCGTTCACCACATTTCCGTTAATACAGATATCACCGGAATCCTGATGCTCCAGCCCGGCAAGCATTCGGAGGATCGTTGTTTTTCCACTTCCGGATGGTCCGAGAAGACCAACCAGTTTTCCTTTTTCAATTGCAAAGTTCACCTCTTTCGATGCCTGAAAATCACCGAAAGATTTATTGATATTTTTTAATTCAATATACATAGCTTGTCGTCCTTTTCTCTCTCCTGTGCCTGTTTTTGTATTACCTATTATTCCTATCGAATTAGTATGTTGTATTCGTTGTAGAGATAATATCACTTATACGTTTTTATGTCAATAAATGTAGTTATAGGAATTTTTTAGGATTGGTTATAGGTTTTATCTATAGCAAAGAATGTGCCTTGGCAATTTCCTGTAAAGTGAAAAAGATCCCGTACAGTTTTATCCTCACCTGTACGGGATCTTTTCTATATGTTTTCTTTATTTTGCTCTCGCCATAGCCTCCTGATAATCTTTCGTATCCACGAAGATCTCTTCTTTCCATGGGTTCTTCTTCTGTGCTTTTGCTCTCTTTAATATATAAGCAAATACGAACACGTTCACAGCAAAGGATACTACCGAGATCAGTCCCTGTGCTGTCGGACTGGCAACGGTCGGCATGGTGCTTCCCATCGCTGCTGCGATACCGCCTTCACCGTAAACAGAGGTTACGGTTGTAAAGTGACTCGCATCCTGAAACAGCGGGAACACCTGCGCAAACATGCACCACAGTGCCAGGGTATTTGCACGGTTCTGGATCCAGCCGCCTTTATTCCACAGTGCTGCTGCGAAGGTCGGTGCCAGAAGCAGTGCCAGACCACAGTACCAGGAATGGGTCGGCAGGTTCAGGTAAGTATACTGGAAGTTCCAGATATCATAAGCCAGAACGTATACCCAGATCATATCCGGCCACAGCATATCCTGTTTGTTTTTGGAAGAATAGATACCCCACCATCCGGTCATACAAACAATATTGAAAAGCCCTGCCAGACCGTTCAGTACATTCCACCAGCCGCCGTACAGCCATACGCCTTCCGATGACATCCACCAGCCACCTGCCAGGGAACCTGCACGGATCGCAGATTCAAAGTCAGATGCCACTGCGATCAGGATGTTGATTGCTACGATCACAAACGGAAATGCTTTGAACCAGTGTGCTTTTCCCAGTTTTCCCCAGTGGTACTTCAGGATCATGAATCCGATACATCCTGCGGTTGCCGCATACAGCTTCGCATAGTGGAACCAGCTGTTCATATGTACGTAAGTATCATTGTTCAGCGCCCATTCCGCACCGGATGCTGCTCCGATATAGATCGCGATAAAGTACACAGACAATACCGCCGGGAGCACCAGGAAACATGCGATTCCTCCCCATTTCGACCGCCTTGCGATCTCATTCATAATTACCAGTCCTGCAAAGACGAACAGCCAGCCAAGCAGCTGCCATCCTGCTGTTTCTCCATAAATCTGAAAAAACATACACTCACTCTCCTTTTTCTTACGCGGAATCTTTATTCCACTTCTATTTCCTTAATGTTAAATTCACTCCCCTGCAAAAGATACGTGTGTTCGCTGCCACAGTGCGGACAGATCTTTCCGTATTCTATGGTCGGATAGGTCTTCTCACATTCCTCACAGTATGTAATCGCAGGAAGTGTCTCCACAATAAGTTCCGCTTCCTCAAACAGCGGCCGTTTCTTCGCCGCCCACGTCCAGCAGTTTAGCAGGTAAGATCCGATCACCGTCGAGACCTCCCCAAGTTCCAGCACTACCTTCCGTATTTTTTCCACTTCATTCTCCTTTGCCACCTTTTCCAGATGATCCATGATATGAAAGGTCACGCCAAGTTCATGCATATCTGCATTCTCCTATTTCTTCTTCGCAAACTTCACTTTGATGGACTGTTTCACCATATTCGGAAGAATATACTTCAGTTTATCCTCAGATGCCCGCATCACAGACGCTCCCGGAATCTCTCTGTGCAGATGAATAGCATCAAAGACACATTTTGTGGTACATACTCCACAGCCGATACATTTATTCGGATCCACCACAGAAGCTCCACAGGACAGACAACGGGAAGTTTCTGCTTTCACCTGTTCTTCCGTCAGGCTGTGAGACAGATCACGGAAGGTCGCTGCCTGCGCTTTTTCATCTGCTTTCGCCGGGATCTGGCGTTTGGATGTATCGTAACTGTCCACGGAAATATGTTTTATCCAGCTCCACAAAATCACGACGGTTTCTTCCGATGGTCAGGGTACAGTTTTCATGTACATAACGGTGCAGGGAAATCGCACCCTCCCGTCCTGCTGCGATCGCATCGATGGCAAATCTCGGTCCTGTATACACATCTCCGCCGACGAAAATATCCGGTTTCGAGGTCTGATAGGTCAGTTTGTTTGCCAGTGCGCCGCCGTTCGGCCGTCTCTTCAGATCCAGATTATCCAGCATATTGCCCCATTCGATCGCCTGTCCTACGGAGAAGATCACATGCTTACACGGTATGGTCACGGTCTGTTCTTCATCGTATTCCGGTGAAAATCTTCCCTGTTCATCCAGTACACGGATACATTTTTTTAAATACCACACCGGCCACTTTTCCGTCTTCTTCCAGCACTTCTTTCGGTCCCCAGCCGCAGTTCAGCTCGATACTTTCTTCCAGTGCTTCCGCAATCTCTTCCTTACTTGCCGGCATATTTTCCCGCTGTTCCAGACAGAACATGGAGATCTTCGCATCCACACAGCGACTGCTGATTCTTGCCGCATCGATGGCTACATTACCACCGCCGACAACCACAACATCACCTTCAAGCGCAAAGCTTTCTTTCGCTCCCGCTTCCCGCAGGAAATCAACGGCTGCATAAGTACCTTTTGCATTTTCTCCTGTGATACCCGGTTTTCTTCCACGCTGGCATCCGATCGCCACGTAGAAACCTTTGTATCCCTGTTCACGCAGCTCTTCGATCGTAATATCTTTTCCGATCTCCACGCCACAGCGGATCTCCACGCCAAGCTCCCGAATCACATCGATCTCTGCTGCCAGAAGATCTTTTTCTAATTTATAGGAAGGAATTCCGTAACGAAGCATACCGCCCGGTTCCTCATTTTTCTCGAAAATAGTCGGTTTGTATCCGGTCAGCGCCAGATAATATGCACAGGAAAGTCCCGCCGGACCGGCACCGATGATGGCGATCTTCTCATCAAATCCACCTTTCAGGGACGGAATCGTCTTTTTCGGGATATATCTCGTCTCCGCATTCAGGTCACGTTCTGCCAGGAATCGTTTTACTTCATCGATGGCTACCGCCTCATCGATGGTTCCTCTGGTACATGCATCCTCACATCTGCGGTTACATACATGTCCACAGACTGCCGGTAACGGATTATCCTTCTTAATTAATGCCAGTGCGTCATCATAACGTCCTTCTTTTGCCAGTTTCAGATAGCCCTGTACGGCAACATGCGCCGGACAGGCAGTTTTACATGGTGCAGTACCGGTATCGTAACAATTGATCCGGTTCACATCACGATAATTATGGGACCACATATGCTCACCCCACGGCTGCTCAGACGGAAGAGGGATCCGCGGATATTGCACTTCGCATCCCTCTTTGTCACACAGCTTCTGACCCAGTTTTACCGCACCTGCCGGACAGAATTCCACACATTTTCCGCAGGCTACACAGTTGGCTTTTTCACTTTCGCCACGTAAGCGGAACGGGACATATTCGGGGTGTTAAAGAGCTGGGAGGTACGCAGTGCATAACAGACATTCACATTACAGTTACAAATCGCAAAGATCTTATTTGCACCATCGATGTTTGTAATCTGGTGCACAAATCCGTTGTCCTCTGCTGCCTTCAGGATCTCCAGTGCTTCCGCTTTGTCGATATAGCGTCCGTCTTTCTGTGTTTCCACTACATAATCTGCCATATCTCCGACGGCGATACACCAGCCTTCCGGATCGTCCGCGCAGCCCTCTCCGTGGGTCAGGCGGGAACGACGGCAGGAACACGGGCTTGCCGCGTATTTTCCCTCATATTTGTTCAGCCAGTGGGAAATATGTTCCAGATCTACGGATTCATTTTCCATCTCGATTGCTTTTTCCACCGGGATAACATGCATACCGATACCGGCACCGCCTTCCGGCACGAACGGTGTGATCTTCTCCAGCGGCAGACGGGACATATGTTCAAAGAAAGTTCCCATCTCCGGGTTAGAGTCCAGGATGTTTGCGTTCATGTTGAAAAATTCTGCACATCCCGGTACATACATCGGTAACACATACTGTTTTTCGTGCTTCGGATTCTCCCAGTTGTATTCCAGAAGACCTTTTCTTGACATTTCTTCCAGCAGCGCTTCACATTTTTTCTCTTCCAGACCGGAGAGTTTCACGATCTCTGCCAGTGTCTTCGGTTTTCTCACACCAAGTTTTACTGCCAGTTCTGCTTCCTCATCGGTAAGCACGCCGGCAAGTCCCCAGTACTCCGGATCGTTTCTGGTAATCTTTTTCAATCCCAGTTTCTGTGGAATCCGGTCTGTGATCTTTTTGCCCAGTTTCGCGATCGGCTCCCGGAACGGTTCGTTCGGATCCGGGGTGAATTCCGGATAGACATAATCCGGATACAGCTCTTTATCCAGTTCTTTCTTCATTTTCATCCTCCTACACAGCGCCAGCCTTCTTATCTCCTTTCGGACAGACCGTCCGATATCGCTGAGTTTGAATAGCCGACACTTCCCTTTTGTCACTGTCATATCATCTCAGACACCGGTTTTCCATGCATTTACCTGCGCAGCCAGCCACTCGGCCCACGCATCCATGCCTTCCCCTGTCTTCGCACTGATTGGAAATACTTTCGCCTGTGGATTTCTCTGATGGATATACTCTTTCACCTGTTCCATGTCAAAATCAAAATAAGGCAGTACATCGATCTTGTTGATCAGCACCGCATCACAGATCCGAAACATCAGCGGATATTTCAGCGGTTTGTCATGTCCCTCCGGTACGGAAAGGATCATCACATTTTTCGATGCGCCCGTATCAAATTCTGCCGGACAGACCAGATTTCCCACATTTTCCAGGATCGCCAGATCCACATCGTCCACGCCAAGACCCTCCACACCCTGTCGGGTCATCTCCGCATCCAGGTGGCACATACCCCCGGTATGCAGCTGGATCGATTTGGCCCCTGTTTCTGCAATCGCCTTTGCATCCACATCCGAATCGATATCTGCCTCCATCACACCGATCCGGAACCGATCCCTTAACCGCTCGATTGTTCCTTTCAGTGTTGTAGTCTTTCCGGATCCCGGTGAAGACATCAGATTCATCAGAAATACTCCCTGTTCTTTTAACTCCCGGCGAAGGTTATCCGCCTGTCGGTCATTATCTGCAAATACGCTCTCCTTGATCTCAAGGACTCTTACCTCTTTCACGCTTCTCTTATCCCTTTCATGATAATCTGTACCATCTCTTCTTTTCCCTGTTCGTAGGTCAGCCCGTTCTTGTAGAGAATATCACTCTCCAGAAAGCAGGTTACCGTTCCCCGGATCATCGCCATAACGACCGGTTTCGAGATATCCTTCCGGATCTTTCCTTCTCTTATCCCCTTCTCCAAGTACTGTTCAGCAAGTGCCCAGCCCTGATTGACTGCTTCCATCAGGTACTTGTACTGTTTCGGATATTTCTGTGCCAGTTCGAAGATCCTGCTCAGCCCAATATTATAATATTTCGTAGGAAGCGCACAAAACAGCCGCTCCAGCTTCTCCAGCGTATCCAGGCTGCCATCCCGCTCGATCTCCTCTCTCATCTCGGTAAAGTCCCCGGCATATCGATCCGCGATCGCCACCAGAACTTCCTGCTTGCTCTCGAACACGGTATAGATGGTTTTTTTACTGATCCCCAACGCTTTCGCTACATCATTCATCGTAAATTTCAAACCATTTTTCGTAAATTCCTCGATGGCCGTATCAATGATTTTTTCTCTCATTTTTCTCTCCTGTTTTGAATACAATCATATGTCAGCGAAAAGAAACCCGGAAACCCAAAATAGTTTTCTGGTTTCCATTATTGTAGCATGGTGGGTGACTGTTGGTCAATTTGGCATAATTGACAAAAATTTCACATTGTTTTTATGCAAAAGAGCGTTCACAGCTTTACAAAATTATTTGAAATATGGAATAAAGCAAAAGATATGTCTCTTAAAATGTGATACTAAAACTTCTATAGATTAAATAAATCGCTATGTGTACCCGTGCGGGTAAGTGCAAGGACGAGAATATCATTTTCATAACGATAAATCAGAAGCCAATCCGGCTGAATATGGCACTCTCTGTGTCCAGACCATTCACCGGATAAAGGATGATCCTTATGTCTCGGATCTAATGGCTCACCATTGGCGAGTCTGGTAACAACATCTTTTAAAAGATCCATGTTCAGTCCTCGCCGTCTGGCCAACTTGTAATCTTTTTTAAATTGTGTCGTGTTTTTTATTTCGTATCTGGTCATTCATCAAGGTCTGCAAAAAATTTATCTACATCATGATACCCTTTCACTGTAGCATCTTTTGCAATCCTTTCTGCCTCAAGCATTGCTGAGACGGTTTCCTGACTCGGGGAACCTTCTGTTATTTTAAAAGGTATTCCTCTTTCACGCAAAGACTGACGAACAAAAATATTAAACGCTGTGCTGAGATTCATACCAAGTTCCTCATAAAGAGCTTCCGCAGCAGCCTTTACCTTACTGTCCATACGAATACAAACATTACTGGTTGAAGATTTCGCCATATAACTTCTCCTTTCTTATTTATATTCTTATTGTATAGTATTTGCACAAAATTATCAATGCATTGTATATATTTTCTTTATTTACTTAACACTTTGGATATTACAATTCCATTTTATTAAGCTTATCATATTTTGCGTAACAAAAAAGATATCTGGAATGTTTATTTACCGACATACCAGATATCTCTTTCCCTCTATTACTCTATTTGTGTACCCACGGCATCTCCGTCATCCGCAGATTTGTGTATCCATACGGCTGCAGTTCTTTGTCTTCTGCCTCCCCGAGCGCCGTTCTTCCCTCCGGCACTACCGCGCAGATTCCGTTTTTCTCCTTCCATAAAACCTTCGCCATCTTCGTCCGAAGTTTCACCGGAGGATGTTCGACAGAGAATGGATATTCACCGATCTCTCCCTGTATCAGTTCCAATTCATCCGAACAGAATCCATAATTCCAGTTCGAAACCGGGGACATTTCGTAATCGCAGTATGGTGCTTTTCTTTCCACACCGTCCCGGATGTATTCCAGTTTTTCTACTCTCGCCTCGATCGGCACGCCAGCGGAATAAAACCATCCAGCCAGTAAGGCACTCTCTCCCATCCGTCCTTATCCCCGCCGATCCACTTGCTGTCTCTGATATCCGGCCAGATCAGATCCAGATGCCCGGATAACCCTTCCGCCTGGATCTCAAGCTGACGCCTCAACCATCCTTCCGGCTTTATCTCTTTTGTCGTTAAAAATGAAAATTCAGGTTTTCGCATACTTTTACCCCCACAGTAACTTTGCCCAATACAATTTGTTTGTAACTGTAGCAATTATAGCATCTATCCGACTCATCCGACAGCGATTTTCTCCTAAAAACCCACTTCCATCCCGTCCCATGCAACTTCAAAATTATCCACAGCTGCAAGTTCGGTCATTTCCCGGTAAAGCATCTGACCGTTATGCGAAAAATGCACACAGATCCATCTGGTATCCGGAGTTGTACATCCCAATTCCTCCTAGTCTTTTTTTTCACACGTCAACATTGTCTTCATAATTCATATGGCTGAAATTCGAAGGGGTCCTGCCCATCGTACAATCCAGACTGACGCAGTCCAGCGTTCTGCCTTTGAGAAA